>Ga0126342_10007241_pt1 | contig 19788 bp, 22 predicted proteins | sample Cyp1metagenome_FD_92528 | JGI IMG/M metagenome (GOLD analysis project Ga0126342, IMG submission 92528) | Coral microbial communities from Lord Howe Island, Old Settlement Bay, Australia - Cyphastrea 1 metagenome | ecosystem: Host-associated > Invertebrates > Cnidaria > Coral ... | reverse complement strand
GTATGTAATGGTATGTATGTATTGGTATGTATGTAATGGTATGTATGTAATGGTATGTATGTAATGGTATGTATGTAATGGTATGTATGTAATGGTATGTATGTAATGGTATGTATGTAATGGCATGTATGTAATGGTATGTATGTAATGGTATGTATGTAATGGTATGTATGTAATGTTATGTATGTAATGTTATGTATGTAATGTTATGTATGTAATGTTATGTATGTAATGTAATGTTATGTAATGTTATGTATGTAATGTAATGTAATGTAATGTAATGCAACGCAATGTAATGTAATGTAATGTATGTATGTATGTACATGGCATGGCACAACGTGGCACATACCTAAATATGTCATGGCCACGCCAGGCGCGCAGGCCACTATGGTGGGTCGCCAACAAGAGGCCAGCGGAAGCGAAAGCCAGTGATTTGGTAGGTACGTTTTTACAGAATATTATGGATTTTCATGGAGTCAAGATCAAACAAACTAAAGTAACTATAATTATGAAAGGAATTTAATTATACAACAACATCATTTGTTCTGATTGGTTTTAGGGAAACATGGGAAACTCGACATATCTCGACATATATTTTTTGTTTTTTCGATGGTTTTTTTCCATGACGTGCAAGGCTTTTCTAAATCTCAGGTCTGGGAGACAAATGCTGAGTTGCTCGCTGTGGCCCAGGACACTATCGAGAATGTTGAAGTAGAGATCGGCGACAATCCCAAAACCAAGAAGGACAAGAAGGAGAAGAAAGAAAAGAAAGAGAAGAAGGACCTTTGTGCTTGTGACATTTGTGACATTTGTGACAGTCACATCATCAATGGACCAAAAAAACAACACGGATTGCCCGGCCAAGATCTACAGGAGAAGAAAGGCAAGAGATCTTCCGGGGAGGCAGGCCTTGGTTGATCCCACAGCCCATGTGAAATCAACCCCAACGTAGGGCCGTAGGGACTCAATCAACCCCCATTGGGGCGAAAGTCGGCCGCGGCTCAGGATGAAGATCCCACCATTCTTGAGGCTGTCTCGGTGCGAGTGGTGAAAGAATCCCAGCGGCAATCGAGATCTGATGCCAGTGGTAGCTTCCAACTTGGCATTTGACAGGCACAGCTCACATCAACTCACAGTCAAGGCGCTTAAAACCTTTACATGCGCTAGATCCGCGCAAGCTGGTTCTGGAAGCGGGCATGGGTCAAAGATGCTCAAAGTTTAAGCCCTAGGAACTCACTCTATCTGAGGATGAGGCACCTGGGGACGACCTTTTGGGGGCAAACGTGGTGGAGAAAGAGACGCTTGGCCGGAAAAAAAGGGGAGGAGGAGAGGCTTCAGCTAGATTCGGAAATCAACAATCTAGCCAAAGCTCATGATTTTGGTTCCCTAATTTCAACATATTTCAACTAGTATTTTCATGTACTGTATTTTCAACATGACATAAGTCAAGTCAGACGGCCAAGTCTCACGTCAAGTGAGCATCAATTACAGGCTCTGCAGGTGCATCAAATCGTCAGTGAAGCCCAATGGTTCCACATCATCATGTTTTTCCATGAAGGTTGTTGCAAATTGGGTATACCAGTTTTCTCCGAATTGAAACAATCCAGGAAAGTCAAGAGACATATTTTAAATATGTTTAAATCATTCTATAGTCTATACTTACCATTGTTTATATAGTTTTATGCTGATAAGTGATAATTATCCACAATTCACCTAGGGTTAATTCAATCCATGAGTCATTGGGATTTCCTGGGAATCAGTTGCCCTGCCTGGAAATCCCCAGCCGGAGCAACAGCGCAACGTTGCGGTTTCCTTAGGAAAAAGGGCAGAAAGCGCGAGAGCCGACCCTTGGCCCAAGCTAGAGCAGCTAGAGAATGTGTGTTTCATCGTAGTGCTATGTATTTATCATTATTTATCCCTTGAGTCTTGGTCATGAGGCCTCGTATGGGGATGAATCAAAACCTAATGAATTTTATTCGACTTTAAGAATTTTTATGATAGTATGCGGGGATGAGTTGCCAAATGTTGCCAACTCTGTCAGGAGATACCGAATGATGAGATGCAGTGTCAGACAGGTGTGTTCCTGTGGTGCGACACTCGCTGTAAGCGAAACCACTCTAGATGGGAAACAGGGATTGAAAGCACATCGTTGGGTAATGCTGTTGGGCCTGGAAGTGGTTTCCCTTCATGCTCTCTTCAAGCACTATCAAGGCACTAAGTGCACTTGAGTGTGACCTCAGATATACCAATCAGCTTGGGAGGAAAAGACCGTGCGCGGAAATGTGATTCAGATTGGCTTTACCAAACTGATGAAAGGAGCGGAAAATCTCAAGCCAAGTGGACATGTTTGTCAATGGGAATTGCAGTAGGTTGGGCTGATTGGGTGATGTTGAGCCTGCAAGACCTGCTAATGCCAACAATTAGTTGGCAAGAGGAGGGCTTTGTGTTGTACTCTTTGGGTGGAAACACTTACTTTTTGTTTGCCCCCAGGATTTGGTCTAAAACGAAGTGGAACCGCCTCAAACAAGCCAGGTAGGTCAAAATTGAGGACGCATGTGTTGTTTTAAACAAATATGCGCAGTGTTGAAAGCGAGGTCGGTGATCAAAACGAGGTCAGTGAATGCAAAACGCCTTTTGCATCCCTTTGCTGTAACCTCAAATTTCACTTCCTTCGCTTGTAATCCTTTTCTATTTGGTTTGGTGGCTTCATGTTTTAATGGTCAGCCCTGGGATCCAAAGTGACCAACCAGAGGCAGACCACAAAGAGATGGCGGCCGAAGGTTCTCTGAGGCCTTGATGCCTGCTGTGGTTCTTATAGGCAGAAGCATTCCGAAGATCAAATGTGGCCAAATATCAATGGCCATTGTAAGGGAATATCCCCACAAAATATAGCCTTATATGGTACAGTACCTCCATTTTAGGATCCTGGAATTCCCATTAAAAATATGACCATCTGGTTGGTGGTTTGGAAAATTCTATGTTTTTCATTTTCCACATAATTGGGAATTTCATCATCCCAGTTGACTTTCATATATTTTTCAGAGGGGTAGGTCAACCACCCACCATCAATGCCAATAACGGATATCTCCCAGTTTTGGATCAAATCCAACAAATCCATTCAGACCTTGCGGCCCTATGCGGCCCTTGGGGACCCAAATCAGGCAGAATGGGTCGTGTTGCTTCGGAATCACTATGCCCAGAGGGTTTCATCACTGTAACTCTTGGTATTGGTTGGTGCTTTCAGAAGGTGCAGACACATGTCATATCATATTTGTGATATGTATTAGTAGTTTATATAATATATACATATGTGTGTTTATTGATGTGATAATAGATCAAAATATATATTCTGTATATACGTAAATGGAACTGTATACTGCATACATGGTTTTGTGGCACCATGGTGTAAGCTGTTCTTTCATCCATTAATCTATCCTTTCCCAGTTGGGTCCTGGGTGCCCACCATCCGCAGGGTTGGCACGGTGCAGCAAGTTGAGAGCACGTTGGGACCTCGGAGGAAGGGTCACTCGGAGATGGGGAGAGCCCAACTTCTCCAAGGATTTTCAAGGATCTTTCAGGTCAGAGTCAGAGTCAGTAAAAAAAATACCACAATCTGGATCCATGGTGCTGCTATATATGGTAACATGGATCCCATCAATATACCCCAGTCATGTTAGCATATATACCATACATATACCAGCACCATGGATCCTATGGGTACTAGAAAGGGATGTCCACCAGAAAATTGCCGCCAATGGCGCAGATTGCCGATGTCTAAGGCTGGGTTATATTGAGCCTGACACGGGTGAGGAGCCTGGAAACAGCCAATGGCAACATAGCTAATTAGTAAGATCTATCATGATCTATCTATGATACCAATATATAGCAATTTTTAGGTGGGTAAAACAATGCCATAAACCATCATGAACCATCATGAACCATCATGAACCATCATGAACCATCATGAACCATCATGAACCATCATGAACCATTCACCAGTGTATGTTTACCATTCCCAAATGGGGGTGGTTTTTTTAAACCCACATTAGTAGCTGTTTCAGCCAGCTCACGAACTATGCAGTCGCAGGAGCCCGCTGCTGTCCTCCCAAACGCTTGCGTCGGCTTCGATTTCACCATTCCTCCGGTGCGCACTCGAGTTGTCTATCGACAAAGCACCCAGCAGGTCGACGCCTCAGCTGTGGTGATGCGGAAGAGCCCTGGAAAAAATCATCGGCGATCCCCTCTGGCAATCATAATCATTACATAATCAAACAAGGCAATGGAATAGCCCTATATCCCTCATTTTGATTCATTTGTTTGATGAAATTGAAATTTTGTCGTCTCAGTGCCGTTTTTTTTTTTTTACAACGGATTCACAGTGTGGGTGGTTGCGAAATCCTGCACCAGTTGGTAGATGGTTTATGCCATTATATTCCCATTATTTACAGTGTTTTATAGTTACCAGTTACCAATAGTTACCAACTGGTGCAGGAATTCGTTCATCCACAGTAGGATTCAAGTGATATGCCAAGATGACCCCGAGGTATGCCATGCCATGAGCATGCAATGATCGTTGCTGAGTACTATCTAGTATTCACATGTATTCACATGTCCTTTCATCCATTTTAGGCTATGTTCATCTTATATTCATGTATTCATCTAATTTCATTTAAACGAAATCAAATCAAAACCGGTCTAATGTGATCTAATGCAAGCTAATCTACCTATGTGCAACCACACATATGTATATATATATGGTTATATGTGCATACAATTGTCACACATGTTTCTTGAATATACGCACATACATATTAATTACACATGTAAATTTACAGATGTACAGGCATTTATATAATCATATAGAATCATGCATTTATATAATCATATATAATCATATATAATCATATATAATCATATATAATCATATATAAACATATATAATCGTATATAATCATATATAACCGTATATAATCACATATAGTAATTATATATATATAACCATATTTAAACATATTTTATCATATATAATCATATGTATATATATATGCTGCATCCCCTAATCTATTTCTGCAAGTGTTCTACTCTCGAATGCACCGGGTTTCAGTTCCCGTCTTAGGAGGATGGTTCTCACGAGACCCTGGCTGCTGATGTCTTCCCCGAGGACCAGCTGAGGCATTTGACTGTTCACAAGCGGGCGCTTTTTATCAGCAAACACATAGTGACAACGGGAAATCCCCGAATGAAATGGAGGTTTCTAGCCGGGAATCATCTATGAATGCCGGATTTTCCATTGCCATGAGGTAAAAAAACAATACACAATTGCGTTTATACGGGAATGATAGCGCGCTCATGATTAAATGGAATTCTAAGTTGAAACCCAAACCCAAACAACGAGCAACAGTTCTCGCAATATTCTTCAACTCCGACCGGCAAACGCTTCAAATTTGTTCTGCAAATTTGGGTTTTGTATTTCCGAATATTTCCGATACATTTATAAAGTGGATTGGAAGCAAGGACACCAAGGGGTTCGAGGGCATCGCTCTTGGAATCATTTTAGACATACCTATATTGAAACCACGGACTTAGCTGAGTTTTGGGATCCATTTTTTGCTATGCCTAGCATGGTTCAATTTGCGACACTTGCATCACGTGAACCCTGGCTGGTGCACTGTGGCAAATTTATTGCAGGGTCATACCAAATGAGACAAGGTGCATCAACGTGCTATGTAAATAGACAACTCCCCAAAATCCGCCAGCTATATTTTGATTCCAGGGCTACCGTTGTGGCGCAGGGTCGGCCCTTTGCTACTTCCCAGCCAGCATATAGGTAGGAACTTAGTAACCATTGCTACCAAGTCCTCTATGGCTTTCACCGGGGTTGTCCTCAAGAGAAAACGACAAAACAGAAACACATTGGTGATACTGGGCACCCTTTGGTAATCAAACATGCCTTGCTGAGACTGACTATTTCCCAGCTAGATATCTCCATTTAAAAGGGGATTTCCCAGCTATGTTGACGACCGAAGGTCGTCGGACCAGTTCCCAAAGGATGATCCAAGCCACAGGACCATGACTTTCTGGGCACCATTGACAAGGCGCTTTGGGAGGTGTGTTTCAACATTGGAGATGTCCCACAGTGGCAATCCTACTCGGGACATATCTCCGGACCATGGTGCGCCATGAGATCTTGGGGTTTCCTGTTTTTGAGTGAGCCACGTTTGGGTCATGTTTGGTTCATTCTTGGGGCTCCTTAAGCAAGCTAAATCCAGCAGCAATTCTAACCACAAGGCATAGATAGTGGATAGTGACTGAATTGCTCGCCATTGAAATTACAATGCCAGAGACTCCTGGGCAACCGGTGCCTGAGCAGCGCTCATCTAAGATGATGGAGGTTCCCTAAGCACTCGGCCCAAACACTCATTGGTTATCCATGGAGTCCCTGTCAACCTTTAGCCTTTCAGTAAAAGGGGATCCTAAAGAACATTCATGAAGAATTCGAAATGAAAATTCGGGCGCACAAAGTCATCTCCTTCCGGCAGCACACTGGTTGTTTCTGCGTTCACGCTGCGAAATGTGGCCGAGGACAATGGGACCTTTGGATTCATCCAGGTCGACGGGAAAGACGATCGTGTTTTTGTTGGAGCCTCGAGGGGGAAAAAAATCTGAGGCGAAGTGTGAGCTTCTGAAATCCAGAGGCAAAAATAAATGCCAACAATACCCATTTGCAGCGTCTTTTGATTCTTTTTGGGTGATGACCATCCAAAACTAGCAAAATTGATGAGAAACCCAGGGGCTGATCGGGTGTTGATCCACTGTTTGCTTCAAAATCTCATTCGATCTGAAGCTTACCCTCTGGTAAACTAACAGTTTGCTATTGAAAATGGCCATAGAAATAGTGGATTTTCCCATGAAAAATGGTGGACCTTTCCATAGCTATGTAAACGTTTACCAGAGGGTAAAACCATCGAAAAAGCTGTGGGTGTCCCGATGAATTTCTGCATCGTCCAGGTCATGCCAATTGCATGTTCTGCATTTGGTGGACGGATACCTCCACTTCAGACACCCGTGAAGTTCAAGGCGCAGCCGAGGAAAACATGAGTGACCTGTGAATAGTGGAGATATGGCAAGACATTCAGCTAGTTTCAGGGATAGTTGGATGGCCAAACTATTCTGGCCGGAGGTTTTAACACATCGATTTTCCATGCCACCACATGGACAAGAACGGGATAATGATATAGAATGATCTCCGTTGATTCTTTTTGGGCGATGGGTGGCTCTCCGGAATGGCAGATCATGCCTGAAAGGGAGGAAGAAGGTATCCACGAAGACTCAGTGGGAATAATCTTCAGATAGAATGTTAGATTCACAATTTTGAGGGATGGGGATGTTCTATAGAAACGATGAGTGTTACACTTTTGCCAGAATTTTGGGGGAGAAGCAACTTCGGCATACAAGGCAAAGAAAGGAAACTGGGAAAAACACCCGTAGACGATTTGTAGAACATTTGCATCAACCAAGGCAACTTGGTGTTTCTTGATGCGTTTCTTCCAGGTTGTGATGGACAACAAGACTGGCCGACCCCGAGCAGACTTCGTGCGGATCTTTGTTGGGTTGAGCGCCAGGTTCAGTGGATGATGACATGTTGGGATAAGAGGTCATTGGGTGTATATATATATATATAGTGTGGAGAGATCATTTCCAATGGTTGGTTAATGGCCATTGATACCCAATCAGATTGTGAATTATAAACAACCATAAACCAACCATTGCAAGTTATAATCCCATTTTACCCAATGACTTTTGGTTATCACCAACCATTATTGATATATTGATGCTCAGATTCATGGTTTCGTCCATTGACATTCCTTAGGTTCGCCCCCAGTTCGGAGCCGAAGCAGGCGCGAAGATGTCCGGTTGGGCAAGGTGGGATCCACACAAAGCACTCAGGCGATGGAAGCTCGGGAATGAAAACACTAACCCAAAGCACCCCCCCCGAAAAAAAATGAAAAGTCATTCTTAATGAAGTATTTATCAGATAGATCTATTCAGTACATTTTGTAGGACTGTCCTTTTCCTATCTTTTTTAAAAAATTGTCGGGTGTTCCATTGGGAGAACATTGGGGATGAACCCGCCAGGTCCGGAAAGACAATCCGTGAAGCGAGAGCAGTCACTTGGACTGTCCCAATACTGGTTGCTGATTCAGGGGTGATACTATCCAAAAACTATTCAATATATTGGGGATGATCATCATCGACTTTGGTAATTCCAAACAATGGAATGACTATATAGAATGACTTTAAGGCTTTTGAACACTGCTTACTCAAACACGCCAAGGTTTGTTCTATTTGATATGGTTTTGATATGGCGGGAGGTAAACCTTGGGTGGGTATATTGATCCGGGAGGGTTTACACCAATCAGCTATATGCAACCGCAATGGTGAAAATTGAAAATAATACAACCCAATGGTGATGCAGTCGAGAGTCCCAAAAAGGTAGGACGCGTCTTCCCTTCCAATTTTGATAGTGTTCTACATGTCTATTGTATCAAGCACCGCTGTTGTCATGCCTGATTGTGATGGGGGACGTTCCAAACCACGCAGACAAAATGGCGCGGGTCATAACACTACTGTCTCCACAAGGGTTTGACCGATGCCTGGTGTACGACAATGAGATAGAACATGATGGAATCACGCAAAGCATGTGTTTTATCCAAAATACCCTCTGGTTATTTAACATAGCCATGGAAAATCCCCATTTTTAATGGGAAAATCCACTATAGATATTATAAATGGCCATTTTCAATAGCTTTTTGTATGTTTACCAGGCCAGGTATCCAAAATACAACGGGACCCCCAGTCATAGATAGAAAAGTTGGAAACCTCGAAAACATCCTGGAGAAACAACTTGTCGACTTGTTGACTGAGACCCGAATATCATCCTATAATGTCAACCCCGGATTAAACCATTGTTGTTTTTTTTTCAGGGGGTACCCCCCAAAGAGTAATTTCATTTGATCCTCAAATGACACCCTCCCAATTATATTCGAGTGTATTACCTCCCAAAGTTGACTTGACCGAGGCCAGATGTGCAGAGGGCTCCGGGAGAAGTTTATACAGGCACTGCAGCTGCAGTTGTCCTTAAAACGGACCAATGCAGATGGCAACATCCAACAAGTGGCTGGGAGAATGAGCTCCATGCGGGGCTCACCGCGCAGGTCAAGTGTCGAGGGTGAAAGGAAACTTTGGCTTCATTCAGCCGGACGATTCCTCAGATGAAATCTTCTTCATGCCCCGAGGTCGCCATGGGGCCATTGGGGTGGTAGTACTACTCAGTACTGTAGACCAAGGGGATTTGAACGTGGTTCTGCTGGGGCTATAGAATCGAACTGCATGCCACTGCCAGCCTTTCGTGATTCACGTGGCAAATACACTGATAACTTGTGATAACCCCAATTTTCCGAAGGCCAGCTTAACTTAACCCTCCGAAAATGATGAAATCAGAGAAATCAGGATAAATCGATCTGTGCCTAAGATGCTGAACGTTCCCACCGCCAAAAAACTCAAGAACTCATCGCAGGTTTCAAGGCATCCCATGGCATGCCGCCAAGAGGGATGAGAGTTGGCCGGGCCCCAGGAACACCCCAGTGGCGCCCAAAAGGGCAATGTTCAATGATGTTCAATGGATATTGTTCATGAATGGCTCGGAATGGATTCGGATAGATTATATAGATTTAATCAGATTTGGGAGAGATAGGATGAGATAGGTACATATTCATACATGCATCTTATATAATATGAAGGTGATTCTTCCGAATTCAGTGCAAAACGCCATGGATCATCACCTCAACACCGCACTCCGAGGTTTTCAGATTGTTATGGATGAGAAGACTGGGCGCCCTCGTGCGGATAATATCTACCCGGAAGCCGGGCAAGGCCGGATGCGATACCCTCGCGTAAAGTAACATAACTATGGAAAATCATCATTTTTAATAGGTAAATCAACTATAAATGGACCATTTTCAATCGCTATGTTAAATTACCAGAGGGTAACCCCCGAAAAAATCGACGAATCAATCTATCAGACCTATCACAATCTATCACTATTTTGGGATTATAACAACGTCTATCGTTTTGGAGTTATATTGTGAGGTGGTAAAAACATGGAAAAAAACGATTTGGAAAGTCAATAGCCATGGGGTACCCGGGTACCTAATGGATGGTGTCTTATTGTTGGGTGGGCTCCGGCCATGGCTCGAACATTCCTCATTTATAGGTGATATTCCCAGCTAGAAACCTTCCATTTACTTCTCACAAGCTGGGATTTCCCAGCTTGCCATGTTTGATAACACCAGAGGCTTCCCGTGGCCAAGTGGATGGCCGGTGTTTTACAAATCGCAGGTGTTCCCGTGGCACCTGCCGAAATTCTCAGGACAGCTTCGGCCTGGGTTCATGGTCCCATGTGGGACCCCCGTTCGATAGCTAAGTTGGTGCAAATAACTCCAATAACTATGGTTTATGGTGCTTATAACTTATAACTATAGTTAGTGGGGTTTATAAACCAACTTATAACTTGGTGGCCCCACATTGCAGTACCATATCTTACCATATATTATGAAGATTATGAAGTATGACATTCCACAAGCGTGGCGCAGGCAGGTCGCACTTTGATCCTTGTGAGGTGTTTATATGGTGTTTACCTCTGGGCGATGTCGATGACCCTTTGGCAAACATTGCTGGCAGGACCAAAACACCATTTGTCTATGATCACGTACTATGGCACAGCCAATCATGAGCCACATGGAATTTTGATAACTTTTCACAATCTTTTTACCATTCAGGGGGATTCTGACACAGCAAAATTGTAGGTTCATGAATGTGGTCAACCCAATGCCTAATAAGTCATCCCCTTGGGGTTATTATCAGGATGATTATTAGCTGGTTGGTGGTTTGGAACATGAATTAATTTTCCATTCAGTTGGGAATAATGATCCATATGATCCCAACTGACGAACTCATATTTTTCAGAGGGGTAGGTCAGTCACCAAGCAGTATATATATATATATAGAGTGATGGATTATTTATGTTTAATTACCATTAATCAATAATTGATGGGTACTATTAATCATCACATATTGCCATCGCAAAGGATTGGTGACCCACCCACGAACGTCCAAAGCTGAGTGAGTCACAGTGAGGTGGCTGGTTTCAAACATGTTTCCTTTCCAACCTGGGATGACAATGGTGCATAATAAATACCATCCAAAAAGGCAAACTATTAAGCTCAACAGAATGATAAACTTAAAGTTTTCAGATAAAAACCCATCTTGACTCAACACTTTTCAGAGCGCTTCGCTAAGCCTTGGAAGCTGGCTGAAGCCCCAGGTGATGGGAAGTCCCGGTGGCATCGGTGGCATCGGTGGCCGAATGGGGGCCTGGCACCTGGACTTTGAAACGCCGGTGATGGGAAGTCCTGAAAACTTCGGTGGATACTTATACTATCTTATGATTGAATGCTGCAATGTATGACTGATGCTATATATATATTGTTTATCATATTCCATGATAATTTTCTATGATGATCAATGGAAATCAGTCCTGACTGACTATATGAATGATATGTATATGCGGTAGACGGATGGTTCATGGATATTATAATATGGATGATTCATCAATTTATTGATGGGCGGATGATTGAGTCACTTTGAGCCGGCCTTGTTTCGAGGTGGTTTCACGCATTTGTGGGGTCCTCGGCGTCGTCGGTTTCAGAAATTGATCCTTTGGATAGGCAGCGCTGAGCCAATGGAAATGGGACCACGGCAAAACGGGCGAGGCAGTGGCTTTGGTTTCATCGACCAAGAAGACGGAGAGTCCATGTTCGCCTGGCTCCTAGTGGCCAGGCGGCTGCGCCAGATGGTGACAAGTTTGCAGTTCAACTGGGTGTGGCTGAAAATGGGGTTACCGTGCAAATGGATCCCAATGGCCATTGGAAAAAGCCAGCAATGATGATTAAGCACCCAATTTGGGGGTTTCAGCTCGATTTTCAGACCCAAGTGGGTCCTACCGTGAGGTCCTTCCAGCCTCCTGCGGAGCTTTCTATGGCGGTCCTGACCTCGAGGTTGTGCTGTTTCTTTGAATGGGTGCACTCCCCATCATTGACCATGACAAATTTATTGTGACAAATTGTGAGAATGGTCAAATTATGACATCACAAATTAACACCAGAATGTCATCATCCAAAGTTTATCACAATTTGAGCATTCTGGTGTTGACCATGTGTTTTGGGGATCCCCCATTTTGAGAAACACCTAGCAAGACATCACTCAAATTCAACCAAACTTCAATTGGCAATTTGGCTTGGCAATTTTTGATCGAGTTCAGATCCCTTTTCATTCATGTTGAGACGCGCAGATTCCAAACCACGTTCCAAGCCATTGCCCAAGTGGCTGGTGGATGCTGTTCCAAGGTGCCTTTGGTCAGATCCCGCCGGTGGGTACCACGGTGGAGTTTGACGTTGTCACGGATTCCAAGACTGGAAAACTGCGGGCGGAAGACGTACGACCGGCCGGAACCACTCAGATTTCCCTCAGCAGTTTTGGGAGGGGACGTTAATGTAGTCCCCAAAAAAGATAGAACGCACATTTCCAGGATGCTATGGATGATATATGGCTGATGTTTTCCCTTCATACTCCAATCTCAAGGCTTCCATATTATCATTTTGGGTGTTGCTATCATCAGCGATCGGGGTCAACCTCTTGGTTGGGCACTGGTAGTTGCATGCTTTCATGTGAGCCACGTTTTGAACCCTTGTGTTCATGTTAAGCAAGGGGCCCCTTGTAAGGCTGTGGCGTAAGCAAAACTGTGGTATGCGTAAGCCAGCGTAAGCTCCGCGTAAGACAAGATATGCGCACAAGCAAAACCTGTTCGCTCGTAGCAAAAGGTAAGCAATGTCGTAAGCATTTCCTTATTTGGTGCCAGGATGTAAGACATTTAGAACATGGCTCATATGTTGCCATGGATGGGGTGTATATACACCTGTTTTTCTAAAAACGTACGTTGATGTGGCCAACAGTACGCCATAGTACGCCACTGTGTTCGTTGTTGCTTTTACCAACCCAGCAAAGGGACTGTCTATAAAATTGATAAAATTGGGTTTGCCAGTTAACCACATTTATGAGATAGTCTACTATATAATCGAAGGAAGTTTAGAAGTCAAACTTCCGATAATGTGGACAGATGGAAAGCAGAGGTGGGAAGAGTCAGAGAAGAGAAAGAGTCAGTAGAAAGAAGATCAGAGAAGAGACAGAGTCAGAAGAAAGAAGATGCAGGTGCGCGAAAAGGTAGAAAAGTCGCGCAACACTGTGTTTTTCCAATGATTTGTGGCTCTGGAGGGTCGAACAGTAGGCTCGCTAAAGCGGCGGGTGCGGAGCCAGCTGGCCAGATGAGAGATAAACAATTGCACGCCGTTGTGGCGCGAAGCACACTTTGAAGCCAAAAGTGTAAAAAAACTGACGGTCTCAGACCGCTTTTAGAAGTTGACATGTCGAAAAAGCGCACGCCGTTGTGTGGCGCGAAGCACGTTTCGAAGTCAAAAGTGCAAAAAAAATTGACGGGTACTAGTACGGAGCACATTCAGATGGCGTTTCGCGTGGAAGGCCCAAGGGATTGCGCACCTTGTCAAAAGTGAGCAAAACGTGAGGGATTTGTAGCATTTCCAAAAACTATGGCAGGTGGGACATTTGAAGAGGATCCGTAAGATGCATTTGGCGTAGCAGGCGCAATACAGAGCAGAGGTCAGGGCGGAGATTTCCCGAGAGGGGTTGCATTTTGGAGCATGAGATCTTCAGGTTGCTAAGATGATTTTGCGTGACAGGAGCAGCACTTCGTATGACCTGGCTGCACTTTTTCGTGGCAAGCGCAGTACTTTTAAACAGGTGGAATTGAAAAATCGCAACGCGTATTGGTACGAGGCCGTCAGCTTTGCTCTCAACTTTTCATTTTTGAAGGAAGTCTCGTAGAACGCCTTCGTATTTGATGTTGTCTACTTCGAAAATTGGGGAAGTCGCGCAGAATTATTGCTGTGTTTTTGATGCTGTCCAGTTCGAAAATTGAGCAAGTCTCGCAGAATAGCTTCGTTTTCAAGCTTGCGGACAGATAGATAGATAGATAGACAGCTACAACTACAACTACAACTACCACTACGACTGCAGTACACAACACTACGAGTTACTACAACTACAAATGCAAATATACTACGCTACCTTACACTACACTACACTAACTACACTACACTAACTACACTACACTACGCTACGCTACGCCACGCTACGCTACACTACACTACACTACATCACACTAGACTAGTTACGCTACAACTACAGCTGCAACTACAACTACAGCTACAGCTACAACTTGAACTAAATTACAGTACACTACGCTACAAACTACTGTAATTACATTACACTACAACTACAGCTGCAACTTTACAACTACCACTACAACTACACCACATTACACAACACTACGCTAATGACACTACACTTCCCTACAACTACAACTACAGCTACACTAATTTCACTACAACTACAACTACAACTACAACTGCGCTACACCACACTACATCCAGCAGTTGCGGGTGAGGTGACCATTGAAACCACTGCAACCACTCCAAAAAACACAATTCCAACCACTTTTCGGTCCATCAGTGGATTCACTCTGCCAACCGTGCGTCACAACAACTCACCTCTCCTATAGTGTCTTATCTTTGAAACTTCCGCCACCGCCTTGTGCGGTAGCACTGGTATACTTCTACTTCTACGTTTGTTTTTTCATGTTCTTTGTGTGCTTGTTTGGCGTATGGGTATGGGTGAAGCAATAAAGACACAGTATATCAATCCCAGGTCCTAAGTGCAGAATGCTGCCCAGGCGACACAAGCAGGCTTCTTCGCAGGGACTGTGGTGAAGAGTCGGTAGCTCAGCCAGGTATTGAGAAGCCTCGCAGATTGATGGCAAGTGAGATAGCTCAGAATCTATGATTATACGATATCGATGCCTCACCAGTATGGATTATGGGGCATCACTCTTAATGACATGCATTTTGGGGAGTAAAAGGATTCGAGGATCGAAAATCACTTTCCAGATTCCTCCAGGAAAGAAATAAAGCACTGGGAACTTCCCATGTCATGCCTGTTCTCAGGTTGCGGGCAGTTCGGCTTCATCAGCCAAGATACCCAGGATGGAACGGAAGCCGCTGAGCTCAATTTTGTGTGGTGCCACCGTGCCGAGGTGGGTCGAAGCATGCGAAACTTGGGTGCCTTCTCCGAACAGGGTTCTGGCACCCCACCGAATTGGAACAGTACTTCCACAAGAAGTGTTGATAACAGTTGATGCCACAAACACTACAAATGCCCACAATCTGTGCTGAGCTGTCAGATTCTGGCCCCCATCCCGATGCAAGGATCTGACAAGACTATGCTGTGATTTGCTTGTCAGCTTGGGATGGGAATTGTAAAAGCACAAGGATCTATGGGGCCCCTGGGAACCTTACCATGTTGGGTAATTAACCATTCGCATTGTAGTTGTAGAGGTTATATCCCACTGATGGGGGTTACAACCACAGTGCCACATGGTTGTTCCAATGAATATTCAAGTCCGCCCCCAAGTTAGGATGTTTTTAATGAAATTAGCAAATTGATATCCCCATCTTATCCCGATGATATTCCAATTTTTATACCCCATGAATTGCCAGATTGCACCCCATGAATCGTGGTGCCTCAACCGTCCTGGCCGAGGTGAGGATGTTTGTCCTACCCCGAGCCTGCGGAGGCCAAATCCCTCCCGTGGGGACGCGGGTCACCTACACCGTGGTGGAGGAAGGGCGACGGCGGGACCCGAGGGACCTCAAGGATTAAGCCATTGGGGAGCAAAAGACTGGTCATTTCGTGGTTGTTTTGAGATATTTTACGATATGTTCATATATTTTCCGTAAATCCTCAAGATATTTCATGTTTGACCCCAAGGTTTGAAGTAGATGTGGGGGGGCAATATTCCCGGGTGCAAACTCCACTGCTGCAATTCTGAGTTTTCTTGAGGTCTACATTCAACGGCGAAAGCATGTGAAAGATCGTGAACCCAATGGGTTTCCAATGGATTTTCCTTGAAACCACCCCAATGATTTTCACCACCCCAATAATTTTCCAGGATATTTTCCATGGTTTTCCCATTTCCATTATAGGGAACACCACAACGAGCTGGATGGCCGCAGGACGCAAAGACAGGACGTCCACGGGCTGAAGAGGTGATGGTGCTGGCACCACCAAGCCCTACAGCTGCGTCGGGTCTCAGGGATCTGAAGGGAGCACCTTAGTGCCATGGTAGTGGTCGGAAGATTTCAAAGCAGTGAGGAATGTAGATGAGGTGCAATTGGTTGATGTAATCTTAAAATAGTCTAGATATATAGATTATAAAGAATCGTGATGAATCGTGTGCATATTTACCTTTTAGACTTGAACTTTCCTTTGGACTAATTATGGAGACGCAGGTCGGGCAAGACTGAGAGATATGTTTCTATGGCCATATCCTCGTTGCCAGATCCAGAAGCGCCTATCTTAGGTCACCTGCCCCGCAACCGATGTACGGAAAGGGTGGCATGGGCAAGATGGACACCATGGACATGTGGATGTCTGGAACCATTTCTCAGGCAGGCATGGGCTCATGATTGGAACCCCTGCTCATGGCAAATGCCATGGATTATGATCTCCCAAAAAAAGATTTGTTTAACCGGGGTTCATTGGGGATTTATATATTGATAGTATTGGTATTGGCCGAGAGTGAATTATAAGGATCCAGACCTATCCATGCAGTGATGATCCGCACGTTGTTGCGCTGGTTCCCTGGTCATCCATCGGGCAATTAAAAGAAATGAACATGTTCGCATTGAACACCTTTTATTAACTTGTATGTCATGTAGATCTACTCATTCAAGTCTTGTATCCTCTTGGATTTAGATGGCTTTAGAGGATAACATAATTATATATATGTGTGTGATTCTTGGTTTCATCCGCTTGGAGGTTCAGCCGACCTATGGTTTCATTCAGCCCGATGATGGTCAAGACAGGATGTTTGCCACAGCCCTGGCATGCCAAATGTCCAGCAAATTTATTTTGGGTGGAGGACCTTAGGTTCTGGAAACATCTGTAAACTGGGCAGCTTTTAATTCAAGAGGCGCCTGCTATTGATTTCGTAGCTTTCCAGTGCACCAAGGTCCTACCCGGGTCCTGCACCTCATGTGGTGAGGGCATTCCGTCCGGAAGCTTACTGCAATGCTTTCGTTGCCCTAGTCAGAGTCAGAGTGGGCAATTGCAGCAGTTACACTGAGTAGTACCATCTGGTTATTTAACATAGCCATGGAAAATCACCATTTATAGATGGGCCATTTTCCATGGCTATGTTAAATAACCAGAGGGTACACTTCTTCTGTGACAACAGGTGAAGATTTGTGAAGCACCTGGAAAAAATCGGCTGCAGTGATCCCCCAAACAACCTGCAGCCGCCGCAACCGAGGCCTGTTGGAACCAGGGTGCTGTACCGCGTGGTCGCCGACATGAAGACGGGCAAGCCCCGGGCCGAAGACGTGAATTTGGAGGCGGAGGATTGGGCCCTTTGGAATGCAAGGTGATGGTAATGACAGGAGTTCTACTGTACATGATGGTATATAATAATAACAATAATAACACGCGCCCACACACATAATATATATATATACATGTAATTGGCTTCTACATAGATGATATATCATAGATTTGGTACCTCACTGCCACGCCACTGTACATTGCGGTTAGGAAAGGTTGTTTGCTGATTTAAAAAGGTTGCTGATTTAACAAAATTTGACCAGGTGCTGGTGATATGGAGATGCGTCAGAATCCCTACGTGACAATCGAAATGGTGGGTGTTCACGACCTGTGGTATCTCTTTGAACTGGATGGCACCATACCCTTTGGCGTTTTTAGATGTATTTATTATTTTTTAAAGTATCTTTGTGCAACTTAACTTGTCAATGGACAATGACAATCTCCAATTTATCCAGGATGCTTCAATATTTTCTCTTCAAAACCTCTGTTCCACATGGAGAGGGCACATTTCGGGGCACAGCTTGCGACTTGGCAAAGCCTGGCCATGTTGGCTGCGCAGCTGAGGCATCTGAAAAAGCTGGCAGCATCATGGAATGCGGCGAGAGGTGGCCAGCACTGAGGAGTCTCCCCTAACTGGTCGGGTTATGATGGACCACTGGATGTTGATGGATTCTTCGTGGTTGTCCCAACTTTTGGACAAACCCAGAGATTGTGAAATATCTCCATAATTAAATTACCTCCATGATATTCCCGTGAATGGTTGTTTTATATTGTTTTATATAACTTATATAACTTTCATCATGACATCTGTAAATCATGTTGCCATATATATTTGCCATGAGAACCCAGGTACGGCTTCATCCTGGAGGACACTGGTGAGGAGCGCGGAGATCCTCATAACCAGCGGAGAAACCATTGTTAATCATGGTTTTCATGATATTTAATGGTGATTATATAGGTGACTAAGGGTGATTCATGGAATGATCTTCAGATAATCAACTGGCTTGCTGGAAAATCTATATATCATTTAGTCTGATGATTTTAAATGATTTTACCATAAAATCAAATCCTCCATTGCCATGTTTGATTACTCGAGGGCAAGTTTCAGAATTGATTGCTTGGGGTTGTGAGACCTTGTGAATCTTCTTTGGGCATTTTTGGGTTGCATAGGTTTGTTTATCTTAAATAAAAATGCTGCCAGATTCCCCTGATAAATGAACATCAGTCCCAGATGACGTGGCTGAGTGGCCATGTCCGCAGAAAATGTTTCTGATGCCTGCTGCCTGTAGCGCCTTTGGCTCGGTTTGAGCCCAAGATCGGTTCAGCTGGGGATGGGTACCATCCGTGTGGGTTTTGACTCATGGCCATCTTCTTGCGCGTGGCAGAATTTGTCATGCATCTTCATTGGGGAATCTCTGGAAATGGAAGAACAGCCAGTTTTCTGCGAAGCTTTGGGGATCCAGGATGTTTCTTTCTGCTTTTTGATCCCAAGAAACCCTGTTGTAGTGTAGTGGATCTTCGCTATTTTCAGATCCCGCACGCTGGGAACATGTTATGATGGGGGATGGGATTGCATATACCTGTTTACCTGGTAACGTTATCATCTCACGCGTTTTTCTAGATTATATGATTTATAATGTGGGTGCTTATGCATCTTACACCCGCAAGTGATGGAAGTCTAAAGTCTAATTCCATTTGCATCTATACAGCAATGTGCTTATGGCTTATGATATTTTCTGCTGTAGTTGGCACCACTTTTGTCAGGTTATACTTATATGGCGGTTTGGGTTGGTGGTCTGGAAGTCTGGGAAATCAGAGTTATGTGCAAAATAGATTTGAAAAATGTTTTTTTTTGTTTTGTGTGTTTTGTATTTGTTTTATTTTTTGTTTAACTAATCTAATCTAATCTAATCCTAATCTAATCTAATCCTAATCTAATCTAATCCTAATCTAATCCTAATCTAATCTAATCCTAATCTAATCCTAATCTAATCTAATCCTAATCTAACCTAATCCTAATCCCTAATCCCAATCGCTAATCCTAATCCCTAATCCCTAATCCTAATCCCTAATCCTAATCCCTAATCCTAATCCCCAATCCTAATCCCCAATCCTAATCCCTAATCCTAATCCCTAATCCTAATCCCTAATCCCTAATCT
>Ga0126342_10007240_pt1 | contig 19790 bp, 18 predicted proteins | sample Cyp1metagenome_FD_92528 | JGI IMG/M metagenome (GOLD analysis project Ga0126342, IMG submission 92528) | Coral microbial communities from Lord Howe Island, Old Settlement Bay, Australia - Cyphastrea 1 metagenome | ecosystem: Host-associated > Invertebrates > Cnidaria > Coral ... | reverse complement strand
TCTATCTCTCTATCTCTCTATCTCTATCTCTCTCTATCTCTCTCTCTCTATCTATCTATCTATCTGTCTATCTATCTATCTTTCTATCTATCTATCTCTCTATCTATCCATCTATCTATCTATCTATCTATCTCTCTCTATATATATATATATATATACACCATATGCACCCCAATCTAATGACGCATATTATGTACATATACCCATAGTAAATGCATGCGTATATATCGCAATTGACAACTAATGACACACCAGACCTATGGACACTTAAACATATACATATGATGTATGCGTGTAATTGTGTGTATTTCCCATAATTATTCCCTGATGGGTTCAAACTGCAAAAAACCCAAGGCTTGACTTAAAGTTGTGGGTTCCAGGAGCAGGAAAAGTTGCTTGCGAAGAAGGAGCCGGTGACTTCCAGCCCGGAGCCCTCGAGCACTTCAACCGCTTCAACCACTGCAGCGGTGGGTCGGCCGAAAGGCGGCTGGCAACACGAGGGACGAGGATTGGACCAGGTGCCAAGATTTTTTTTCGGAGGGGTGCGTAGGTGAAGGGACAGGGGCCCCCAAACGACAGGCACCCCCCCGGCACCCCGCGGCCAACTGCAGCCTGCCACAGAAACATACGGAAACCGGACGGAAGCCAGGACAAAGGGGCCGCACCTATGGTGATTTTCACAGCTGTGTTAAGTTGTGCCGGGGGGTGAGTTGTTTTTGGCTGTCAGCTGGCTCGCCGATTTAGAAAGGTTCTTATTCTTTGCTGTCGTATACTTCGATGTTGTACAAGGTATGATTCGGTCATGGTACGGTGGGGGCTAATAACGTTCCTTGGCACTTGCACACCAACATCATGATGCTACGTTAGAGATGGGCTGGGGTGGGGCTAGTAACATTCCTTGGCACTTGCGCACCAACATGATGCTACGCTAGAGGTGGGGTGGGGCTAATAACGTCCTTGCATGCTTCCGTAAAGAAAGAATATGTTGCTACGCTTGCACATGTTGTTAAAATGCGCGAACATAAATTTGATGTTACGTTGATAGAATATGTTGCTACGCTTGCACATACCCAAAAACATGAAAAAATGGAAGGGATGCCAATCGCTTGTGCCCAAAAAGACAATCCCATGGAGGAACCAACGAAAATCGTTGGAAGTGGGCGCGAAGCTTCCAGTGGAGGCATATAATGCTTCCATCACAAGTTCCATCTTGGAAGAACTTCGCAAATGCCTGTGGCAGAGTTGACAAAAGATGTTTCTAAGCCGTTTGGGCATGGGATTTCTTAGATCAACAAGCATGTCCAAACTTTTTTCGCGCAGTAAAAAAAATATATTTTCTAAACGCCTTCCAAAGATGAAATGTAAAAACACTTGGTTTTCAGCATTTCATCTTGAGAATGAAGAAAGACAATGTCGACAGTTGCAGGGCGGCGAGTTAGCCGATTCCCTTTTTTTCTTAATCCTTTTTTAGACGAGGTGATTGAATAGGATTTCTGGGGTATATCCGAAGTTGGATGGAATTTACGAACCAATTTAAAACTGAGCAGAAGGGACGATATTCTGTATGGATGATGTGAAGCAAACCAACCAGCCAAACTAACTAACTAACTAACTAACAAACATCCAAGCAAACAAACAAGCACATGAATTTTGCAACAAAAAAATGGTTGTTCAATCATCTAGAGATCTGGGTTTGCGCAGCCAAGATTGGGGCTGAAATATTTTGTGGTATCATGTGATTGGGGCATTTGTTTGGACCCACCGGAGTGTATTACAGTAAACCACTAAGTTTATGGGGAGTTGGTATGTTTTACAAATCCCTGCAGGGAATTTGGCAAATTGGAGCGGCCTCATCATAGATGATGGTTTATAGATGATCATAGAAGGGAGGATTACACACATATGATCGCAAAATTGCTGGTCATTCCTCGCTAGATTTGGCGTGAACGACGCATGCGGGAAACTCAATAGTAAACATCATAAGTTTCAAAATTTTGGTAGAATTTTGTACCACCCATTTCTGGTGAAATGGGGGATGGTTTATGTTGGGTCCAACACCATTTTCAAATTTGGGATTGCCATTTAGAAACTCTTTCCAACTGGTCAAACACGTCGAGCCATTCTGATGTATTTTATATGATTATCATATTTTCACATATATTTATATATGTATATTATATTTTATTTTTTTTATATGCATGACCAGGATGATCACGAGAGAATCTGGGTATACACTTGATCGGTGGTCATGGGTTGTGCTGAAAACTGTTGGATTACGACGTGCTGTCTCTGTCGGAGATTGTTCGAGGTGCGAGTGGGTGAACAGCTCATGGGCAAGGTGACAAATATTTATCGCGACCGCGTGTGGGTGGATGTTGGCTTAATCAAAGATGGCAGTTGCTCGGATAGTCAAAACGTTTTGGCAGATAAGTGCAGATCTGACATGCCCCATGGTGCAAACTGGGTGAGAGTACCGCATATCAAGGAAGTGCGGGTCATATCATGACGTTCATGATGTTCATGTCGGTTGTGCTGAGTATGAACTGCTGAACAGACATGTTTCTCTCAGGGCCAAAAAAACATACCCATGCCGTGCACATGTTAAGATGTTTCTTTTGATCCCCATTATCCATCTAATTTTGTTAGGTACCTTAGCGATCTTTAAATATAATTGTTGGAGTTTGCATATACATGCATGTATCGTCACACACACACACACTTTTTCAATATAGATAGATAAGATAAGATAAGATAAGATAAAGATAAGATAGATAGATTTAGATTAGATTAGATTAGATCCGATTAGGTAAGGTTAGATTAGATCAGATAGATAGATAGATAGACAGATAGATAGATAGGTAGATAGATAGATAGATAGATAGACATATAGGATAGGATAGGATAGATAGGATAAGATAGATAGGATAAGATAGATAGGATAAGATAGATAGGATAAGATAGATAGGATAAGATAGAAAGGATAAGATAGATAGATAGATAGATAGATAGATGGGATAAGATAGATAGGATAAGAAAGATAGATAGATAGATAGATAGATAGATTAGGTTAGGTTAGGTTAGGTTAGGTTAGGTTAGGTTAGATTAGATAGATAGATCGATCGATCGATCGATAGATAGTTAGATAGATAGTGTGTGTGTGTGTGGAAAATCTGTATACACATCACATACCGCATTCTCCTTGTGAATCTGCCTCCGAACTTTGACCCGGGCCCAGGCTTTCTGTACAAAGGCGACCTGGACAGCCTGAAAGTGGGGCAGCTCTTCCGAAACCTGAAGGTTTCCCGTGTGACCTGGTCCAGATGTTTGAAGGCAATAAGCGGACTGCCACCTGAAACCGTCGGACATCTTCTTCGGTGAACCGACTATAGCTATGGAAAATCCCTTTGCGATATTTTTGCGCTGGTAGCCTTGTTAAACATGTTAACCTACCGTCCCGTGGGATTGCTTGACCTTAATTCATATATTTCGTGCTGGCAGGGCCCTTCAACATGACGTCAGAACCTGCTTCAAAAAGCGATGGATTTTGGATGGTATGTTTTTAAAAATGTGTTTTTTGTTTACCACACCACATGTTCATGTTTGTTCGTTTGCACCGTTTCACTTGGTTCCTATTTTGGCGCAACTCTTTTCAACCGAATGCGTCAGTATATAGTCTTTTGCCAGTTGCTTCAACAAGGCTTTGCTTTGGCACAAATCGCCATTGCCATTGCCTGGCATAGGGCATAAGCCATTAACCGTGGGTTTGGCTTACAGTTTCCCAAAGAAAAATCAAAGTGTAGCATCAAGAGCGTGTGACAAGTTCCCCAGAGAATATTCAAAGCGTAGCATCAAGAGCGTGTGGCAAGTTCCGTAGAAGATGTTCAAAACACAGCAGAGCGTGTGACAAGTTCCGTGGAGAACATTTCACAGCGTAGCATCGAGATCGTATATGGCAAGTTCGCTAGAACATATTCAAAGCATAGCATCAAGAGCGTATGGTAAGTTCCGTAGAGAATGTTCGAAGGGCAAGGGTAGCATCAAGAGCGTGCAACAAGTTTCCAAGAAATGTTCTCTACAGCATCAGGAACGTGTGCAAAAGACGTTATTACCCCCCACCAACACGTCACTAACAGTAACGCATACAAACCGAATATGCACCGACCAAGCGTCGCAGAAGCCGATGAGCTCTGATCAGGATTTTAGCAAGCTGACAACTCAACTTGAAAAATGCAAAAAAAGAAGGTCCGCAAGCTTAAACCACTGGCCGGTAAAACACCACGTAATTATGCGACAATCAAATGGAAAATAGTGGTGCTGCATGAATTGCCAACTAAAATTGCCCAAAGAAAGTGAGAACTTGTTGGAAAGATCATCCCACTTAGTAAGTGGGAGACTGCATAAATCGTTTAAAATCCCGTTTTAGATTTGCTTATACACCTGCAGTTGCTCACCACTTGCAATCCGTGGAACTTCCACTCCTTCGGACAGACCCAAATGACCTCGCTGGCTTGTGTTGAGCCAGGGAAATGGTCCCAGCATGGCCTCAATACTCTCTTCATGATTCATTGCAGTATTTGCAGTATATAAGAACTATTGTCCTTTGGTAAATTAACCATTTGACCCTGAAAATTGAAAATCACATTTTTTGGTGGAAACTAATCTTCCAACCCCAACACATGGCAGGGTTAAGGTTTATTTACTGAAGGGTAATGTCCAGCCAAACACATTTCGCATGTGAATGGTACATGGGTGTAAATTGATGTAAATTGGATGTGAACATTAAATCAGATTTATGAGACAGAATGTTGGATGGTGGCTTCAAATAATATTCAATCATGTCCATCCCTGAAATATAGTCCCCGATTGACTGGAGAAGAAATTACCAGACTCTCTTGGTATATTCCTTCTGGGTATATAGATATATGTAGTTGGCTTTTATCATATTTCTTCAACAATAAGGATTTATGCTTAAAAGGTTGGCTTTCCCAATTGGATGAAGGAACCGTTTAAGGTAGGGAAACCCTGAAGTTGGCAGGTGCTACAGGTTTCCTGCAGATTTGCCCAGCCACATCAATCATGAGATATACATAATAAATATATACTGCATGTGTATATACATATAAATACCAACAAATAAATAAATATAAATGACAAATCGTGTTTCGGGTATGTTTTGGTAGCGTTTGAAGAATACCATAAGGTTGTCCTTGCGAACATTAGTGCAAGCAGTATGATATATACATATATATATATAAATACAATATATTGTCATTAGACAGATTCATATCAATTTGTATTTCCATTTAGATGATTAGATAGCTAGATAGTTAGACAGATAGATAGTTCGAAAATGTTAGATAGACAGGTAGATAGGTACGTATAGTACACATATATATAATTATATATATATAATTATATATATAATAATATATATATATAATTATATATATAATTATATATATATAACTATATATATATAATTATTTATATATAATTATATATATATATATATCGATATGTATCTATGTATACCTAGACCCTTCAAGTAGCCATCAAAGTGTGTTTTGGCTTTTGTTTTTGTGGAAATTTGGGTCTATGTTGCCGAGGTGGATCTGCAGCGAAATTGGGTGGAGCTCCAGCCCCCCAAAGTTCCAAAAGAGCGACCGGTCGCAGCATCACCAGCAGTTCCGCTGGCAAAGAAACCAGCAGGTGACGAAGGTTTTTTCATGTTTTTGTTGGCCCTTTGCTTACGGAGATGTTTATGATTTTCCGGAAAATCCTCCAGTTAGGGGAATCTATAATTTTCTTTCCATCTGGGGGTCCCTGAGAAAATCCAAGTTTTAGGTCAAACAATTGTCAAACAATTGGAAACTATCCAAACGTTTCCTTCAAATTTAAAGTGGACATCATCAAACCTGTTGGCTTTTCCAAAAGTTATTTACTTGGGGATGATTACGCTCAATCTTGGAGTGAACATCGTTTTGGTGTATGGACCCACTCGACTTGTCCTCATGCTGTCCGAAATGGGTAATGTTAGTGACTGGCGTTGGCGAACGGGTTATTATTTGGATGACCTAGGGTCACAACATGCATGTGATATTTCATGTCATGTACCGATTGTACACTGATGTAAAATGATGTATGTTCGAAGGAGTTTAGAAGTCAAACTTCCGACAATATGGACAGATGGAAAAGCAGAGGTGGTAAGAGCCAGAGAAGAGAAGAGAAGAGAAGAGAAGAGAAGAAGAGAGAAGATCAGAGAAGAGAAAGAGTCAGAAGAAAGAAGATGCAGGTCTACGAAAAGGTAGAAAAGTCGCTATTCACTGTGTTTTATGCGATTTTCTAATGATTTGTGGCTCCGGAGGGTTCAAAAGTAGGCTCGCTAAAGCGGCACCTCGCGTTCGGAGCGCTTTTGGAAGTTGAGATGTCGAAGAAGTGCACGTCGTAGTGGCGCGAAGCACATTTCCAAATCAAAATGTACAAAGCACATCAAAGCACACCAGGTTCGGATCACTTTTTGAAGTTGAGATGTCGAAAAAGTGCACGCCGTTGTGGCGCGAAGCACATTTCGAAGTTTCAAAGTGGAAACAACTAGGGAGTTCGGAGCACTTTTGGACGTTCGAATGTCGTTTTGCGTGGCAGGCACAAGGGATTATGCACCTTGCCAAAAGTGAGCAAAATGTGAGGGGTTTGTGGCATTTCCTAAAATGATGGCAGGCGTGGGACATTTGAAGAGGATCTGGAAAGATGCATGTCGCGTGGCAGGCGCAATATAAAAGACATGTTCATCAGAGATGTTAGGAGGTCAGGGCGCTGATTTCCTGAGAGCGGTTGCATTTTGGAGCATCAGATCTTCAGGTTTGCTAAGATGATTTTGCGTGACAGGTGCAGCACTTCGTGGCAGGCGCAGCACTTTAGACAGATGGAGTGGAAAAATCGCGAAACGCATTGGTACGAGGCCGTCAGCTCTGCACTCTACTTTCCATTTTTTGAAGGACGTCTCGCAGAATTGTTTCGTTTTTGATGTTGTCAACTTCGAAAAATGAGGAAGTCTCGCAGAATCGCTTTGTTTTTGACGTTATCAAGTTCAAAAATTGAGGACGTCTCGCTGAATTGCTGCGTTTTTGATGTTTTGCCAAGTTCAAGAATTGAGGAAGTCTCGCAGAATTGCTTCGTTTTCAAGCTTGCAGATAGAGATAGACAGACAGACAGACAGACAGATAGATAGGTAGGTAGATAGATAGATAGATAGATGGACAGAAAGGCAGATAGATAAACATATATATATATATAAATAGACAACTGCAAATGCACTACACCACACTACAACTACAATAACTTCAACTACAACTACAACTATACTACCACTGCAACTACAACTTCAACTACACATCAACTACACTTCAATTACAACTGCACTTCAGCTACAACTTCAACTTCAACTACAACAACAACAACAATTATATACTACGACAGCGCAGCTACAACTGCAACTACAGCTACAACTACACTACAATTACAACTACAACCACAACCACAACTACAACATTACAACTTCAACAACATCAACCCCACTACAACTACAACTAATGCACTACACCACACTACATCCAGGAGTTGTGAGTGAGGTGACCACTGCAACCATTGCAACCACTCCAAAAACACAACTCCAACCACCTTTCGGTCCATCAGTGGATTCGCTCTGCCATCCATGCATCACAACAACTCACCTCTCCTATAGTGTCCTATCCTGGAAACTTCCGCCGCCGCCTTGTGCAGTACTACTGGTATGTGTGCACATTGTATGAATATATATATATATATGCGTATACGGTAACGCAACGACAAAAAATGTGGGGGGCTGGGGGTCGGGCCAGACCCCCAGAGGTCGTATGAAATACTAGTTTGCAGATCAAAATCCGTAGGTCTACATGTAGTCATGGTATTATGATTCTATTATGTCTATTATATATATATTTATTAAATAATATTAATTATACATATATGTCATATATATATATATTTATTTATTTTTAATACATATATATATATATGTTTATGATGTTTATATTTATAATAGATTATTATATATATATATATATATTTACAGTGTTATTTTTATATATATATGTGTTTTTTATATTTATATTTATTTTTATATGTATAATTATCTATTATTTAATGCATGACGGCCCATTTGTAATTCTCCGCATGTTTATTTTCCCCTCTAGGGTTCACTGCTAGGTTTTTAGCAACCCATTGGTGACAGGCGGCTGGGGGCACAAGGGAGGCACCTTGCTGGCGGAGCTGCAAGTGGGCAGTTCTGTGACTGGGAAGGCAACTTGGCGACTCGAATTTCTCCGGTCATGTTTTTTTTTTGGTTGAGACCCTACATTTGGAAAAGGGTTCAAAACCATCATGCCATATGGTTTCCTGAAGTTAACCGTGGTTTCAAGGGATTAGTTTTTAAAAAAGGGTTCGAAAACTGATGTTTCAATTGTAGTTGTCCCATCCAAATTCGTTGAGTCGGCATCTCACTGGTCTTAGGTCACCAATGTCTTGCATGACCGCGTGTGGGTCGATGTGGGTGCAGAAACTTGGACCTGCAACAGGGCCCCAAAGATAGGTTTCAGTTATTCCAGCATATCATAGAGAATGTTTTAATTGCTTATTGTATGTTTTTTGTCATCATTTTTCTAAGTTTCTATTTTTTCTATCAGTTTTTGTGCTAGATTATATTTGACAGTTGGCTTGACTACCAATGGCCGGGTGTTTCACCTGGCGGATCCTGGTGTTTCATGACCTCACCAGCACCGGTTTGCAGGCTGTGTTTCGGAAAATTTGGAAACCATAGTGCGACATGTGTTTCTTGAATTTGTTTGACGTATGATCATATAGTATGGTTTGAAGATTTGTTGACAAACTTGGAAGATTTGTGTCTAGGACATGGCTTGAACAAAAACATTTGTTTTCTGGGATCGCCGAAACTTGTTCAAGGAAGGAAATTTGCATGAAAGGTGGGAATTTGTCCAAAAAAAACCAAGAACAACAGAAACACGACTCATATGCACTCAGCCATCGTTTCAGTCCAGCCCATCTTATTTGAAACACAGGGCCAGGTCCTCACGTTGACCGCCCCATGAAATCTGAAAACACCCTCAAATACAACTAGTATCGACTCCCCAAATTTGGAGTTATACGGTTATACATATGTATCTATATAGCATATAGTATAGTATAGTATATATATATATTATGTATTTATTTATTTATTTATTCATTTATTCATTTATTTATATATTTATATTTATTTATTTATTTATTTATATTTATTTATTTATATTTATTTATTTATATTTATTTATACATTTTTCTTTTTTGATGTATTTATCTATCCAATACTTTGGATTCCTGTCTTTGAGTCATTGAGGCCTTCAGTAAAAAGAACACCTCCACGGCAGAGCCGCCAACTCTTGCCATTCCTTGGCGTCGGAGCTCAGGAAAGCGATGCGACCTTCAAGAAATCTCCGGAGAAGACCTTCAAAGTGGGCGACGTTGTGTCGGGTGAGGTCTCATATATTGATTCCTGGCGCTGGGCATTAGCTTTGTTGGAATTCTCGAGGGGTTACTCTACCTGTTAGGAAACTCTTGGGAAGGTGCTTCACTCATTGGAGTTGTTCTTTTTGATAAAATGGGGTAAACTATGGTACCCTCTGGTAAACTAACATAGCTATGGAAAATCACCATTTTTCATGGGAAAACTCACTATTAATGGCCATTTTCAATAGCTACGTTAGTCATTACCAGAGGGTAAACGGTTTTTTTCCATTCCCAACAAGTGAAAGATCGGGCAGTTGCCGCAGCACCAAGCATCAACTCCAAGGATTTGAAGACGGATAAGGCCTGGGATTGGTGGACCCTGCGCCTTTCCCAATGGGTTGGAAATAAACAACAACCTCCAATCAGTTAGGACTCTTAGGACATCGGTTTACTATGGTTTACTGGGTATACCCATACCCCTATATTTGGGATGATGTACAATGATCAATGATCCCAAATGGCTGGAGCAGTGTTTGCTACTTCGTTCGTGGTGTGTAATGTCTTTCAATGCGGACAGTGTGTGCTGCAAGATTGCTATGATATGCTTGCAAATGTCACATGATTTTGTTTTCAGAATATATTCTTTAATATTCTTTATATATTCTTGTTTGTTCCATAGGTTCCAGAGTTTTCACCCTCAGTCTATTTATCTCTACCCGTTGGTCCTCCAAACATTGCTTCGAAAGCAATGGGCGCGCCAATTTGTTCAGAAAGGTGAAACACTAGCAGATTAGCAGTGAAGGCCCACCAGCATGTTCATGATCTTCAAATTGGTCCTTTCTATCGTCTTTTCCGTCTAGTGATGATGATCCCCAATGACTGACTGATCCTATATTCCAGGGTGTTGAAACCATCACCATCATGCCATGGTTCGTTTTGGCCAGAAAATCGTGCGCATGCAGCCGCACGAGAACACCTGACATGGAGCTGCGCTTTTGATGCGGTTCCGCAGGCAAAAGAGCAGTACTTGGCGCCAGGGTTCTGGGTGTGACAAGATTGTTGGGGATCCACCCAAAGCTGGTGGATATTAATATTCAATAGTTCAGCATATCTTCTGTCGGTTTTTGGGGCATAAACGAATGGCGTAGCTGCTTAGTGGCACATGCAGCACGGCCATGGAAAAGAGGGATCAGATTCACATTCATTGCGGAATCATTTGTTTGTGATTTAGTGAGTATGGCCCGTATGGCCCAATTTCATTCCATCTTCAACTGATCCCTTCCCCCATTCATATTTAACACCCCCTAACACCCCTCAGAAACCACGGTTTCTTCATCAGGATGAACGCACATATTTTTGGGACCATCCCCAATTGGGGTGAGACCTCAGGGATCCTGGGTCGGGGGAAACGGACGCCTTCCAGCCGGGACGATGATGTTTACATATATAACCGCTGGATTCGATGCTATGCCCCTTTGAAGGGTATGGGTAAAAATGATGAAGCCTTCACATTCTCAATGGGTTGAATACCCAAAACTCACGAGCCTCGGATTCATTGTCGCCCAAGGGGGTCCATACCCTGTTCTTGAGCACATGCTCTAAATTCAATTTGTTGAATTGAAATTCAATAAATTCTCGGTGAGCTCCCCATTTGTCTCCATTGATTTATGGTGATTTATGGGTGAAACCAGGACTTCTCATGGTTCGCATGGCTCCCAAGGAAAGCATTGACGTCAACGGTGCCACCGCCACCTCCCCAGCCGACTGCTCCGACCACGCCTCCTATGACCACGCCTCCAACTGCCGGATTGGCCGTCGAGCGTGCAGGCTGGGCCCAGCGCATGGTTGTTGAACCAAGGATTTTTATACCATGATTACCATCAAACACGGGGATTTATCTGATTTAACCATGAACAATGGGGATATGATGGGGATATAATGGGGATACAATGGGGATGTGAGGACCGATGATGATCTGTCGGTTTCGAAGAGGTTTTATGTTCAACCACATTTGGGATGATTATGTCCTGTCCAATATTGTCCAATGACTAATACTTCTTCAGGGGTGTTGGAAAGCACCAACCAGTAAAACAAAGTAAAGAACCACACCCAATCTTGAAATTAGCGGCGGCGCCTTTTGCTCGGCTGAACTCCTTGGGACAACGGAGATCGATTTTGAGCTGAGTCATTAGTCATTGAATAAGTTAACGCAGTGATTATTCTTTTTGAAAATTGAGTTTGCCATGCATGGTATTCCAACTCCACTTTGACAGATAAAGGCTCCATAGCTTCAAAGGTCATAAACTTTAGGAAAGTATTTAGGCTGTTTGATGCTCCGAGCCCCTAAGGCAGTCGATTCCATTTTTGCCAAGAAAATCAATCACCCTTTTGAAACTGCTCCCCAAACGCCCCAAACGCCCCAAACTACGAGCAATGTGTATAGTGAGAGATATATGCTACGAGATAATGATAAACCATCCCAAGAAAGTCTGATGTCCTTCGGTAATCAAACATGGCAATTGAACATCTCCTGTACATGGAGGTTTTAATGGGAAAACAATCAATATATATAAATGGGGGGGTTTTCCAGCCTGCCGCAATTGATTGCCGGATGGTATATCCCATAGTCATTCCATTAATATCCCAATACTTATGATTCATGGGATGATTATGATTATGGATATTAATGGATATTAATGGATGTTAATGGATATCCATACTTATTCCATAATCATTCCATTAATCATAATATATCCATTAATGGAATATATCCAAAATAATGGAAGTTTAATATATTTTAATATCCCATAGGCATTCTACATAAATTCCATGAACTTCACCGCCACGGATCCCTACACGTTCCCAGGAGAACGTGAGACCCGTGAGACCCGTGAGAGCTTAGCGGCGACCTTAGCGGTGGAGCAGTGGCCGCCTTTTTTGTTTTTCACCTATCATGGGGATATTAACCAACCAAAGTCTAAGAAACTTACCCTCTGGTAAACTAACATAGCTATTGAAAATGTCCATTTATAGTGGAATTTCCCATTAAAAATGGTGACTTTCCATAGCTATGTTAGTTTACCGGAGGGTAATGAGTTCGAGAATGTGATACACCCAATTCCCCAACCCCAAAAAAAACTAAACAAAAATGATAAATTAGTTGATATTTCTGGTTGGTGGTGTGGAACATCTTTCTCCATATATTGGGAATCATACTCCCAACTGACTTTCATATTTCTCAGAGGGGTTGAAACCACCAAACAGTAACTTTTCACCATCAAAGGCCACGTAAGGTTTTCACACATGTTTACCATCATCAGCTAACTGATACTCCATTTGCGGCTTCTCTATGATCAGCCAAGGGAATCCAAGGATGGATATCAACAGAACATGGATCAATTCGCATAGGATGCTTATGAACAATCCACCATGTGTAGACAATTTCCTGTTGGGGAAACCATTGATTTCCATAGTATCATAATGTATCATAGCTATGTGACCCTCTGGTAAACTAATATAAGAATGGAAAATCACCATTTTTAAGAGGTAAATCAGTAAATCAGCTATTTCTACATGTTCAATAGCTATGTTGAATTTCCAGACGTTTCGTTTACGCGAAACTCTCCAGTGCCAGTCCTTGCGCGCTCGCTGACAACGGAAGCCACCTGGGATCACCTGATTGACGGAGGTCACGTCGTCAAGTTTTTCGTCAGAAACCAGCCATTTTTGGATGGTTCAAAAAAACCAGCATAAAAATGGTAAATCCATTTGGGGAACCATTTAGTACATTTAGCATAGTACCAAAAGAACCATTTTGGATAGTACATTTGGGGATGCTGGATCCTATTGAAATCTATTGAATATTGCTTTCCTAACATTTCTCAAAGTCTCATGGTTTTGGCTTTCGCCAACTTCTGAGGATCCCACGCCAGCAACTTCGCCTTCGGGAGTCATGGACTCGGTGCGAGCATCTTTGAACAAGGCCTGCTTCGGAACCACGGATTCCGGCCGTGGGGCCATGGATCATGGATCATGCCCAAGCCTTTCAAAGAGATCCCATGAACCAAGCATTTCAAAGTCATTTTACATCATCCCTATAGGGGTATAATAGAAAATTATAGAAATTGGCATACCCAAGAATAAACCTCTAGGGTAATATGTTCAATTACTATTGGATATACCTCATTAGAGTTTGATTTTCTGGCAGCATGAAATTTTGACCCTTTGCTGTATTCCAAGGAAGACTGTCAGATGGAAATCACAGTTTAATCATCATAATCTGCCTTGAAGGGTGTCTTTACACTGGTTTTCCAGCTGTTTGAGAGACAGAAAAAAGGGAGCCAACAGAAAGTGCTGGAGGAGGGTGGATTATCCCATGTCCCATGCTGAATGATGATCCATGATGGTCCTTGACTGATATAAAAATCACACACTAATCATTGATCAGCCATTTCCATTCTTCATATTATTCATATACTTATACTTATTATACTTGCTACCCGGAAATCAAACATGGCAACAGACAATCCACCATTAAATTCGAATTTATAGTTGATGTTCCCATTAAAACTTCCAATTTTTGTAGGGGATTTTCCCGCCAGCCACGTTTGATGAAACCATAATATATAATCATACCATTCATATCCCGTGAATCTTCCATTATAATAGATATTATATATTTTCCACGTACCAAATATACCATATTTATACCACATTTCCCAAAAAAAATATATCTGCCATCCAAACATCAAGTATTAGTGTTGTATATCTACCGTAAACCATCGAACATTGGTTGGGTGGATGGGTGGCTCAATCGTTTCCAGCCTGGTAGGCGGAACGCATGGGTGGATCGTATGTGCCATTTGCGCCTTGGAGAACAGGCTACGAGGGTCGCCTCATTGATATGTTGCAGCCTCGGCAAAATGGATTCATGATGTTTTATGGTGGATTGAACTGGGGTCTATGATATACATATTTATATATATATATATATATTATATTTATTTTCATATATATATATACAAGTATTTGTTTATACATATACATGTAGATTCTAGATGTTTAAATATATGGTTCATGATGTTTCCCAAATCCCAAAATCTGCGTCCCTTTTTCCAAAGACACCCTTTTGAGATTTCAATGCACGTGCGACCAGTTTCTGACACAGGGCAGGAGTTTTTTTCCTTCAGAGAGTTTTAATTAGCCATCAATGAGTCAAGTATCGAAACTGCTGTTATGTTCTTATATGTTGCCTTCATCAACCCCTGAAAATGGGTAAACGAGCTGAAATTACGGGATAACGGAATCAGTTTATGGGTACTTGAAGGGTTTTTACATGTTTGGAATCTGTGATTTGAGGCCACCAAGCTGACTCCATGGACTCCGGATGTGTACACCGAAAGAAATGGCATTTGTTTCAATCTCAACAGAACTGGGGTAACTGGCTTTGGACATGTTTGAAATCTGATTAATCTGATTTGGAATTAGATAGGCTAAGTCTTTTTGGCTCGGCGCAGCTGCCTCTCGTGGGCTAACTCGCCTCGGGTAAGGTGCCATGGAATTTGCTGGACAAGGCGGTGAATTGAGAAACGTCGATCGTTTCACGGTTCAAAAAAGGCCGAGGGAGGATTGGTAAATCCTTGGTTTACTTATTACCATCTGGTAAACGTTTACATAACTATGGAAAGATCCAGCATTTTTCATGGGAAAATCCACTATTTCACTGGCCATGTTCAATAGCTATTTTGACATAACCAGAGGGTAAGCATTATTAGGGTTTAGGGTTACCAAATTGAACAGTACTTTAGATCATCTTGTTACATCACTGCTTGGGACCTCCTAATTTCATCAACGGGATTTATTAATCCGGGGTTGGCAGTGAAGGTTGCAGCGCTCTTTGGTGCGATGTGGCCAAGATTCCAATATATATATATATATGCAATGCATTTTATGGACATGAATCCTAGCAGCTCCTTGTCCTAGCACTAGAAAATCTGCAGTGTTTATCAAGTTAAACAGGGACAACATCTCCAAATGGGAGGATTTGAGGCTGCCAGGTTGGATTTTTTGTCGCAGTGGGTTGAAAGGAGTGAAGTCCATGAAGGTGTCCCGAGACCCCATTGATCAGTGCTGTTGTTGTGGGCTATGGGTGGCTTCATATTGGGCGGGGCTTCAGGGTCGTTCCAGAACTCGGCAGTTTGCAATTTCATTGCTGGACACGATGAGCTTCATTGTTAGACTGTTAGGGGGTGCAATGATTAATCATTGATCCAATTTTTTCCAGCAAAAGACCAAATGGGGAACCCCAAACAGAGTAGATCCACATTCGACCAGGGGTTGTTAATCATGGCAGAGGGCATGTCGCTGGTTTCCAGTTCTGGATCAAGGCTGCAAAGATGTTGTCAGCCCGGAAATCTGGGTAGACCCGATGGTTTCCCACGATTTCTTGATATGTCTTGCAAGTTGATGATAGCTTCATGAATTGATATGACATGATTTAATGAACTCCCAAAGAAAACAGTACAAGGAGTTTATCCTGGCTTTGCCACAGTGACGCTGGAAACTGAATGAACTCTCGTCAGCAAGGGTCGGAAGGCATGGATTAAACATATTCCAATGTTGTAGCGATTCAAACATCTCCGCCAGGGTAAACTGGTTCAAAAAGATGTGGAAAATCCATGGTGTCCTGTTCGGAAAAATCCTCTACAAAACGGTGGATGTTCCACATCTATGTTAGGAAAACAGGAGGGCAACAGTTTCTCCCGCATAGGAACTCGTTTGCCGTTGCATTTGCTTCAGTGACCTTGCCCTCCAGCGCCAGTCCCAGCAAGATCTTTGGGGGAGGGGCTTGAGGAGTGGCAAAAAACCATGGCGCACATTGCAGGTTCATGGAGGTGGTTTGAGCCCTGGACTCATACTGGAGGCATACTGGTTCATTGTTGTTCCAGTTGTGGATATTCAGTCATTGCAGGTGGCTTGGGCCAAATGAAACGATGGAAGTCTACTCCACGCTGTTGAAAATGGAGCCATTATTGTATATGAAACAATGTGCCTGTGAGGGTGTGTTGTATCCATTCTAACTTGAGATCTTGTCACCCACCATGAATGAACCAGAAGTAATCCCTTCCCCCGATCATAGATACCACCAAACAACACATAGTTGGAATGTATTGGGCATCTATTCATGGTGGGTCCTTTTTTTTGGGGTGATGGTTGATACAATATTGGCTATATCGTCTCATTTCAGGGTGGTTCAACCACGTTAAACGAGTATGGTTTTGATTCAAGCCCTGGAATCAAAGTCCCAGTGGGGTCCAGGTCTCGTGGTGCTTTCCATGTCCTCCCGCAGCTCATTTCAAGCCGCGGGGCGCGCAATTTCGGGCGGCCCCGAAAGGGGGTGCGCAGTGAGCGCGGCACGCTGGGTCGGGGAACGGAAAGCCTGAAGCTACATGGGTCATGGTCTATCCATTTTGGGGTGGGAAAACCAAAGACACTGCCATTTCTGCTATTTTATATGGAATTATATGGTGTTTAGAGAACTGAGGGATGAAGTTCAAGTCGTTAAAATCCCCGATCAGCCAATTTTATTAAGCATTGAGCTGTTGGATTGCGCCTTCAAGACACATCACTAGGGGCGTGTATAAATGCAGGCGGGAGTTTGGAGGCTTGCAGATGGAGAACGACTGCTTTTGCATGCTTTTGCAATTTCACTTCTCAGGCAGTATGGACAGATCTTCTCAGACCTTTCTCAACCCAAGTAGCTGCAACAGAAAGTATCGCCAAGTTGTACAGGTCTACTTAGTAAGTTAGTCATGTTTGCCATTTTGCCACAGGTCGCCATGGTGAACATGCAAATGTTCGTGAGCAGCCCTGATTTAACGACACCTCACGGTGGAGCTCCTTTTCAGGGCTGGAGAAAAGGCCGGTGGCCCTAGGGCCCTGGGGTCCTGGGGTTGGGGATCAGGTCCCCGGTGCTGTGAAAAAATCCACCGCAGCGCAACAGGCTTTGGCTTTGGCCATAGTGCCGGTCCTGGAGGATACGTCGGAACCTCAGTGGTGCTGACGAAGCATCAGATTTTGACACTGCTGACGTACCAAGCAAAATGCCCAACAAAAAGCCTTTGCGCTAAGCTATCCTACACTCATGTCGCTGGAGCCAAGCAGTAAGCCATCAACCCTTCCCGACCCTGAGATGCATGATCCCTCTATGGTGATCCAACTTCGATGTAGCCCCAAGCAAGATCGATGTCTGGCCAGCAGCTGCTCGGATGGGAGATGGGAGGTTACACAGGAGACCCTGACAGGATTTACCTGATGGGATTTACCAATAGCCAATCGTGGGAGGTTTCCTATAGTTATATAGGAAACAATGGGATGTAGAATGATGTAGATGGATATGTAGGGAACAAACATGATAAATCATGGGACTTCCTGATGTTTCCAATCTGTTTCCTGTGTTTTTCTTCCCCTCGAATCGGACCACTTTCCGCATCGAATCTGGCAGATCTGGGAATCCTGGAGCATTTTCCCTCCCCGCGATGTCTTTTTACTCGTACGTTTTAGTGCCGAAGAAGATCTAAGAAGATTAACATTTGGAACTTACCAAAGCTGGGTGCAAGTTGTTCAGAGCGGCTTCTCCTACCATTCTTCATGTTGTCAGGCCGAGAATCTAAAGGTGAAAATTGAACATCCGTGTCAAGTTGGAGTGTTCTGTCTATCCAGTGGTCAGGGGGAAGCTGTTTGGAGCCATGGTTATTCATGATGCTATCTTATGAATTTGTTTTCCCTATTGGGAACCAGTTGGAGCTACAATCAGAGTTTCCCAGCCGCATGTACCAGGTGTGCTTCAACAAAAGCCTGGGAACCACAGCTGGTTTCTGTGCGTTTGAGGTGCTTTTTGGCGACGAAAATGGGAACTGGGGCAGGCGAACAGTTTCGGCATCGGGGAACGTCTGGGCCTCAGCGCGCAGCGCTGGAGCAGCTGGGATGTAGTCGTGGATGTGATTATTTCCCCAACATATGGTGTATTAATTAAGTATATAGTTTTAGTTACATAATTAATTATGTGTCTTATACATAGTATAATATACGGAATATGCAATTGTGTAATTGTGTATATATATATATATATTAATATGTGTGTGTATGTGTGTGTTGATCCACCTTTGGTGATTTTAGACTACGTTTTCTTTTTTGAGGGAGTCTGGCAAATGAAGAACGCCTCAGATGCCACTTGATGGAGTGGCTGAACTGCCCTAGCTCTTCAGCGGTTCACTACGGAGCTGGTGATTCACAACTTTGATTTGTGATGATTTGTGATGATTTCTCGGTTTTGAAGAGAAGGACTTCCAAATGGCACGGTGGGATTCAAAGGAATCAATGGCTTTAAAACCAATGGTGCAGTTCACTGAGACCTTGGTTTTCCTGTGCTCAGGCCCCAGCTATGGAAGGCCCGAAGATGCCGACGTTGGTCCGAACACCTATGGCGACTATTCGTCCCAGGTCTCCAAGGCCCTCCCCATGTTGCGGTGAAGTTCATGAAGCCTGAAATATTGTGAATATGTTGATTCAATGCTAGAATCTGGCCCCACTGTCCCACTATGTCCCACTGTTCATTTCCAGATTTTCCAGGTGAAGAGAAATTACATCAGACCCGGCATCAAGATGAAGCCCCGCTTTGAAACCTTTGAGGTGTTGGGGGGCTGGTGGATTTCAGAATGGGTCCAAAAAATATAGTACTTGGCAACCATTTTTGTCATTCTGCAGATCTTATGACTCGTTTGGCGGCATTCTTTCGCATAAAAACGGAGAGGAAATTCGCATGAAACTGATCGTCTAGAGCTCTCTGCGGGCGACCAGCCTGGACTGATCCTCCTGACCGATACTCGTAGCAACTGTGACTAAACGTATGCTATTAGTTTTTTCCCCACCTGCCAGGGGAGGGTTGTTAGATTTTATCAGAGCCGTTCTCCTCCTCCTCCGCCTCCTCCTCCATCTCCTCCTCGTCCTCCTCGCAGTCCAGAACCCAGTGGGCACTGCCGGACCTCAACCGCGAGTTGCAGATCGCAGTGGGCACTGCCGGACCTCAACCGCGACTTCCAGGTCGCAGTGGGCACTGCCGGACCTCAACTGCGAGCTCCAGATCCCAGTGGGCACTGCCGGACCTCAACCGCGAGTTGCAGATCGCAGTGGGCACTGCCGGACCTCAACCGCGAGTTGCAGATCGCAGTGGGCACTGCCGGACCTCAACC
>Ga0126342_10007239_pt1 | contig 19791 bp, 18 predicted proteins | sample Cyp1metagenome_FD_92528 | JGI IMG/M metagenome (GOLD analysis project Ga0126342, IMG submission 92528) | Coral microbial communities from Lord Howe Island, Old Settlement Bay, Australia - Cyphastrea 1 metagenome | ecosystem: Host-associated > Invertebrates > Cnidaria > Coral ... | reverse complement strand
CAGTACAGAGGCTTAATTGGAGTTTCTGCCCAATATGCTTACGACGCAGAGGCAGGCATGACCCTCCAGTGTCCAGGGGTCGGCGGCAGAGGGCGTAGCCCTTTAATATTACTTTACTTCGAGTGATCTCCACCATGGCATTTCAAGACATATATTTGGACATGTATTCTGACATTTTACCTAACACTCTATCCGACATTTATTTTGGCATTCTATCTGCCATTCCTTCTGGCATTCGGGCTTTCTATTTGACATCTATTCTGACATTCTATCTGGCATTTACATGATTCGGTTTGACGGATCAAATATGAGCCAACAACCGGCGCCAGGTGGAATGAAATGAATTTTAGAGTTAGCTGGGCATCTGTCTCGCAAAAGACTGTGCTTCAGATAACACAATGCTGTGAGTCTTGCAATGGGACTTGTAGCTGAGGGTTTGTACAGTTGTCTATAAACCCCAAACACTCCTAAGAGCAATGTGGACAAGAGCACGGAACTTGTCCCCTTCCCTCCACTTCTCTCTCGTCCCCTTCTTGTCCACTTCCCCGACTGAAGACAATATCAGAGAGAATTCAAGATTCCTCCAACAGAAAGATGCTTTGTTGAAGCTCAATTTGTAAGCCCTATGCTTTCTGCAGCAGAACGCTCTGATCTTGGGCTTGCTGTTTGGGTCCGGCAGGGACCACTGGGATCTCGCCCTTGCAGTTGAGGTCCGGCGGGGAACACTCTGATCTTGGGCTTGCTGTTCGGGTCCAGCAGGGACCACTGCGATCACGAGCTTGCAGTTGAGGTCCGGCGGAGAAGGAGGAGAAGGAGGAGGAGGCCAGCTGACATAAAATCCAAAACCCTCACCTGACAGGTGGGGAAAATAAACCAAGAGTAAAAGGAAGAATTAAAAAATAAAAGAAAAGAACAAAAAGAAAGAACAATACACAGACAGAGTGAGAACTTTTGCATGTGCAATGCGCGGCGCCGAAACGGCGCAAGTCAGAAGGCAGCGCTCCACCCAGCCAGCCCAAAGAAACAGCGGAAGCACTGCTTAGTTACCCAGTCCTACTGTAAGACAGTACCTAAGCAAGTCGAGTCGCACCTACGTGGTCAACAAAAAAGATGTCAAAAGGACCTAGCACTGCCGTATCTGGAAACCCAAAGAGCTTTGTTCACCCAGAAACTTAAGGCTAGCATCTCGTCCACAACCATACCGAGAGTCCAATGCATCTTTTGGAAACAGTTTTCGGGGTCGCTTATCACATTCCCAACAAGCTTGGTAATTTAACCAACAAAAACGGACAAATACTCAACCAAGAATGGAACCTGGTCAACAAAAATATGACTTTACTATATGTTCATATATACATATATATATAGTCCTTAACAAACATTGCAAAAAGTGGACTCGACCGACAAGAATGGGGGATATCTTCAAAACGATTGGGACTCTACTGACAAACGATTAAGGGACAACTCCTCAGGAGACTCGCCGTTAAAGCCAGCCATTGCCCGACCCCACACGTATTCCATCATCATTCTGACCTGCCACCGATTAAACAAAACAGCTTTGAATGCCGAAAAAAGAGAAGTTTTTCTCGGCCAAAACCATATATATATATATATATCTGGCCAAAAAGCACAATGCTTGCGATATCCTGTCACCAGTGGACCTTTATAGGACCATAGAACTTGACCCCATATCAGCGATCCGCTTTTACCGGAACTGTTAAGTGGGTAACATCAAGTGTAACCCAAATCTAAATACATAAATAAATAAATATATATATATATAATATATGTATATATATATATATAAATATTATTTAGATATAGTGTGATTGAAATTTTGAAATTATAAATAAATGCGACAAACATCATGGGACTTCTTGGTTGCCTGGATGATCCTCCGGATTCCTGGCATGGCAACCAATTCCAGCCTGGTGATTTCGCTGAAACCATGGCCCAGAATACGATAGATGATTTAAGATGATTTATAAAGATATTATGATAATGGTGTTTTATGACACTATGATTAAGGTGTTTTATGATATTATGATTATGATGTTTTATGACACTATGATTAAGGTGTTTTATGATACTATGATTATGGTGTTTTATGATGTTATGATTATTGTTTTATATGATATTATGATATTCCAAACCTATGATTTATGATGATGTTATGATTATGGTGTTTTATGATATTATGGTAATGGTGTTTTATAATATTGTGATTATGGTGTTTGATGATATTATGATATTCCACACCTATGATTTATGATGATATTGTCTGTCAAAAATGGCGTTTTTCCATACCTCAAACTACCAGAGGCTATTTAGTTTCCCTCTGGTAATTCAACAGGTTGCTATTGAACATGGCCATAGAAATAGTTGATTTACATTGATTTACCCATTAAACATTGTGATTTTTCTATGGTTATGTTAGTTTACCAGAGGGAACAGCATGTGGCACACTGCATGGACGCCTCTTTTTTCCCGGTCACACCGCTATGTCGCCTCCCCGCAGGTAGGGTCGGCTTCCATCGGTAACGCCAGGGCCGTCAGCCGGTGAAGCTTCGCAGGCGTTACCTCGGTAACACAACTTGACCCTGCCATAAGTTGGGGGTTGGAAGATTAGTTTCTGGTTATGTCAAAATAGCTATTGCAAATGACCATTTATAGTGGATTTTCCCATTAAAAATGGTGGATCTTTCCATTGCTATGTTAGTTCACCAGAGGGTAGTTTCTGGTACTGGCAAACTTGTCTGAATTCAGATGTTTTCAGGGTCTATGTTAAATAACCAGAGGGTAAATTGCTATAGAAACTGGCTGATGTCACCCCCACAAATCATGTCTTTTTTATCAGGAGATAGGGAGATCATTGGCTACCTCATCTACTTCACATTTACTTCCAGGATCATACCAGTGGAAGATAGGATTGTGGTTGACAACTGGGTATAGTAACCCGTAGGATCATACCCGTGAAAATCGTCAGTTGTGAGGGGTGACACCACAACAGATTACTAACCACGGATCTTGTCAACAGGCTCCAGGTTGGTGATCGTTTCCAGGGGAAAAAACTGTCCAGGTTGTGACGCTGTCCGACGCACTTCTTTTTATTGATGTTTGCCTAGAAACATTCTGGCAGTCTTTCAATTCAAGTTGCCAACCGTGTCTTTCGTTGTTTTTCACCGTGTGTCTTTGTCCGAAATTGTCTCATAGTCTCAATGTATTTTCACATCATACCACCAAAAAGGCCTTCACTACTTCGACACGCAATCGTAGCCACTCATATTTCCCTTCTTTAAAAGATTTTAAAGGATCTTGTGCCACTCTTCTGTCCGTTCATTGTTGGATCGTCATGGTTCAAAAACAAGGGACAAAAATGGATCCAGGAATTCTATGTAATTCTGGGAACCTATTTCTTGCCCAGCTGCCAAACAGGAAGCTCTGCAACACCGTGAAGCACACGCATAGACAAAGAATACCTAACAGCAAGCTGGGGAAGTAACGAAGGTCCGCCAATTTCCCATATCTGTGATATTAAATTAGACTAAGCTCATATCAAATTAGAACATGATGGGGATTGATCATGTGCATTCCCGGGATCATGTGCATTCCCGGATGGCCAGGGCGTATACTATTATACGATCGCCTCGTGGATCCTTGTGGGGATGGCCAGGGGTAATGATATTCAATGACAGGACTGACTGAATTGCAGGGAAGGAGCAAAAGATCAAGAAAGGAGATCTCGAGTCTGAATTCTCACGGTCAGGACCCTGAACCCTGCGACAGGTATCAAATGTACATTTCCGGTTCATCCACCTTCTTGTAAACTCTCTCATGTAGCTCTGGGTAAGGTCACTTCCATGAGGGTCTCTTTAATTACCACATTGTTTCCAAAATCTCCTTATTACATCAACACAAAGAGCGTGGATGATTTTCCCCGTCTCAGTTTAGGAAAGGCCCTTCAATAGGCTGATGAGCGGATTAACATGGATTAGCCATCCCGAGATACTGAAGATGGAGTAGGTGATACTCTGCTCCAAAGGGGAACTTCGTTGAAAGAGTTCTTCACCCTGAAGCCAAATCAACCTCACTGGAGAATGGGAAAACTGGCTCGGAAAATGATGGGAACATCAATCCCTCGACAGATCAGCACCATGGGAACATGTGGACGAGTCTGGGGGGATCACCGAAACCAAGAATGACACCTTGTCAACCTCGGATAAAAAAAGACCCTGGACCCTGACTAACTAAGGCTGGCTTATCAAAAAGAGATGACTACTATTCGCTACCAAATGGTCTTCACCAACAGCCTCAAAAATGTTTTTATCTGAATCCAGGGTTGACATTGATGAACACAACAAAAACACAACAAAAACACAACCATGCCAACCATGCCACAGCTGTTCCTTGAGAGATCGTTTTCTCAACTTCTCCTCCCGTGCAGGAAGCACTCGGTTGCCGCTGCGTCGCGGCCTCATCTCAATGTCCAAATGGTCACCCGAGCGGCCCAAGATCTGTTCCTGAGAGGCTTACAAGGTAGGGAAGTGACGTTGAAAAAAATATGGTGGCCCCCAGTTACAAGTTGCTTTATAATCCCAATAACTAATAACTAAAGTTATAATGATAAGAATCAAAACATAGTTCACTAGAAATGATTTCTGAACCAAGATGAACAACGATAATCCAAATTTGGTTCCAACTCTGCTTAAACAACTTTGCTTAGAATTTCCAAATTGTGGGTTGGAACCAAAATTCTATAGGAACCGATATGCGTTTCTACTCAAACTTTGGGGATTGATGCGATACCCAGGTAACACACAGCCTACGGGCTTTACAAAAACAAACTGCTTTCACCCGTGACGATGTTAGCGGATTGTGATGCTGGTTCTACATTCATCACAAATCTATACAGTTTAACTTTACTTCTTGCTTTTTCTTTTATATATATATATAATATTGGCACTTAAAAATGGCAATGTCAAACATGCGAAAATCATGTTACAATTGAACATCGCCTGTTTTCAGGGTTTCCATGCAAACATACATCACATTTCAAGTCACATTGGGATGACAGACCTGCCAAGGCTCCTTGGGTGCGTGTGTTGCAGCCATGGTATGGCGCAAACGCTGACTCATGTGGGGCGAGTCTACTTTGCCTCACCTGGTCTGAGCCAATGGCTGATGGAAAAGGCTGAGCCAGATTTCCCCATTCTGGGTCCATGTTCAACCCTGAACCGGTTGGACTTCGATCTTCAGTTCCTACGCATCTTCAGCATTTCGTTGAGACTTACCCTGCAGAAAACCAACATATAGAATCATATAGACATTTGGAGGCTTCCATAAATGGGGCTACCCAAACTGGATGTTTTTTTTTTTAATGTAAAATCCCAATCTAAAAATGATGATTTGGGGGTACCCCTATTTTAGGAAACCTCCATATGGACCCTGAAAACAATGTCTGATGGAGAGAGTGAGGCCAAGAGGCCACGTTCAGAATGGCGAACCCCACCTTGGTTTCAAACGCAGAAGGGAGCGCGAACGAAAATCAAGGGGAAAACAAGAACTTGAACAGGATGTGTAACATGTATGGATATCTAATCTGCTGGTATGTTCATACATGTTCATACAATTCATACATATGGACCGTATGGATATGGATGGCAACAACGGCAATAACTCCTATTTCAACCTATGTTTGACCATGTTTGACCTGTGTTTGAACAAAATGAAGGCATATCAAAGCACTGTTTGCCTGCTCTTGGACCTCCTTTGGGGTCAGTTGAGCATTCAAACTAATCCAGTAGCATTGGTTCAAAAACGGTGTTTGACCGTAAAAAATCATGGCAAGATTCAGCCAGAGTTTCACCGGGATTTCGAATCGAGGATTGGACACTTGATTCCAACCCTTCGGAATGTGCTTGTCATTAATCACGTTAGTCATCGTAGGGATTGCTGAGTTGGAGGGCCTTAATATGTACCTTCAAAACGACCCAGCATGTAGGTGTCCGAATGAAACAATAGAGATCTGATTTTATTTGTTAGTCTGTTTTGCAAAAAGATACATATGTGTATAATGATTAAACTCATTTGGTATCCCACAAGTTCATTAAGATACATAATGATCCCACATGAGTCTGTTCTTCAAACTCGTTTGTGTATAATTGATTCATCTTGGTTCATACATGGAGCATCTGAGCCAGCAGCATTCATTTCACATCTTCACATCTTCACATCATTTCACTGTGTCGTTTTTGCCAGGATGGTATTTTTGGATATTTTTGGCACATCAAGAAATGCAGCCATAGGCACCACACAACGATAGACCACGAAGACATAGACCCAGATGTCACTGACATTGTCCACCTGTGGACATGTTCCGTGGGTGGGCAGCTGAGATCACCATATTATGAATATAATTTCTGTTCGAGAGGGAGGAAATCGATGGCAGGCTATGGCCAGAAAAAATAACCCCGCAATATGAAGGTTGATGTACTAAAAATGGCAATGGTTGATGATGTCTGAATCAATTTTTGCTCAATTAATTAGATTCAATTAGAACTTTTTTATCCCAGAAAAATGAAGGCTTCAGGACCGCCGATCATGAATTTTCATCAGCCAAATAGTGAAGCCCCGAGAAGTCTCAGGGCCAAGGCATCGTTGGTGATTGAGCCACCCCGTTGAATAATAAGCTTGTCAATTTTCGGAAAGCGGTTCATATGGGATATATCTAGATATATCCCCATGACATAAACCCATGTTTGTCGCTTCATCACTCATGTTTCGTCGTTTTTTTTGTGGTTCATGATCCCTTGAAAACAGCCATGAACATATCCCCAATTTTATCACCGAATTTTCTCTACTTAGATGCTCATAAAATTGCATGGTTTAACCATCCCCCAAAAAAACAAGCACCCTCTGGTAAACATACGAATAACTATGGAAAATCACCATTTTTAATGGGTAAATCAACTATAAATGGCAATTTTCAATAGCAAACTGTTAGTTTACCAGAGGGTAGTTTGAATGATCATAGTTTTGAAGACTGGCCATACAGCTGACTCCAACAAAAAATGCTCGGCTGAGTCCGGCTGAGCGTCCAAAATTCTGGCAGCTGGAGCCCAATTGGCGAGTAGCACCTGGAAACCATGGCAGCCAGGGGGAGTTTCCACTGCGTTTCATGGGACGATATGGAGCAAACAATCGAAGATATGAAGAAAATTTAAACGAAGTCCATTGATCGACCAAATGTAAGGCTTTTTGGTACAATATACAATTAAATAATGAATATATAATTATAAATAATATATATATATATGTCCCTTCAACCCAATGATATACTCAATAAGATATCAGCACGGGGAGAGTAACCAATCCACGATGACTGATTCTTTCGGGTCACGGAATGGTAGATATCATGGCGGATCTGCAGCAACCCTGGGGATCGATCCTCGAATTAGCCACTGCATTCCAAAGCTGTGTTTACCATGTATTACCTATTAAACTGCATAAATTTAATTGAAATTACCTTAGTTATTAGTTATTAGTTGAACATCTTTGAAAAGAGTGGAACATCCAAAATTTCCGTTGCCATGTTAGATATTGTTAGATCACTGCATGATACTGCATGGTACAAGAAGTGGCGTTTCCATCATTCTGTTGGCACAAAATGTGACCGAGCCAGCCTCAAACATGGTGAGAAAAGTTGACGTAAAGGTTCCATAGTACCTGGCAGCGGAAAGTAACATGGAACCCCAGCAAGACAAGGGACAGAGGATGATTTTTATGGAAATACTGCACGAGGTTCACGGACAATTCCAGGGTGAACCAAATCTGAGACCGGAGAAAAGCTTGCAAAGAGAGGAACGCAGCGACAAATATTTCGGACCCCAAAGAAGCCAAGAACTTGCTCCACACAGGCACTTGTTTATAGAAGCCTCATCTTGTTAAGCATGCATTCTTCTTCTTCTTCTTCTATACTATATATATATATGTCCTACATTAGCTAGAATATGGATGAATATGGGGTGTTCAAAGATATTCCCATTTTGGTTGGGATTATGTAACAAACAAAAGCAACTATTTCACGATCATTATATATATATAACCCTGGAATAAATCCTTCTATAGTCAGATCTTTTGCACAAGCGCAGGCCCAATCGGCTGAGCGCAGAATCCAGCGAAACATGCCAAGGGTGAAAACATGTGAACACTATCTTTACCTTGCAGCACATTTTCAAAGCCTAGAGCAAAGAAGGCATGATTGGAATTTGAATATAAAAGAGAAAATAACTGATAAATCCAATTACGATGGAGCATATTGGAGAAAGGCCTCTGCTTTCCGGTGACGATTTGCGGTGACGATTTTCGGTGATGAATCATGAAAGACTCTCATTCTCCCGAGAGCTAGGTCGTTGACTAGTTGTCTATGCGCAGGGTTGTCCATGTCAAATGGGTGTAGTTGATTGAGGGTTTGATAGACATCCGCGTATGTTGCTGACAACCATTGTATTCGAACCTGGGATGTTTACAAAATTCGAGCCTGGGTATTCAGGTTCCCTTGTCAAACAGAACTTGTCTCATAGGGTCGTTAGGTTCAGATCTAATTTAAGGAAGTGAAATCTTACGTTGTACCCTCTGGTAAACTAACATAGCTATGGAAAATCACGATTTTTTATGGGAAAATCCACTATAAACGGTCATTTTCCATAGCTATGTTAAATTACCAGAGGGTACGTTGTAACCACATGGAAGAACACATTCTTATGTCTGTGTTCAGGTGGTTTCTAATTTAGTACTTGACACGGTCATTTGTCATTCTTCGGTCGATGTATGTAGGGGGATGATTGCAGAATCCTTCGGTATCCATTCATCTGGAAACCATCTATGTTCTTTTGATCCGTTAGATTCATACACTTTCTTAATCCACATAGCAAACTACTTCTGAGAATGGAGTGGAACACTTGGAGTTTCCATTTGATTGATGTCCGTGCTTTGTTCCAGAACAATTTGAGCCTGTTACATGTACGGGTGCAATCAGGAATCCGGTTCATGATTTCTTTATGATTGTCCACGGTGTCTGTGAGCAATGTTCATAAAAATACAGCTGACCTCTTTCGAGGGACAGGAGTGCCATCTAGGTCTAAGTATTTGATGGATGATGTTTTTTCGATTGAGAGTGAAATTCACGCATTTGTCTAAGTTCATAAAAACTGGGAATGTCCGTCTGTGTAAGGCTTAAGGGGAGATAGCTGGATTACTACCATTGCTCTCAGCCACTCACTTGGCAACATGGACACAATCCAGGAAGAAGGATGACAATATGTATACCTAGACCCTCCAAGTACCCATAAAAACGTTGTTTTACTTCATAATTTTCGTACTTTTACCATTTGTGTGTGGTATTTTGAGGGTCTAGGTATATAATGGTATATATATATGTATATATACACATATAATGTCATTATCTCGCTCTCTCCCTCTCCATATGTGTAGATATATATATATATATATATATTATGTATAATCTATACACCCACATACGCGCACACGCACACAATACTGCAATTGCACACATGTACGGGCTGCAAACACCACCGGGGATTCTCAAACGCGGGACATGTTCTTGCCACTTTTTGACAGTTCCTTCCAACCACAAGCAACATATCTCGGGATGGCAATATCTTTTTGGTCGATCATAAACCGTACCAATCTATACAGCATTATCAGATTTGAGCAGTCAGTGCCTTTAGTCACATTTGAAGATTGGGACAACCCAAATGTTGCTTTCCTAGAATGGGGGTATCCCAAATCATCCAAGAAATGCAAGACGACTAAGTCGGATTGAAACCACCATGGTGACTTCCATGGGTTTCGATGATCATCCCATATCCCATCATTCATTGAATGAAAAACCCCATGATTATCCCATATATCTGGGTAAATTATAATATTTCACTAACCTGAATCTGGCGGCCATAAAAGGGGATGATTTCCAATATAAAAACCATGATTCCCAGGGTTCGGGAGAACAGGGTTCGGTCGTGATGAAATTTACCCAGAGATAAATCCAGAAATATTTTCCCGTTGGATCCCGATGCTGTCTTGGTGTCTGGGGGATCCAGGATTTGTCGAAACTGGGCGCCTGAAAACAGCTCGTCTCGCTTCAGGGCTGATCGTATCATCTGTCATGTACTGAGAAACCACTTGGCTAATCACCTCAGCCATCAATTTTTTGGGTCACCTTTGAATAAACATCCCAAAGACGTTGAAGAAATCTTCAGAATTCGATTCACCTCAAGATTTCCTGGGGATGGTCGCCATGGATGGTAAAACTTTGCTCACCAGCGATTCTTCCACTGAATTCTGGATGAACTGTGAAAAACCAAGAGGAAACACAGGTTCTAAGTCTTAACTGGTTGGTGGTTTAACCAACCATTTTTAATGGGAAGGAATATCCCATATATTATGGAAAATAAAAAATGTTTGAAACCACCAACCAGTTAAAATCTTGAACTAACAGACTGAAAAACATGAGCCATGCACACTGAAACTCTGAACAACTTTGACCTTGTGACACTGGTGTTTTTGCAACCCCCAGTGCTGCAGTCACTGCTGGTCAGCGACAATGGAGAACATCCAGACACAAAACAAACAATTTGCAAACCTTGAATCTAAGGCAAGGTGCGAGTGTGAATTGTCAGCCTTATGAGTTTTCTGGACACATTTTTTACCCCAAACCTACCATTTGAATCTTTACTTTCTATTCAGTGCAAATAGACTAAATTGACCCTAAGGATATATCCAACAGTATCCAAAGCCCGAGATAGAGAACTGTTCGCCAACATTTTGCTCCCGCTGAGCATCGCTGAGTCCCCGAACCATTCCGGCAATGCACTGCAGCACCACAATGAAACTCAAGGACCAGCAAAGGGTGTTGAAGCTCGCCTCAGTGGGCCCGGGCCAGACACTGGTTCAATAGATTTTCCAAGGGAGGTTGAAAAAAGGAAACAACAGAGCTTGATATGTTTTTTTTTGGTTTGTATTTTATATCTGAAAAATATACGATATCATTTCCTCAACCAATTCTGCGATGTGTTGGGGGCTTCAACCCATCCCAATAACATGAAAATCAGCGGGGACCATCTTTCCGCTCTAGAATGATGGAAACTTAAAAAGAAAAACGCTGCATAAACATGTCGGATTTTTCACCACCAGGGACCAGAGGAGCATGCGCACTATTCCATTGAGGCGCTTTATTGCTGGATATATAACGTTGGATATTTGAAAAAAAAACATGCCATCGCAAGGGGTCACAAGAAAGTAGGGACTCTTGCAGGACACAAAGAGTCCCCGCTCTCTGCCAAGTGTCTTGCACGCATTTCAGCAGCATGATCAGGGAGGACATGCCCTGCCCAGCGTTTCTTGAATCTATCTGGAACCCCCATGATTCTTGTTTTGGTGCCCTCAAAGTAAATCACCCACATAAGCCATTGCACAAGGGGCGTTTGGGTGCATGTATATATACATTATATTAATGCACACTAAAACATAGCATATAAAATGACATAGCACGATAACATAAGATAAGGCATAACCTACTACAACGTAATGTCAAACTACTTTCCATACCATTCCATGATTACATCACATATCACACTACCTCGCCTTCATTTTGAAGCATTACCAAATTGATGTGGTTCAAGCAATAGGACGCCCTCCCCAACATCACCATTTCTATGGGTGGCAAAAAACATAAATCCATATGGGGTGGTAAACATGGCATTGTTTTACCCACCGAAATCGGATGAATTTCCCATGGTCCCCGGCCTCGGTTTGCCGCACCACCCGGATGGCTCGTGCCACTTTGCCCAAACGTAAGAGACGAATGAAGACCGTGTCCTTCAAACGCGGGGCAAGGCGATGCTGGATGATGCTGGATAGTTATCTATGGTTATCTATGATTAAGTTAAGTCCCAACAGCTAGTACAATGTGGGGCCCCCAAGCGTTCTGTTTTTTGGTTTATAAAGCCCAGCTAGTAGGAATTCACAAGAAAGGTGCCTGCCATAGGGATCCTTTTTGGGAACTTATAGTTCTATCATAAACCCAATAGGGATGATGCAAAATCACTCTCAGTCATGGTGAATGGGATAGTTTACCATTGGGTTTGCCACGTTACATATAATTATATATATATATACATAATTCTATATATATACACAAAATTATATATATAATTATATATACATAATTATATATATATATATATACATAATTATATATTTAATTATAATATATATAATTAAATATATAATTATATATAATAATATCATACCGCATGAACCCAAGTTTCTTCCAAGGAAGCATGACCGTAGTATGGTTTGGAGGGTGAAGTCCATTCGAAGTATCTCCATAAAAACTACAATGTGGAGCCCAGGCTGAGCTGGAGGATCGGCGATCAAACATGAGCTTCATTGAGGTTTCACTTGTAGAGACGTAAGATATGTTTACCCTCTGGTAATTTAACATAGCTATTGAAAATGACCATTTATAGTGGATTTTCCCATAAACAATGGTGATTTTCCATAGCTATGTTAATTTACCAGAGGGTAGATGTTTAGATTGTGTTATTGTGTGTGACATATATAATTTCTCTATCTTTAGATTGTGTTCTTGTGTGTGACATATATCATTTCACCATCTGACATGAGAGACCCGCACGGTATTTGACGAACAGCAGGTTGGAAATTACCAGATGAACATGTTTTGGGACACAGACACATAACAGCCACATATTGATAAAGTGGAAACCACATACAGCAACGTTCACCACACTAAATCCAAGCCAAATCCGGAGACCCCAAAATGGCTCAACCACCCAAAAAAACGCAAAATGATCCATCCAACTTGGTTCAAATCGTAACATGTTTCTACTGAAATCAAGCTGCGGAACATTCCAAACTCATAATTTATCTAAGTTTATCTTCCAAGGTGCCAGCGGGAGGAGTTCTTCAAACAGGATTTCAACCACACCTGCGCAGCTCAGTTTGTTTCAACGCTTGATATTGGTTTCTCAAAATCAGGGAGGTTCAACCCCATTTATGGCCATTAAAATGATTTTAATCAGATGATGAGTGTTTCCATAAATCGGGGTACCCCAAAATGGATGGTTCATAGTGGAGAATCCCAATCTAAAATAAGTGATTTGGGGGTACCCCCCATTTCAGGAAACCTCCAAATAATGATGAATAATCATTGGATTTGCAGTAGGGGTACCCTATTTGGATGTCGGAATGCAGACGAAGTAGCTGCATAAGACCACCAGGAAATCCAACCAGTTGAAGGACAGGCGAAAGAATTGCGATCCTCAAATGGAAATGGACAGAAAATGCTGGCTGCAGCCTGGCTCTGGAGGGAGGCATAAAACAACAAGTAACGTTTTTTTATTGCACTCTTAGTAGGTTTCTATGTACATCTATACATATATATACATACATACATAAACTAGCTGTTTATTATATATATATACACATACATACACTAGCTGTTTATTATATATATATATTGCATACATATATATATATATATATATATATTTGTATATTATACTATATATATATAACATAATACATGTGTATATATATATATACATACACATTTCTCCGGGGAACCAACACATTTTTTAAGGTACAATCGCAGTCTTAGCTGTCCCCAAGCCACTTCCAACAAAATAGGATTGTCCGAATTCAGGTGAGAAACAGATATAGCAAGTACGTGCAACACATAGAATCCTATTCGGATCCAATTTACCACGCCTGAATCACCGAACCAGGTGGTATCGTACTACAGCTCTCAAACTCGCCTGCCTGTTGGTCTCTAAAGGAACCTAAACAATAAGATGTTGTATGTGATTCGCTCTTAATACTAAATATCTAATCGACCATCATGGATGATAGATAACATATATGATACATATCTATATTTTCAGATTTCATTGAGTCTCTATATTGTAATTAACTGTCAGAAAAATAAAATATACTAGACGACGGATGGCCCGAGAGCGTAGAGGAGCAGAGTCTTCTGTTGCTAGTATGGAGACACTATATTACAAGACAATATATTAAAGATGTATTAAAGGCAGACGAGAAGAATAGTATCAAGACAATATATCACAAAAACACAAGACCATAGTTTGCATCGTAAATTTCGTATAGTTTTTCACACAAAGAACTTTTTACAAACAGACGCGTTTGCACACAAAGACTTCTACACATAGACGTTTTTACACACAGACGTTTTACACAAAGAGGTTTTTACACACAGAAGCTTGCACACACAGAGAGGCTTTTACACACAGACACTTTTACACACAGACGCTTTTACACACAGATGCTTTTACACACAGACGTTACACAAAGAGGCTTTTACACACAGACGTTTTACACAAAGAGGCCTTTACACACAGACGTTTTACACAAAGAGGTTTTTACACACAGAAGCTTTTACATGCAGACCCTTTTACACATAGACGCTTTTACACACAGATGCTTTTACACACAGACGCTTTTACAGACAGACGCTTTTACACAAGCACCTTCACACCCAGAGACTTTTACACACAGACGCTTTTACACACAGACACTTTTACACAAACACTTTCACACGCAAAGACTGTTACACGCACACGCTTTTACACACAGACACTTTTACACCCAGAGGCTTTTACATACGGAAGCTTTTACATGCAGACCCTTTTACACATAGACGCTTTTACAAACAGACACTTTTACACACACACACACCTTCACACCCGGAGACTTTACACAAAGACGCTTTTACACACAGACGCTTTTACACACAGACACTTTTACACAAACACATTCACACGCAGAGACTGTTACACACAGAAGCCTTTACGCACAGACGCTTTTACACACAGAAGCTTTTACACAGAGAAACTTTTACACACAGACGCTTTTACACAAACACATTCACACGCAGAGACTGTTACACACAGAAGCTTTTACACACAGACGCTTTTACACACAGAAGCTTTTACACAGAATAACTTTTACACACAGACGCTTTTACACACAAACGTTTTTACACACAGACGCTTTTACACACAAACACTTTTACGCACAGAGACCGGACCCGTGAAATTGCAATTTTACACCAGTTTTTGGCTATCGAACCTCATTTCGTGGGAAAGGGTTGCGTTTCGTGCCGTCTCGTTGGCGCTGCCCACGCCTTCAAGAGAGAAATAGAAAAGAAGGAGAGAGCAAGAGGGCAAGAGAGCAAGAGGGCAAGAGAGAATGTGAAGATGTGAAGATGAGAAGATGTGAAGATGTGAGGATGAGAAGATGTGAAGATGAGCAGATGTGAAGATGAGAAGATGTGAAGATGTGAGGGTGTGAAGATGAGAAGATGTGAAGATGAGAAGATGTGAGGATGAGAAGATGTGAAGATGAGAAGATGTGAAGATGAGAAGGTGTGAAGATGAGAAGATGTGAGGATGATAAGATGTGAAGATGAGAATATGTTTTACAGACCCCCACTATTGGAAGAACCCTGCGCTCAGACGCTCTCGGGAATAATTTGGCATTGATAATTCGCCATATTACAAAACTGACAAACACTGATGCAGTCGGCCCATTGATGTCACATTGAGTATATGTTTAAAAGAAGGAAACACATTGGGATTGACATTCTGAAGGATTTTGGCTTTGGGATCGTCGTCCTTTTTTCGTCAACGGTTGGAACGGTTGCTAGCTGTCATGGATCCATGGTGTCTGGACCCATGGATCCTCAGTTGACGCAGAAAAACTCATGGAGGATATACACATGTCTATGGTCATGTGTGGATCTAGGTATAGAAAAATAATGATACTAATCTACTAAGCTCCAAAAATGATAGAAAAGTAACCTCACACTAAAAAGAACTAAATCACGTTTCAATCTATTTGAGGTTTATATATCAATTATTTATCTATCCGATTCTATCCCAATCTTTAATTATGGTTGGCTTTACATATATTATGGCCTTGTAGATTGTAGCTATTGTATGTAATATATAGATCAGATCGTGCATATATATATAGCACTGGTAATCATCTCCAATATCAATATTTATGGGTTTGTGATATGGATCTGGTTGGGTTATTTTTGTGTCCATATCAGAATGGGATCATGGTTGATTCTGAGAAATAGATAGTATATCTATATATATATATACAGTACCAATCAGAATCTATTTGGTGGTTCCGCAGAATGGGAGATCCCCAAGTCACCCAAGGCTTCAATATTACAATGGTCTAACTTGGGATGACTTGGGGGTACCCCCATGGATTGGAAATCGCCATTTTCGGGATGCTGGTTGTTTGCCCTTGCCGCTGCCGGGTATCTCAAGAATCCAATGCGCAGGACGATGTCCACCTATAATGAGAGACCAAGAAAATAGGGTACATTGAAAGATGACACTAGCTGGTTGGTGGTTTGAATCATCTTGAAAAATATGAGTCAATGGGAAGGATTATCCCATATATGAAATGGAAAATCGTCCAGTCATGTTTGAAACCACCCACCAGAATAGGGATTTACTGGGATTATTTATGGGACTTAATGGGATGTGATGGGATGTATGAGGATGACCCTTCCGAAGCTAATTCAACATAGCGACATAGAACATGGCTATTGATTGTTGATCTACCATGATTTAACTATTAAAAACTGCTGATTTTCCAGTTCGCAAACTGTTAGTTTGCCGGGGGGTGTGGTCCACAAGGGAAAAATAGAAAAACTGCGTGACATATTGCTTGGACTTTGATCTTTGAAGCGTTTAGAGATATCAAAATTTATCCATCATTTTGACCGTCGTTTGAACAAGACTCGGAAAGACATACTTTTCGGACACCTATGACATATGTGGGCAGGAATTTCTGACTATGGCTATTTGCATTCTGGCAGCTGTAAATGCAGTACTCGGTTTGGAAGACCAGTTTATCTGCCACAAAACTCATTCATTCCCTCTTGCATGGCAATTTCCAGATTTGTATAGCGTGTGATACCTCAACTGCAAGAGGGACACTTCCAGACTTCCAGCAACCACCACTGTTTTTCAGTATGTCAGCCGTTGCTTTGGGTCACCATATCTGATCGTTCCTTCGCACATCCCCATTTAGCCAGGCATTGGGTTTTGGAAAGTGCCTTAAACTCAGAGTTCAACCAGCTTAAAACATCTCAAAACGTCTTAAAACATCTCAAAACATCTCGAAACATCTCAAAACATCTTAAAACCATGATTTTCTCCTGACTTTTTAAGACAACTTGCTGCTCCAGCGTTTTTTGGATGCGGCTCAAGCACCAGGAAGGTGATGGTGAAGGCCAGGTTCATCGTATCAAAGACGTGCTGGGCAGAGGGCCACACCTGCGACCATCGGGGATTTGCAAAAATGCTGGTGAATATCGTGGGACCATAGAATTTATAATGGGAATATATTATAATGGGATTTAAATGGGACTTAGAGAATAATTATTGTATAATATTTGGGTAATGGGATATATATCCATGATGATTATTTTATTCATAATGGGGTTTAATATGATTCTGGTTGGTGGTATACCTACCCCTCTGAAAAATATGAAGGTCAGTTGGGATGATGACATTCCCAATATATGGAAACATAAAATTCATGTTCCAAACCACCAACCAGTGATTATATTATTGTGAAAATAGGCGGACCAGAATATCTGGGCAAATTATCATAATTCATTGGGCTGCCCCGGCCCACTGAAATGTTGGGCCATGTCGGGGATGATTCCCGTATAAAAACCATGATTCCAGTGAGGGAGAACAGTGAGGTCGTTATAATTTGCCCAGATAATATATTGTAATATACTATACATGATGGGCCCCCCCAGTTATAAGTTGGTTTATAAACGATTATAAACCCCATTAACTATAGTTAAATCTACCATAAACCACAGTTAAGCCACTTATAAGGCAACTTAGCTATCTTGCGGGCCCCATCCTGTATTATCTATATTCTGGATTAATTGATTTAAATTTGATTTAAATGGATGATAATTGTAATGGAATTTAATCATATTTAATCAATCATGGAACTATTAGATTATACTTTCCTGTAATGAAATTTAATGGGATACTATGGATAGTCATGAATTTCACCAACTTGGGGATATCTCATGATATATCCTTCAGTAAACGTGGCTTGCTTGAAAATCCACCATCTAATTCGGGAATTTCACTACCTTCCTTACACAATCATCAACCACCATAAACCAACCATATTTTGATGGCTTATACCGCTTTTTGATGGTAAACTTACAATGTGAGGCCCCCAAGATAGCTAAGTTGGTTTATAACTCCAATAACTATGGTATATGGTACTTATAACTATAGTTACTGGGGCTTATAAACCAACTTATAACTGGGGGGCCTCACATTGTAGGGATGGTTTACTACAGCATTGCTTACTAACTTCCGGTCATCAGTCACATGGCAAGCTGGGAAATCCACAAACTAAATGGATGTTTCAACGGGAAAAGCACCGAACTTAAGCGTGGGGATTTTCCCGCACGCCACCGAACTGAGTACCGGAGGGTAGGAAGGTGATCTGATGATTCTGGTGGTGACATCGCTTGTTGAGATAGGATGTATATGGATGTATAGTCCAAGTTGCACCCCCATGTTATTCTCTGAATAAAGATAATAAAGAGCTGCGCGAGACATGTTGCACTCTCCAAGCGAGGAATTCTTGTGCGTGTTTCTCCTCTACATGGCGTCCTGTGAATCCAACAACATCACAATATAATCCCAAGAACTTCAGATAGACACAGCTGCTCGATGAGGGGCAACCAACTCCGCTCAGGTTCGGTGTCAATTTTCGAGGATGGTCACTCATGTTAAATCACAGGGTGACGTGTGTCACATCTCAACATGACATACCCGGCCTGGTAAACTAACATAGCTATTGAAAATAACCATTTATAGTGGATTTACCCATTAAAAATTGTGATTTTCCATAGTTAGGTTAGTTAACCAGAGGGTAGATAGTATAGCATCCACTCCCTTCACCACCACAGGCTGAGGCTTATTGGAACTCTCCCCACCTGCTCGGGTGGTTTATGCATCCGAGGATAGTCCAGACTGTGTCCCACAACATAGCCTGAATGCCCAAAAGCTACCAGGGGAGGTCCCTCCCAAAGGTTGCTAAAACGGGAAATGAACCAACCAAGAATGTCAGGCCCGGATCGGATGCACCCAGTCTAAATGGGGGGACTCATCAAAAATTGTGATGTGTCAATTTTTCCTTTATAAATGGTATTCCCCATGAGTAAACTATATAGGGGTTTATGAGTCCTGCGTTGATATTAGGGGCAACAGCAAGCCAAAATAGGTCTGAAGGGAAGTCATGTTCCCGAATGAGAAATCGAGAAATCGGCCCATTTCTGGGCAAAGTCAGAAATGCTTGGTGGTTAAAAAACCAATCCACAAAAATATGCGAAATCATCTCAACCAACCATCCCTCATGTATGGTTGAACAGTAATAAATATTTGACACCAAGAAAATATCTATATTTTTCCTGGGGTGGTGTTAGCATAGTCAAATAGTACTTTTTGTTTCTTTGAAGTTGTGATCTTGAAGCCAAAAAAATCGGCCATAATCACATGATTTATAGCGATTATCCATATAATCCATTATCAATGTAATCCCAAAACCCAAAAGCCTATGACCCATGACAATTTTTCAATTCGTGGGATATTACTGTTT
>Ga0126342_10007238_pt1 | contig 19793 bp, 15 predicted proteins | sample Cyp1metagenome_FD_92528 | JGI IMG/M metagenome (GOLD analysis project Ga0126342, IMG submission 92528) | Coral microbial communities from Lord Howe Island, Old Settlement Bay, Australia - Cyphastrea 1 metagenome | ecosystem: Host-associated > Invertebrates > Cnidaria > Coral ... | reverse complement strand
TAGGTAGGTAGGTAGGTAGATAGTCAGAGAAAGAGAGAGAAAGAGAGGAGACCTCAATCACCTTTCGATCCATCAGTGGCTTCGCTCTGCCATCCCTGATTCACAGCAACCAACCTCTCCTATTGGTTTCCTATTTTTGAAACTTCCGCCACCGCCTTGTGCGGTACTACTGGTATAGTATATTGATCCTCAATGAGTTTGTCTTAAAATCGGTTTTCTCATCATTTTCACCAATCAAATGCTTATAAATTGGTTTGTTAATCCCCCACTGTTGGACATACACACACATATATATATATAATATTGGTGATATGACATGATATTATAATTATTATATCATATCCCCATGAATATCCCCATAATGGTTGGTTCATGTTGGTTGATTGTGCCATAGCCCCATACATATAACATCATATAAATTCATATAACATATTCCCCACAAAATACTTGTGTTTTTGATGGTTAAGTTAAATCCCGTAAATATGCCCCTCATCCTCCAGCTGCCTGTCGGATAGGTCACCAAGTCCGCAAAATCACCCTGGTTAGCTATCTCATAGGATCTCATGGAAGGCTAGGGTCCCATAAAATCCCATAAATATCTCATATCATCTCATATCCCATATCCCATAAATATCTCATAGGATCTCATTAAGCATCCCGATAGATATCCCATATCCCTTAGTTCCCAGACCATCTGGCGCAAGCGCGAACTGCTGGGATGGCAGTGGCCTCTAGACGTCCCAGGGTCAAACGGCTGGATATCCACCAGAATGGACTGGTTCAATGGAGAACAGATGATACATGCTGATACTATAGTAGTCTATAGCAGTCTTGGATAATAGATTCAATAGATAATAAAGCTCAATAGCAATAGATTATTATGCTAGATTATGCTAGTATGAACTAGCATGATATCGAACAAATATGAACAAATGGGCCAAAATCAAGCCCAAATCGATCCAAGTCCAGCTGTTTGCTAAAGTCGTGCCCAAGTTAGCAGGAATCGTTGAACATTGGGAGCACAGACAGTGGAGGACAACTTGGCTGCTGGGGTGGGAGATCTCTGAGCGGCGCTTCGGAAAAAAAGAGAATCGCAAGCTGCAGCAAAGCTTGCCGGAGAGGCACAGAACCAGCCGCAAAAAAGGCAACGATTTGTGAAAAAGTGCCAGAATGTGCCAGATGCTTTGGAACTCCCAGCTGGCTCAAAGTTGGTAGAATCTTTGAGTGACGAGGAGGACGACTTAGATACAACTTCAGGATGCGTTGCGTACATTTATGCAAATTTTGGGAAGTCCTGAAGAGATGACGTCAAACCAAATGCTGAATTGTTTGTTTCCTCGCACCTCAGACCTATGTGCCGAAAAGAGGCCCTCTGGTCTCTGTTTCAATAGGAAGACTGCTGGCCGCAGCGCTTGGCTGGCGGCATGGCGTGCAAATCGCAAATCGCACCACACGTTTTACAAAGGTGAAGAAATGAACATGAAGTGGGTTTGTCTGAAAATAGTGTACCCCTACACCCAATGGTTAATGATCATTATCCCTACTAAATGGCTATAATTGGGGGTATACCCCATTTTCAGACATACCCAAGTAAAGGTTTCCGCTGCATTTCGATGGTGATTTGCTCGAAACTGCACACATCGATGGGGGTTTTGGCCGATTTTCAGCACCCAGGCGACTTAGGCGGAAGCCTCGCTGGCTTGCGCTGCTTTGCATAGCGCTTCGAGCACCAGGTTGCTGTGGATCAGCCTCACGGATGCAGAGTTTTCCTGGAGGAAAATGGAGGACATCCATGGAAATCCAATGATCAGAATGACTCAATGACCATAAGATCCATGAGTATTTCCTCCAGAATTACGAGTACCATGATCAAGGAAATCATGATCATGATCGTCACACCATTGAAACTTGAAACTCTGTGGATAGCATAAGAATTCACAAAATTAACAAGATATGAGTATTTATGAGTATGATATGACTATGAGTCAATATAAGCCAACAATAAGCATCACAAGCGAATCTGCTGGGCTTCCAAGCATGCTAGCAGCAAATGATGCACGGCGCTCTGCACCAACCATGACCTGATAAGACACTTTGAGGACATCTTTGTGAAGGTCAAAACGTCAAAACTGTTCTTTTCTTGAACAGTTTCCAAAATGAAGATTACTTCGGGCGAGGTCGTTTGAGCCGCGGCTATGATCGGACCGAAGATACGTACTTGCCACCTGACCACAACATGACACGGGGCGACACTGCGCCTTTCGGTTTGCTGCCTCCTCTGGTATTGCTGCCAGCAACTCCAGCAAACACATCCTCAATGCAATAGAGGCCGTCGGAGTGAGCACTTTGTGTTTTCAATGTATTCAAGGTATATATAGATCTCTTTTCCCAAATTTAAACGAAGACACTCATTTGGATAAAATAGGACAAGGTACCACTTAGAACATAGCAGAAACTAGGATAAAACTGACAGGTAGAAGAACGTAGGAGAACACACACACAAATATCGTGCAATTTTGATGCGCTGCTGTCAATTTGGAGAGGAGTCCATTTGAAGCCCTTTTTTGTTGTGCACAAGGAAGTTATCTTGTGATTTGCCGCAGCCTTGAGTTGAAAAAGACCATTCTCTAGAGGAAGATCTAGTATAGGAAGATATAGGAAGAGGTATAGTAAGCATCAAATGTGCATTGCGGCCTCGCCGTGCACTACAGATTTCTGCAATGTGGGGCTCGTCGCTCTCTCCGACCCACATGGGCTGCAAGTCATGATAGTACATGATAGTCATGGTTGATGCATTGAGGGGTTTCCCCAGTGATCATTGATGATCATTGATGATCATTGACTATATACTAGAATGGGTACCAATGAGATCCAATGAGTACCGAAACAGCCCAGATCTTCAGGTCCAATCCAAGGCCACGGACATGGCTTCATTGTCTGAGAGTTGACTCAGAGTGTCCTTGAGCCACTGAGTGTCCTGCTGTTGGGCGGCACTTTGGGCAGCACTTTGGGTCCATTTCAGGTCAATTAGCCCTTGGATTTCATAGTGCCAGTAAGATCTATTAAACAACAAGTCTACGAGTCGTATACAAAATTCCGGCAGCCCAATATCCAAATCTCCCTGCCTATGAAAAAGTATGATGAACACCCATAAACCACAGACGTTTGGATATAGGCTAACATACAAACATAAATCCTGTGAAAACGCACCTTTTCTTGGTCCCCCAAAGTCTCAGATACAATGTGACTAAGCCAGTTGGATCCCTGATGCCACGATTTTTTCCAACAGCCAGTTTTTCACTGCATATTTTGTGCATCATGTTTGTGAAACAATGCTTGTATCAGTCAAAAAGACGAGTTTGCCTAACTCAACTTTATCTTTCCGACTGCATTTGTTCACATTTTGCAAACAGTGCTTTGTGTCCATTTTTGTGCGAAAGGGTGTTTTTCAAAGGCCTGAGAAGTTGCAATTCTCTCTACTCATCCGGACAGTGATCTCTACCTACCACCTATTTGGCACACATGCATACTTCATGAAGACATTTAAGCCATTTGTGTAGATAGTGGCAAACTCACATACACAATTACATACAAAATTACATACGTGCATTACATTACATTACACTAGACTCCACTACACCGCACCGTATTACTACACTACACTATACTGTACTACACTATACTACACTATTCTACACTATACTACACTATTCTTCACTATACTGCACTATACAGCACTGTACGACGCTATACGAAACTACGTTGCATTAAATTACATTCCACTATACTACACTATACTAAGTCATATACATTACATTACATTGCACTACATTACACTACATGACACTACATGACACTACATTTCACTACATTACATTACATTACACTACATTCCATTATGCTACCTTACATTACATTACACTCTACTACACTATACTACACCATACCGCACTACACTACACTAGACTCTAGACTACATTGCATCACATTACACTGAATTACATTATATTACACTACATTGCACTGGCACTACATTACATTACATTACATTACACTATACTACACAGACTATACTACACGACACTACATCACCCTACATTACATTGCACTATGTACACGTCACTACATTACTTTACACTATACTACACTATACTACATACTACACTACACTGTACTGGACTACGTTAAATTATATACATTACATTACAGTACAGTACACTACACTACACGACTATATTACACTACACTGCACCATCCTATACTACACTATACTATACTACACTATACAACACTGTACCACGCTATACTACGCTGTACTATACTGCACTACTTTGCATAACATAACATAATATTATGTAACATTGAGTAATCTTACATTACGATTCACTATATGACACTAAACGACATTACATACAATCATGTAAATATCATGTAAACATGTAATGTAATGTAAAAGATTGTAAAGGCATAACATGTAAAGTTGCAAACATGACCATAGATGCATCCGTCAATCGAACACTGGGACCTCTGCTGCAGGGCGCCAAAGTTGGCAGTCCACCATTGCAATGACCAGCTGACGACCTTGCGGAAACGGGACCCGTGGACGGGAGAATGGCGGAGCTATGCTAACAAGAACCCCAAAAAGATTGAAAAGTCACCGACTATTTCTCACTATTGGAGTAGGATTTGACATTTCAATCTTTTTTGGATTTGCTACAGTATACGTTGCTACATTAAAATTATGGCCACATTTCAACTGTGGCTTTCACTTGCAACATGCGAAAATAACAGCATAAACATCAGCCATGAGGACTCGACTGCAGAACCACTTGATTTGGTGCCGGGTCAAGGCTGGATTGAGAACTCACAACAAATGACCATTTCCACTATCCGGGAACATGATGAAATCAACTATGGGGTTTTGGGGTACCCAATGGTTTCGGAGAAATCCTGAAATGCTCCATTCTAGTTGGTTGGGAGAATAGTTGGCATAGCTCTACAATAATTGTATATAAGTATCAGTCACATCAAATTAGTTGATCTTGACTTTATCATAATTATCAAACGATGATTGATTATGCATTATCAAAACTATTTATATATATTCTGATTAAATTATCAAATTTAATCGCCATACATATATCGTAATAGAAAAAATATCCCAATTACCATGCCAATCATCATCCCAATTGTGATAAATATCACAATTATTATGAGTAGTTAACATAAATTGGGATAATAATTATGAATATTATCATAAATTAGTTCTTTAAATCGTCATAATGAATCATCATCCCAAGTATCAGCGAAAGCTGAGTTTCGTTCCCCCACTCTGCGTGGTGCCATGTGCCAGGATGTGCCAGGTGTCCATGCGCACTGCCGCAGGGCCACTGCGAAATCGGGCCAGGCAACTGAGCCTGGAAAAAGGTGCCACCGAAATGGGTCCCTGCTATTTACGTCATGGGGGTACCCCAAATCATCCAAGTCATGAACCATGAATTAGTATTGAGACAACGATGGCGACGTGAGGATCCACCATTTTAAGAATCCCCATTAATATAGGTACATCTGAACGTGACGTTTCACAAATTAGTTGGCTATAGGCTATAGTTGGCTCCGGTTTTTAAGCTTGACCAATCTAGGCAAGAAATGGTGTTGAAATCTCCGCATCCGCTGTTCTCTCCCACTGGTAATTTACGATTTTAGCAGCCAACCAGTAGGTTTCTGTGGAGTGTGGAGGTTTGGCCAAGCCAAACTTGCATCGATGCAACTCTTGGACCGCTACTAGCACTTTTTTCCTCGACTCTATTGCTACTATCAGTTGTTTCAATGGTTGGGATTAAGTGAACATTTGCAGGACAGCAGTCTTCTTACCCCCAAATCTATGGAGGTTTCCAGCGGACGTGGGATTGTCACTTGTTTGAACGTTGGTCTACCGGGTAGGTCTCCGCCGGCTGAGCTCGCCAACAGTTGTGGGCGGCATGCCGTCAGATCTGGCGGTAGCTGCCCTGCCTGGGAAATCTTGGGAGATCCCTGTGGATAGACTTGGTGGCTTTGAATGTGCGATGAATTTGCATGTGTTTCAATGTGTTTCAATGGAGAACAGATGGAAGGTAGCTTCACTAGCTTCACTACCACCTGCCGAGCCATGCCGAGCCTGAAGCTTTGACACAATGGTGTGCGAGGCAAAGTAAAGCACCACCTGGAAAATCTGCTGATCAAAGAGAAGTTGATGGCAATGGAATGTAGAAAGAACATGAAAGCAACTAGGATCACAATGGATTCTGGATAAAAATGAAGAAACACTTTCTCCTGTTTTCTGGGAATTGTCTTTCCAACTCCGAGTTTTTTTGGTTTGATGAACTCAATGCAGTCATCCAGGAGATCTCTGAGGGATTTTCTTGCAAAATCTCCAGCCTCATCGCTCTGCGAGGTCAACAAACCATACCTTGGAGCCAAGGTTAAACAATCGACTCAGAACTGGCGATTTTTGTGTGTCCATGTTCTTAATTGGGGTAAATTCCTGGGCTCCTTTTACCTGTGCATTGTTTAATTATTCTTATTTCAATCATCTAAAAACATCTCAAGTGCTTCAGCTACGACTCGCCAGTATCACCTTCTCCAACCACAGTCTGCCACAGAGGCTGGGCTGAGCAACCCAACACCACAACCCAAGCCTGGCAGCCAACGAGCAGCGCCCAACAATCACAATGATCCTCATGAACTCATGAACTCCCTTCACATTGTATCATGTATCATATATCGATCTACATCTTTATGTCCATAGAGTCGTATATGTATATATTATATATATATATATATCTCTATCTCTGTATCTGTAGCTCTCTCTCTCTCTCTATCTCTTTCCCTCTATGTCTCTCTAGCTATCTATCAAACTAACTATCTATCCAACAAACTAACTTACTACCTAATCTATCTAGTCTATTGATATTATCTATCTAATCTGGTCTAATTTGTTTAAATCTATCTATCCCTATCTAATCTGATCTATCTAATCCTATCGCATCCTATCCATCTTTCTATCTATTTGTGCATGATATCCTATCCATCTTTCTATTGATTCGTCTGTCTATCTATCTATCTATCTACCTACCTACCTATATATATATATCATATCTATATATATCTATATATCTATATATATCTATATATATATATATCTATATCTAGATATATACATATCTAGATATCTAGATAGATATCTAGATAGATATCTAGATAGATATCTATCTATCTACCTATCCATCTATCTATCCATCCATCCATCCATGTATCTATATCCTATCTATATCCTATCTATATCCTAGCTATATCCTAGCTATATCCTATCTATATATTATCTATATCCTATCTATATCCTATCTAGCTATATCTCTATCCTATCCTATCCTGTCCTATCCATCTATCTATCTATTTGCTGCTCCTGTATGTAATCAATTCCTATCTGGCTATCTAACCCTCTGGCTATCTATTTATATATCTATCTATCTATCTGTCTATCTGTCTATCTGTCTATCTGTCTATCTATCTATCTATCTATCAATCATGCGATCGATCTACCTATCTATCGCATCTAATCCCATTTGGCTCTTTCCCTCTCCTTTTCTCTCTCTCTCTCTCTCGCTATCTAAGCCTACCTATGTATCTATCTAATCTGTCTAATCCTATCTAATTGTACCTAAGCGCGCCTAATCATATCTAATCGTGTTTAATCGTATCAAAGCGTATCTAATCGCATCTAATCGTAATTAATCGTTTCTAATCGTATCTCGTCGTATCTAATCGTATCCAATCATGTCTATTCCTATTTTATAAAATCTATATAATATTATCATATCTTATCTATTTCTGATCTCGTTTCGTCTTGTCTCGTCTCATCTCGTCTCATCTATCGATCCGTCCATCTACCTAGTCAATCAATCAGTTAAATCTATCAATCTATCAATTTATCCATCATCTATCAATCTATCCATCCATCCGTCTATCTTTATATGCAATTCACTCCGGGGCGGATGTTTGCCCAAAGTTTCATTGATTTTTTTGTCATTTTAGTTGGTTGAGGCTTGATTGGTTTGCTCATTTTGGTGACGGTTGCTTAGGGTTTAATTGTCGCAGTTTGTTTCAAATATTTATATAGTATTGGGATGTATTGGGTTTATTTATGGTTGATTTGGGGTCAGTTCAGGGTTTATTTGGGGTGTGGTTAATTTGGGATTCAATGAGGGTGTTACGGTTTGTTGTGAGGTTTTTAGTTTGAAGCTTTAAAGACAGCAAATTACGGAGAAGATGTGTGAGACATGGTTCAAAACGTCGTTTTGGCAGCGGCTCAGGCAAGCGCAAAAATGCAGTGAGACGTGGGCAATATCACTATTTTGATCTATTTTGTGCGTTCGCAGTTTTAGAGAAAACGCGACGAAGCAACACAGCAGATTGCAGTCCCGAATGGAATTCCGTCGATTTCGGGCAAATGTCAGCCCTATAGCGATGCAATTACAAGTAAGTATATACAGTATATGTATATAGCATACACATATGACTCATATGACCTTCTGTAACCATCAACCATGAGGTGCTTTGTACTCTGCACATGCCATCCATTGGTGTTTTATAATTCTGTTGTGGTGGTGCTACAGTAGTGTCTGGTGTTGTCGTGTGACGTCTGGCGGATAAAGACTCCACTGGACCCAAAGCTTCCAAACACCTGAGATCCACCACAACTGACGGTCATAAACATCCCATGCACGACAAGGATTCACTTTGATTTACTTTGATATCCACATTTTTTTTCCTATTTGAGTGTGCTTCTCTGGATTAAGTCATCTTCCTTGTGAAGTTCTTTCATGTTGATCCTTTCGCGAGAATGTGTCTGCCGCCTCTGGTGATTGCTGAAAACGCAGCAACCTTAGCACTGAACGATACTGAACGGGTTGGTGCACGCAAAGTTCAAACCGGAGTTGCAAAGCATTGCTTCTCCAAAAAGAACAAGAACTTCCATGATCCCAGGGACGTGCGGCTTAAACGGCCTTCTATGGAGAAATTCTGAAATCCTCGTTGGTACCATCAATCATGTTCTCTGGGGAAAATCGGAAGAGTCAGTTTGATGTACCATTTGCATATGTTGACTTATTGGTGGTTCAAAAGTGAGAATCACGCCTTTTTTTTTGACGACCAGTGAGAATTCGGGACAAAATCATACAAAATCATACAAGATCAATCCATCAACCGGAATGAACATCGACAAATAAACAAATTAGAACATAAGAAATAAACACACGTGTATATATATACTGGTTGGTGGTTTTAACCATCTTGAAAAATATTAGTCAATGGGAAGGATTATCCCATAAATGTCATGGACAATAAAACATGTTTGAAACCACCAACCAGTATATGTATATATATATGGTTGTTTCCCTAGAGCAACTGGTTGTTTCACTGGGGAAAGCACCAGTCACTGTGCGCTTGTGTCTTGGAGAAGTCATGGTGAAGCCCATGGATATGCCTGCAAGTGGCTCATCCGACATCCCAGAGCTGTTGACATGCATAGATATGTATGTGTATATGTACAGTATATATAGTATATGTATAGTATATGTATATATATATATAGATCACACATATATATATATAAATCAAATATAAATATATAAATATTATATATATATAATATCATATATACTGTATATATGATATAAACATTGTGTATAATATATATATATATATTGTATTACATTGTGATATTGTATTATAGCGTACTTTATCATATTTTGATTATATAATATGATCTATACAGATCTATACAAACATAATCACACATAAACATCATAAAACACTTTGCCGTGCACTGTTAGATCCAAGCACTGGGAGTTATCTCCACAATGAAGAGCTGCGTTCCACAAACATGTCAGGCAAACCCAAGGACTTGAGTCGCAGCATCTGCCATGATCTAAGTGTTGCAAAGCAGCTGCTATTTTAGAAGACTACCTTCTACAGTACTTCAGCGTGTGTTTTTACCAAGCAGTTACAATCCAAATTCATGTGCCGAATTTCACCTTGCCATTGCATGGTCCTCCTCACAGCAAAAGCTCTTGCATGTGCATTTTCCATCATTTTCAGTGTGGCTTGGATCAACAGCAGAATTGGCAGCTCAAACAACTTTCGTCTGCCCAGTTTCACTTTTGAGACAGCTCGTTCTGATTTACCTGCCACCATTTTGCTGCGGTGTTCTTCATCATGTCTACTTTTTGGCTTGAAGCCAAACATTGGCGATTTGAGCTTCGGTTTGACAAAGGATTTTGTGCAAAGACTCAACATTGGAAAACCCTCTGTCTTGCAAGAAGAGGAGTTAAGAGGTATGTGGGGGAAAATTGTTCCTCTGTTCAAATGTATAATCTCATCACAAAATAACGATGAAGATTCTTAGAGCACCATATTCTGTGTGGGTTCGTCACCGCTTGAAAGAAGGCAAAATGGAATCCGAGGATCAATGAACTTATTTCAGTACGCATCACTACGCATTCCATTGTTTCCTTAAGTCCTCTCAAGATTCTCAAGAACAGCATGAAAATGTCTGGCCTCCAGCCATTTGATGTACACAAACACACACACACAATGTAAATGCTAGTGTGTGGAATCTGTCTCAAGTCGATCAATCAAATCATTGGTTGACGCGTGGAAACGTCACCAGCCGCACTTTTTAGGTCACAGTGCCAGAATTGAGAGCACAAGGCCAGTCAACGACCCGAAAGACCTTCAGCAGCACAAGGATATATGACAATTGGTGGCCAGTCCGCTAGTATTTAAGTACCGTGAAGATGTCAAGTGCATGTCATTTATGTCATGTCTGTTGGATTCATCATATTCATCAAACTTTCACAAGGAAACTGTGTAATTTATGTAAATTTATGTCGCTTACATTGATTTAGGATGATTCAGATACACCCTCGGAAACTGCGTCATAGGGTGGATTTGGGCTTGTATACACGTAGGGTACCCTGGAATCATGGTTTGCCATGATCTCTCTGTTGAAAATTGCCATTTCGGGGCATACCCAATTTTCAGACTTCGAAATGTTAGAACAAACTACGAAAAGTTGGCTCCCTCCAGCGGCATCGAAGAAACCGCTAACCAAGGCACAAGGTGAAGTTGCGGCAAGAACCGACCAAATAGCCGTGGCCATCTGTCACTGGTTGGTGTTTGCGAACAAACCAGGAGCAAAAGTCTCACGCTGAGATAAACAGACTTCATTAGGTGCAAAGTTGTCCGTTGACAATTGTAGGGCATAGATGCAAAACTCATGTAAATACTGACAGTGGACATATATATAGAATATAATATCACGCATAGATACATAGTATATTTCAACATATTTACAGTACATAATGTTTCATTGTATATCAATAGACCTGTGGGATGTGGGGGAAGCTGCGCCTATTAGTCGCTGCAAAACATCAGGGTTTTTTCTGGCTATAGGTCTTGGCAACCCTTTCTGGAGCCGGAAACTCACAACACCCTGCAGCGAACTTGCCAGTTCTGAAGCAGCTGGAAATTGTAGGGGCTCACCATTGACCAATGCCATCAGCAAGAGTCGCACCGCAACACAGCAGGTCTTTTGATGCTTGTCTCCAGGACAAGGATGGACAAGGCATCTACCGCCAGATCATCTTGTTTCGACAAGGTTCTGGCCACGCATTAGCTCGATATGTCAACATGACTCCCACCCACAACCTTCTCCGCTGGATTTCAAACAGCATCATACCATGTCATTGTCATAATACCCACTCCAGGTTGTTTGATCCGGAACATGGCAATCTGCTGTCGAAGTTCCGCTAGATTCTCAAGAAATTGATCTGAAATACGGGTCTGAAAATGGGGGTAGAACCCCAGTTCTAGCCATTTGGGAAAACTGATGATAAATCCTGGGATTTGGGGGTACCCCATTTTCAGGCAAACCCGTGGTTCTGTAGAAAGCCCCCAGGCTACATCTCCAACGGATGGCGATCTCTGAATCATCCAAGCAGGATGGAACATGAGAACTATTTGAAAGCTAGCTGCAGCTAGCTGCATATCTCAAGACTCCCAATTTATGCGGGCTAGGTTGAAGTTAAATCATGTTAAATCCTCATTGCTGGCTGGGTTTTGGAGCTCATCCCTCACTGGATGCGCACATGATCACACCTGCCGTTCATCCCCGGCTGGTGAAGGCTGGTGAGGGGGACCTATGTGTTACAAATTTGAATTGAATTTACTTGGATCTTTCATAAGAGGAAAATCATCTATGTCACAGGATGTCACAGGTGTGCGTTGTCGCTAGTTCCGGGAAATCCTCCACACTGAAGTCTTCTGCTTGACGTAGATAATTGGTTGAATGACTTGCCTACTAACAGACTTCACAAAGCTTTCATTTCAACCACCCAAGCGAAAAGTAGAATTCTAAAGTCCAGAGATGTCCAGAGATGTCCAGAGTAATTCCACTGTTCTGCTTGAGGTCCCAAGGTCCCAAGGTCCCAACAACCGAACGGTCAACAAATCGCCAGCCCAACGTGCTGCATTGCCGAAGAAACGGCACAACTCCAGCATCTGAATCGTGGCCAAGTAGGTGGGATCACCAGGAACAGGAGGTCCTGCAAAGCCTGCTGCCCTCAGCGACGAAATGGCAAGCTGTTTGACTGAAAACGGTGGAAGATGGTGGAAGGGTCTAAGAGATTCTAAGAGATTCTAAGAGATTCTAAGAGATTCTAAGAGATTCTAAGAGATTCTAAGAGATTCTAAGAGATTCTAAGAGTCTATGACGCACCCCACATTCTCAGTTCCAAAATCCATGAACATATTCCCATGAATTTGGAGGCAAAGAACCAGCTTGGGACCTTTGGTTGATGAAATCCATTGAAATCGACACCATGATCTGAGACCGAAACACTACATGCACCATCCGGTCGAACCAGCTGGATGGCGGAATGTGGTTGATCAGCGCCTGCAATGGTCAGCATGGGACGGGGCCACAACATTTGTGGGCGACACTTATTTGGGTTCGGGTGTCTGAAATTTGGAAAGGGCAGTCATTTGAGAAACGGCAGGATCACCCGAGACAATTCCCACCTGATATGTGGATATGCAGGACAGCACTCATCCACTCTTTTCCTAGTACTTAGTACTAGTAGAACCAGCTCTTCAGGATGCTCTTGGTGAAGAACCCTGGCCAAATCAGGGTCTGGTCCCACACTTGTTTTAGCTCACGGAAACCATTGGCAAGTTCCTCAACACCAATCAGCACTTCAAAAGTGGACAGCAACCAACCTGTTTGCTGCAAAACAACCTTGAGAACGAGGTGCGTTGCTTGAGTTGCTTGATGTTGCTTGTTGTACTCGGCAACATCCCCGCAATGGATTATGCTTGAGTTGCTTGGGATGATTCCCAAGGACTTCCGTGCAGCCCCCTTTTTTCGCAGCTGTATTATGCTCAGTCGCCCGGGCAAGCGCAGCTGATTGCGGCGCTTGTGGCGCTTCTGCTGCGGCTGGCAGAGTGAGTTGAGTCATTGAGGTCCCAAAGACTTTCTCACTGACCAGTCACTGACCTTTCTTCTCTTCTGCTTTCTCCTGGTCCTTCTTCATGCCCTTCTTCCTGATGGCCTAGCAATGCACTGCTGCACTGGGCATCACAAAACACACCTTTCAGCCCCCCGAACGCCAGCCGCCTGGTGCTGCCAATCCAGGAACTTCACCGAAACAGCTTCCGGGAGCAAGGCCAGCAACCAAAGCTGCAGGGAATGAGCCCACCAAGGTGAGATCACGGCCTGCAAGGCACCCATTTCGTTGACGTCTTTATCCACCTAATAGATCCTAATAGGAACTAATGTATCTAGAAAATTGCCCGGAAATATGTTCAAGTTCGAAGCGATCAGGTATGATGGGATGATCAGGGGACCTTGAACAAATAACCAACGGTATCAAACAACCCTCCTCGACTGGATCAGCGATTTCTCCTTAACGCTGGTACGCATGTACGTATGTAAAGGAAAGCAAAGCAAACAAAACAAACCAAAACAAAACTAAAGCAATGCAATGTAATGTATGCATGACATGTATGTATATGCATCATGTATATATATATACTTATACATGTATTATGTATATATATATATATTAATATATTAATATATTAATGTATATATTATGTCTGTCTAGGCCCATGTCTATGTGTATGTCTATGTCTATGTTCATGCACATATATCCATGGATACGTACGGTAACTACATTTAAATATACGGACTTTTATTTTAGACTACCTCCGGAAAGGTTTTCCTTGGCCCGCCCGGCCATTTAAACATACAGAATCCAATTCATTTAAACATACGGTAACTACATTTAAATATACGAACTGGTATTTCATACTACCTCCGGGGCCTCTCGGTCTGGCCCGCCCTCCACATATTTAAATGTCGTTACCGTAACTTAGCACCGAGCATTTTCTGTTTCAACTGAAAAACCGAACGGCTCGGAAATCGGCCCAGCGTTTTCATCATTTTTATGATCAGTCTTTCTTGCTTTCTGCTGAAAACGTGATCATTTTGGTGTCCTTTGGTACTGCAATTCTATTGGGATCAACCAAAAATCTGGATTTTATTGCAGTGGGAATTAAACAATTCAACACCCTAAAATAACGTTACGTTTTTTGGATGGTTTTGCGTTTCGCCACAGCGCCAGCACTTCTTTCTCTTCAGACCAACTTGGCAGTGATGTCGCAGACATCTGCATTCATATGAATGTACCGCCATTGCCAACCCGTAACATATGTCATGATCAATGGACTGTGGCTAGACAGGCTACCTGGCAGCATCTTTTTACATGATTTCCAGCAACTATCTATTGTTCCAGTATGGGCAAGCACTTTGGGCTACCTCGCTGGACAGGACACGCCGTCTTCGTAAATTGGCCTTTGGAGTGGTTCACCCACTGATGCTGAACATTCAACTTCTCTGCCACAGAAGACGTGCCCAACGTAACATGAAGTGCCACCGAAGTACAGTAGATGTGTCCAGCGTAACATGAAGTGTGTCCACCGAAGTACAGAAGACGTCCCTAACGTAACATGAAGTGTCTCTACCGAAGTACAGTAGACGTGTCCAACGTAACATGAAGTGTGTGCACCGAAGTACAGAAGACATCTCCAACGTAACATGAAGTGTGTCCACCGAAGTACAGTAGACGTGTCCAACGTAACATGAAGTGTGTGCACCGAAGTAAGTCGAAGACAACGAAGACACAGGTCGTTATTACAGCCCCCAACCCCCCAATATTACAACGCAAAAAAAACGCAAAAACGCTGGGCCGTTTTTGGGGCCGTAGGCATATACATGTATTATGTATATATACATATGTATATATTATGTCTGTCGATGCCCATGTCTATGTGTATGTCCATATCTATATTCATGCACATATATCCATGCATACTTAACTTAGCACCGAGCATTTTCTGTTTCAACTGCGGAACAGGGCCAACCTCATAGCCAATGTGACGTGCTGCGCACTCCACATAGCTCTGTGGAGAGGGCACCTCCAAAAACCAGGAATGAGCTGATATTGACCACTAAAAATCGAAGGTTTAGAATTGGGTTTACCACATTGACTTAGATAGCCCGAAACCATCTTGGAACCATATGAACAACAACAACAACAGCAACAACAACCAACAACAACAACGACAACAACGACAACAATGACAACAACGACAACAACAACAACAACAACCACCACAACCAACAACCAACAACCAACAACAACAACAACAACGACAACGACAACGACAACGACAACAACAACAACAACAAAAAATACACATGTACAGATTTCACGCAATTTGGCAGTGAACACATCACTTTCCACATTACTTTCCGGTCGTCATAATTCCATGCACTGCAAACTTCATTCAGACTCTTTTGACATCGTTCCTATTTTACGTATGGATAACACGTGCCCTTTGCTGTCATTTCCATTTTTCCATGCTTCTCTTGATCTCCCGTTTACATGTATACTGCTTCAGTCACAGGTGAGGGGTGTCACTATTGGCATCAAATGCTGGAGGGAGGCTCTAGCAGTGCTCTCTTGTCATCACGCAAAATTCTACATAGGTTGTTATTTAGAACAAGAATGCCACTCATCGGAGATGACACAGACTCATATATACTTATATATGTAAATGTAATATATATATATATACATACATATATATATACATATACATATATATATATATATATATTATACATAATTATTATATACATATATGGGTCCGGAATTGTTTTTTTTGGTTCCCCGTTTTGTATTTTCAAAAATCCTGTTCTGTCCATTTTCCTTAGGAACTGTTCATGGAACATGGTAGCTTGCAACTAGGGTTCATTTAGGGTTGGTTTTAGAGTTCGGGTTTGTTGAGGATCTATTTAGGGCTGGCTTTGGGATTTATTTGGGCTTCGTTTAAAGTCTATTTAGGGTTAGTTTAGGGTCCATTTAGGGTTGGTTTTTGGGTTTACTTAGGCTTGGTTTAAGATCTATTTAGGATTGGTTTAGGATCAGGGTTGGTTCAGGATCTATTTAAAATTGGTTTAGGGTTTATTTAGGGTTTGGGTTTGGGGGTTTATGCAGGCTTGTTTTAAGATCTATGTAGGGTTGGTTTAAGATCTTTTTAGGGTTGGTTTATTTAGGCTTGGTTCAGGATCTATCTAGAGTTGGTTTAGGACCTATTTAGGGTTGGTTTAAGGTTTGTTTAGGCTTGATTTAGGATCTACTTAGGCATTGTATAAGATCTATTTAGGGTTTGTTTAAGGCTCATTTAGGCTTGGTTCAATATCTATTTGGGGTTGGTTTAGGATCTATTTAGGGTTGGTTTTAAGGTTTATTTAGACTTGGTTTAGGATCCTCTAGAGTTGGTTTGGGACCTATTTGGGGTTGGTTTAATAATTGTTTAGGGTTGGTTTAGGAGCTATTTAGGCATGGTTTAAGGTCTATTTAGGGTTGGTGTGAGGTTTATTTGGTCTTGGTTTAACATCTATTTGGGGTTATTTTAGAATCTATTGAGGGTTGGTTTCAGATTTTATTTAGGTTTGGTTTAGGATCTGTCTAGAGTTGGTGCAGGACCTATTCAGGGTTGGTTTAAGATCTATTTAGGGTTGGTGTGAGGTTCCTCTAGCCTTGGTTTAACATATATTTGGGGTTGGTTTTAGGACCTATTCAGGGCGGGCTCTCGGATTATTTAGGATTAGTTTCAGATTTATTTCGGGAATGTTAGGGTTTACTCAGAGTTGCTTTAGTGTTTTTGGTTTGGTTTGGGTTTTATTTAGGGTTGATTTCGGGTTTATGAACTTTGGTATTATATGATACTTCTTTGGGTTTATTTACAATATGAGAAACAAAAGAAAAGCAGGGGAAAGCTGAGTTGCAGGTAAGCAGAACAGCAGGGAAAAGCAGAAAGCAGAGAAGCAGAGCTGGAAAAGCAGAAAAGCAGGGAAAAGCGGAGAAGCAAAGAGGCAAAGAAACAGAAAAGCAGAAAATCAAAGAAATTCAAAGAAGCAGAGAAGCAAAGAAGCAGAACAGCAGAGAAGCAAAGAAGCAAGAAAACGCAGAAAAGCATGCCAGCAGGGAAAAGCCGAGAAGCAACGAAGCAGGGAAACGCAGAAAAGCTGAAAAGCAAAATAGCTGGGAACCAGAAATCCGAAAAACAATTCCAAATCGGCCAGATATATACATATCTTACAATCCCAAACCAGTTTTTTTCTAGGGTTTGCTCAAATACCCTTGGTTTACACACAAAACCCGAGGTTTTCCAAAACCTCATTGTCTTTTAAGTTTGATTGTTGTTTTGAATTCCATGCTGGACCAAGTCCTGCATGCTGATGCGGTCTTGTTCCTGGCAAAGCTCACCGTTTTTGCATGTCAGACACAGTTGGCCATGAGTTGGCTGGCACAACCACGCTTGCTACCCCATCAAATTTCCAAAAGGTGATATGTTTTCTGCCGATGCCCCTTCACAAATCACGTTCAAACCCTTGAAAATCTGGTGAAATCTCAACCATACAAACCCATACAAAAAGTACGGGTTAGTACGGGTACGGGTTCAGTACGGGTTTGAAAAACCCGAGGTTTTTGCAAAGACCTAGGGTTTTCCCAGAAATACCAGGTTAGTACAGGTTTCCTACGGGTTTAGTACAAGTTGAGTACGGGTTTGGAGCAAACCCAATCTTTTCCCCATCAAAATATGATAAATTAAGATAACATTGGTATATAACTATCTCCTGAACTTGAATGGTGCTGGCTTGTATGGGTTTAGTTACTGTATATTCTTCAATGATCACTCCATTAATTAGTTATCTTCAATCCAAAAACCCAACCATGTTGATATATTGCGCTACATTCCAGTGAGAAAACCCACAAAAGGCTACAAAAATGGAACCCGAACATGATCAAAAGTGGTTTGCCGAGGCCTGAGCAAAGGGCAAGGGAGAAACCTGAGGTTGTCTAACTAAACCCGAGTTTTTCATGATTTCCTGGAATACCCGAGGTTTAAACCCTAAGAAAAAGTCAGGGTTTACAGGTATATAAATATAATGGTATATATATAATATAATATAATATATATATATACATTGTGACAAACATGCGAAAGATAGACATGAAACCTCGCCTGGCTGGCATTGCGATGTTCCGGTTGGAACAAATCAAAAAAATGATTTCTGCCAAGAATTACTTATTTTTTGCTTCACATTTCTTTTCAAGTTCGGCAAACTTTAGCAGAATGTCAACCCCAACAAGTCCGGCAACATGGTCGCCATCTTCTCTGCATCCGCGGCACGGTCATGGAAGACTTTCTGATCTTTGCCATTTTAGTGGTAACATACAGCGGCGTTTGGGCTTGAACATCGATGCCCTTGGAAGCCAACTCTGCACCCAAACCCATGGAGAACCTACAGGGAAGTCTTCCAAGCAAGTGACTCCTTGCACACCTTCTGGGCTTTAGATATCAAAATATTTCAAGATTCTTGACGCTAATTAAAATCAATTTCAATCTTCTATCTTTGCTTTGCAAAAAAACAGTTCCAAGACCCTGCAACTCTGCAAATGGGTGTGTCTGAAAATAGTGTACCCCTTTTTACCCAATGGTTTTGCTGATCATTATCCCTATTAAATGGCTATTTCATTGGGAATATACCCTATTTTCAGACAAACCCAAATACTCCGCCAGCATCGCCTCTCGACATAGGCCTTGGCCGCAGAATACTCCGCCAGTAGCGGCGAGGTCGCTCGGCCAGAGCCGCTGCTGGTGTTGACGATGGCGCCACGCCGACGCGAGAGCATGCCGGGGCTGCCACTTTCATCGCCCAGCACGATGCGGCTCCTGAGATGTCGTTGAAAAAAATGGTGAACATGTTGTTGTGACAGAAATTGATATTGAGAATTTAGATATGTACACACTGTGTACATATGTATATACATATATATATATATGTATATATATATGTGTATGTATGTATGTATGTATGTATGTATGTGTGTCTGTCTGTCTGTCTGTCTGTCTGTATGTATGTATGTATGTATGTATGTATGTATGTACGTAGGTATGTATGTATGTATGTATGTATATATATATATATATGTATGTATGTATGTGTATGTATGTGTATGTATGTGTATGTATGTGTATGTGTATGTATGTGTATGTATGTGTATGTATATGTATGTATATGTATGTATATGTATGTATATGTATGTATATGTATGTAT
>Ga0126342_10007237_pt1 | contig 19795 bp, 10 predicted proteins | sample Cyp1metagenome_FD_92528 | JGI IMG/M metagenome (GOLD analysis project Ga0126342, IMG submission 92528) | Coral microbial communities from Lord Howe Island, Old Settlement Bay, Australia - Cyphastrea 1 metagenome | ecosystem: Host-associated > Invertebrates > Cnidaria > Coral ... | reverse complement strand
TTGGTGGCAAGGCATTTTATTGCAGAGCCAGTTTTCATTGTTTTTGTGCATTTTAAAGCCTGAGGCCTATGCACAAAAGTTAGACCGCTCTAAAACTCCTGCACAGCTTCACATAATGAATTGTCACCCCGATTATATATATATATATATATACATATATTACTTGAGATTAATCATACATTTATCTATATTTACAACAATAATAACGTATTCACATACGCATTACTATTTATATATATACATGTACACACATATATATATATATACATATACATATCTATATCTATCTATCTATCTATCTATCTATATATATATATATATTATACTTATCTATATTATAAGCAGCAAAAGCAGGGCGTCCAAGATTGGCCATAGCTTGGTCAGATGGATTGGTTCAATGGAAAAAGTCAACTGACCTCAAACTGACATCGAAAATTAAAAACGGCTCAGTGGTAATAGCCTTCTGATGGTTACCCAGATTTACTTCCCTAAAGACCAAACCGTAGCCGACCTCATTGGGCAATCAGTCATTCCCATATATTCATATTATAGATTTGTCAGAAGATTTGCGAGTTTGAAATCATTCTGCAGTCAGCTACGCTGCATGTGCCAACTTCAGGGAAGCCCTTGGGTGCTTACTGACCCAATTTCGATGGTCACACTGTAATAGCCACCAGTCAGCCCAAGATGGTTGCCAGCCTTTCCTATACGCTCTATGAGCGGCCTGTTGGCCTACATGAATGATATTGCATGGAAGGTGGAATTTCGCAGTAGCGAATACATCATACCAGCAAGATTTTGCTAGCGTAATTTTGTATTTTTGCAATGGTTAGACAGATAGATCAAAAATCAGATAGAGCAGATAGACCAGATAGGGCAGATAGATCAGATAGTTTACATAAATGAGACAGATAAGATAGGTAGGATAGAAAAGCTAGGTGAGGTATGTAAGATAGATATGATGTTTGTAAGATAAATAGGTCAGGTGCCTTATGTCAGATAGATTAAGATAGGTAAGATAGATACAATAAATAAGACGAGATAAACAAGGCAGATAAGGTAGATCAGATAGGTACAGTAATAATATTGGATTGAAATCTCATTTAGATTTCGATTTGGATAATATCAGATTAGATGTCGAATACATAGATTAGACTAGACTAGACTAGACTGGATAGATAGATGATACGATAGGGCAACGTGTCTATATCCCAACCCTTGAATCTGCTTCGCTGTCAATCAATCACCGCCCTCAGGCTGGATCTCGAGTTTTCCAAAGCGTCCTTGAGAGCTCGGCGCTGTCCCATGGATCATGGATCTCATTGGAAGTTGGGAAAAAAAATCTTAGCATTGGTTCTTTTCGGTGGAAACAAAACACGGAAAAAACAATGATAAGTTGCCATAATTTTACCGAGATGTGCTATAAAAATCTAGTCCCACTGGCATAAACAATATAAACACTTCGCAAAAGACTTTGTTAAGCGGCCTGAATATGTTCATTTTTGTGTTCCAAGGAAAGCGCGTGTTTATCATAACCTAGGGATGGGATCACTACTTGTTTTCATTGATTGGTCTAAGCAACGAAATTCTGGCACTGCAAAGTCGCCGATTTCATTGGTTAAACCTTTATTGGGGGGATGTGTTTCCGTTCATCAATTAGAACCTCTGTGATACGCATTGTTGAGGAAGAAAGGGCAAGGGTAAATCCCAAGAATCGTTTTATTCACCCAACAAAAGTATCAAACTCATTCAAATTCAGCAGCTCCTAATCCCGCTTGTCCTCACTTACATACCCAAACCTATCATGGTTCAAATCCGTTTTTTTTTGGTTTATGCCAAGTTTATGTAGTGACCATAGTAGCCATTGTCCTTTTTTCACAGCCAACCAGGTTCGATTACTAGCTACTAGAGATTATCTCAAAAAACACCCCGCGGATTCAATTCCACAAAACCCAGTTTTCCCGCCCAACAAATACAAAAGTATATAGGAAACCTCCCCCAACAAATGCATAAAACTATGACAATTCAATTATATACCAATGCTTGTTGATTGCTTAACAAAAACATATGGGGATGGGTCAAAACCTATAGATACTATAGTGCCATATTTTTTGGGAAGAAGATCTGTTTACCACATTTTATAGCTATTTTGATGTTCACCAGGGCTACGGGGTCTTGCTAACTCAAGTAGCACGGGGGTTCAACGGATTACCCTCAGGTATTTGCAGTCCACGGCTGATCAGATGCCCAAGCTTCTGACGGGTCACGGTGCGCGCGTGGCCGAAAAACTCGAGGAAATGCTGGAGATTAAGAATGAGATTCTGGCGCTTACGCCGCAGCTTGGGAAAGCCATAGGAAAACCATGGGGGTTAAGCAGCCTTGAGTGACACGCAGGTATAATATATATATATAACTAGATATGTTTACAAGTCAAATTATGTGAACATAAATTTACCAAAAAAAAATATAACCCACCAAAACTTGGTGAGCATGCGTGCAACTGTGTCAAAAACATGTTTGGAAATAGACAGCGAGATGCCATCATTTTCCTAGAACAGCAATCAACTGTGCCAAGTTTTGGCCCGAGGAATCGTCGATTTCTGATGCTCAATGAGCCCTTCAATCAGCTCATCCGATGGTATGGCCGAGCGAGGTTGGTCCCACAGGCCAGGTCAAAAAAAAATGGGGGATGAATCTATTGAATGGTTGGCCTATGATTGAAGAGAAGCCTAAAAACATCTAAAAACCTATTGATATCTATTGGTTCTATATTCTGAAATCAGATTTGCTTGCGTTGCGGCCTTGCGCCATACCATGGAAATATTCATTTTTTAGAGTCAAACAATATCCATATTGTTTGTTTGAGAATTTGAGACCATTTTTAGATCATGATGGACATGACTTGGTGCATTCTTTGACCCAGTCGTCAAGGCCTTGAGGGCCTGCGAGATCATGAATGAGCTGGGCATCCCCCGAAATGACATGACGCTGCACTTTCTTAGCACCTTGGGGAAAATTCCATAAGGCACCACAAATCATGTGGAAAAATCTTGGGGAAACCACATGACATGAATTCAGGTTTTGGATTTGTCATAAAGCGTACAAATAAATAGAGTTTATATCTTCATTTTGGTGGATTAAGACTTCCATCATGTTTGAAAACACACGTTTTTCCGTACCTTGTTTCTTAAATCAGGCATGGAACCTGTTGTGTTGTTGTTCAGCTTCCAGTGCGTGGTCCTTCGCAGGTGGCGAAAGCTGGGCCGATACGGAAAAGTTGGATGAATACAACGTAGCTTTGGAAAATCAACAATAGGTAGATAATATAGAGGGTTCAATGATGTAGATGGGCCACAGCTTCCATAGCTATACAATGCTCTATATATAAAATATCTATCTGAAAATTACAAGAGGGTATCCGCCAAGACGGTGGTGATTCAATGATGACACAGAAAATAGATGGACATATCATCTGTAGAAGTCTCCCATACCTTGGGCTGTCCCAATTTATTGTGTCCAGGGCTATCATCCACTAGTTACGACTTGGGATGATGAATCGCCCAAGGATTCAGGCATCAAATCAAATGGGGCGAATCATGGCTAATCTTTGTTTTCACCACTTGGACAGGTAGACTATGGTAGACTACTGAAGTCCCATATGTTTGTTTGAAAAAGTGGTACCCAAAAATCAAAAATCCATTGCTTAATCACGCCACTACATTGTCAGACACAGCCAACTTGAAAATTCTTGGTCGGTTTCCACTAAAATCGCATCACTTTGTATCCCACAAGTGCTGGTTTATACCATGGCATTTTCCCTTATCAAAGGCAAAATGGATGACTTGGGGCTCGTCATCCCGATGCCCGTTGCCCAGGTAGAGGTTGCGCGCAGCAGTTCACGTGTCTCAAAAAGGCCCAGAGGTACACACAAGCGCCTAAGGACCATGGGATCCCCATGGGATCCCCATGGGATCTCATGGGACCGGGGGATACCCGGTATGATTTCCAGAGGGTAAACGGAAAGGGATCTAAGTTGCAGGAGAAGAGCTGAGAAATTCATAGAAATTCCCAGAATTTGTGGGTTCATGAACGGCTTGGGGTAGATATGGATAGATTATTTGAGAATTTATTTTAGATCAATGTGCATGGCATGGGTTGCAACACGGTGTCGCCGAAACTACGATATGCAATCTCATGATCAAGACGTTGGGCTAGAGTTTAAGAATTTTAACTTTCACATGATGTTCCAGAAAAATACCACCAAGGGTGATTTTTAATTAGTGGATCGCTATATGGCATCATAGACTCATCTATATTCAACCATCGAATTGAGCAGCGTTGTTCCTTTTGCGTTACATGTTGATGATCCGAATTCTAACTCAAGCATTGCTGCCTGGCAAGTAAATTATCCTATGAAGTCCCAATTCGTTTGCAATACAAATGTATCATACAAACGATCGGTTTGTTTGAGGTGATTGTTTTTTCCAATGAAACATCGACGGGAATCTACAGGGGATGTGTGTTATTTCTACAGGGGTCCATATAAATATATATATTTATATTTATAATCATGTATATAACTATATATATATTTAATCATCTATACATATAATCATATTTAAATATACATTTAATCATATATATATAATATCATATATATAATCATACATGTATACATATATAATCATGTATTTATATAATCATATATATGAGCAAAACCAAGATGCTCCACTTATCCAGGACTTGCCGGGCTACCGCCCAGAAGTGGTCTTTATTGGCCGCGTCAACAGCGGCAAGTCCTCCATGATCAATGCGCCACGGCGGCCATGGGCGCCTCCGGAAACGTTTTGGTAAACGGCTAAAGCTTGGTGTAGTGCTTTGCTAGTACTGACTTTTTAAGGGGAATCACGATATGACATATGTTTTTTTTAAGAAAAACATAGAAAAAAACTATATCAAACAAAAACTATATCGTTGGTATCGTTGTGGATTCAAGAGCTTTTGGACACGTTGCATTTGTTGACTACAAATGAAGACAGAAAATACGTATGTTATATATATATAAATACATATTATTCCTTGCTACTTGCTACCGGGATTGCCGGTTTGTTTTGGGTACCCGTTCGTATTTTCTGTGGCGTTGGTTCGGGATGGCAACCGGTAATTTGCAGAATGCTAAAGGGAACACTGTGAGGATCTGTGAGTCTGAATCAAAAGTCCGGTGCATCACGAGTAACATTTTGCAATGGATCATCTGGTAGATTCATGTTTGGCATGTTTATTGATGCATTTGCAAATGTGCAACAGCATTTGCTTGATAGATTCTGCGCATCTGACAGAGGGCTCACTGAAATGATGGTCATTATTGGGAAAGCAATTATTGCGTGAACACAAGAAACATGCTTTCATCAGGTTTTGGACCTATTGTGATTGATCAGACAAATCTGCAGAGTGTTTTGCTGGCCTTAACCTGAATTTCATCAATGCATGTTTAAGGATTCGATTCAGGGGCTTTGATCAATGATCATTGGGACCTTGGGATACCTCCAGACATCTCATATTCCTAAACATGATATTATCAAGTTTCCGGTGCCATGAATCCTTTGTAAGAAAAACTTCAAACCTTTTCATACGCAAAAAAAGAATTGCCACAGATGGCCACATATGTTCAGTGTGATTCCGGCTTAGCACCTATAGCCCCTAATTTTATTGATACGTTTTCCCGGTGAAGCCGACCCCCCCCCCCGCTGAAGCGCGTTGAAGCCACGGCTTCCCATGGCCCAGGCGCTCTTCAGCTCCCTGACAAAGTTTGCCCCGGCCTCCAAGACCAGAGCCTTCACCCGAAAACTCATGTTCTACGAGGTGAACAAAGAACGCGCAGGCCACTGGCTGGGAGCATTAACTGGGAGTTTGGGTGGTGGGACTTTGGGTTGTGGCCTTTTTTGGTTGTTATTTATATATATATATTATATATATATCTGTGTGTGTTATTATTGATGTTGATAATGTTGATAGTTCTGATTTACGTTTCTGCGACTATGTCTATGGCTGTCAAGACAGAGTAGGTTTTCTGCCACTATTATGACCAGGTTTTGCTGGGAAAGGTGATGGCAAGTAGGGCAGTCCAGTTCAAGGATAGAGGAACCAGGGTCATCAACTGCGTGGCCTCATGTAGTTATCATATCAACCATTTATATACGCAGTCTCAACCACTTTCCGTACTTTCCGTATATCATGAGCCACTTTAAACCAATTGGAACGGTGATGTTCCACTAGGTTTTGTTTTGGCGTCGCTTATATACACCATAGCAAACTATAGTAGAATCATAAACCAGCATTTGAACCAACTTTGCTAAGTAATGGAGCACCACTTGCAATTTATTGTGGGTTTGTCTAAAAACAGAGTGCCCCTGGTTAGCCTCTAAAGTGCCACATTAAATTATATGGTTGCATAGCCCACCCTGAGACGTACAGCCAACTTTCGGAGCTGCAGGATTGCCCCACTTCATGATGGTGGACACGCCCGGCCTTGGCTGTGCTGACATTGAGCGAGCTGCAAAGATCACGAGGGACTGGCCGGAGTTGATCTATGAGCCTGGCTTCGAAGGGGGTGTTGGGAGGCTTGGGGTCATGGGTGACCGGGTAAATAGGGATACTATATAAGTAAAAGATGAATATTGATCATCAATACTACAATCACTACAAATGGGTATATATAATCAGATGATTGCTTACATAAGGGGATATTTTTGGGGATATTGGCTGACCAGCCCAGTTAGCTAATTCGCTCCCCGACAACTCTAGGACTGGCCGATCAGGAGGGTTGGCCATGAAATATGGCTCTCAAAACTTCTGTATCAAAAGAAGCCTCCAACTGTTGAGGTCCCTGAGTGTTCCTTTAAATCCCCATATCCCATGTATCAATTGAGGAGAGAACTGAAGGAAAGACAAACACAGGGGTTTAACTTGCTGATTCCACTTTTGCATAGTTTAGCTGGACACTTTCGACTCTTTCGTGCAAAGTTATGCCATGTGGAATCAGTCAGACCAAGGACTACTTGCGAAATCGAGAGGCGTTAAAGTACCTGGGTGGCGATTCATTGTTGCTGATGGAGTTCCGCATTCAGGGGCTGACAGAAAAAATGTGATCAAGTCATATGGACATTTGTTCAACGGACCCCCTCCACTTGCTACCTTTCTACCGCTTGATGCTTTTTCATTTATTGCTGGCAAGTGGGCAATAAATGATAATAACATCTAATGGACGTGGTTGTAGCCTAAGTCATGCAACCCAGCGGGCTGCCGGATAATGACATTTATATACAGTATTTTATGATATCCCAAATACAACTGGGGAACAACCATGGTCACTCCGTACCGTTATATACCCGCATGACCGGTGCACATTCGAGGCACGTCTTCCACCTGGTGGACGCTCGAAATCACAAACTGCTCCCGGGCGATAAGCAGCTGCTGCATCTGTTGGCCAAAGCCCAGCGACGATCCGTGCGCTATACAATCGTCACTGGATGGTGCACTATTGATATTGATGTTGACCGAGCCAGCAATTTCAATGATGTTCGGAAAAAAATGTGGTCTGATAAAGTCTTATATATAAACATAGTGTATGCATATACGCGCTGCATATGTTGATTGGATTTGCGCCAGTCATATTCTGAACGTCGAGTCCGTTAATTCTATTTTGTTTTGTCATCACTTGTTTGTTTGTATGTAGAAATGGTTGTTCATTTTTGTGGATACCATTGTCTACACGTTTCGACCGGCAACTAGCAATGATGAACCCCGGCTGGCAATTGTACAATATGTGTTATCCTAACCCTTTCAGTGATATATTGCACGACTTTCTGGCTCACCCAACTAGGTCATTACCAAGATCGATGTTTGCAAAAGAGCCGTTGCCAACAGCACAGCCAAGCGAATCAAGGAGGAACTGGCACCATACTGTCACTTGGATGGGGCCCTTTATGGAGAGGGATGAAGCCATTCCCACTGGCTGGTTTGGTGCCCTTCAGTGACATGTTTGCTGGTTCTTAAACACCATTCACACTAACACATTACCAGAACTTTTGATATATCATGCTAAAGATATACACACCCTAAACAGAGGTGTCATGTTCGCCAGGGTAACGCGTTGCAGCACCTAGGTGATGTGGACATCATGTTCGCCAGCGCACGCAGTCTGCGTGGTGTGGATCACCTTTGGTCCAAGATCTGGCAGTCGGTGACGGAAACACCGCGAGGACGGCGGCACAAGGACTGCCGGGGCACCTGCCGGGGGCACCCGCAGGGCCGTTGTTTCCATGTTTGGCACCGGAATCAACTGGAGGTAAGGGCACCACACACATGGATGATCTATGATGATCTTCATACATGATATATATATATATATATATACATATTTATTTAATTATATATATACATATTTATATCATTATCTATATATATATATATATATTTAATTATTGTATATTATTGTTACAATTATATATATATGTATATGATGATCTATGATGATCTGGGATTCGAACTGTCCATTTAGAGTCTCAAAGTCCAGACGCGACTCGTGGATCGCTGAAGGACATTGCTCGAAAAGAACTGGAGAGACTGAGAACCATGGGACCAGAGGCACGCAGGTACGGTTGGCTATATGAATTCCGGTTTCTCCCTCACAACCAGAGGGGTTTTGCCCAGATCATGTGCCTAGCATGTGCAAACTGCAAGCGGTTCATTTTCATGGGTAATTATGTGTGTTATGCATTACTGTTGCGATTGTGAATATCAGATAATAGAAGTGGTTTGCCAACATTTGGTATTCAGCATGCTTGGGTGCCCAATTTGGGCTGGTATCTGTGAGTGCTAGCTGCAGCTTCAATGTTCTCTCGCAGGTTTGTCCCCATTATTGCCATTCTTTCTTCAATCACATCCCCAAAATTGCCTGTTAGCTGCTGTACGACTTCCCACTTCACATCTTGAACAAGACTTCAAGGATCAAGGAAAAACCTGCGGGATTCTACAGGAAACCAATGGGGAACCAATGGTTAAGATTATAGATTTTCCTTGAAACTTTGGTAAAAAATGACGGGTTCCTGCAGGTTTTTTCCCACTCCAGGCGACCAAGGGTCCTCAGCTCTCAGATCTCTTGGAGATCCCCGACTACCGACCTTTGGCAGCGATGGCAAAAGATGTTGCCAGGGGAAGCAAACACGCTTGATGTTCAACACATTTAACCAACCTCCCACTAAAATAGTGGGAATGTACTTGTCTATTTGTTTTTGGATGTTAAATTTAATATTATAGCTCTTCTTACAAACATTACATACCCATTTGTTCTTGATTTAATCAGAGTCCCTATTTTGCTGGCAAAAAAAAACGCATGTCCAATCTTGCATAAGCGTCAACTCATATGACCCTTGGCCGTGCAACCCATGGTTTCCGATTTATGGGATAAGCCCAGCCATGAATTATTGAGATAAGCCCCAGCTATTTCTTTTTAAATAGATGAGTTTGTCCTTCAAACATGTGCCAGCTATCATCCAATTGAATGTCAATCCTGGGAAAATGCTGCACCGATGTCCCAAATGGGGTGCACATCCCAGGTAATGCTCCTCGGGAAGCCGTGAGCTTCGACGGTGAGGAGTGGGCAGAGGATACGGATTACGACCCCGGAGAGACGGCCGATGGAGAGAAGTACTTTGATGACAATTGGGGAGAAGATCTGAATGAGGAGAGTGACTTCGCTGGTGATAGTTCAAAAAGGATCGGAACGGATCGTGAGATCGGAAAGGATTGGAAAATATTGGAAAGGTGGTTTTGGGTTTCTGAATTTTGATGGTGATATAATAGTATATGTGTATATATATATATTATATATATATGTGTGTGTGTGTGTGCGTGTATAATGCGTATTCAAATCTATGTATATATAGATATAGCCCCCATAGATGTTTATAGCTCAGAGCCCAGCTACAAAATCAGGACTATGGCCCCTTGACTGAGGCGAAGGTGAGAGCAGTGTCGCAGATTTTCAAGCCATGGAGGACGAAGACTTCAGTGACGAGGATGACACCAACGGCGAATGGTGGTTGAAGTATCAACAGTGGGCGGTTAAGACACCTGAAACTGGAGGTTTAACGTATAAACAGTATAAACATGAAAAAACATGGAAAAAGAAAAACCATTGTCCCAGGTGTAAGCTTGAAAGTTTGGTTGGATGAGTCAACTGAATTCAAATGAGCAATGCCTGTTTCATCTTTGGAATTCCATTGTGCTGGCTGGTGTCAGGGTTTCGCATAGTGGCATGGATTATAGAGTTATAGAGTTATAGATATAATTTCTTTGAAAGTATAGGTAGTATACCCGTTACATCACATCCCATTACAATGATTAAGCAACCCAATGATATTTTGGGCGACCCAGAAATCATCCGGTGGGTTTATCGGCACCACTCCTTAACATCCCTTAATTACATAGTGAAGTCAAAATTCCGAACCAAAATAGGGATGGATTATGATGGATTTATGCAACACATGATTTAAACATGACCAGCCATTTGTGGGTCGCTTGGTTGCGCAAGTGGGCAGATCGATGCCGCATTCGAGGAGCTTGAAAGGCGTTGGGAGTCCTTCGACGAGGAATGGGAAGAGTCGGAGACCGTGAGCAAAGCTCCAGCTTCGCAGAGGGATTTTGGCGCTTGAACGGCTCAAAAAAATGCCGTTGTTCGGGCTTCACCCGCGCACAAACTATTTGTTCAGGACATTGGAAATGTTCATCATGTTCATGATGTAAATCATCTATGACTGGTGGATTTCATGGATTTTCCATGGTCAGTTGGAGGATCGGCAGTTTCAAAAGTTACACCAGGGCTAGGGGGTCCAAAGGCCTGTCACCATCACCCCCAGAATTTCACACAGCTATGTTGCCTCAAGACTGCCCTGGATGTTGTTTGGGGTTCCTATGCCATGCCATATGTTTATAGGGTATCTGTATGTATTTGTTTACCCGGAGGACGCTCCCAATCAGATCCTCGATCCCCTCAAAGCGCCAGTACCTGCTGGACCCTAAAGGTGATGTTGAGAGCCTCTTACCCGAGAGACATATCTTCCATCATCTTGCTATATTATATACTGTATATATATATATATAGATATATGGGTGTATACTCTCTATATATATATACACATAATCACGGCTACTTTTCAAGGGGCACCATACCAAAAATGTAAGATACATTTTTGGGGACCTCCCCTTTAAATGTAAAATTGGTCGCTGAACGTCCCCCAGGTGTCGTTTTTGTGGGGAGAGTTGTCAAAATACCTTCAAAATGTAAGCTTACATTTTCAAGCCCCCCTCAAAAACACCTTGAAAAAATGTAGCTTACATTTTGGGTACGTCCCCCGCTTAAAAGGGTCGTGATTATATATATATATATACATATTTTTCTCTGTATCTGTCATTTGCTGGGTATTCAAGCTTAAAGACGATGAGGGTCAACATTGATCAGGATCATTGCGACCTCATGGCTGAGCAGTCCCCTTTGGGACCGCTCCCCGGAGGCCGTTCAGATGACCCTAGCCCTGCCACGGAGAACGCATACCGCAGCTACTGGGCGGCCTCCAGTCATGGGAAGATCTTGACACGCCCCAGAGGGCTTCCTCGACCCCTTACCCTTTGCTAATTGGATATAGCTATGGAAAGTACCCATTATTGGTTAATCAATGAACCAAATGGGTCATGTTCCACAGCAATGTTAACTTGCCGGATGAAATCTGGGATTTCATGGGAATTCAGAGGTTCGGGTGGGTAGCGGAGGGAAATTCCAAGAGTCCAGAAACAAAACACCAGTAGTTACTGGCATGGAACACAAAAAACTAATAAATCTAATAACGAGCCTGCACTTTCGGAGGATTTATGATCATTTAATATCATTTATGCAGCAATTCATTTCTGGTGTCAGGGATTGTGCGTCAATTATGTCCTTGAGTAAATGGCATAGATATGGAAAACCCATGAAAACCCCAGTTTGTAGATTTGTTTCCCATGGAAACCCGTAGATTTCAATAGAAGGCCTCTCGGTCGAGGTATGGCGAATCGGCTTCGTGAGAGGTCGAAAGGTAGCAGGCTCATCAGTTGGGGCTCCTCCGCCACCGTTAGCGACAGGCGGGAATGCCCGCATCGGATGTGAAGATATGTTGATGTTACATGGCTAATGGTCTCAAACTGCTTCGAAATAGAAAAATGTCTTGTTTCTAACTATTCTAAATTGTGTCCATCATTTTGCTGGTGTCAAACTGCTTCCGATTGCCTCTCTTCTTTGTAACTTTGTTCAGAGTTTCACTTGCAGAGACCTGTCGACGTGTTAGCCTGGCGGGTCCTCAGTGACTTTATTGTCTTTACATAGCGCAAGAATGCGCAAAATTTTCAGGAAGCGTGTCTTTTCCATGCCCAAAGTTACAAAGACTGCAGATGGTTGCAAGGGAAATGTTTTAGGGCTGAGGCCCAATGGAGTATCAAGCACCAAGGCCAATGAATTCAACATGATTCAAACATATTTTCATCAGCCAATGCAGTGACATTTGATCACATCTCACTGTAGAATCCCACCAAAGACATCTCAGGAACAGGTCCCAGGTGCACATCCCGAGAGTTTTTTCACTTCGGCGCAGGTATTTGCACTATGCTGACGTGTGCTCCTTTCATCACTACCCTGCATGGTATCCCACTAGCTCACCTGGGAACATGGAGGAGGTGAAGCAAATTCCCTTGATTTGGGAGGCCCAAACGACCGGAAATGGTGGTGATGTCATGCACCGAAGTCAAGAGATTATGTGTTCAATCAGAAAACAATCTGATGCGGTTTTGCGGCCAGTTTGGGCGTCGTTTTGAAGTCAATGTTTGGATGTGGTTTTGCGGCCAGTCTTTTGCGAAGATCATGGGGATTCACTTTGTGAGGATTTAGATCCGCAATATTCCGAAATAGCGGAGATGTTATTTGATCAGTAGGAGGTTTTTAGGAGCCAGAAATGTGCACATTTGGAAATCAGAATTGGATGGAGTTTCATCAGTTTGGGACTAATTTAAGGTAAACCCAATCATAAACCGATTGATTGAACCCATTCCCGGTGACGGGAATTGTATTCCCAGTAGGATCCCCCCGAGGCCTACGGCCGATATGTGGAGGAAGCCTTTCCCGAGAAGCCGTTGCTGATCACCGAGGCAAGACCCCTGCAGCACAGCCTATGGGGGGTGGACCATATGATTAAATGATACTAAATGTAAATATAGCAAATTTGGGGGAACATCTTTAGGCTTATGGGAAACTACATGGGAATGTGATATGTGTATATATTGTCCTATTGCCTAGGGGTATGTGACATAGTGTGACATAGTGTGACCATATTGGGATATGAAATATCGCTCAAGTTGGGAGACATTGGATCAGCAACATAGTTATTGTTTGTGTTTCACAAGTGCGGGCTCCATAAAAGATCCTTCAATCCTAATGATCAGAAATAGCTCTTGCGTATAAAAGTGGCCCATGTTCTTTCATGCGTCTTGACCCATCCTCATTCCAGAAAATGAGATGGTACATCTCCCTGTTTGTTGACCCATCTTGCAGCGACCCGAAACAGATTGATAGAACAAAGAAGCCATCACTACTTTAGATTCAGTTTGTGTTTCTCAATTGGTTCTCTATCTTTTTGGCTTTTTGGTGGTTGCTATGCATTATATATAATTAATTAATTTAATCCGTATATGGATGAATTTTAGAATTCACTATGAAGTGAAGTGACTGGAATGATGGTTGACATACGGGGAATCATCCCCAAATGGCCGCAAGTTTCAGCTATTTTGAGGTTACTGTAATAAGGTTTATTATCATTCAGCTGGGCAAGTTTAATGGACTATGAATCTATCGCAAAAAATCGACCAAAGAGAATCCCATATGTTGGTTCATATTCCCATCATCTTCCCCATAGATTCCCCATATCTTCAGCATCTCGTCAGGCCGGTGCTGGTGGCCTTTACGCCTTGCACGGCCCCAGCGAGGAGAAGTGGACGGAGGAGTATCAAAGTGCCGTTACAAGGGGCGGGTCATTTTTGGTGGCTGTAGCCTCCGGAAAAATGAACGAAATATGACGAAATGATATGTAAAACATATCACTAGAACCTTACAGATATACAATGATATATAATTAATTCAGTTCCTTAGGAAAGCAGAAGCTTTCCTATATCTATCTGAATTTGCTGGAAGATATAGCGGCCATAGCAGTGGAGAAAAGATTTCAAGCAAAAACATAGATAAAAAATGATATAAAAGGGATGACAACCAATGATAACTGTTCGACTTGAATCTTGGTGGGTTGGAGTACAACGCAATAGACAACCAATCAATACAGGAAAGAACAAGAGAAGATCATCACCCTTGACGAAGCGGCAGAGGTTGATCACTTCCTTAGTACCTTGCAGCCCGATGATAAAGCTTTGGCCCTCCCAAGCATTCCAGATCATTTAGATTTAGTAAAGCCATTTTTCCCCACCTCCCAGGTGAGGGTCTCTAGATTTTATCAGAGGTGCATCCCGCCCTCCTTCTCCTTCTCCTTCTCCTTCTCCTCGTCCTCCTCCTCCAGGCCAACCGTGATTTCCAGATCTCAGTGGGCACTGCCGGACCTCAACCGCGAGCGCCAGAGCTCAGTGGGCACGAATGTCAGATAGAATGTCAGAATATATGTCGGATAGAATTGATAGAATACCGGATAGATGTCAGAATAGATCAGATAGAATTTCAGGTGGCGGGGATCACTCGAAGAAAGTATTTTTTGAGAAAAAATGATTCCAGTTATGAAATCATAATTTCTCCGGGCAAAATGGTTTATCAGCTGTCAACTTAGTTATCAAATGAACTATGATTTCTCCATAAGATTCCAAAACTGGAGGTCTTCTGATGCAGATGCACTACTTGTCCATTTTCACCAACTCGAAGATCGCCGGCCTGGCTCTCTGGCAGTTTGCCGACATCCCCATTGATCGGGCCGTCTCCAACGATGAGCATCGGCCCAGGGGTCTGAACAACAAAGGCGGCACCGGATTTCAATCCCATCCTTACACTGTCAATTTCCCTTTCAATAGGTATCAATAAGTGTCCCTCTTTTTTGTCAATCTGAAAGACTTAGGCATCAAAGGGAAAACATACCAAATGCCTCTTTTTGGGAGTTTGCCCCAAAAGTTTTGGGGGTTTGCCCCAAAAGTGTGGCACACACAACAGAGTTGCTCTTGGTGAAATAAACATAATTAATATATATAAATCAAATGATTCGACTTCTCATGTGTCTCCTTTCACTTTTTACAGGGTCCAGAGACACACGGGCACCTGCTAGGTGTTTTGAAATGTTTTGAGCCTCACACACGGGCACCTGGTAGGTGTTTTGAGCCTCACACGGTTGCCGAAAGTGGCCTTCCAAGCGCTACGTTTGCTGCGATCCTCGGTTGGTGCGACAGCCTCGAAGATTTGGTATTTTACAGGTGTCTATATAGAGATCAGTATTATGTCATATGTATATATATATATATTTAGTAATAATAATGATAATGATGACGATGATAATGATAATGAACATAATATATTTATAATTTATGTAATTACATATGTATGTGTGTGTGTAACATCACATCGTTAAGTACATATATATATATATATATATTTATTTATTTATTTATTTAAATATTTAATTATTTTATTTATTTATTTATTTATATGTGCGCATTTAAGTATATTTATGTATATATACATAGTATGCGCGTGTGTGTGTCGCGTATAGCTCAATATTATGTTATTTATATACGCGTCATATTGCACTATATGCATGTATGTCTACAGCATACTATGTCGATGCTCTTTATTGGTGGTTTGCATTAAGATCAGTCCATCCCCGAAAATGTGTTTCATGTATTTTGTACATGTCGTAATCTGTTTATGGAAACTGCCTAATGTAGTGCAAACATATGTGGTTTCCTTAATCCGTCCTGACTAACATCTTGTTTTGCTACGTTGGCTTCGGGCAATGATAGGTCAACGGATTGATTGCTTGTTGGTGTCCAAGTTTCCGTCCCAATAACTGGAATGGGCGGCTTAGCCACAAACCAGAGACAGAGGGAGAGAAAGAGAGAGGTTAGGATTATTTAGCTAGGCTAGGGCATACAAGGAGAATGACAGACAATAACAATAACGATAGAAAATGATGATGAACCCTTTGCCACTAGGATAGGAACGGGAAAGACTTAAGGGCAGTAATCAATTCCCTCCAGTGGCCTTCGGTTCTATATCAACATGCATTGTACTTCAAGGCACCATGATCTCAGCCTTATGGCCTTAGCAGTTTGTTGGCCCCCTCAAAGGTGACCCAGATGAATCATCAGTCCGTGAGGACAGCGCAAAGCTGGAGAATACTTTGGATTGATCCTCCCGCCTGAGGACGAGTGCTGAATACCCGGGGTTGGTAGCCGGCAAACCCAGTGGTTTTAAGCTTCGCCGGTTACCCGAAGTTGAAGAACTGCCCCCAGATCCGGTTATCACCAGTTATATAATAGGTGGTGAACATCCCTAATAACCAAATAGGCCTTCTACCATCCCAGGTGGTGCAGGATTTCGCAACCATCCGCAGTAGTATGCGATATTCACTTCCATGAAAGAGTTATGTTTGATGATTTCTGGGGTACGTGACATGTAAGCAAATGTAAACAATGCGACCATGCGGGTCGATGGTCATCAAGGGGCTCATTCTAGCTGAGAAACGTCATCCGTGGTGTGGCTGGCCCCCGTCCAAAGAGGCCAATTCTCCCACGACATCCGCCACCAAAGATGCTCAGGTCTAGGAACACAGCTTACATCAACCAGATTTCGCTGGCCCATCCACAGTCTCATCATCGCTAATCCGCTGATAGCTGCAACCACCCCAATCCCGGTGGAGGACTCAGCACGTTTGACTGGTCTCTTTCGGGTGTGACGGGCGCGACTGGTGACCGCGATTGGTTGAAAATAGCTGGCCGAGGTGGGGAGATGACAGTGCTAACGTGTGTTTGAAAATGCTGTATACCATGGTATACCGGTATATCCATGAAATTAGCCATAAAAAATGGGAAATCGATGGAAATCGGACATAGTTGGGTCAAACAATGTCAAACATCAAATTTGTGTGTGCCCTATTTTCAGACCAACTAGTTTGAATTAAGTTTGATGCCGTGTTTGCGGATGATTAGCGTTGAGGCATCACCCTTTGATGGCCATATCATGTTGGAATGCGATGTTGTGCACAGGAAAAATAGTCTATTCATGTCTATTGTAAATTGTGATCACCGTAGGCTGACCATGCCACCAACATGCTCGACTGTGTCATGGTTCCTTTTTTCATGCTTCTACCCAACGCTGCCCTTTGACAGTCGTATCGTGGCAAGTTACTTGCGATAGGCCTTCATGAGCGATTGAGGAACACTGCCAAGCACCTCACAGAAACCAAAAAAACGACGGGATGCAGCATCATTCGCCAGCAGATGATGGTGATTGGTGGTGTTGAGTTTTGAGTGAAGCATGCAAAGTTGGTGAGGAATGTTAATGATTCGAATATATCCGAATAATGATTCATAATCCATTTGATGCAGAACATCTGAAATTCAATCTCAGCGGGTGATTGCCCAGAATCCGTTGATCTGTGCCGCCAATCTGCTGAAAATTGTCTACTGCAGGGGTCCCTGTTTGCTGAATCTTGTGCCCGTGCCCGTTTTAGTTGAAAAGCACGACAGTTCACCCTCCCCCAGACGCGTACAATCATCAAGAGCGCTCTTCTCGGCTGTGATGATGATGATGATGGTGATGATGATGATGATGACGATGACGATGAGGAGGAGGAGGAGGAAGAGATCAGAATCAGGATCATAGATGATCATAGATGCGAAGAAGACGATGACAGGAGAACGGCATTGCTCCTGAGCTGCTCCTGCGTGTCTCTGAGGTGTGTTTTGTTCGAGGCGGTGAGATGCTGGAGAAATGCGAATCCTTCTTTTCCAGCAAATTGGCATCGTCCCTTGGGCATCCTTAACGACTGGATCGCTGGGTGACAGCCGTTTGGTGCCATCAAATCCATCAAGTTCATCATTGGCGGCAATCTGGTATATAAATGTATATAAAGCACTCATGAAAGTCATATGCCCATGAAAATCTGCGGGAAAAAACACATTGGCATGGTTTTTGTTGACGATCCAAAAATCCTTAGAGGGTCCCTTTACAGAGATTCCGCAATTTCCTGGCTGGGCGACCACCCAGACATGTGCCAGGTTCCTGAGTGAACCCAAGAGCGAGAAAGAGGCCGGTCCCAGGGACGCACTGTGCAACGAGCATCCCGGGAATCGAACGACTTGCAACCGGTCCGGAACGTATGATGCGCGATTTCATTAATGGGTTAATAATGGTTGATAATCATGGAATATCATGGATACTGGTTAATAAATGTCAATAATATTTAATAATGGGATATTTATTGGGATATCCTTTGGTAATCAAGCGTCGCGTTTTGGAACATTTCCAGTCCATTTGGATTGTTTTCCCAGCTAGAAACCTCCATGTATATACTTATGACACCGGAGAGTAATATTTGATAATTCCCTCGGGGTAAACATCCTAACATCCGATCAGCTAGTGAATCACTAAACTCTGTGTAGTTGGATGAGGGAGTGGATTGGAATCAGCCAGCCAAATTTGCAGTTTGTTCAAACCAGTGGCTGGATTCAACTAGAGACTATATAAGATACGTTTTAAACTTTATACGACGATATGTTCCGAAGAAATCCGAAGACGTGTTTTTACAGTTTTTTCTTTACATGTTTTTTTTAGCACTTGGGATTTGTTTCCAGGTTTGGACCTGGGAAACTTGATACCTCCGATTCGGCTTGGGCAAAGATACCCGGATCCTCATCCCAAATCTGCAGGATGACATGCGTGCCATTGCCCGGGCAAACGTCATGGAAAGTCAGGGGCTTGGAAACGGCTCCCATGTATGGTGCGAATCCTATAGTCCCAAGATGTCCCAAATTTTGGGCATGTACCCTCCAGTAAATTGACTAAGATATGGAAAAAAACTCTGTTTCTAGATCATGATTTTTGCAGGAACATGCATGGATGTCCATATTGGTGTTGTTATTTGACCGGAGGCTGCTCCCAATTTGCTATATTTGAGCGCGCCTCTGAAGCGAAAACTCAATTCTGCAATTATCGAGGAATGGGTTTGGAAGACCATATTTCTGGGCACGATGCCAGTTGCTTTAGATACTCAGATACTAGGGAACCAATGGGGGTGCTGGCAAAAACAGAACCAACCAGGAACAGCTTTGCACACAGGTTGCCATGAAGAGTCATAAACGTTTGGGGAATGCCTGTTTGTCAGGGAAGAATTTACGAGATGTGGGTGAGATGATTAGAGGTTCTTTGTCGCGGACAGTTTGCCTGTGGATTCTTGATCCTACCTTCTGCGGCTTGAATCAACATGAGGTCAATCCATCATTTACAAGGAGAAGAGCTTCGGAGGCCGACTTTGGATGTTCAGGATTGGTCCTGAATGTCAATGATATATATATATATACAACTATATATGTATAATTATATAAATGTGAAATCATTCCTGCTGTCAGCATTTGCATGTGGTGCACGTCTATCAGTCGCAGGGACTTCTAGAGCTCGAGGTGCGAGTGGAAAACAGTTAGAAAGCCCGATGTGTGTGCGGCCCCCGGT
>Ga0126342_10007236_pt1 | contig 19795 bp, 13 predicted proteins | sample Cyp1metagenome_FD_92528 | JGI IMG/M metagenome (GOLD analysis project Ga0126342, IMG submission 92528) | Coral microbial communities from Lord Howe Island, Old Settlement Bay, Australia - Cyphastrea 1 metagenome | ecosystem: Host-associated > Invertebrates > Cnidaria > Coral ... | reverse complement strand
CTCAGAGACCATATGTCGTCTCTTCCGCAATCAGCTCGGCTACAAGGGTGAAAACGAGGTGTGCGTGTCCAACTTTGCAAGGCGCTTTTGCCCCTTCCTTTTAGCGGCACCATCTCAGCAACAACCAGAGTGTCTTGTGCCATCTGTCCGCTTGCATAGCATACATGGATCCTATGGGTTATGAAAACTCCTTTTTTTGGGGCTCCAGCAAGCCACATTTTTGCCTGTTTCTGTTTCCAACTTTTTTTCGTCTTTTTTGATGTCCCGAAAGCATCCGGTTTCGCCACGCCACAGTTTTTGCCGCCCCAGGATGGGATGAAAGCTCCCTTGAACAATACCTTGGTGGAGGAAGTCCTGAGACGCACTACTTCCGAGGCGATGCAAAGTTTTTTCCGGCCGCTGGAGGTGGTTGGAATTTTTCAACGGAAGGCTTGCTGCGATGTCTGACATGGCACGAATATGTTTTGGTTGTTTTTTTTTTGGATCATTCGAACTGGAGGATTATTCAAAATATGGGCAATTCACCATAGTTGGGGACTATTATCATGATTTATATATGACCATTGGTTGAAAAACCAGCCATGATTTGGGGATTCACCGATCCATATGGTTCTGGACCTTGATTGGAACATATTGGAACGCTTGGTTTTTTACGAAGTTGGACAGCCGTGAGTCAGCCATAGGTGAAGTCACGTACGAATGACGTGAATGGACGTGGATTCCGTCGATGTGTTCATCCATTTGAAGAATTCATCATCTTACTGGTGCGTTTTACGTAGGGAATTTTCGGGAATGATCCACTGGCTAACTATCTATTTTCAGAATAATCCCAGCAACCCCCAGCAACCCATCCAGCAACCATGGCGATCCGATGGCGTTCCATTCGATCTGAATTGCGATCTGAATTGCTGAATGATGAAATGTGGGGATGCATCACTTAAGCTACAAAATTCAGATCACGTCTGTTTGGTCCAGATGCACATCGATAATATAAATCTCAGCTATAAAATGAGAGGATTCCAATGCTGAAAAATCACCTTTTTTTGGCGCTGGCTAGCCATGGAAAATGAACAAGCCATCTTTTTTTTTTTTGTGCTGGTGCTGTTAATTTGGCTTTCTTTTTGGCCATGATGTTCATGATGTTCATGTTTCATAGCCATATATATATATTTAATGCATTTTTCACCTTTTAACAATGGATCTTCGGGTGTCTCTGAAAGTTTCGACGTCAGAGCCAGTCCTGGAGTCCTGGACACACCCAAAGATTATCTCGTTGGATCCCTATACCAGGGCTGTTTCATCCCAATTGTTTGGGCTGTTTCATCACTATTCAAAACATAGTCGGTTAAATCCCATGATACATCTCCACTATATCCTCAATCAGGATAACCTCCCAAAACGATCGAGTTTGGGGCGCTGCTGAAAAAAGAACACACCCCGGTAGTCAAACATAGCAATGTACAATCCACCATTTAGTTTGATTTCTCATTCAACCACCATTTCAACAGATTTCCCTTGGAAAAAAAATAGCGGAACAGACCTCAGCACCATTCAGCATCTTCCCCCTGAGAGGGCAGCAGCATGATCTCCACCTATGGCGCCTTTGCCTTTGATGCTTACTATGCCTTTCTCTTCGCCATCAACGCCTTGCTACACCAAGGCCTTTCTCCCTCGGCCATCCGAGGTGCCACCAGTTGGAGTTTTTCCCATCCTTGGTGTAATAAGGGACTTTACTACGATAAGTGAGGCCCCCCCAGTTATACATAAGTTGGTTTTTAAGCCCCAGTAACTATAGTTATAAGATGTTATTTGCGTACCATAAACCATAGTGAAATTGGAGTTATGTGAACCCCAACTTAGCGTTCGTAAACGGGGGCCTCACATTGTATGTTTGTTATGGAGGGATATTTATATGAAGAAAGCTTCTGATAAAGGTGGCTTAAGAAAAATAAGAAAACCTGCCACTATCCATTGGCTGAATCTGGCAGCATCCTTGTGAGGGTAGTTCCAAGACCCGAGCCTGTGACAAACAGATGAAGACTCACGGGCTGGAACGGGCTGGAACCACATTGGCTATGCAAAATGCACGAGAAAGGTTATGCAAAAGCAGCTGAGGTTTTGAGGTTTAGCCGTCCAATTCCAGGTTTGATTACATCTCAAATTTTACATCCCAACAGTTTTTACCTCCATATATAGCAAGCCCAGAAAAACAGAACAGCAATTTATCACTTATTAAGCCAAAAATTCCATCTCTTGTGGCTTGCTATTCATGGCCAAAGGATGACATTTTCGGCAGGATTTTCGGCCCCATTGGGGTCGCCCATTGTCGATTGGTTTCTGCGGGAAAATCGACACCGGAAACCATCGATTTTCCCATTAAGATCATGGGGTTTTCCTGTCAATTTTTCCCGTGAAAACCAATCCATTGGATCCAGAATGGTCCCATTTTCGTCAGGCGAGCTTTTGCTCCATCAACTCAGCCAAACAAACTTCACGGGGGTATCAGGTTGGGCTTTCCGGGGCTTTCCGGGGCCACGATGAGTAAAGTGAGTCACCCAACGAATTCGTCAAAAAACAACTTAAATTGTTTATAGCTTTTGGAACAAGCTTTCCTGTAGGGTAAGCAAAAATCACAAACACTGGCTTATCCCATATCTTAGCATTCAATTCATGACTTGTTGCCAGCTGTGCTTGAGATTTGACAAGATTCCTTTGACCTGTTTAAATTGCGACAGATTCAGCAGATGGTTCATTATGTTCCTTTGCAGAATCGTACGTCCCAGCTGAATGTTCGACATGATCTACATCAGTCGCATCGTCATGGTTGTTTGTAGAAGCCTTGCTATGACTACATAGAACAGCATGGTTTGACTCCTGTTGATAAGAGTTGATTTCTGTGGGAATAACATCCTAACGCGACCCCAATGTCAGCTGGAAAATGCCGCGCAGGGGAGGTGAGCTTCGATGAAAATCTTGATCGCATGTCATCCTATGAGCCCCTCATCGCAGGAACTGGGGACGAGGGGTTATTCTTCTGGCTGTTTAATTGGGAGGGTACCTTTGAAGTATTAGATGATGACTATTGGAGGAGTACCACCCTAATTTTCATAAACCATGGTTTAGCAAAATCCGGGGTTGACATTAGACAATTTCTGGTATCCTGACTGCCAACGGCCAAGCCGGGTGTTGCTCCTTACCCGAATCCCTATCGATCCCCCTATTTTTAGTGGGACAACTGCGAAAAAAAGTCCCGATTGGACAATTCCAAATTCCAAATCCGAATCCCAAACTATGGTTTATGGTAGATATAGCTATAGATAACTATAATAGTTAATGGTATTTATAAACGAATTTATAACTGGGGGGCCCCATCCTGTATGTAGTAGAACAAGGATTTATCATGATTTATCCCGCAGAGTTTTGGCGATCTCCAGTCTCCCTCGGCCAGTTCTTCACGTCCCTAGGCTCTGGAACGTGCAGGTCGCTTCGCTGTCCCCGCGGGTGGTGGCAGAATTTGCGCTGGCCACGGGGACATTTCGCTTTCGCGCCGATGAGGAGCGGAGTTTTTTTTTTTGGTGAAACCACCATGAATGGAATAGGGAAATAGGGATGGAAAGAAGATGCAATGGGATATATCTACCATTGAAACACACAATAATGATAGTAATAATGCATAATAATTAACACATCATAATTAACACATAATAATAGTAACTAATAATAAATAAATATAATAATAATATTATTATATTTGTTAATTATTAGTTATTATTATTATTACTATTTTTATTGTATTTATTATTACTACTATTATTATTATCATTATTATCCTTCTTATTATGTATATACACGTGAACCGGCCAACCGGCAATCTGATTTTTGGGTTTGTCTGAAAATGGCTGGGATGGATGGGTTTTAGCCGATACAACTGGTTGATCTCAAACATGTGATGTCCAGAAATAGGATTCACCCTGAGCCGTTTTAGCTTGGATGTTGTATTTTCCCCGATTACTTTGAATTTAAGGAGGCTTTTGCAGATAAGGAGGCACATGTTTATCGTTTTCGGCCTACGAGCTGGTTTTCCCCTAGTTATAAGCTGATTAACATTCATGAAGTGACCATCAATTATATATATATATTTGATATACCCTCTGGTAATTTTTACATAGCTATTGAACATGGCCATAGAAAGTTCGTTGATTTACATAACCATTAAACATGGTGCTTTTCCATAGCTATGTAACAGTTTACCAGAGTGTATCCCTCAAAAAAATCCTCCAATTTTAAGCGGCTCCAATTCATTTGATCCAATACAATCCACCAGGCTTTCGTTTTCCTTTCGCTGGTGGTTGTTTCACATTTTTCAGAGGGATTGAAACCACCAACCATAGTAACTATATCTGATATATACTGCTTGGTGCTTTGGAACATTTTTTTTTCTCCAAAAAAAAAGAAGGGATAATCCTTCCCATTGACTAATATTTTTCAAGATGGTTAAAACCACCAACCAGTATATATATAATTATATATATATATATCTGGGTAAATTATAACGACCTCACTGTTCTCCCTCACTATGATCATAGTTAGTAAGGGGAATCATCCCCAAATGGCCGAACTATTCAGCCTAGTGAAATAATTATAATTTACCCAGATATATAATTGGGGGTTGGGGGATTATATCATTGAAACTTATTGGTTGATCTGCAGCCATCACATTCTATACATTTCTACCATGAACCATGGCACTTGATGATGATAACCCATGATATATCTACAATGTGGGGCCCCCCAGTTATAAGTTGGTTTATAAACCCCCATAACTATAGTTCTAAGTACCATAAACCATAGTTATTGGAGTTATAAACCAACTTAGCTATCTTGGGGGCCCCACATTGTACCATGAACCATCGAATTCAGCGAGGTCTGTTCACCAGCGCTCCGGAAAACCGATAAATTTCGAGGATCTAACCTGGATGGATGGAAGTCGTGGACGGATCTTGCCCTATGGCCCCTCTGGAGAAGGGAATTTCCACCAGGGATTTTTGCACCAAGAATGAGGGAAGACTATGGAAAATCACCATTTTTAATGGGTAAATCTACATATATAGTCTGGTTGGTGGTTTGGAACCATGGAATTTTATGACGTTCCATAGATTGGGAATTTCGTAAGCCCAACTCACGAACTCATATTTTTCAGAGGGGTAGGTATACCACCAACCAGGTGAAGATGTGGATTGATTCTGGGGAAATTTGATGAAATTTTGGATTTTGAGTGTAACAATGGATGAAAACTGGAGGGAAAATTGAGTCCGGACAACGCCGACTTTCAATGAATGGCAAAAACGATCCTGTAACATTTTGCCGAAAACTGACCCGAATGTGAAAACTGGGCAATCTAGACATAGAGGCAATTGACTTCTGACCGCATCAACCTCCTCCGAATCAGATTCTTATGGCTCTGAAAAGATGGTACAGCAACGCCCCCAAATTTGATGGCATAGCCATATGTTCAACCATTTTTTTGGGCATTTTAAAATGGCGTCCCAAAACTAATTCTCTCGGCAAGCGATTTCCGAATTTTTAACCTTCTACTCCAATCGCTCAAAAAAAAGCATTCTCCAATTGGGAAGCGAAGCTGCAGAAGCTCACAATTTGAACCTTCCACTGAGGCTTGACAGTTTGCAATCCAGGAACCTTCTTCTCCAATCACACCAGGCAATGTGTGCCATGCCCAGTGGGTAGGGCCTGCCAAGATGGCCAAATGCAGCCCTGCCCTCGGGGGCACTATGCACAGGTGCCATGCCACGACGTGGGGTCATCATACCAAGGTTGCTCCAAGGTACCGAAAAGGCAAATGATAGCCAATTTTGCACTTTTGGTGGTTAATAGATTATATAAATGATTATCATACATCATTCTTAGCTCCTTATCTACCCATTTTACCCCCCAATCGTATTTGTGGTGGACAGGGAGCAGCGCTGATAAGGGTTTGTTAAGCCATATTAGGGTTGATGGGGTTTATATAACCCAAAACATAATTACACCGGCAAGAGACCCCAAACAGTGCGGGGGGTAGGAAGTCAATGTACCAATTACAAGCAACAGTAGCTATGGAGCAGTCACAGATGCTAACAGATGAGGCTAGAAATTATCGCAACTGCAGCAGCAGGACCTTCTATGTAGATCTATATAGAAAGCGCACAAGGTCTTTATAGAAGAACTTCCATACAAACACCAATGCGGAGGACCTGCAAGCGAGGTACCTGAAGATAGGGAAAACGCTGGGTTGCCGAAGAAGAACAACTTGAGAAACACGACTACACAACAAAATTGGAAACAAGAAGAATGAGGGATGCAACAAAAAAAATCGCAAAGATGCTGAGGAGTAAATACGGATATTTCCCTACGTTTGTAACAAATGACAACAGAGGGATGGTATCCAACAACTAGGGGTATAATCAATAAGTAGCAGGCTTCTGTGCTATCACCATTTGCTTTTCACACCAAAAAGGCATCCTGAAAACTTTCGAGTCCGGAACGTGCATGGTTTGCCAACGTACTAATATTAACTCATGTTCTTTTTCTCCATTTTGGACATCTCTTTTTTGCCCGAAAATCCATTGGGAATTTGCGTTCACATCCATAAAGGCTTCCCGGGAAAGGACCGCACAAGATGCTAGAATTCTTCCATACTTCCGGCCTATTGGTTACATCATTAATTGCCAGTGATTGAAAGAGACCTTTTTTTGTCATGCTTTTGGTGGTCAGTACCCGGTCTTTGATGCTTGTTTCTTAACTCCGAGAATCGGGGAAGACTACTAACATGATTCAAAACCTAATTTAACTCCGTAGCCATTTTGGCTCAAGCCGGCTCTGTGCGCTTGAAAGCGCATTCACAGGGTGGCCATGCCTTCTGTTGATGAGACCATCGCCACGCAGCGCGAACTTCTCACAAAGGCTCTTCAACTCCTCTCGACTGCCATGGACTTGCAAGGAGATCTCGAGCAACAGCTGTCGGAGAGACCCCAGGCAGGGTGCAAGGTTCATGGGGACAAAGCAGGTTGATGGGTCAAGACTTCGATACCCCAAACCTCCGAAAACATGTTCCTGACATTTCCTGACGGGATGGTTCATAATCAATGACCATGCATAGTTTGGGGGTCCCAAGTCCCAAGGTCTCAAATTTAGACCCATCCCACCATGCTCAATGCTCTCAGGTCTGCCCGCGGGGTCCAGAACGCTCCAAGCTACCCCCGCCAATAAAAAATGCATCATACCTTTGGCTATCTATCCGGTCACAACCAGGATAGACAATTTTCAGAATCCCTAAGGTCTTGGCTCTAAGGGTACCCCCCTTTAGCCAGTGCACTTAGCGGTTTTTTTTTGTGCGATTCCCCGCGGGCTTGCCGTGCTTTGTGCTGCGCGGTTTAGCCTTTGTGAGCACTCTTTTGTCAGCTGCCGCTGCGACACTTTGGGCTGCCGATTGACATCGCCCTCGTGTATGTGCTGGTGGCTTTGCTACTTGATCCTCCCATTGATCACTGTCTCTGAGGTTGCGCTCTCTCCTGGACACCATTGCGAAGACATCTGCTACACATCGACGAGCTCTTCGAAGGGCCCGAGCGAAAGCCAGATTCCAGTGGCATCTACATCGTGTTGGACTACGTCCTCTCGATCAGTCTGCTCTACTTCGCTTGCGTGCTATTTTCTTGGTGCACATCACAGCCGGGATTTGCGGTTCCTTGCCCGTATCCAAGGCGAAATGTCGAGCTCCAAGCCTGTCCCATGGAGATGCAGAGTTTGCAAGAAAATGGCAAAGCCATCGATGCCTCGTTGTGCCTGGTGCGGCAAGACATGGCAAGAGGTAATGGATACCTCTTACCAGCCACCGCCCCCTCAACAACAGAGACCTTCACCACATCGGCAAAATCATGGAGGAAATCAGTATTATCAAGGACAAGGTCATGATGGATATCAGCACGGGCAAAATCGGTCCCAAACACCCCGTCGCAAATCCCGGAAAGGGAAGCGAGGCAAAGCACAGCAACAGCAGTTTCAGCCTCCCCCTCAGCAATCCGGACCACCGTCATTGTCTTCGCAGTCGCAGTATCTACCTCCTGGCAACTGGTGCCCTACGGGATCATTTGGTCCTTATCCTGCTCCTCAAGGTCCTCCTGCTTTTGTGCAACAGTGTATGGCGCCACCGCCGCCACCACCTATGCCCAAAGCCGCTTTGGTCTCACCAGACCAAGTGTGGGTGCAGCAGATGCAACAGATGCCAGTGTTGGATGGTATGCACTCAGCAGTGATGCAGCCCGGCCAGTCATCGGCGCAGCCATCACAAGCCGAGAAGCACTTGCAGAACATTTTGGGTGCGCTGCGCAAGTCAGAAGACACCTGGACGCCCGAGGTACAGATGGCGGTCCAGGAGGTCAAACTGGAAACCGAAGAAGTGTCCTTGCAACAAGTTCAGAACAGTGCGGCCGAACTCAGGCATGCGAGAAAAGCAGTGGCCGATGCAGAAGCAGCACGGCTGCGCTTGATTACCTCATGGCGCACATTTCTTCAGTACAGCGTTGCACGCTGGCAAGAGTACAATCAACTTTTCCAAGGACAGGAGACAGAGGCTCAAACCCAACTTGCTGCTGCCAAAGAACAACTGCACAATGCTCAGAAGAAGTTTGGAGAAACGTCGGAAGCCATTCGTTCTGGAGCTGGCCATCATGTCATCTCCGACGACGATGCAGAGAATGGCGAGAAGACGACTCACGACGACGAGATGAAGGACGAGGCCACGCAGAAGATTGCCATTGGTTTGACGCAGGTTGTCAGCTCATTGCAACAACTCTCCGAGCATGCCGAGGCGGAGGAGCGCAAGTCCAAGAGGCTTCGCAAGGATGTGGATGGAGACGATGGCGCTGTTGTGCACAAGTCTTTGCCCTCCATGCAACCTTTTGGCAAGGCAGGTGTTCAGTGACAAATGCGTGCGTTCACCAGATGCCCTTATCAATTGAGCTTCAACCTGAACGTTTCCCATGGTTGCATTCTGTGACCCATGAGGTTGAGTTCGTTTCTCCATGGGCGGCCCTTCAACAAGCAGAAGAGTTGGCATTTGATGTTGGGTATACCAATGCCATCAGAATCGACTTATGTCAGCTGCCGAAGCCGAAGCGCTCTGCAGCCAAATTGTCCTTTGACCCCATGGTGCAGGTTCGGATCCTTGACGATTGCACATTTTTGGAGCGCACTCAGGAAGCTTTTGAAGATACTCTCCCCTGTTGGCCCTCCAAACCGTGGTCGCTTGCAGATCCTCGCACATTTGACTATGACTACTGTGTTGACATTGCTGCTTGTTCAGATCAACTTTCTTTTATGCAAGTTGCGCTGCGTCGTGAATTGCCTCCGGAAGCATGGATGCAAGTTCCTGGGCATCCCACAGAGGCCAGAGCGCATCGTGCCCTTGCACCTGTTCCTGCAGACAACCTTGGTCAACATGATCCACATGATGCCGAGATTGATGCACATGATTTCAATGATGCTTCCTCTACCTCTTCTCACACTATGCAGAGTGTTTTTCTTTACCACCTTGATGATCCGGTCATTCATGGTCGCATTGATTGGACAGACTTTGACGACATGATGCACGATGCAGCGCGGTTGCTTCAGGTTGACCGTGATCACTTGGTTGCTCTGCATGAAATTTCAGTTCCACTGGACGATGTACCAGGAGAAACAGTTCCTCTCATTGCGCAGCTTGATGATGATTTGGAAGCTGGGGAGCCTAGCAGGTTGTGCTTGGTTGACTATGAAATCCATGGACATGCTGTCGAAGCACATCATCGTACAGCTTCAGTTGTTGAGAGACAAGTTTTGATCACTCCAACACCTGCTACGATCCAAGCGATTTTTCAACGAGCTGGTATTGATGTGTATTGTGCAATTGAAGACAATCGATGTGTCATGTTTCATAACCATCGACCTGTGCTTTCTCAGCGAGCTCCCATTTTTCCAGTAGCTCACGGTGACTTCTTGCGGCTTGTGATTCCGCCTTCAATGACATGCCCTGAGCCCACACAGCTACTGCTCTTGCGACGTCAGGCTACGTTGGATGAACCGATTGACTCAGATCCAAGTGCATCACCTGGTTCTGGATATTCTCCTAGCCTTGTTCCGTCAGAAGAGATTCGACAGCAATTTGGTCAAGTGGATACAGATGATTTGCCTCTTCTACAGATTCGATCTATGCCTTGTCGTGCCGTAGTTGAGCTCCCGTCGAAGAACGGATGTCTAGCAAGTTTGCCAGCTTCATCACGATCTCCGGATGCAGCTCCTCGACCCCTTGGCTGTAGCTTCACAGACGAATTCCTGGCTGCCATCAGAGCGCGCCAACAAGCAGAAGAGCCATTACCTGATTTTGATGACCCACGTCCTGACATTGAGTTCATGCCACGTTTCATACAGAATCTCTTCGCACAGTGGACCCAATCTGCCTCCGTTGGCCCAGGAGGGATGGAAATGCTGGGCCGCGTTGAAACTTGGTACAGTGATCACTGGAGACAGCAAACCTGTTATCATCCTCGGCAGGTAGTTCTCAGTCGAGACTATCACAACTGGGAAGGACAGCTCAAAGCTGCCTGGTACGATCGTGTCTTGAACACCCTGCCGGTTGAATTTTACTTGGTTCATCCTCTACCGGAGGATGCTGCTCCCAATGTTTTCGCACAAGTTATCCTTGTCCAGCAGCCTGACCCACGTCAGCGATCGGTTATTCTTACAATCACTGACAGTCATCATGATGATGGACGCCCACACAGCAAGGCCATTGTGACTCTTGATCAAGTTCGTCGGGACAACATCTTGTTCGCTGGCCTCATGCATGATGATTGTGCGCCTGATTCCTCTGTTGCACACTGCACTACATGGTTTGGAGATTTTGAGCTTGTAGGCGATGCCCTTCTTCGTGTGCGACACGGCTTCACCTTTCAACTGCGGATTTTGCGAGGATTAGCACCAATTGTTCAAGGATTACGTCAGCTTGATGATGATCAGCTCCGCCATCGTCTTGCTGATTTGGTTGCCCCTTCCCACCTTGCTGATGATTCTGACCCTTCTGATGCACCGCTCCATCTGCCAGATTGGATTAATGCTCTTCAAGTTGCGTTTGACAATTTTGCTGCAATTGAACTTGAAGAGGAAGGACAAGTTGAGTACGTGCAAACCTGGTTCTTGAATGGACGACATTTCACGCACTGTGTTGTTCCTCGCACAGTTCGCATACGTGCTCATTTCTCAGCTTGGACGCGAATCATTTTGGACGCCTGGCAAGATTGCACTGATTCCAGGTTGATTCCATACTTGTATTTCGTTGATCCGCGGCCTCCGATGATGCCCACTCAGTCTTACATTGGCCATGTGATTGTAGTACAGGACCCGGTCCCTGACAGGGTTCCCATTCTACTCACATGTCGCCTGCCGCACCATGACCATGAGATCTTGCAGCATGCGGCCATTGCTGTTCCCGAGATCATGTCTAGCCAGCAGATCATTGATTTAGTGCAAGCGACTCGGCATTTCCATCATGGTTCGTGGCAAGTCCGTCGTGGCACCCTTCTCTTCTCCCGAGCAGGTGGTTCTCGAGTTGGGCATGGTGACAGTTTGATTGTTGAACCGACACATGGTGCACTTGCTCCAAGCCTTCATCAACCGATTGATGGTGAAACAACTTCTTTCTTGCAATATCCACGAAAGCTGACTCGTGCTACTTCTGTTTCAGAGGTGCCTCACCCTGACTCTGATGCACAGCACTGCTGGGAGCGCCTAACAACTGATGTGGTGGCTCAAGCTCAGTGGCCCCAGGAAGTACCTCCTTCTCATCGTTCAGTGCCACCTCATCGTATCTCCCTGGACGCATTGATCACGCAAGAAGTCCCTTCGATCGATGTCCCTTGCGATGAAATCCAGCAGCTGGCACAGCAGATGTTTCTTCTCGATTTGGGACCAAACCTGCCATTTGCGAGTGTTGTCAAATGGCATGACAGTACCCTCGCAGCGCGCTCTGCTTGCCCTGACTGGCATGGGTCGCCTCCATTGAGGTTTTGGTTCTACACCGATGGCGCATCATGTTATGCCTCTGATGCAGGACGTCGTTTTGCCTCTGCTGCTGTTGTTCTTCTCATAGAGACTGCAGACGGGATGCATTTTGGTGGCTTTCGACCTTTTCTTGTTCCTATCCCTGCGACTGCCCCATTTGCAGAACATGTTGCGATGCTGATTGCTCACTTGTGGTGTTTGCAAATGCATGAGTGGTGTTTGACAATGTATGGATATTGGAGCATACCAGTGACGTTTGCATTTGACTGCTTAGCCGCTGGCCATGCTGCCTTGGGAACTTGGACATGCCCGCAACATCAATCTGTTCATCGATTGACACAGTCGTTGACATATTGGATGCAGGTCCGCTATGCTTGTCAGCACTCCTACATTCATGTTCGCAGTCATCAAGGTGATGCATGGAATGAGGCAGCTGATGCTGTCTGCTGGGCAGCCCTTCATGGATGGATCTCTGCACCTGATTTCGCCGCCCTTTTTTCGCAACACCTTGAATCACATTTGTGTGCTGCTGAATGGTTGGGGTATTGTCACTATGCCAGCATCGGCGCCATTGGCTATCCTTCTATCAAGAATGCCTTCTTTGTGTACCATTTGCCCCTTGATGCTCCTGCACCTGATGCTTCTGGTCATACCCTTGTTGCACGTGATTCCGAAGCCTTGGATGCACCAGTTGAAAACACTGAGGTTTTACTGCGATGCTCCACTGCAAATGTCCTCACTCTATATACCACGCAGCATGCCAATGGTGGCTTTATGTCAGCTCGTCATGAAGCTTTGATGAATTCCTTTCACCAGCTTGGTGTTCATGTGGTGGGAGTGCAAGAGACACGTTCCAAACTTCAGGGACATCATGCAGCTGAACATTTTCACGTCTTGTCGGCCTCTGCACTGCGTTCTGGTCATTGTGGTGTTCAACTCTGGGTTGCCAAAAAGATTCAAGTGCGAGATGGCCACCTTGTTGTTTGTGCTTCACATCTCCGAGTTCTCCATCAATCTGCTCGCCGCTTGATTGCTCGTTTAGCAGTGGATGGGCTACGCATCGTTTTCATTGTAGGTCATGTGCCGTGTGCAGATGAGTCTGCGGCCCAATCTTGGTGGACTGACACTTCTGCATTGATTCCAGAATCATATCGGTCTTGGCCTTGTATCATGCTTGTTGATGCTAATGGCAAGGTTGGATCTTTGACATCGACTGCAATTGGTGACCATCATCCTTGCGATGAGAACACCCATGGGGCACTCATGCATCAATGGCTCGTTGACCATCACATGTTTGCTCCACAGACATTTGTAGATCACCACTCTGGTCCTTCGGCAACGTTTGCCCACAGCAAAGGGCCTGAAAGTCGCATTGACTATGTTCTGGTTGATGAGCGTCTTCGCTGCCCCACTCTAACCAGTAGAGTGCTTGATCTTGACCTAGCCATTCATCGTCCCGACCACTATGCAGTTTCTGTAGACGTGCCTGTGACGATTTGGAAGTGCCGGCGTGATCATATGACGCAAAGGAAGAAATCTTTGCATCAACAGGTTCCATCTCTTGTCAGCCCGCCTTCTGTTGACTGGAATCTCGATGTTCATACTCATGCTGCATTGCTTCATCGATGGCTTCACCAACATCAACCAGCACGACCACGGTTCCCTCGCAAACGCCATTTACGACTTTCAACATGGCAATTGATTCAGGAAAAGTCAGGGCATTGGAAACGGCTGCGGCAAATCACCACCACCATGCGGTCGGCGACGTTGCGCTGCCTCTTCAGTGCTTGGCGTGCCACATGTTCATCATCATGGGTTGCAATGCCTTCATGTCATGATTGGCTACGGTTATGTCATCATGGTCTTTCATGGCATCTTTTCCATCATCGTCGGCTTGGATGTCTGGTTTCTGTGCCGGTCAGAGAAGATGACGCTCAGTTTTACCAAGCTCTTGCAGAGCGGCATTCTGATGAATCTCTTCCCACATTATGGAAGTCGTTGAAGCCGCTACTCCCTCGACAGGCGGCCAAGCGGCGCAACAACATCCGCTGCGTTGGCCCAGCTACATGTGACATTGTTTCTCACTTTGATGCGCTTGAAGCTGGTGAAGTTGTTTCATATCCTCAGCTGCTCAGCGACTGCCACCAGCGTCAGCAATCTTGCCTTCATGATGCACCTGTGGTTGTACCACTCCATGCTTTGCCTTCGAATGTTGACATTGCCCAATTGTGCCGGCGCACCAAACAAGGCAAAGCACCAGGCCTGGATGAGGTTACAGCTACCACATTGCAGCATTGTCTGTTGTCCTTTGCAGCCTCTGCTCACTTGTTGTTTTTGAAGGCGTTTTTGCTAGGAGCTGAACCCCTGCAATTGCAATGGAAAGGCGGCAAAGTCCATGTCATACCCAAAAAGACCAATTTGCTTCGTGCTGATGCCATGCGCGGCATCATGTTCTTGACTGGACTTGGCAAAATGTATGATTGATTGGGCCTCTCAGCTGAAGCTTCCAGCTCAGTTGGGCGGATTTCAGAAGCAGCAAACGTGCTTTGCCACCCATCTCTTGCGTACGTTTTGTGTTTTGGCTGAAGCCGCACATCTCTCATGTGGAGTCATCTTTTTTGATGTTCGTGCCGCATTTCACAGTATGTTGAGGGAGCACACATTTGGAGGCTCATGCCTTCCTCGTCGATTGTGTGCAGTTCTGGAAGATGCTGGGCTTGATGTTGCTCAGTTGCAGCGCGACATTGTGCCTCATGGAGCTCAATTTCAAAAGCATCCGAATCAGTGCCTTCAACGAGCAGTACAAGATGCGCACAACTCTACATGGTATGTTGTTGATGGTCATGCAGATTGCCACCAGACGCACCGTGGCTCAAGACCAGGCAGCCCTCTGGCTGATATTGCTTACAATATCACTATGACAGGTGTGCTGCGCGACATTGAAGAAGCGTTGTGGAACAATACTGCGCTTTGTACTGCTGCGGCTCAGCTGCCAATTTTTCCACCCCTGACCACTTGGGTAGATGATTTGGCGATTCCTGTGCCTTCAATCTCTGCTAGTGCATTGGATTCTCAAGTGTTATTTGTGCTGAAGACGGTTGATGACACCATGCGATCCTATGGATTGGAGCTCAACATGCAACCAGGCAAGACCGAGCTTGTTTGCCAATATCGAGGAGTTGGTTCTACTACTTGTCGTCATCGACGCTTTGTAGAACATGCAGGACAACTACCTTTGCCATGTGGCCGCTCACTGCGTGTTGTTGCACAATACCAGCACTTGGGCACCGCTTTTCATCAGAGTTTGTCGATGCGCAATGAGCTTCATGGACGCCTTGGTAAAGCATCTGCAGCTTACAGGCAACTGTCTAGGCTTGTTTTTGGGAACCGCAGGCTGAAACCTACAGTCCGCTTGCAACTGCTTGAATCGTTGGTGCTTTCCATTCTTTTCCACGGAGCTGGGACTTGGCCGCTCTTGAATTCTCGCCTCTATGCCAAATTGTCACATGCCATTATTGGTTGGCAACGCCGCATTGTGAACGAGGGCTTTTGGAGTTCTACGCGATTACCTGACGGTGAGTTTCAAGCCAAGTGGCATCTGATGCCTTTGTCTACACGATTGGCGAAGCATCGGTTGCTCTATGGTTTTCAGATGATAGCCCATGCTCCCCAAGACTTGATTACCTGTGTTTCTGCAGAAGATGATCTTGGTCACACATCTTCGTGGTGTTCAGCTTTTCGACATGCCTTGTTGTGGCTTCATTTGCATGATCCAGCCAGTGTTAACCTTGATGAAACCTCCAGTGGGCCGGGCCTCTTTCAATGGCTCCATCAACACAAGGACACCGGCCCCAACTTGGTTAGGCGTCTGGTTCGTCGTGCTGCGTATCAAGACCTCCTAGCCTTCGAGATGAAATCCAAGATTGTGGATCTCTACAGCATTTGCAGCTCCAATGGAGTCCAATTTGATGACCTTCCAGCAGAGCCGATCCAAGGCAATCGTGATGTATATCAATGCCATGTGTGCACGTCCTGCTTTTCTACGCTACAAGGATTGCAAGCGCACCAATGGCGCAAACATCAACTGTTTTCTGAGGAAAGGCGCTATGTCTATGACTCGACACGCAGAGCGTGCAATCGCTGTTTTTGGACCACTCAAAGGCTGCAGCAGCATCTGCGATGGAGTCGACGACATGTTCATGGATGTTTCAATGTGCTGCAGCGCTACTTTACCCCTTTGTCCTTGCCAGCATCTTGCCCGCTCCCGGACTTCGCTGTTGGTCTCCATCGCCTTCCTGTATCTACAGTGTCTGGTCCACTTCCAGATGTGATGCCGACTGTTTGGGAACGTCAGCAGAAAGATTTGCGGCAATCCTTGCAAGACCAATGGCAGAGATGTGGTTTTCCTGATGCCTTAATGCCTACCGTGACATCTTTGGTTTCTCAGACGCTTTTGAAGGTGACCAATACATGGATGCAAACCGCTGATCCAGAGCAAGTTTGTGTTGATGATGTACTTTTTCAATGGATGTCACCCCTTTCAGAGCTGCCGGATCTGCATGCTGTGGATGAGCATCAAGTGACGTGGGCTCTGTTAGAATGGGGGCAACGATGTCTTCCTGACCTCATTGACACGATTGAAGACCCAGACTTTCAGATATGTCTTGACAGTGCTTTCCATGAGATAACCAAGATGTTTGACATGTGGGATCTGCTGATGCAGTTTGACAAGCTCGATCGTGCCGTTGAACCTGATGCGTCAGTTCTGCTACACGAACCAACTCCTGATCGTCGGCGATTTCATGACCATGAACCTCATCCCCGGCTTTATCATGATCCTGAGGAATTTCTGCGACGTGTTATGCCGCCTGTCCTTGATTGGCCTCGCCAACCTGGTGTCCCTTTGGTGCATGGGTTTCATAAGAAACCCACGCTGTTTGTCTTGCACATGTTCTCTGGTAGGCGCCGTGCAGCGGACTGTCACGACTGGATTGAGCGATTGGCTGCAGAATACTTTCCTAATTTGCATGTGGTAGCCGTCTCTATGGACACAGCGGTGCATGGTCAACTTGGAGATCTTCTCTCCGGTTCCAACTTTGACCATTTGGTTGCATTGGCTGATGGCCGCTTCTTTGGTCTGAATTTAACTGGGCCTCCATGCGAAACATGGACAGCAGCACGCCATATTGTGTGTCATGAACTTCTTCGGCGTGGACCCCGACCTCTACGTTCGTGTGCCCGACCGTGGGGGTTGCTGGCGCTCTCGTTAAGGGAATTGCGCCAACTGGGCACAGGTTCTCATTTGATGCTCAACAGCCTTGCGATTGAGCTCCGCGTGTGCCTGGGGGGCGGTGGAAGCGTCATGGAGCATCCTTCCATCCCAGACAACGAGGAGCTTGCCTCTATTTGGAGGACGCCGCAGCACAGACACCTGGTCATGCGAGCCCCTGAAGCCCAATTGGTCTACATCGAGCAGTGGCGTTACGGGGCCGAAAGTGTGAAGCCAACGATCCTGAGAGGCCTAGGACTGCCGCGTTTGGCACGACATTTGCACTCTTGTCGGTGCCCTGGTATGGTGAGACCCACCAAAGTTTTAGCAGGCTTTGACCATGCCAAGCAGCGTTTTAGGACTGCAGCTGCAAAGGAATACCCAGCAGGGCTCAGTGAAGGCATTGTTCGCTCTGCCTTCCTGTCCCTGCAGATGCGACTAAGGAGCAATGCACCTCAAACTGTACAGTGGCAAGGCTTCTCCAGCAGCGACCGTAAGTGGGTCCAGTCGCTGATTGAGCAGGGGTCTTCATTTTCCACCAGCACGTTTCTCCCTGATTTCGACTTCTGTGTAGTGTACAACTGAGGCTCAGGTCGGGTGGAACAGCCCTTTGTTTAGGGTTGCCGGTTTCTCTGCATGTCCGCACAGTTCTGAACTTCAAGCGGCTGAATGAAAAAAATGTTCATTGGTGAAAACCATCAACCCCGGTGTCACCTGCACGCCAGAACCAGTCATCAACCAGTTGCAGTCCCTGTCCCCCTGGATCCATTGCTGCCGACATTGCTGCCAGCGATGCGTGGCGCAATAGAGGTGGTGGGGATTTGACATAATTTGACCATCAAACATGGGTACTTCCGGTACTTCCTTCATTTGGGGTCCGTCTTGAGGGTCATGATTCATGATATATCATGATATATCCCACATTTTTGTGTTTTTTTTCATTGACATGATTTTCTTAGCCATCGTTTTTGTTCGCAAAAATCCTTGGACGAAACCCTGGCCCATGTTCGGGCTGCGAAAAAAAAACCTGGGCGGAGCCTTTTCCAAATTTGGTTGCTGATTGGTTGGCGATGTTGCTGAGTTTATATGCAGATCCGATCAGCAACATTTTTTCATGTGGTTATGGTTAAAAAAATACCCTCTGGTTACTTAACATAGCCATGGTATAGATGGCCCATAGAAATAGATGGTTTACCTATTAATAGCATGGTGATTTTCCATGGCTATGTTAGTCATAACCAGATGGTAATAAACCACCCAATTGTTGATGGTTTATACCACCCATAAAAATGGTGATGACTGGGGGATGGTTTAGGATTGTTTTAACCACATTAAACAATCAAAGTCATGTGAGATCTCTCGGACGTAGTGGTCTGACCTGGGTTTCTGGGTAGACTGCAAAGTGGATTTTTGGTCAAAAATTGATTGAGGTATAGTAGTATACCCTTTGCTAACCAAGCATGGCTCAGAAATCCCCCGCAAAATGTAGATTTTGAGGGGAGATTTATCGGACTAAATGGTTGATTTTCCAGCCATGTTTGAGTGAGGCTAATATCATCCCTTAAAAAAAAAGGTATCAAAGATTTGGCATCAGGGAACATGTTTTCCTCATTTTGGGTATGATGACCTTAGGGATGTTTCCATAGACCGGGGTAGTTGTTTGGATATCAATCCTTTCATTTTTCTGGAAGATTATATAATCTGGGTAAATTATAACGACCTCACTGTTCTCCCTCACTGGAATCATGGCTTATTTCAGGGAAATCATCCCCAAATGGCTGAACTATTCAGGTTAGTGAAATATTATAATTTACCCAGATATAATATAGATGAATCTTATGCGGGAGTTCAAAGCCGGAAAGCATCGATTTCATTTTACAGGGGATTCATGACAAATCATACACAAATATTGGTAGTTGTTTTTTGCAACAACCATGGTGTTGTAAGTCTGAGTTGATTGTAACATATAGAGTATAGTAAGATTTTACTGTGATATTAGTCATATTAGTCACTGTATTACTGTAGAAATAAAGTAAGATGATGATTTCATATTCATATTTTCATAAGGTTTCATAAGGTTTCAGTACTGACTTATTTTAACCCATTTTTCCTGTGACCAAAATAGATATGAAAAATCCATGCTTTCCCTGGTCACAAAAATCCATGGTGATTTGCTGGCCAGCTCCAGTTCCCAGCTTAGTTCGATGATTTTCCCAACCACATCAAGCTCCATTTAGATGAGTGATTTCCCAGCTTGCCATGTGAACTGATTACCAGGTTTGGCATGTCCTTTTCGTTTTATGTTCGGTTTTCCAAAAAAGATGGTGCCCTCATTGTTACCAGGAAGCGTTCGAGGGAATTGGTTCCTGGATTTGGCAGACTATTATTACTTTTTTTTTCCTGGGGGGGGGTGGCAGACTATTATTACTTTTT
>Ga0126342_10007235_pt1 | contig 19796 bp, 13 predicted proteins | sample Cyp1metagenome_FD_92528 | JGI IMG/M metagenome (GOLD analysis project Ga0126342, IMG submission 92528) | Coral microbial communities from Lord Howe Island, Old Settlement Bay, Australia - Cyphastrea 1 metagenome | ecosystem: Host-associated > Invertebrates > Cnidaria > Coral ... | reverse complement strand
TACGTGACATGTTGGTACGCTGCTGAGATCTCTGGGATCTTTTACTACGTTACATGATGTTTAACTGGATTTGTCAAAAATCAATAGATTTTGCATCCACTTTTTTTGACCAAAATTCAGTTACCCAAAGAGTTCGGAAGAGCATTTTATACTGTAAATTGCAGGTGATGGTGACTCTCCTGGAAGCAAACAATCAAAACGCTCGCGCGGTTTCCCTTCCGCCGGGATGTATATGATATCTATATACTGTATAATTTATATTGATCTATATATAAAAAAAAAATATAATTATAAATTATATATCTATCATTATCTATCTATATAATTATTCTACACACTATCTAATAAAAACTGTGCTGACACTTCTATACTGAACTTCAGCGAGGTGCAAGTCCGGCTGCGTGACGATGGACACCAGCGACTGAACGTTCTCCAAGACAATGAGGAGCCTCGGCGCACGGGCCGAGGGCGCCCCGAAACAGAACAGATCAGCAGCAGCATCTATAGCCTCTGGGAAACATACAAAAAGCTATTGAAAATGGCCATAGAAATCGTTGATTTAGCCATTAATAGCATGGTGATTTTCCATAGGAAACTGTAAACGTTTACCAGAGGGTAATGGTTATAAGATGTTATGAGAATGGGAAACATCAATTCATGTGGTTAAAACCATGTCATAAACAAACCCAAACCACCCATCATTTGGAAATGATTTCTACACGCCAAAAAACGAATGCTCATGACATTCGCTACGGAACCACCAGATTTCATGTGAAAAATCAACCATGGGACCTCGTCATGGCAAAGCTCGAATGACAAAAAAAGCCTTTGAAACCAATCCTTCGAATGTGACTTCACATATCTTCACAGAGAAAATATGACTTTTCAGATACCCTCGTGGGTAATTTGTTACAGTTCGCTATAGAAAATGACCCATTTTTTTTGGTTCGTTGATTTACCAATCCCTTAGTTTACCAGGTCGGGTATCTGGAGATCTGGTTGCCCCAAAAAAACACCATCAGTTAGTGGCAAGAACTCTCATGGGCAATGTATCATATATCATATATATATATATATCCAACATTTCACTTCAGGAACAGTATCTCCACAGTATCCAAGTATCCAAGCTATGTTGTCCGTGTCAAAGTTTTGCATCTATGATATCTATTAGTGATGTATTGGTTATAGAACAGCTACGTCCATCATATTCACTTCTCAGCTGGTGACCCGCCATGGATGGGCAATCAAGTGTACGAACGGTGGTTCATCCTATGCCAGGTGAATGCTAAACCTGGTGATACAAACGCGAACTGGCGTAACTGCCTACTTTGAATCAATTTAAGAAGGAATTTCAGGAGAGCTAGAACCTAGAAATTGCATGAAAGAAGAAGTGCAGTTCAATAGTATCAACATGATTCAACATGTATCAAGTGAATAGTCCAAAATCGACCATCTATTTTTTTTGTTCTATGTATACGTATAATTGTCTATCTACAATTATGGCCCAACTAACAGGTACCAATGGGATGAAATAGCTCTTATAACTAAGGTGAAACATATCATCATTATAATCCTATTATTCGTATAATCCCATTTATAATCCTATAAGGTTATATAATTGATAATCCCACCATATATCATGAAATAATCGCATTTAGAATACCATTAACCATAATTAACCGTATATTGACCATATAATAACCATATAATAAAGCTGTTAGTTGCGCCATAACTGTAAGATATCCGCGAAGTAGAACTTCACTGCGCCACGATGCTGGTTGTCAATGCGGACGTCTTCAGCTGCAGTGCCCTGTGTGTCGGTGTCTGAAAAACTCCAGAGGAACATCTCGAAGCAAAAACACGTGGAATGTGTGTGTGTCTAAAAATGGAGTATATACGTGTATGTATCTTCTAAATCTTCTAACTGACCATTCGAATAAGAGCAGTAATTAATTATGACCATCTGATTATTTAACATAGCCATGGAAAATCACAATTTTTAATAGGTAAACCATCTATAAATGGACCATGTTCCATGGCTATGTTAAATAACCAAAGGGCAATGATGATTAACCATCAGATTTGGTGGTACCCAATTTTCACACAGATCCACATTGTTTTAAGAACACTTGTAACACAGCACATGCTAAACAGATTGGGGAGACGTGAGCCTGTACTGCAGAAGTGCAGTGGAAAGGTGCCCAGAACCGCCGAGAGATCTCAAGTACAACTTAACGGGTTTTTGATATGAATTGACAAACATCGCTTTGCGTTCAAATACTTTTAAACAGGCCAACCGTATCCAACACTACAATCCAAAATGCATTCCCCTTGCAGTAAAGTGCATCTTGTGAAAACTGGGCCGCCTGGTCTATCAACCTGATCAAGGAACCCGTTGCTGTTTGTCTTCCAATGCTATTGGTCCATTTCGGCTGATCATGCGCGATCTCTTACGTCTTGTAGATTTTCCCATGTTTATATCCATACGTAGCTGTAGGTTCTTTCCCACTATCATCTGCCCCCCTCTGGTCTAGCCATGAAAAATATCTGAACATGTCAATGGGTTTCAGGAGAATTATAATATCCACTTTATAATATCCACTTTCAGAGCTACTGTCATGTCGAATTCTGCATCACTACCCTCCGGCAATCAAACAAGTCAATGGAAAATCCACCATTTATAGATTGTCCGATCAAAAACATCCGTTTTCCCATACTAAATTCCCTCATTTTTAGAAGATTTTCCTATATCATCCCAAGTGGTTTTCCCAGCCAGCCACGGATTGATGAGGCCTTCCCAGCCCAACCCCATGGGTACCCATGGTACCCTGCCTCGGGACAGAAGCGGTTGCTGGGGCAGCGGAAGGCGTAGCGCCCTGAGCCGCCGGACTGCCCGGTCTCGCGCTTGCAGTAGTAACCTGCCGTGGCCGCCGCCGGCAATGGACCAAGGGATAGCAAGTAATAGGCCAAAGCAACATAGATATGGAAAACACATAGTTTCCCTAGGAAAATTATCTACAAATGACAAATGGTTAGTTTTCCACATCTATGTGCTGGTTAGAGGATGGTAGCTGGTTAGGGAATGCTAGGGGATAGGATAGGCCCACCAAACAGTAACTTGGTTTTTGGCCAGGATAACCGGAGTTTATGATAGTTGGCTGGCCAAATGGGGATGTACACCAACTCAAAACTGGGGGCGGCCATGTTGGTGAAATTCCTCATTTCAATTCGGGGGGCCTTCCCCCGGCCCCCCCGGCAACGACGGGGCCGCCTGCAGGGCATAGCAAGTTGCGCGTCTCGCTGGGCACGGTCCGGACCTTGCACCAAAAGCCCGCTTCGCAGAAGTAGTCGTACCTCGTGCGGTCGTGCGTGTTGTTGGAGTTCAGTGTTACACGGATTGATAATGTACTGTAATTTCCAGCTACTAATGGGACTCCACATTCCATACTACTTTCATACCATTGCCTTGTTCGAAAGCTAATGAATGTAGAAGATTGTGGGAATGAGAGTCTCATTGGGCTCCCTATATATTCCATGGACAGTGGAGATTATGATTGACGGAGCACAATTGGGGTATCAACAAATCAGTTTCTGGTTATAACATGGATAAATAGCAGGAATACTTCAAAACTATTTCATGGCATTGGATATGTGCCTTTGACAATGACACAGTGGTAAATTAAGAAAAAAACGTAGTGATTGTTTTTTGGTTGGAATTGGCAGCAATTCAGTGATGCTCTATAGTTTTCACAACAATATCAAGATTTATCCAGCAAATATGTGGAATTATTGCCTATATACTGGATCTATAGCTGGTTTGTTTGCAAACATGAAATCCTCCCCCAAAAAATGGCCCTTTCATGTCTTTTGTGGCCGCCTCCCAGCGCCAAACATGGCAAAAAAAATCAAGGGCACCTTGCTGGTGTGCAAACTTAGCAGTAAATTCCACCACATTTCAAGATTACAATTGGCTGTAAACGCCCCTTTCCAGGCTGGATTTCTTCAGTTCTCGAAAATGCATCCTGCACAAGAAAAGTTAACCAATGTGGGGGATCTATTCAAATCTGTTCATTCCAACGTCCCAGGGAAATTCTGAGTAGGGTGGGCTTAGCAGGCGTAGAAATCAGCAACCATCATATTTAGTGCTGATGAGTGTTGATCAAATCTCCATTTTGGGACGGTTTTAGCGTCTATCCATTATCCCCTGGGTATACATAGATACCACGCAAATTTTTGCCATTCTTAATAGGGAGACCAATGATAAACCATTGGATTTAGATGGTGTTCCCCAATTTTGGGAAACACAACCATTTATCTTCATAATATATTCATCTAATCACTCTAATCACAATTATGAATATATAGTAAGTATGATGTTACTTTTTTCTAGTTTATTGATTGTTGCTGGGCTCTGATGTTTTTGTTCCCCCATTGATCTCTAGAAAATCACCGACCTCCGAAACGGGCACTGTGTGAAGGAGGTAGTGGCCGGACCGCAGCCGTAGCCTTGTGGGCAATCCCATCCCTGGGAATTTTCGTAGCCTCGGCCCAGAAGTTGGAACACACCGGGTGATTTGGTTGAGGAAAAACCCACCAAAAAATGCCGTAACATGTTTGCAGTATGGGATGAGATGACATGTTCGGATATTTTCCGGCATCCCATGTTTCTATCTTTTTGGGGCTGCGATATGTCGAGTTTGAGGTCATTCTTGGTACCAGAAAGGACAAACCAGTCCAATTTTTTGGTGTCAACATGGGTCAATCATTTAGAGTCATGGCCAATTCGCATCAATGGCCACCTGGTTGGTGGTTTTAACCATCTTGAAAAATATGAGTCAATGGGAAGGATTATCCCATATATGATGGAAAATAAAAAATGCTTGAAACCACCAACCAGCCACAAATGGTAATGTTCAAAGTATGTTCAAAGACTTCTGATGTGACAAAAGATTGAACTACTGGTACAATCAGCCATTCAATGCCTTTGTTTTGGGGCAACATGCCGCGAACGTACTACATTGCGGAAAGGCACTTAAAACAATTCCTGAGACCCTGATTTTAAGCCCAAAAATCAAGTAATATGTGGTTTCTAGTCATGGAATTTTGAGGCCCAACTCTCTTTATAGTCCATAATAAGGTTTATGTCATTGGTGGATTGCGTTAAACTCAATGACCCATCCCTAGTTTCAATTCATTTCTGACGTTCTGATCCAAACTATTTTCGGATTGTGTTGATTAAACTAAATGATCCATCCAAACCTGACATAAGGCTATCACCATCATCCCAGGCTTCGGGAGAACAGTGAAGTCGTTGTAATTTACCCATACATATAATATAATATAACATAATATGATATAATATAATATACTATAATAAAACAAAATGTAATAAAATATCATATAATATCATATAATGTAATAACATATAATAAAACATAATAAAATACAATAAAATATCATATAATATCATATAATATAATAACATATAATAAAACATATATAATAAAATATAAATACCATCCAATAATCACAATATTTTGTTGGTTCTATAATTATTTTAACTGGTGATAAATCATCATTATTGATAACATTTGATAACATAAGGTTATATAACTATTCATAGCCATTAACCATCTATTAACATCTACCATATAACATCTATTAACCATTTATTATACTAGCCAAAGATTTCTTGTTCCCCCAAAGGATTCTTCGAAGTTCCCTGGATCGCTGAGCCGCAAATGTCCGTGGGCGCGGCTCCGGCTGGGCAGGGTTGCTCGAAGGTGGCGAAACGAATGGTACCCTCCATGGGACACACGTACCTCAAGGGATGGAAGGTACGTGAATGTACCTGAGAGGTGCTCCATGTACCTTATAAAAATGGTGTTTGACCCTATAAAAATGATGCTTCATCCCAATAAAAATTGTGTTTGACCCTATAAAATTGTGTTTCCCAACAAAAATGATAGTGTTTGACCCTTTAAAAATTGTGTTTCACCCCAACAAAAATGGCGTCTCACCCCATAGTTTTCATACTTTCACCAGTTTTCAGAGTATTTTCGTGAAAATCACCGGCGCCTTTCATCGCAGTTCTTGCAATCCAGGACCGATGAAAGGCCACCACGTTCTGACCATGTACCCTGCGGGCAGGGAGTACCTTGGTTCCGTTGGAGACTCCAAGCGATTCCCCCAAGCGGGTCAACTGACATGGATGGGGAAAACCCCATGGTTTCCCTATAGGAAAATGATACAAATGATGGCTTTTCCTGGTTTTCCACATGGTTAGTTAAAAAAGAATGGTTTTTCTGGGAAAACCCATGGACATTGGGGAATGAATCAATATGAATAATCACAACTTGGTATTTGAATGTGTTTTGACTGATTTCAGTTGTCCAAAAAATAATTTACCCAACCAAAATGTGAAGTCCCTTCTTACCATGGTAATGAAATACCTCCAAGAAGGGACCCTCTTAGTGATGAATGGTTAAGTCGAACACCATTAATAGACCACATTTTCACTTTGATGGTAGCTAATCATTTCATTTTGGGAGGTGGGATTGCTCTAGTCCACCAGTTGCTTCATTATGTTTGTTGGCTGTGATCTTTGTGACTGTAATCCGGTATCAACATGGCTTAATGTTCGCAAGATCCCCGTTTGTTTTACCTCAAGTGCAATTACTTCTCGAATCACCCCCCTCCTGTTCTTGGCTTAAACCTTTTCAAAAACTCATGATCCAGTATGCCCAAACACAAAGACACGCCAAGTGCCCTCCACCTGTGCTTTCAACCGAGGTGCACATGACGTTCTTCGTGGGATCCGACCCTGCAGTGGTTGCTTCGCGGTAGGATCCGGGACGACACACCGTGGGAACCACGGTGCCATCCAGGGGGCACTCCGTGCCGGCTGGGCAGGGCTCACACTCAATCCTTGGAACAGCCGAAGGGGATGGCATCGGTGGTGCATCAGCAGTACGTGCCAAGTTGGTTTATAATCTAATCTAACCTGCAGAATTTCTAGCAACTTAGCTCTGTATGACCCATGCGTGCCTGGGGTGCAGCTGTGTCTGCGGTGGAAACGATGTGGTAATGTGCGTAATGTGTGGGTTCAAAATTAACATCACCAAGTCACCAACCTGAGCAAGCTGAGATAAGGCAATTTGGGATAGTTACCATTAAGCATCATGCCAGTGACGTCGCAGTGAGGTCGGTGTATATACAATTTATCCCGACCAAGACAATGGCACATATACATATATAATGTAGGTTACAAGCCGGAGCACTGGTTGTACATGGGCGTTCCTTGACTTCTGATACTTGGAAAGCATTTAGCTGTTTACCTAGTCCACTGTACACCGGAAGTATATCCCTTACCCCTGATATTAAACACCTCCTCGAAACCATTGTAAAAAGTATAGGACATGTCCGCTTATTGCTGAATGGGGTCTAAGATGACGGGATGATGCCATCACACAGCATCAAATAGGCTGAAACCCATTTTTGTCAGGGTAAGTACTGTAAATCAAAATAAGTCACTGAACTGAAAGAAACTTTCTTGCGATAATATTCCTTATTAACCATCATTCCAGAGTTCGGGAAACAGTGAGGTCGTGCTTCCTACAAGGTGGTGCCCCATAGTTATAAGTTGGTTTATAAACCCCATTAACTATAGTCTATCTACCATAAACCATAGTTATTGGAGTTATGTTAACCAATTTAGCGTTCACGAACTGGGGCACCTTCTTCCTATTGACACCGAGCATCATGAGCCAATTGGCCGCATAGGTTCCAGGCCGGCACTTGGATGGATAGATGCTGCCAGATTGTCCCACATAATGCCCAGGAGGCGTGGGCTGTGGAGAACTCACACCCGCAGGGCAGTACCTGGCGAAAAAGCTACGGCTAGGCGCGGCCATGGAAAATGGAGGCTATATGGCTTTCGAAACCAAATCGAAACCAAACATGTGGTTGGAAATTATGGGAATACAACAATCAATATATGTATATATATATGTGTGTATATATATATATGTGTATATATATAGGGGATTAAAAAACACAATTGGCAGCATTGGTAATTCATAATCATCCCAAATCATATCATTTGGTAAATCTTAAAATCATCATTGAACAATTCAACAATTTGATTTTTGTTTGGCCATCTGGAGATGATTTCTCCCACGTACCCCATCATCTCTCATGAGGTCAAGGGGGGTCGCACTACGTTTTTCCAGGAGTATTTTGAGTGTATCATGGGATTTAACGATATTTTTCATGGGATTTAACTATGGTTTCATATATTTTGTATGTTTTTGTGTCTGAAAATTCGTGCAGCCGGATGATTGACCAATAGGTGTAACCGATTTTTGTGACGAGCCCGCGTTGAGTCGGCTATAATCGGGTTCCTGGGTCCGGGACTGGATATGGCATGCAAAAATCACCGATCTTGCATATCTATCTATCTATCTACCTATCTATCTACCAATCACGTATATATACATATATATATATATATATATATATTATATAGATATATATACACATACATTTTCATTTTGAAGTATCATTTTTGGTGCTGGTTAGGCAACTGATTGAAGGGACATTTTGCAGGAAACCATGCGTTACCCCAACTAGAAATTTCCCCTTCAACATCCCAGAAACACTCCCGATTTGGTCAATGTCTACTGCCAATTGTTCTGAAATAAATAAAACATAATAAAACAAACAATACTAAAGTGCCTAACGCCTAAGTTTTCCGCAGCAATTTTTGGGGAGGTCTATCCAAATGATGAATTAGCTGGCTCGCAAAGTGGGTAGCCCTGAGAACTGATTATATTTCCCATAGTATCCATGGTGCTGCTATATATGCTAACATTTACCATCAATATACCCCAGTCATCCCCAGTCATGTTAGCATATATACCAGCACCATGGATCCTATGGGTTATATTGGGATAAACGGATTACCAGTTACGAATCACTTAGCAAATTCTGAGGATCGCCTCTGAAAGTCGCCGATGTCGAAGAGCAAAAAACTCCCTAGCACCACTGAAGTAGTTTTCTGGTGGGTGCTTCAACATAGCGATGGAACATGTCCCGTTTATAGATGATTTATAATTTTATTCACCTATTGAAAAGTGGTGCCTTTCCATAGCAAACTGTTACCATCTGGTTATTCAACATAGCCATGGAAAATCACATTTTTTTAATAGGTACACCATCTATAAATGGGCCATGTTCCATGGCTAATATGGCTATGTTAAATAACCAGAGGGTAAATTACCAAATTGCTACTCCATCTGTCTTGCTGTTGTCAAATAATCCATCTTGATTCAGTTACCAGCTGACCACGACCACCTCAAGATGGCCCGAAGTCTGTTGCCATCGCCGTCGTGTTGCGATACGGGGTGCTGTACTGTTCCATCTGCACTTGGACAAGATGCTGCATTATGTGGGTTGGTCTGTAAACCCAGTTAACTAGTTCATACTCCATATTAGTTCCAAAAGATATATATCTAAATATAAATATATATTTATATACCACAACCCCAAGAGTTAGCCTAAACCTACATATTTCGACCGGCTTATATAACTATCAGAAGTCAACTGTGATCAACTACAAATCCCCTCGCATCTCCATTCGCGGCGCACCATCGGGGTGGGCAATTGTCCGTGCCGCCCGCTGTGGTGGTGTTGGCCACACAGAAGGTACCCTGCGTGCATTGCTTCGCCGTGGTCATACCTAGCAGCAAGCCGTTGTGTCAATGCTGACAGAATGTGGCTTCCCAGAAGGGGGATTTAACCAACATACATACGCGATTATTTATAAACAACTAAAATGATAAAGTGGTGGTTTACTAATTAGTTGGCTAAGTTGGGGAAACAAACGGACTGTGGTTTCTGATAGATATATCTACGGTTAAATTGGCAATAAATGTTTACCCGCACTTAGGGAGGCGCAAAAATCTCACGGTTGAGGAAATCATGGTTCCCATCATGGCCATAAATTCGGGTAACTCCCCAATTTTTGGAGAAAGCACTTGGTTTTCATTGTTCATTTGTTAAATATGATGGTTAGGTCCCCATTTTGGCTCATGCAATTCCCCGTATGTGGACGACATCCTCTTTTCCCATCTCCATTGGCTCCAAGTTGCTAGTGGGATCTGGAATGACAGAGGAGGTTCCGGCCATACAATACAGTCCCGGTGGACAAATGCGCGGCCCGTTGTCCGATAAACCTTGGATGCGTTGTCGCCGCGACATGGCATCTGTGTTGGGAGATGTACAAGAAATGATACATATCAAGAGTGCGTGGCTCACCTTAAAGCTTCCCGGGCAAAACATCATCCACATGATTTTTTTGGCAGTAGGATATTACATTCCTTCATTTATCACTTCGAGAACATTCATGTTGAAGCAGTGTTCAAAATCCCTCATTCCATTGAATCCTGGTTGGTTTTGTTTGGGATTCCTCTATTGGATTATTACAATAAATATAATCCCCAATAAATAAAGGGGAGTATCATCCCCAACTAATCATCAACCCTGCCAGGGCTTTTGGTCAGACTTCAGCTCCGCAAGGACTTCATTTCTGGCTGAATTACACTTTTGTAACCAGAATTGCTGAAACAAGATGAAATAAAATGAAACAAGGCCATTTGAGGATGATTCATCTTACAAATAATCATCATTCCAGTGACGTCACAGTGAGGTCATTAAAACTTACCCTTAAATAGTTTGCATATGTCATTACGTTCCACTGTCATCTTTGATTCACAAAGGGTACGGGTAAGGGCTATGTGAGGAAACCTTCAAGGGGCTGCCAGCTGCCAACTGAACCAACTGGAAATAGAAGTCTGACTTGGGCATGATATTCCCCCATGTGTAGCCATATGTTCTTTTAACCCAGCACACATACAACATGGCATAACTACCCCTATATGGATCCAAACACCGAGAAGGTACTTGGATCCATAAGGGACCATAGACTGCCAACTAGCCTTGTTTTTCTACCAAGTTTCCCAGTTCTTGTGACTTCCACGAAGTTTCTAGGGAACCCCCAGTTCTCCAAGACTCACGGCCGGGTTCCTTCCGAGTTCCCCAGGTTCCCCAGGTTCCCCGTCCACGGAACCCGCCAGGGTGTTCAGAGTGATGACGCCCGGAGGGCAATAGGATCCTCCACTTTGAGAGCTGGTTGGTGTTTGACCTACCCCTCTGAAAAATGATGGAGTTCGTCAGTTGGGATTATGACATTCTGCACATTCCCAACATATGGAAAGTCATAAAAAAAGAAGTTCCAAACCACCAACCAGAGAGTCTTCGAAGTGATTGGACGTTGATGAGTGGAGTGCTCTTCTTTTAGATGCAAGGTATTTAGATGCAAGGTTTTAAGCTCATAAGTTCATATATAAGTTGTTTGGGATCATAAACACGTATATAACCTGAGTGGAAAGAAAATTAAACAAATCTACGAACCAACCAGTTGGGGACTATCCAACAAATCACCCAAAGATTGGTGGATATCCCATCCCCCGTTCATACTGAACACCCCCCACAAATACCATGCTTTAGTGAGGAATTAATTTATACATACTTGGGACCATACAATGGGGGTGTTTGATATGAATGGGGGATGGGATAACTGCAGTTGCGATGGTTTACTCCTGAAATGGAGGTGTCCTAAGTCCTAAGGCTAGCCCTAGTTCTCATCCACTTTAGATTGGGATTTTCCATTACCCTCCAGCTATAGGGGGTACCCCCCATGACTATGGGAATCCCCAGTTATTAGTTGGTTTATAATCCCCATGAACTAGTTCGACATAACCCCCCCAATCAACCCTAGCTATTGGGCTTAATTATAAACCAACTTAGCGTTCACGAACTGGGGCACCACCTTGTAACCTTGTACCATTTAGGGGATTCTTCAAAACCAATTTCCTCCCAACATCTGGTGCCCCCGGTGGCCACTGTCCTGCTGGACACAAGTAGGATGGAATCTCGCGCCCCGCGTGCGCGCACACGCGACCAGCAGGACCTGAGTGGCCAATGCATTGGAGGATTGCCACACTTGAAGAGTATTAACTGTTTTTTTTTGAAAAAACTATATTACACATGTATACAGTATACATGTATACATGTATGTATGTTATGTTATATTATGGTATGTATGTATGTGTTTATCTATGTATGTATGGATGTATCTGTGTATGTATGTACGTATGTATGTATGCATGCATGCATGTATGTGCATATGTGCATATTATATTATATGCTCACAACCCTCACCAGGACCTACCTTTTTATCCTGCTTTCCTCTATTTCATGGATTCATTGCAATGTGAACCATCTGCCATTTGCTACACACAAAAGAAAAATCAAAAAGTAAACCTATTTTGGAATTAAGGGTTCCCCAAAAACAAATAAAACACAACAATGAATTTGATGACCTACCTCCCCTTCCCCAACCCCAAAGTAGTTCTCCTAAACCTTTGGTGCTGTATACACAGATTCCAACCCTCTCCTCAGAACCATCCCCTCAAATACATAGTATCCAATGAGGATTTATGTGGTATTTTTGGTGGTTGGGACACAGCATCCAACTTATTGCCCAATATGAACCCCCCATGATAAACCAACTGAAAAATGAGAACTTCAGAGTCCAAAGAGTTGGCGATTTATAACGACGCCTTACGGGTGCCGGAAAATGTCCTCGAACTTACAACATATGCTGGTGAACAGGTTGCAAACAAACTATATCCCTCAAGTCCCACATGACATCAGAAGGCCAAGAATTGCCTTTACCAAAGGCTTGTTAAGCAGCCACCTATGCTTTCATGCTTTATGCTTTCAATGCGTTGAAACCAACCATTGCCAGCATCGGATATGGGAATCCAAAATAACCAGTTTCAAGCTGTAACCTCTTTGGAGCGTTCTCTGCCTTTTAACATTAAGAGATTGCCCCTGAAGTGAGACCATCACTCCATTTTCGAGGAAGAAACGGCATGCTTTAAAAAGGTATTTGGGTCCTTGCGTTTCTCAATCGCTCTGATGAACTTGCCTCTGAAGGATTGGTCACCTTGCTGCATCGCCTTGATGCTCGGATCGAGATATAATGCAAACATCAAGGGTGGCGTCCTTGCACTTCCACTGTTCGGGTAGACCCTTGTGGCGAATGGTACGCATCGATGGCCGTGTTTCTGTCCTCCTGAGTAGACCGGATCCAGTCTATGCCTGGTGGCCACGGCGGCTGCGCTGTCGTGTGTTTGTGCTGCGCCGCAGCAGCGCTGCAATCTACAGCTTCTTCCAGAGCACACTTAGGTCATGTGGAGGCCACCAGTTTATGGCTGTATATACCAGTGTTTCAAAACAGTCGGGTATCAAGACTGCGTGATTGGATGGTTACATAATTGGAGCCCATGACTTGCCGTGGCCATGTTTATGGCAGGTTCATATTTGGATCGTAGGATGTGTGATCAAAGTGATCACTACTAGGAATCCTCTCCTGCAAGGGTATTGGTTGCGGGGGTTGAGCAAAACTTTTCTGAGAATGTAACCACCACTCATTCGATGGCGGAGATTAGAGGGGTTGGATGTCTATACATGGATACATAGTTCGGCGCAAATTATAATAATTCACTAACCTGAAATAAGGCCATTTTGGGATAAGTCCCCTTATGAACATTTATTAACCATGATTCCAGTGAGGTCACAATGAGGTCGTCATAATTTGCCCAAATACATGATTAATGGTTCTACAAACTATACTATTGGGATTAATTGGCAAACCCTTCTCCCCTGTCGAATGGTGGAGCCATGGCATGACATGTCCCCCAAATCCAGGCCTTTATTAATTTCAGGGTCAGTGCGTCACGTCAGTGGAGTCACATTCCCGACCATATCGTTGGATATAGTAGAAAATTACAATAATTAATTATAATTAGTTAATATTAATTAATCATAATGAGTGGATTTGTTTGGATATAATGGGGTACTTACTGGTTTCAAACAAACTGCAAGTCTCAGAGCTACCTCGCAAACAACAATGGAGCATTGCTCGTGATGGCATTGTGTCGATCATTGGACAAAATTTCCGGCTCCCAGAACATGCGGGCGATATTTTGCACGCAGCCTCGAAAAATGCACACGGAGTAGAATCACAAGCTGCAAACCAAAAGACCATCAATCGCCAAAGTACGCAGGGTGTTTGGCAAAAACACCCCTCTGAGCATATGCAAATCTTCATGATCTATTCTCAAGCTCTCAAGGCTGCTTGGAAGGTTCACTCCTTCCAGGCTCTGGTTGAAGCTACGGCCGAATGTCAAGCTCTGAAGATTGCTTGGCAGGTTCACTCCTTCCAGGCTCTGGTCGAAGTCATGGCCGAATGTCAAACTCTGAAGATTGCTTGGCAGGTTCACTCCTTCTAGGCTCTGGTTGAATCTACTGCCGAATATGAATGTCAAGCTCTGAAGATTGCTTGGCAGGTTCACTCCTTCCAGGCTCTGGTTGAAGGCATTGCTGAACGTCAAACTCTGAAGATTGCTTGGCAGGTTCACTCCTTCTAGGCTCTGGTTGAAGTCATGGCCGAATGTCAAGCTCTGAAGATTGCTTGGCAGGTTCACTCCTTCTAGGCTCTGGTGGAAGTCATCGCTAAATGTCAAGCTCTGAAGATTGCTTGGCAGGTTCACTCCTTCCAAGCTCAGGTTTAAGTCACGGCCGAATGTCAAGCTCTGAAGATTGCTTGGCAGGTTCACTCCTTCCAGGCTCTTGTTGAAGTCATCGCCGAATGTCAAACTCTGAAGATTGCTTGGCAGGTTCACTCCTTCCAGGCTCTGGTTGAATCTACTGCCGAATATGAATGTCAAGCTCTGAAGATTGCTTGGCAGGTTCACTCCTTCCAGGCTCTGGTTGAAGGCATTGCCGAATGTCAAGCTCTGAAGATTGCTTGGCAGGTTCACTCCTTCTAGGCTCTGGTTGAATCTACTGACGAATATGAATGTCAAGCTCTGAAGATTTCTTGGCAGGTTCACTGCTTCCAAGCTCTGGTTGAAGTCATGGCCGAATATCAAACTCTGAAGATTGCTTGGCAGGTTCACTCCTTCTAGGCTCTTGTTGAAGCACCAGCCGAATGTCAAGCTCTGAAGATTTCTCGGCAGGTTCACTCCTTCCAGGCTCTGGTTGAAGGCATCGCTAAATGACAAACTCTGAAGATTGCTTGGCAGGTTCACTCCTTCCAGGCTCTGGTTGAAGGCATTGCCGAATGTCAAGCTCTGAAGATTGCTTGGCAGGTTCACTCCTTCCAGGCTCTGGTTGAAACACCAGCCGAATGTCAAGCTCTGAAGATTGCTCGGCAGGTTCACTCCTTCCAGGCTCTGGTTGAATCTACTGCCGAATATGAATGTCAAGCTCTGAAGATTGCTTGGCAGGTTCACTCCTTCCAAGCTCTGGTTGAAGTCATCGCCGAATGTCAAACTCTGAAGATTGCTTGGCAGGTTCACTCCTTCCAGGCTCTGGTTGAAGGCATGGCCGAATGTCAAGCTCTGAAGATTGCTTGGCAGGTTCACTCCTTTCAGGCTCTGGTTGAAACACCAGCCGAATGTCAAGCTCTGAAGATTGCTTGGCAGGTTCACTCCTTCTAGGCTCTGGTTGAATCTATGGCCGAATGTCAAGCTCTTAAGATTGCTTGGCAGGTTCACTCCTTCTAGGCTCTGGTTGGAGTGCTCGCCAAATGACAACATTTCAAGAGTCTGTGGGAGAAGATCAAACTGTACAGCAGTTGCACCTACGATCTGCGTGATCCCCTGTAGAACAAACTCTCCCTCAGGGACTGGAGATCCTTGCCTCTGGATGAAACAGTAGGCTGCGTACAAATCTGTTGGAACAAAAGTGCAAGAGAGTGTCTCTTCTTTGCCCACAATGCCTTGCTCTTGCAGTGTTTGATGGAGCATGAGCTGCGCACCAAGGTACTGCAAGGTGAGTTGTTCGCCTTTCTTTGGTTGAAACTGCTTTGAGACCAGCCGATGTACTTCGCAACCCAAAGAGCAAGAACTAACTTTCAACATAAACCCTTCACCATTCAGTCGTAGTACGTGAAGACCAATCAGGTCTGAGTCACTATTGGGCACCACATAGCCGCAACTGCAGGGAGCACTGGTCGACATCTGTTCAACCTCCGTGATGGACACCGGGCTTTGCCGGCACTGGTCAAAACCTGGTTGGGACGGGGCCTGCGACATATCTGGAACCACCAACCTGAGACTGTATCTTCTGGGGATCAATGATCAATGGTTTCAATAGGTGATCAGCAAGATAGTGTGCAAAAACACTAAGCGGCTAGGAGAAAGAAATGGACACGGGAAGTATGGGATTTACTTTGTGCTTGGACGACGGATGGGGTGGTGATCAGGTCTGCTGTTGCATCAATCTTTGCTGAGTCTGTGCTCAAAATCAGCACGTCTTGGGCCGATTTTCATCAACACTTCCCTCTTCATGACCTACCATACATGTCCTGCAAAATATTTGTTCAGTGATCCATTTACCATCTGGCAAACTAACATAACACAACTATGAAATTTCATCATGTTTTTTTAGGCAAATCAATCATTTAAATGGCAATGTTCAATAGCAAACTGAAAAACTGTTAGCTTACCAGAGGATATGGCCGAACTTTACTCCGCTAGGAGATGGCATCATATTGCCAGGCCTTGCCTGGACAAATTCAATGGCCTGCAAGGGAGTTTTACCGTTTAAGCATTGAATGTATTCGTTTCCCAAGCAGAATTGCCAAAGCAAAAGTAGGTCACACCCACAAACTGATTCCAGCTACTGAACCATACTCCACCACCATTTGCAGTCTGATCAATGGGAATTCCAGGATCCTAAAATGGAGGTAGTGTGCCATATAAGGCCATATTTTGGGGGTATATCCCCTTACATAGGCCTTACAAAGGCCTTACATCCATGTGGGGGGTACCACGGTGGCGACGCTTGCGCTTTGTGCATCCGAAAGGCACAAGGTGGGCAGGGCACTACCGAAACCGGGACATATGGTGCCCGCGGTGCAGGTGGAGCAATCGGGCGCCTCGGGGGGCGAAGCTTCGACCAAAAACCATGGGAAAAAACATGGGAATTCAACTACCCTCCGGTGAACTAACATAGCTATTGAAAATGACCCATTTATATCCATTTATATTGGATTTACCCAGCTATAAAATAGTGATTTTCCATAGCTATGTAAACGTTTACCAGAGGGTATGCAAGGGGGAATTTCACCATCAAATGGGACTACGAAGGGAGAGTTGATGATTCTGGCTGTGTTAAACCCAACGCTGTAAAACTCCCAACTTGGCGGGATTCTAATCACCATTTCGGGTGAAATTTGGATGCTTTACTCGCTGGCTTCCCAAGTGGAAAACTGATGAAACTTGATGAAAAACAAGGAATTCTAGCAAGTCCCAAGTCAATCCAATATTGAATCAGTGTTTCTTTCAGAGGCACTTAATGTTAGGGGAACAAAATATACCAATTTCATGGCTACTCTGCCGTTGGATTCAGTCTCGTTCTCACAGCATGCTGTAACCCAGGGTTCAAATCACATCCTCACTATGCTATCGGCCTTCACATGCTATCCTTAAATGCTGATGTGTGCTGGAGAAAAGGTAACATACAGTAGCTATGAGCTACTATGGCATATCTTATTCTATTCTCACTCTCTCTCTCTCTCTCACTGGACATTGACCACTTGGAAAGTTATAAGCCAATTGATCTGGCCGGCATCATTTTGTACTGGAGGGATGATGAAGATGTTGAACAAACCCCGATTCATGGACCTAGTTGACCTAGTTCATTGGGGGGCTCTCTTCAAAATAGTGATAAGTTCCCACCCCATAGGATTCATGTATGCTATATTAATGGTAACATGGATCCCATCAATATACCCCAGTCATGTTAGCACATATACCAGCACCATGGATCCGTCATGGGCTATGAAAATGCCCAAATTTAGATACCCTAAACCCAACAAAACACCAACAGCTGACAGCTGGTGAGGCTGATGAACCCTCTGGTCAACATCGCCAACATGTTTAGCTGTACCCTCTGGCAACCTAACATAGCTACTTACGGATTTTTTTGCGCATTTAGATCGATGGTATACCCATGACAAATCGATTTCAATGCCATTTTTTTCCCACGAATACACCATTCACCCCCATTTTCTTGATGTTTACCCTCTGGTAATTTAACATAGCTATTGAAAATGGCCATTTATAGTGAGTTTTCCCATAAAAAAGGGTGATTTTCCATAGCTATGTTAGTTTACCAGAGGGTAACCACCATTTTTCCCACCAAAAAAATTGGAAAACACATCACTCCGGCACAAAAGCCGAGCAGCTCCCGAACTGAGCTGGTACTGACCGGGAGGACATGGTGATGGCAGGAGGAAGCCTGGTCCTGGACGACTTCGGTACCCTCTGGTAAACTAACGTAACTATGGAAAATCACCATTTTTTATGGGAAAACTCACTATAAATTGCCATTTTCAATAGCTATGTTAAATTACCAGAGTGTACTCAAACATGCTAGCTGGGAATCCCTGGAGAAACAACCATATTATAGGATATTTAGGGAAAATGAACCGCATTCTATTGGAGAAAATATTGGGGAAACTATAAACCTTCGATAACCCAATGGGAAAATCATGGGAAAATAGAGGAAACATATGGGAAATCTCCTTCAAATGACGGAGATTTAAGCTGCAAAAATCATCGGTTACAAAATGGGGTGATTTTCAAGCCACGTTTGATGACCGGAGGGTAAATGAAAACCTTCGGAGAGTCTATCCCTCAAAATTCACAATTTCTTAGGGAGGTGACCATCACAGCAATAGCCATTGACAGTTATAACATGTTATAACTGGCTTATATAATGATATATATATATATATATATATATCACCACCAGAATTACAGCTATGTTGCGGTTGGTTCGTCCCATTTAAGGCCCATTTAAGGCCCATTTGAGGCCCATTTAAGGCCCATTTATACAGGACATAAGATCCGTCCATCCCTTCGTGGCCGCCGCATCCTCCAGGACAGGACATCCCCACAGGACACGGCAGCACGCCACTGCCGTCGGGCGCAACGTACTCCCCGGGCCCGGCGATGACGTCAATGGAGAGCGGGTTGAAGGAACCCTCGGAGCACCTCGGGAGAGATGGTGAGGGGCCCCCAGTCGATAGTTTCGAGCTCGCGTTCAGTTGCCTCACGTTGCCTGAAAAAAAAATGCTGAAAAAACTGTGGTTTATGATAGATATAACGAACTATATGAATTGGGGTTTTAATGATTAAACCACATTATAACTGGGGGGCCCAATCCTGAAGGGCCCCCAGGTCTCTTCCTTTACCGTTTGGTGATCTGATGTAATTTGACATTAAAGCTATGAAGAATGATCCATTCTATACATGATCTGGTTGGTGGTTTCAACCCCTCTGAAAAATATTAGTCAGTTGGGATGATTATTCCCAATATATGGAAAAATAAAACATGTTCCAAACCACCAACCAGTTGATTTATGGGGATTTAACTCACATCTAGTAACAGCATGTTCAATTTTTAATAATCAACAAAGAAAAAACATATTTTAATCTGGTGATATGTGAGTTTCCATAGAATAAAGGATTAAACTCCCTATCCAAGACTGGGGATGTGGGATGAAATATATATATATGCTATGAAACATGGTTCATTTTAGAGATGATTTACAAGGGTTTACCGACAAAAAATGTGATTTTCCATAAATTACC
>Ga0126342_10007234_pt1 | contig 19796 bp, 18 predicted proteins | sample Cyp1metagenome_FD_92528 | JGI IMG/M metagenome (GOLD analysis project Ga0126342, IMG submission 92528) | Coral microbial communities from Lord Howe Island, Old Settlement Bay, Australia - Cyphastrea 1 metagenome | ecosystem: Host-associated > Invertebrates > Cnidaria > Coral ... | reverse complement strand
TTGTTTGAATCTGGCTCGGCTGCAGATTCGCCAGATTATCGACATCACAGCTATGGGACGCATGTTGTCCGCCAGCATGCTGCCGTCAGCTTCAGGTGGTTTCCCTTTCGGGATATGCACTTGACGAACACATCGCCATATGGTAGGAATGTTTCCGAGCTCTTCACAATGATCATAGAACCCTGACATGACCTGCCACATTTCGTCACTGAACAAACTGAGTTCCTCAGCTCTCCAGCCGTCGAGCCCCGGCGCACTGCCGCGGCTACACTTGGTGGCAGAACGGAGCTGTTCCGGTGTGAGGCTGGGTGGAGTGACTGGGAACAGAGTCTTTGGTTTTCTTAACCGCATTGCACATGGGAACAGGTTTTTGTCGCAGCCACCTGTATGCAGCCTTGTCATGTTCCATGTTGTTTCTCCATCGTTGAAGTCTGGTGTAGTCATCTTCATGATTGAAACGTTCCAAAAGCGTTTCAAGATGCCGAAGGTTTCTTTGTATACCCCAATCAGGGTTGTACATAGAACACCGTCGGATTTTATTCCAGAGAACTCAGCTTTCAGTGATATTTTGCATGTCTTGATCCTAGATTCGCTGGGCTTCCCGCAACCTTCCAATCAATCTGCGCAGAACTCTTTGGCGGTGGGTAGCCATAGCTCCAGCAGGATGTCGTTTCATGTGTTCTTTCTGTTTGAGAGAGACCTCAGTGGCCTTTCCTTTCCTCAGTAAGGCAGGAGACACGCGCTGCAGCATGTCAGGGGGAGCAGCCCTGACTGCACAAACAAGGGCTTGAAAAAAAGTTTGCGAAAGCATCTGCCAGTCCTGATCAACATTGACTGACCATCGCCCTGGAAGTTGTGTGGAAAACTGCGGCCAGAGCTGAGCCAATTTGATTTGGATTCTTTCAGCAACTTCCGGGTCCTTCGGGAGGATTCTTGGAATGTTGGCTTGTTGGAAACCTAAAACAGGTTCGGTAGACAAATCGAAACAAGTTTTGACAATTTTGTGGTCCCCCTGAGATGACCCGCAACGGGAAGCAATGGCAGCTGACAATTGATGTGCCTCGCAGCGGGCGGCAGATTGCAGATGCGCTGAGCGAATATGGCTCCGTGGATGCGGAAGCTGGTTTTAAACTTTTGACGGAAGTAAGTGCAACTACTTTCGGTATCCACTCCTACGGTTCTGGTTCTGACCCCTCAAAACGTAAATTCCCTGGGATCCTCAATGTGATTTTGGATTTGGTCGCTAGGTGTCACCTTGGGAAGTTTGGATTTTACCCTCTGAATTTTGTTTCCCCCAAAATGTGAAATTTTGGTCAGGAATGGTGGAAGATTGGGTTTCGCCCCTGGGAATCTTTTCCCCTCGAAATGTGGAATTTTGAGATGGGATGGTTTGATGAAAAATTTGATTGGTCACCCTTTCTTATCTGGATTTGTTTGGGCACCATCATGTTAGCGAGGTCATGTGAGCTTAACTGTCGGCTCTGCAGAGCTTTCACACATTGCGGGCAGTATGAAGCGTTCTGGCAGGCTTCAGAGTCTTTCCGGCCTGATTGTTTCCAAGCTTCAAACCTGCAATACCTCCAAAATTCTCTGGGCTGATGTTGAAGATGGGTTCCTTCAGCATACCAAGAATTAGAGGAGTGGTTCAACGATATGCGACAGGAGAGGAGCCTAAGTCCAACATTCCTTGTCTGAGTGCTGCCGTCCATCCTGAAAGTTTTTGTGGCCACCGGCCTAAAGAGAGCATAGTTTTCTTATGAAGAATGCGCGCTGATGTGGCAGTGGCAAGAAATTTAAGATCCCAGTGGCGTCCGCAAATCAAGAAAATCAAGTCCATGGAGCCATGTTTGAGCCAGAAAAACAAAGTATTCGGTGCTCTGACCAAGGGAGCGCAGTCACGTTCTGAACGGCGTTTACAAACCCAACCCCAAGATGCTTTTGGGCAGACGGTCATTCTGGCCGCCCGCGATTTCTCCCCACTGACCTTGGCAAGACACGGATCCGTAGCATTTGGCTTTCGGTCTTATCAAGTCGGGAAGATTCTGCTTGATTGAGTTTTTCTGTCTTGAAGCGCTCGAAAATGATAACCAAGGATTCGCATATCAGTCTTGACTTGGGTCTCAAGGCAGCCGGCTTCAAGAAGCTTGCGTCTGCCCGCAGCTGCTTGATGCCAGAATTGTGCTTTGTCTGCATTTTCTTGCAGGCCTAGTAGAGAGGCCCATTGCTGCCACCGTTCGGTGATGCGCACGGCATCGTGGGCATTGTCAACAGCAAAGTTTCTATCGTCGGCATACAGGACCTGGGTGACAGAAACAAATTCTTGCTGTACGGCGATGGCCGCAGGTATAAGCAAAGCACTGATACCAAGCATTGACCAACTGTCACTCTGTGGCAACCTATGAGAAACACCTTCATGCTGGGGGAAAAAACTCACCCATATACTGGACCCATTTCTGCTGATCTGACCAGACATCGAGAGTGGGGGCCAGAACATTTTGAGGCATACCAATTCGGTGGAAAATCTGGCCCGCTAGCTGCGGTGATGCTGTGTCAAAAGCCTTACGCAAATCAAGCGTTCCGACAAGCCAACCTTTGCGCGCCATGTGAAGCAACGGAGCTATGGCATCGTCAGTGCCACGCCCTTTGATGCCGGCATAAAAGTATATGGCAAAGGCCGCAGCAATCCAGGCTTGGCAATCCGAGTGTGCGAACTGGGCTTTTGACAAACACGCCACATCAAGCTGGAAACACTAATGGGGCGAAGATCATTGACACAAGTTGAACTGTCATTTGAGAGAGGGGCGCCTTTGCTAATTTGAATCTGCCAAAAAGCTTTCCCAATATCGGGGACCTTACCGAATCTGAGGCAATGGATATTGTAGAATTTTGCAATGCAGCCCCACGTGGCATCAGAAAAAAGTGACATGTCAAAGGGCGTCCATCCGTCTGATGCCCGGTTTCGGCAGTCATCTGCTGCTCTGCGCAAATGAGCGCCTGAGAAAACCTGCCACTGCATCGCATCTCTGTGAGGGACCTGTTGAATAACTTGTGGCCACACCACGTCCATGTCAACCGGAGTGCGATGCCAAATTCTATACCTGAAAATGACTATGTTGCGGATGGCTTCTTGCACAGAGCTGGCTACCGGGTCACGTTTGTTGACACATACAGCAGGGGAAACAACTTGGGGTTGTCTCCGGAGCCAAGCAAGGGCTGCCTTGTCGTCAGCCATCTTGTTTTTCCAAGCTGCAAATCGGTATTCACGTTCATCATCGACACAGGACTCCAAGGCACGTTGCACTGAAACGATGTTCATGGCCAGTGAAGTTTGTGGATTAAAATGAAGGCTACTATTATATGGGGTCTAGGTTGTAAAGATCTCTTAGCCAGTAGCCACGGCGCCGAACTTCCATGAGCCGCGCCAGCAGGTTTTGCAAACATCTTCGTTTGTTGGTGGCAAAACATCCAAGTGCGCGACGACAAGAAAACTGCTTTTGCCGAATTGTCACCTTGGTGTTTTTTTTTACGCTAAAACTAAAGAGGCAAGTCTCTTCCATGGGTTCTCTTATAGGAAGTTGTGAGTGTCTGCCACAACTCCCGATTGATGTGATCCCAAGTTGACATCATCAGCTGCACCCCAAGGAACGTGGAATTCTTTCCACACGTCTTTAGTCTTTGATGGCTTGATCCCAAAGCTCCCTGCTGACCTCAATGGCTTTGAGGCGAGGCACAGGTGGATATGGTGCTGCATCTGAACGGAAATCACATTCATGGTGCTGGTCAAATTGCACGTCATCATCATCCTCCGCTTGTCCTGAGGCGCCAGGGTTGTCACAGGCATGTGTTTTTTGGAATTTTTGGTCCGAGGGACGAGGGAGTGAACACTCGGTGTACCTTGGCTTGATTTGGCTTGTGGCTTCATGTCAGCCACGTTTCTTTTGGGAAGTTTTCCCATGGGATCGCTGTCTTGGATCACCGTATGGAGTTTTCTTGGTCCTCTTGCATGCGCCAGCTCTGGGCCTGCAAGGCGAAGAACCTACAACCCTTTCAAACCATCTTTTGTTGGAAAGGCAGCATGACGAAGCCAACCGTGGACGACGACGAAGGGGATAGAAAATCATGGTTAGTACACCTATCTTTACGTTCGCAGCTGTTCATAGCAGCTGCCTATAGCAGTTCTAATGAATACCTCTATCAATCACTGACTGAAAAAAAAAGAGCTGGTAGAAGACGACGAGGACCACGCAATGCAAAGCAAGGGGGTAGTAGGACTATGCCACAATCACTGACTGAGTAGTAGTGGTAGACAATGACGATGCACTCACATGCAACGATTGCACGCAGCAGCCGCAGCCAGAGGCAGCGCCAAGGTGATGGAGGATTTAGTCATCCTCATATCGCTGCTGCAATACATCAGCACGTGTTGCAGCCGCGAACCTGAGCAACCTGAAATCATGATCTGATCTGACTGACTTGGCTTTGCAGGGCCGAAAGATATAGTCATTCCCAGTAAGGTCCCCACATGATGGTTCAGGCTACGCTGCAAACAAGTAAATCACAAAATATGAACCTTCATCCATCAAAATGTCCAAACATTGACCCAAAACCAACAATTCAACAAGGCTTAGCTTGCAAGTTGGTGATATACCTCCCAGCCGTCGCAAGCCCGCTGCCAGTCGCGTTTTTTTGGGGGGTACTCAATCGTCATCGTCTGGTTGATGGATGCACCTTCCACCTCCAGCCGGGCACAACCAGACCAAGACAAATCAGCGGTGTATCGCAATCGAACCAAGCAATAGAAACTGGATGGAAACCCCCATTGTTTGGTTTCTATTGGTATAACTGGTTGGTATAACTGGTTGGTATAACTGGTTGGTATAACTGGTTGGTATAACTGGATGGAAACCCCCATTGTTAATAAGGTAATTTCCCATGCCCAGATATACCAACCATCATTCTCACTGATGTTTGGCCGCCTCGAGCCCGAAGATGGTCGTTTTGTGTGTCACCGTCGCCTTGACATGTGCACCTGCAGGCTGCAGTGGCTGCAGCCGTCATGCTGCCATGGTAGGAACTTGATGGGAATGTCATGGATATTTTAAGGGAAGTTACCCTCTGGTTATGTCAAAATAGCTATTGAACATGGGCATTTATAGTGGTTTTACCCATGAATAGCATGGTGATTTTCCATAGTTATGTTAGTTTACCAGAGGGTAATGAGAAATCAATAGGAAATTAAACAAAAATCCATGGGATTTAACCATCAAATGGTTTTTTTTATGGAGTATAGTGGGAGATTCTACTACGTATATGATTATCAGGGCTCCTTCCCAACACCCCAGTTACAAAGGGTGGAAAAGTGTGGAAACTGGGTAAATTGATGGATGTAAAATGACCTTTGCCCCCTGTTTGGGTGGCCATGATTCACCTCTTCCGTCTCAAAAAAGCTCTGGGGATGGGATCTGCTGCACCAGCTTCCGGTTTTCAGATGGTGGTGAAGCACTGTCTAAGCCCCTGAGGTAGCCAGAAAATTCTGATGGGAAATCTTCGGAATCCTCCCCCAGATTTTGAGATATCCTTTACTCAGCGGTGATGTCACCATAGGTGAAACACCCATTGTCTAAGCCCCGGACCATGCATGGGGCCACGCCTCGGAATCCCGGGAATCTCGTGGATTGGCCGAGAAAATCCTCAATTCACATGGGTGAAGGTATCCCCAAACTACTCCACCATCATTTACCCTCTGGTAATGACTAACAGTTTGCTATTGAAAATGGCCCCAATCGAAATAGTTGATTTACCTAGCTATAAAATAGTGATTTTCAACAGCTATGTTAGTTTACCAGAGGGTACCAATGATAATTCCCATATCTTCGAGACTCCCATAAATCCCCATCAAATAAATCCCAAGAAATTGTTTATAAATTCATATCCGCCATAAAAATATCCAACCATCATCCATCTATGGTTAAAACACTCCATCATCTCCAGGGGATTTCTAGGGCATTTCTAGGGGATTTGGGACTTGAACCCCATCCCGAGCTCCAGGCAGCAACTCACCAGCAGCCACCCAGCGCTGCACATGGCCGCATAGGTCAGGGCACTGCAGGGCCGGGGGTTTGGAGAATCTGCGCGACACCAGATGTTTTCTTCCTAGAAATGGTGATTTTCCAGTTTCGATGTTCCCTGAAACTGATTCTGGGATTGAAACACCAAAAAAATCCAAGAAATCGGCAGGGGAAGTGCTTCAAAAATCCAACAAACACCGGTCAAAGCTTGTCAAAAATCTGGTGACCATCACAATCAGCATCCTTGTTGCCGTAGATGTCATCATCCACTCTGACAATTATAAAATGTAATAGTAATAAATGATGATGATGATGATGATGATGATGATAATGCTAGTAATAATAATCGTATAGTTATATAATGACATTTAACGACATCATAGATGTGTTCATTACTTCATCAATTAATAGTTAAACATAAATGTAATCAATCCTTCATCATATATATATAATATTATATAATTATATATATATATATACTCCAGATATTACTCCAGATATCAACATCAAATGATCCATTCCTTGTCTCCTCACCATGTCAATGCCCCTAACTCACAACTTGGACACGTGATACAGTTCAAATGGTTTCTCACTGATATCAACTCCTCATATCATCAAATCCGCTGCATACCCTCTGGTTAAAAAAAAACGTAGCTATGGAAATGATTTATGATGATTTACCTAGAAAAAAAATGGTGGATCTTCCCAGTTCGCTACGTTAAAAAAAAGCCTTACCGGGTCATATTCAAATCGCTAAGATGTTAGTCCCATCCCTTCAAAAAATCCCCAGTACAACGATGAATTCCATGGTTTACCCCACCCGGCCTGGTAAACGGGCTAACAAAAAACCATGGAAAGATCCACCATGTTATATATAGCTGGGTAAATCCACTAGAAATCGACTGGGCCATGGCTTCTATGTCGCAAACTGTGAATGTTGACCAGGAAACGGGTACCTAACCTGGCCAGCAGGTGCTGCATGTACATCTCTGGATCCTTCATCCTGCGCGAAACCGCGAAAAATGGGGCCCCTCGGGGCCCCTTCGAAATCACAACCAACTTCTGTGGGGCACAGGATTCAACCTGCAAACTTCTGCGGACAAAATGTCGCATTTTAGACATTTGAGACATCGACTTGTTGTTTCCCAAAAAAAGTCCATACTTGTCCCAAGCAGAATCTACAGCAGGTCGCATTGTTTGGTCATTTGAAGTGGTCGTTTTATCCAGAAAAATTGCACACGAGCTGGGACCGGCGCAATGACGATTCGTCGAAACATGCAGGAGGTTTGCGGTTCTTGCCGAAAAAATTGTTGCGAAACAGGGGGTATAGTGAATGGGCTACTCAAATACATATTGACAAAGACTGACGTTTGCCTGTCCTCCAAACTACCAACAAGGTCACTATCTCTCCATCTTTATTGGCAGCACCCATTGTTCTCCGTTTGCAAATGTTCAGCCAATCTAGAAAAAAATCTTACATATGACATATTCTATCATATTCTTACAGTTGAATTTGAGTTTCTCCTCTTGAAAAAGGCACCTTTTTCCCCAAAGAAATCACCCCATTGCAGTTTCCACCGATTCGGATCGTCGACGGATCCGTCGACACCCACCCAGTCCAGGCGAGCAAAAGGATCTCGTGCTTCGTGAGAATCTGCAAGTCGTGCACCGATTGCGCCATGCCTAAAGTAAAACCCAATGCCATTGTCGACCATCCCGCTAGGACCATCCCAAAAATGCCAACAGTAGAGAAAGTCACGGATTTTGTTCGATCCAAGTGAAAACTGGGCTAGTTCTGAATGGTGATTTGTTTCGACAGATGTGAAAGGAATGATTCAAAGAATGGCTTCAGCATTTGGGCTCTTTGCAGATGGATTTGGTGAGGGAAAATAGTTTCGACGGAGGCTATATGCGCAGATGGATTTAAAGTAAACATTAATCAAACAGTCGTGCTTGACATAATTCGTGGAATGGATTTAGAAGGAAAATTACTAAATCAAATAGTGCTGGTGCAACTGTGGTGCCTCTTTTGCCCAAGGGTTTCCGTACCGCAATGCAGGGATGATACTTGCAAAGCGTTACCTCTAAAGTCTAACGACTCGAATGTTAGCTTTCATAGTCTGGTAACCCCTGCAAAGACTTAATGAATTATCACTATTTTAGCAAAATTTGATCTATCGTTTTGGGGTTTACGTGGTGATCATCCACCACTGATTGTGGCCTGTTTCCTGGATGATGATTGGGGATCGTTAACTCCAACTTGCAGAATCTCCAAGGTCAAGAAATTGACGCTTTCCCGAAGATGAAGACTAACTACCCTCTGGTAATTTAACATAACAGTTTGCGACATAGAAAATGGCTATAGAAATAGTTGATATACACATTAATAGCATGCTGATTTTCCATAGTTATGTAAACGTTTACCAGGCCGGGTAATTCACATAGGGCTTTGTCTAAACATGGATATACCCTCTAAATGACCATTTAAATGGAGGTAAAAAAAAAAAAAAGAATCCATGGGTTTATCTACCGGGTGGTTTCCCCGGAAAAATTCTCAGACAGACCCATGTATAAAAAAACATATTAATTATGGGTAGATAGTACATAAATATTACATCATTTACATGTTGTAAGATATTCTTGCTTACATCCCCATATCAATGGATTGGTTTAAGGGAAAATTTACAGGAAACCATAGATTTTCCCATGAAGATCATGGGGCTTAAACCAGTAAATTTTCCCTTAAACCAATCCATTGACCATACTATCCCATCCCATGCTATTACCATATACCACGCATGGTGACTTTTTTCCGAAGGTTCCCCTCCGAAGATCTCGGATGGTTCCCCCGGGCAAAGGGACGTGCAGCTTGGGTGAAGACGCCAGAGCCTCGTGGCTCGATGACGTCAGCAAGGCTCGGCTGTGGTTCAAACCCATGGAATCCCCTGGTTCTCACATCAAGTTATAGCTGGATATAGCTGGTATTTATCTGGGGTAAATTATCATGTTTCACTAACCTGAATTAAGGCCATCTGGGAATGATTCCTCTTATAAACCATGATTCCAGTGAGGTCGCAGTGAGGTCGTTATAATTTACCCAGATGTATGGATCATCCAAAAAAAAATGGTGCTTTCTGAGTGTCCAAATCAACTTGGACATATGATGATATCGGATTCGGAGAATACACTGCAGTCATATCCAGTCATTCTCCACTTCCTATCTTCAACATTTCTCAAAAACTCCTATGGTTTGGGATCATTTTTGCCAATGAAATGGCCGTAGAGTATCCAACCCATTTTGAAACACTAGGTAAAATCCCCAAGTTTCATGGATAATGGCTGGATATGAGTTCTTCATATAATCTCCTGGACCCATTCTTCAAGGTGCGATCCCGCAGCACCACGCCGGCGCGAATGGTGATGTCCTCCAGATCATCTGCGAATGGATTTAAGATCATGATGATCATGATGTTCTGGTATCAAATGGATGATCTTTTGTTGTCCCCAAATCATTTTGGGGTATCAAATCCTGACCATGAAAATTGGAGAAAATTGGGGGATAAAGTGGATAAAGGCTGTGATGCCCCAAAATTGCCTGGTGATTGAGAAAAAAGATGATAAACCATTGGATTTTTGTGGGGGCTCCTATTTTCAGACAAAGCCATGTAGCAAGATGCTGCGAATCTTGTACAGGGGCGAGCTCAGGGAAACTACCAAAGAGGATCCCCGAAGAGTTGACTACGACCTGGTCGTACATGGTGGATGTGTGATTTTTTTTGGGCCGTGAGTATTGAAGGGCACCCAAACATTAGAAAAACCTATCACTGGCAATCTGGTGCTTTCAAAAGAAAACTCACCAGGTACGAATTCTGAGACACCAGGTACGCTGGATCAAGAGCCTGGTACCCAAAATGCACCAGCCATGGCTGGTGCTTGCGGGTGTGAAAAATGGACCCAGCCATATGGAAACATACGTTTTTAATGGTTTTTACCCGACCCATCCAAATGAAAAAAATGTGGGACACCACAACTGCGCGTCCTGCGCGCCAAGGCAGTGGAAAGCCCCTGGTGCGGCAAGGCAGTTTGGTGGGAAACAGCTTAGTGTGGGAAGGAGGTGAGTGGGATGTTTTGGGCAATTTTGGGTAGATGTGGTTTCTAGTACCCCAAATGTGGTAGATGTTGTCACTCGTTAATTCATTTTAATTCTTGCAAAGTCAACGTTACCAGAATGCCCAAGCTGACTACTTAACCCTTTATGACTTGACCAGGATCCAACATTTCAAGCACCCTGGTTAGCTACATTCTGCCTTTTCCCAAGCACCATTGAAGCTACGCAGCTTCGGAAAAAACTGCACGAGGTTTGGTCACAAAATTGTGGTACATTCGATTCAAAAGCCATCAAAAGCCATCAAAAGCCTTGATTTTTCCAAAAAAAACGAAACCATGATTGTTAATGATTGTTAATGATTGTTAATGATTGTTAATGATTGTGCCCACATTATTGGTTAATTATCATTAAGCCATAGTATTGGTGTGCCCATGCCCAAACATTCGCCTTGCTGCGGTGAGATCCCCACACCACTCCCACCAAAGGCCACCGGCCTCGCTTGTCGCAGCAGTCGTAGCCCACGACCCAGAAGCTTACGGCACGTTGATCTTTTTGACCTCGGTGACTCGGCCAAAGTTGTGAAGAAAAAAAATCCCGTCGTGGAGATCATTGAACTATATATGAACCTGAAAAACATATTCGCAGCCCTTGAGCCTTGTCATGGGCCCAGAAATCAATGGAGTTTTACAAAAAGTGGTGACTTTTTAATTGGTGGACGTTGTGCCGAATTTTGCCCACAGAAAACTGGTGTGAACCATCAGAACTGCAGTGTCCTTCAAGGGAGCGACCCTCCAAGGGAGTCTTCACACGAATTCTAGTGGGTCCCCCCAAAAAAATGGCAGGAACACCTGTCTCTTTCAAGAAGTTCTGGGTTATAACACATATCTACAATCCAGGATACATGTGAATACATATGACATATGATTCATATGATACATACTATACCCTCTGGTAAACTAACTAACTAACTAACATGACTCTGGGATATCACCACTGTCAATAGGAAATTCAACTATAAGTGGACCGTTTTCAATAGCCAGAGATTACCAGAGGCTATACATATATAATTACAAGATCTATGTATATATCCAATATCTCTCACATCACTTCCATCTTTCTGCTGACAGCCGTGACAGCATCCAGCTGGGCTTCTCGGCTCAATACAGGTGCCACGCAATAGAGATGCTTCGCCTGGGGGAGCCCTTCATCTTGACATCATGCAATCTATATGTCCTAAAGAGAAAGCTACCAAAGTGGGGCGTTTTCGTCCATATTCTACATGTATATAATTCTACCCACAGACGCCGTGTGTTGTCCAGACATTAACATCGAGAATGTCGTGCTGTCGAATATATGATAGGAGACATTGCAGAAAATACTGCGTATACGCAGTGGTTTCCAGTTTAGGATTCAAAGTTTTCAGAGCCTAAGTTTTAGGGTTTAGGGTTTTAGGGTTTGGGGTTTTGGGGTTTGGGGTTTTAGGGTTTAGGGTTCGTCGTCTGGGAAATCTCAAAACAATGGCCCTGTGCAGGTGTTTGAGCATGTTGAAGGATAATGTTTAAACATGTTTAAACGCCATTTGAACCTTCCGGCAACACACAGCGCCTGGCCGTAATTCTACTGTATATATATAATAACAAATATACATATATATATATACACAAGTAGTATAATAGAGGATTGGGTATCTAGACGTACATATCATATATAGCACTCCAACCCCACCGGCGTGTCTGGCGTGGCCTTCTGAAAGCCAACGCCTTTGGACACCTGGAACTCGGCAGCCGAGCCCGCTGGAAAATCACCGTGGCCCAAATGGAGGAATTGAAATATCCATGTTTTACCGTAGGGTAAACCATGGCAAACCGCAAACCCAAGCCTAAGTCATGGCAAACGGGTGCTTATGGGAGATGGGATGAAATTGAAACAACCAAGCAGTGGCGGTCTGCATTGCATGAAGTTTGGGGAGACATACGCTTAGACACAAAGGCACTTTCGAAGGTGAGACACTGACAAAAGTGGAACAAACAAATATGTGTATATATATATATGTATTTTATATATAATATAATATGATATAATATAATATAATACAATATAATATAATATAATATAATATAGTATAATATAATATAATATAATATAGTATAATATGATATAATATACTATAATGTAATGTAATATAATATAATATAATATAATATAATATAATATAATATATATATATGAAACAGATCTATCCTGGAAATGGAATATGAATTTCATGGTACCATCAAGTACCATCCTAGGATCCCCTAGGAATGTCATATGTTGTCACCCAGCCCACAGCCCCGGCATTCACGTAGTCATCGTGCTCGAAGTGAAGCATTGTGGCGTCCAGGACCGAAGTACCTCGTGTTTCACACGAGCGAAAAAAGCGCGAAGCGTCCTGGGTGTCAAAACTCTGGCTGAATCCCCTTAAATGGTGGGTTTAATGGGATTAATGGTTTTGACACCCAGAAAAATCTCCATTAAACCTTAACTCCAGCCTCTGGTACCCTCTGGTTTTAATGGGATAAATGGTGGGTTTAAATGGGATTTCACCAAGAAAAATGGGTGGGTCTTCATGGGATATACCCAGTTCGCCATTGAAAATCCATCCCCAAGGAGTCGCGATAACGGGGCCTGGTGTTGAAGCAGCCAGGCGATAAGTGGCACCTCCCCTGGCATGCAAACAGAGCTGCCGGGTGTGGGCAAAAAACCACGGAAACGTGCTGGAAAATGGCTGGAAAATGCTGATTTACCCCCCAAAGTTTTTAACAGAGCTATGGGCTTTATGGCCCTGAAAATGGTGGATGATTCATCTACGAAACATGTTTGAAAATGGTGATGTTCCATGATTTCCCATGGCTCTCTGAAATTGCCGCAGGGTATAAACAATCAAAGTCAAAAGGGATATTTTTGATGATTCCATCGCTATTCCACCAAATGGGAGTTTACAAGCATCGGGGTGCAAAACTGGGTTCTTTGTCTCACATGCTTAATGTACAGCATCCGGTCCATGTAAGGTTTACCCACAAGACGACACCTGTTCATGTAGGTAAATATAACATCACAAAAAAATCACCATCCATGACAATTGTTTGAGGTTCTAAACAGCACTACCATATGTGAGGGCACTGAGGCAAGTAGCTGATAATTGATCATATCCACCAATTGGCCAGTTGATTGCTAAGACCCACAGCCAAGGGGTGACGCTTTTGACATCTTTTGACTAGAGCAAATGCATGATGATTGAGTGGTCAAACAAGCACTTCATTGTAACTAACTCTCAATTGGGCTCTTCCGCGGATGAACTTAGATTGTGAATGATTGTCATATGTTATGATCGTCGTGATCTTGGTATTGTTATGTCATGATATATCATGATTATCACCCCCACTATACATATATATATAGTTCTTCTTATTCTTACTTTCTTATTGCTTCTCTTCTTCGCAGTATGCTTTTCACATCCCCAACGAGTAATGCGATTCCTGGCTCCTCTGAGATCAGTCATGGCTGCGATAAATTCTGCCCTCAGCCGCGCTTCAGACGAAAGAACTCGTCAGTGAAGGATTCCCTCGGTGCCGTAACATGGAGGATCTAGAGCCACCAATAAACTGGGGATTTTACCCTCTGGTAATGACTAACATAGCGAACTGGAAAATCACCATTTTTAATGGGAAAATCCACTATAAATGGCCATTTTCCATAGCTATGTTAAATTACCAGAGGGTAGTGGAGAAGATTAGCGACAGATTGTGACACCAGATTGGTTTGTCAGGTGAATCTTCCTGGGAAAGCAGCTTTTTTGTGCCAAACACTGGGCCAAACACTTTCCTTTGATCTCTTCGAATGTCTGCAAGAATAGCTGTGGCTCAAAAATATGGTGCCATACAAAAAAAAAAAACATGGCAGGTCATCATTGAAAAAAATTAGACATCCAGCAGGGATCAATATGGCTTAATAACCGGGGGCAGATGGACTATGATGGACGACTGCTGATTCGAGGACTTGGGAGTGATACGATGAAGTCCGCGAATCCAAGGTGACAATTTGAGCGAATCCAAGCAGTGGCTGATATTGAAAAAAAGTCCACCTGTTGTCAGCAATAAATCATCAATAAATCATCAATATTCATCAATATCATTCAATATCATTCAATATCATCAATAGATATTCACCAATGGTCAGCAATAAATCATCAATAGATCGTCAGCTGTTCAATGTCGAGCCAGAACGGAAACTTCGGTCAGCAAAGTTCCACGGTGCCGGTGCCCCCAGAAAGGCGAGGAGCGCCACGGACTCGCCAAAGGGCACGGCCAACAGCAGGGCCTTGACCGTGGGTCGTGTGGTATGCGGTTGACGTCGTGTCTTGGTTGGTGTTTTTTCATTGGGATTTCATGGGATTACCCTCTGGTAATGACTAACATAGCGAACTGGAAAATCCACCCATGTTTGATGGGAAAATCCACTATTAATGGTCATTTTCAATAGCTACGTTAAATTACCAGAGGGTAATGGAATTAGCTCCTCTCCGGTTAATATAATTGGATTGATTGGGATATATCTGGTTGGTGGTTTCAACCTGTCTGAAAAATATTAGTCAGTTGGGATGATTATTCCCAATATATGGAAAAATAAAAAATGTTCCAAACCACCAACCAGTATATCATTATAGATTACCTACAGTTACAATTGTTGGTGAGTCTCCGGGTCCTCATCACAGGGATGCCTGCCACAATGCACATAGGAATTCATGGGTCTGGCTATCCTCTCCAATGTCAGCCTCCATGGTTTTTTGAAAAAAGTTCCTAGCTGGGATCATTTTTATCTGGATCCTGGGATTAACTGGGATATGGTAAAACCCCCAATCGATGGGATATGGTGTTCCCCTATTTTTATTGGATATGTGTCCATCATTTTTTTGCATTTGGATGGATTTGGTTGGTGGTTTTACATATTTGTTTACGTAGATCCATCCAAATGATTCAGACCAAACAAGCCATCTTCGGTATACCTCGGAGATTTCCACCCTATAGCGGTGGGGTAGTGATATGTAGTGAATAAGAAGTCAGGCTTCCCTACGATCGGAAAACCCGGGGTGCACCAACAGAAAGACCTTCAACATCACGTACCCTTTCATGACCAACATCATTTCCAGGTTCCGAAAAGCACAAAAATGACACAGCTCAAGGTGAAATCGAAGTTCCAACCAGAAAAAAAACAAAACTTCTTCTACCCTCTGGTAAACGTTTACATAACTATGGAAAGATCCACCATGCTATTCATGGGTAAATCCACTATTTCTATGGCCATTTTCAATAGCTTTTTGTATGTTTACCAGGCCGGGTCATGTCCCTTATCAGTTGCTCCAAGGTGCAGCCAGAAGAAAGTAGCCTAGCAGCCTTTGGGCCTGGCAATCTTAGCCGGAGGGGGAGGACTGGGAAGACGAAGAAAAAAAAACAGAAATTTGGGGGGAGCCAAGTTTTGGTAACATGACTTAACCAATGACCTTTGGGTAACCTATTCTTCGGTGATGGTTTAATGGTTCACCAGTTGTCAGTACCAAGGATCCATTCCCATGGCTACTAACCTTAGGGAGTCTCGCCAACGCTAGGGTTCTGCTGATCTGTCAACCTCGGGATTCTATCTCGTCTCAGCAGAATGGGATATGTTTGATATGAGAGCTCCACAATTTCCATGCACTGGGTTTCACAACTGACTGTCAGCAAGCTGGGTGAAATTCCTAGGCTTGTATGTGTATATATGTGTATATATATACTGTATATATATATTTACTGTTTATATATATATACTATATATATACTGTTTATAATTTATACTGTATATACATATTCTCACATTGCAAAATTGGTCCCAATCACCCCAACCCATAAATGGTTGTGTCAGCCATTGACGAATACATTCTGTTAGAAAACACCATCCATTGTTGGGTAGTTGCATAACAAATATGACTTGACCCATTCCCCTCTCATTTCGTCGATGCTAAGGCTATGTATATATATAGGAATAGGTCAAAACCCAGTACCCTGTAGTTCACACCAAAGTAGCTAGTAAATGGATGTTCATCCCAAAAATAAGGTAGTTATAGGTATCGAACCGGAGACATGGAATAGGAACCCATAGTATAGATTGTATTTATCTCATATGTTCAGGTGTCCAACTGTTCTATTTTCGGGGCTACTATCTTGGAGTAGTTAGAATATTAAAAAAAACAAGCCAAATCTGCCCTAAAATGGGAATATCTTTGATTTTTTTCTATATTCTATCTACTCCAGGATGATTACACATATATAATCATATATAATCATATATATATGCTCTGTTTTGGCTGGATCCCAATCAAACATGCCAAATCCCCATGACCTGCAGCGAAGATAGGCCCGACCTGCATCCTGCGCGCCCACGCCATGGAGAGTACGAAGACACCTAGCCTCGGCATGCTATCGGTCACGAAGGATCGGAAAATGCTGGTGGCAACTAGTGGCAGAATCCATCACTGGAGAGTAGGAAGATGAAATTCATTCATTTCATGTTCAGGATGTGAAGGGGTGCCAATGGTTGGTCCCATTTGAAAGAATCCATGAGTTTATGAAAATCTTCATCAACCCCCCCTAAAAATGCTGGTGGCAAACCCCATGAAACACATGTTTGAATATGTTTTGGGGGGTAATTTTTCATAGTACTGTTTGATAAGAAGAGTTTCAGGGCGATTTTCCAATCCAAACCATGGCGTGGCGCCAATGCAATGCCAAGCACACTCAAAACTTCGAGCTTCGCTATCACCAAACAGCACTTCTTATCCAAAACTAGATATGGCAGTGTGTCAAAACCTTGTACCCCTGTAGTTCACATCAAAATAGCTGGGATTTATGGATGTTCATCCCCCTAAAAATGGTATTTTTTGGGGTATTGATCCATAGCCAGATATCTGTTCGCCCTTGTGTTTATGCCACCTATTGTCCCATAGGATCCATGTATGCTATATATTATATGGTAACATTTACCATCAATATACCCCCAATGTTAGCATATATACCATGCATGGATCCTATGGGTGTTGGTGACTGATCTTTGGAAATGTGTCCAACCACCCGGTGCTTTCGACTGGATTGGTCTCCGGGCAAAAGGGCGCTGCACCAGACGGCCCATACCACTGGGCCAATCTCCTGCTGAGTCAATGGTGATATATATATATATATATTAATATCTAATATGTAAACATAAATAGTAACATATCCCAGTTATGGCCTTATGGCTGTAAAGAACTTTAGAACAAAAATGGGGATTCAACCAAAATTCTCCAACCAGACCTCTAAGAACAAAGGAATTTACAGGGTAACCTCTATAAATGATGGACAAGACCTCTGGGATTCTGACCCAATGTGGGTCATTTTTTCGTGGCGAATCGTTGGGGGATGCGTGGCGGGCTCCATCGTTGGATCCATCGGGTTTTTTTTGCTGACCTCCATTCGGCATGGTTAATCTCAGCCCGGATTTGGGGTGATATAATGTCATACGATATATGTATATGTATATATATATGACATTATATTACCATTATATATATATATTTATATATATATATACAGTATATATATATATTTGTACATATTCATATATCATATGCCTCCATGAGAAGTTTGGTAAAGTTGACCAATTCACCTTCTCTCGACCAGGAAAAAAAAACAGTTGTACCCCGCCCAGCTGCCAACAAGCCAACTCACCTGCGCTAAGGCAAACAGCGAGACGGTCAAGGAAAACCTTAGAGGAAAAAATCAACCTGTCATGGGGTGAGGAAAATGTGTAAACTCATCTCTGAATGGTTCTTGGTTCCCTGATTCGGCCGGGGGTCTGCCAAACAAATAACAACATCTCAAGTTTTTTGTGTTGAACAAATGTGTGTGTGTTAAAGTGTATATATAAAGCGTACATGAAAAATTGATACAAATCGGTTTAAGAAGAAAAACGTCGAATCTTACCCCGAGTGTGTCGATGTCATACAATGATGGGTTTCTTGCGGTGGGGATACATGTGAGTTATCACCTGCCAATGAGTGTTTCACTCTGACAATGTCAGGTGATGCGCAAAACAATTCTCCCTTTGACCATTTTTCATCTCACCATGTTTGGTCACTAGCCACCCCTTCGAGGGAACATCTCAGCCTTCAGGGTGTTGCCCCACCGTAAGTTGCTTGCTCGCAGGATATATCTACCATAAACCCAAGAGTTATTGGAGTTATAAAGCAGTTTGGCTAACAAAGGTCATGATAAACTATAGCAATCCCAAAAAAAAAGATGCTGAAAAGTGGAAAACCTGGAAAATGTGGGGAGGAAAACATCATCGCAAATCCTGCTTTCACACTGTTTCAGCATCTTTTTGGGGGTTGCAAAAAATAACTCTAGACAAATTTGTCGGTGAACCACCTATGTTTATAGGACTTTATAGGCTTCATAGGCTACCATCTGGTTATTTAACATCGCCATGGAAAGATCCACCCATTTTTAAGTTCGGTAAACCATCTATTTCTATGGGCCATCTATACCATGGCTATGTTAGTCATAACCAGATGGTAAATCTACACCTTCCCCACCAAAAAGGGTGAAATCCCCACGTGATCTGCCAGGCAACGTGACCCAAGAGACGGCCGTCAGCGCCAGAGGGGTCCAGCTGTCCCAGCTGTCCAGCTTCCGGGCCTGTCTCAGGAGTAACTGAGTAGGGCTGGCAACCAGATCATAGTTATCTACAGTATGATATACCCTCTGGGGATTTTATGGGATTTTATGGTGGTTTAATGGGATCTAATGGGATTTAACAGGATATACCCTCTGGTTATTTGACATAACTATGGAAAGATCCACCATGCTATTAATGGGTAAATCAACTATTTCGACTGGGCCATTTTCAATAGCTATGTTAAATTACCAGAGGGTAGTTAGAGTAGATATCATATAGATAGTTGGATTGTCTAACTTGTTGCAACTATCTATAGTCATCAAGTTGGATAATCCCATTGATATGGGATAGTTACAGTAGAGAGTTGCTAAACCATATCTGACTAATCATAAATTCGAAATCAAGTGATGGTGATCAAGTTCATAATAGATAATGGCTACCTATCTAGTATTTACTAATCACGTTAGGTTCGCTCAGCCATTTCGTTTGATAGAATGGTAGTAATGTTAGTATATGTTACTAATGTTAGGTAGTTAATGACTACTCAGTTACGAATGTTAAATGATTAGATCAACCCATTTGTATATGGGATAGTTATAGACAGTTACTAAAGCATATCTGACTAATCAGTGACTCATGTTAGATAGTTAGATCATCCCATTTAGGAATCGTATATACCATTTAGTAACTGGTTATACACCATCCCATATCATATATGGGATAGTTACACAGTTGGAGGACTTACGATCATAGTTGGGTGGTGCACTGACTGTCGAAGGCTGTGTATATTAGTTTTAAAAAGCTATATATATATATACACATGTTGATTGATATGTGATCTGTGTGATGTGCGATATATCATATATGATATTCACGAGTGATGTGCAATATATATATAT
>Ga0126342_10007233_pt1 | contig 19796 bp, 17 predicted proteins | sample Cyp1metagenome_FD_92528 | JGI IMG/M metagenome (GOLD analysis project Ga0126342, IMG submission 92528) | Coral microbial communities from Lord Howe Island, Old Settlement Bay, Australia - Cyphastrea 1 metagenome | ecosystem: Host-associated > Invertebrates > Cnidaria > Coral ... | reverse complement strand
TGCACCCCGAAAATGCCTAACGTAACTTCTGAAACCCATAGAACATGATGATTTTGGCTACTTTTTCCTCCTGCTGCTGCTGCGGCTCCTGCTCCTAAACTTGCTTGTCTTATTCCCTGGCGCGCTCCCCCTTGCGTCTGCCGGGGTCGGCGGATATTGGAGAGCATGTGAGCCCTCAATGTATAGACTAGGTTGAATACCCAAAATAGTGATAAACTGGGTGGACCATCAATACGCATACTGTATTACTTGGCAACTGGCTGCTTTGCAAAAGCTACCTGCGATTGTTGGGGCTGCAATGGACACATAAAGACCTAATAGTTGGCGACAGAACCATTCCTGAGGCTAGTGTATACAAGGATGGATCCTTGTTGGGTTACACCACCCCAAACATCACTGAGATGTACTGAGGTCCAAGTGTTCCTAGTGTCCAGCCAATGATTTTATAAGTATACAACCCATTGTTTGGTGGATTGTCGTTTTCGTATACCATATGCCCCACTTACTGTCGCACTGAGCCAACTCTTCCCGCTATGTAGTCTCATTTGTTGGGCCTGAGACACAGTTTTCGGTGTTGGTATACACCATCTCACATGTTGTAATACATACGAATTGTACATACATGCGTTTGTATCTGCAAAAAAAACACATATATAGTATGGTAATGGTTGTATCCATTTGAATTCAAATCCATTTGGCTGAACTACGTCCAGAAACCATTTGTTTTGGTTATAGTCATACCTCACCTCAAATTTCTTTGTGATAAAAACCCTTTGCTGTAATCATTTGGGTCAAGTTTACCGGTTGATTGTACCACCATTTCAGCCAAGCATGATTGACTACCAAAGTGTCAAAAGGAAAACTCGAATATATAACATACTGTAGTGTTCATTCCCAAATGGCAAGGTTTGGTACATGGTGTATGGTTTATCATTGGGTCTGCCTGATTACCATCCACATATGGCATACTTACCATCCGGTTCGGTCAAGTTTAATGCAACATGTTGGCAACCACATATACCATGATGACATAGTAAGTATGGGAAAGGGAAAATCATTTCCTTCCAACTGTGTCATCATGAAATCCAGAAAGAAATGTTGGCATTTTACTTGAGCCATTAGAAGTACCACTGCTGATTGGTTATCATATTGATGGTTACAAGTTACACTCCCTCTTACTGTATACTGATCAGCGGTTATACGACGTATATGTTGGGGATTGATTTTCTCGATATCCTCAGGGTCATAAGAATACCGTAGATGGAAGAGATCCATAGAAATCCTAGGTCCTAGTTGAGAGGTGGTTTCTCATGGTTTATCCCATTGTTTATAGGGTTTCAATATGTCTCAACCATCCTTGCAGTGGTGATTTCGCAACCATCAAAAGTAGCACTTCCAAGGCCACCCTTGCTGTTGGGCCCCGTGGAGTGTGATGTCATCGACCCCGACCGGTCGACCTGGCGTTTCTCTCCGCGTCATGGCAGAGATGGGGGACGCTCTGCAATCCGGAGATTTTTTAGGGATTTTCCATCATCATTTGAGGTATGGAAACCCCCAGGGCACATATTAGCAACTTAAAGAATTTCGTTAGTTGATTGATATTGGCTATTGATGGCTATTGATATTGCCTATATTGATATTGATTGATATTGGCTATATTGATTGATATTGGCTATTGAGTCGTGTGTCGTGTTAGTGTTTTGAGTGAGACATCCTTCAGCCCGCAAGTTGCTGAGGGGCAAGCGGCTGACGCTGTCCTTGATGCTGTCCGAAGCTGGCAAGATCAATCAGCAGAACAAGAAGAGCCATGGCCACGGAAGGCTGTGATGCTGTGATGTTTGTCATGGCCATAGCCATAGCCATACGGTACAACCAAGCAGATGTCCCATGAATCGGTTGGACAAGAAGTGGCAGTGGTTCAAATCCATCGAAGTGGATTTCCAGGCAGTTGGTTTCTTGATGTTGGGTTGTTCGCGTTGTGGTTGTGATGATTTCTTGTTTTGTTTGATTCACCTGATTCCAGGAGGCTCCAAAAAAATGACTGGGGTAGGTTCGGCTTTGCTTCATCTGAGGAGATGGGATGAGTTGCAAGCCAAAATGAAAGCTGAGAAGGAGGTACCTTCATCCGGTGGCTCTGTCTATATTATCCAGAAGGATATATGGCTACATGTGGCTATGGCTCACCATGCTCAAGCTATGATTTCAAATGGATGGTGGTAAAGTCTGAAATGCAACCTAAGTTCCAGGACCTGAAACCTAAGATTTCTCATCAGTGGGAGGGCCCAACAAAAGCATGCAGAGGCGGATGCTGTTTGATGCTGTTGATGATCAAATTTGATCAGCCTATTTGCGTTTGTTTCATCAACGTGTCATTGAGATGATTTACGATGACTTCAGGACATTTTAAGGGAAACAATACACGAAAGATTTGTTTTTGATTACTGTAGAATAAAACATGGCTTCCGTGCCTTTCTTCAACCAATCCAGTTTTCACACGTAGATCCGGGTGCTGTTGCTCCACAGGAGAAAGGTTCCAGCGGTTCGACCGCAGCGGCGAAAGTTGAGCCCAAGCCTGCCGAGCACAGGCAGCAGAAGTTTATTCTAACAACCATCAAATGGGAGATTAACCAACATTGGTGGTTTAACCACCAAACGTGAACATATAGATAGATATATATATATAAATAATAGTTGATATTATCAATTGATATTTTATATAATCCAGAAATGATGGGGATCTAAGACGGCCATTTCAAGTGAACGGATCTGCTCATAGATTCTTAGCGGCACACCTTTAGGGCGGCCAGGGGTTCATCAATGGAACACAATCGTGGTCCAGTGCCCCATGTATGGTCTACAGAGTTTAGATATGTTTAGATATTTATATATATATATATAGGTACTCAAGTTAAGCCACAAAGATTTGTTGCAGATCAGGTTTCCAATTCAGCTCGGGCAAGGTGTTTTTCTTCATAACAATAGAGACAGAGAGAGCGATAAATTTTCAATTACTCTCTGGTAATTCAACATAGCTATGGAAAATCACCCTTTTTTAGTTTGTAATTCAATGGGCCGTTTTCCATAGCTACTCGTATGTTAAATTACCAGAGGGAGGTCCGACTTCATGGTGTGTCCCAAAGGGGCCACCTTTGCCCCAGTGCCACAGGTCCAGCTCCAATAGCCTTCCTGATCGTTACAGAGCATACGTCATCGCTTTCATCCTGGCCTTGTTCTCCATCGGCTACGGGCTCCTGCTGGCTTCACGATAGGTCGGCAGCCAGATTCGTGGGCCTGGTATAGTGTGATTTCGTCAATCAGATGTGGAGTCAAAAATGATTCTCTACCAGAAAAGGGAGGGTGTCATAGCAAACATGCAATAAATATGAAAGCGAGTCAAAAGATTGCCCCAGGAAGAAATGAACATGAGTATAATGGACCTAGGTATAGATGGGCAATCCAATCCCCCAATAACTGCCGCTAATCATGATCCAGTACTAAACAGGGTAAGGGGTTGCATATGACAATAGCCCGCTGTTTGAAACTTGCAACGTGCATGTGGTATGTGCAATTTACATAATGTAGTAACCCATGGCGAGTATGAACATCACTTTGAGCGAGTTGGAGATACGATAGTGATAGTGATTATGCCCACCCAGTTCACCAGCTATAGTGATCCTTGTGAATATCCGATGCACAAATCTTCATCGGAATTGTCCCAGGTCCTGTCCGCAGATCCGCAGATCCGCGGCAAAAAGTGTGTGTTGTTGCCGGGCCTCCAGTGCCATAGTGCCTAACTCGGAAAATTTCTTCGGCTGATGGTGTTATTTTTGGTGTGTTTTTTTGTACATGTTTGTACCCTCCGGTAATCAAACATGGCAGAAAATCCCCTCTAAATGAAGGTGTTGATATGTAAGTTTTAACTGTTTTAACACCGGAAAATCATCTATAAATGAGGAATTGCCCATTCCCACGTTTGATTAGCGGATGGTTTTGACATGCACTAAAGATGTCGCCAGTTGACCCCTTGGGGAGGGGAGGGGTGGTGGGGTGTATAATGTCAACCCTGGATTAATAAACCCCAAACGGCCCGGCCGTTTAACTGGGGTACCATAAAAAAGTAGATGAAATTACTATTGGAGTACCCCCCTAACCATGGTTTAGTCTTAACCAGGGACAATGGTCACGGTCAGAATGGTCGGTCCTTGGGATACACCTCGCCGCTTGGCAGGGCCACATGCTTCCAGTAACTATAATTCAAATTACTAAGTAATAATGAGTAACAAATAGATAACAAATAGATAACAATATATAAAACATTATAAAAGTACATCTAATATATAAATACAATGATAACTAATACAAGCATTTAACAACATGTATATAAAAGTTCCTCTAATCCCAATAATGACAACTAGCTGTCAACTAATTAATCGCAGGCAAGAACTGTGGCGAAGATCGTGGGGAGACCAAGGCTGCAGGAGACGACAAGTTAAGATCCTTAGCTCCCAACGCAAACCATGGCAGAAGGTATGTTACCTTGATAATCTCTTCAATCAATGGAATGGTTAAGAGAAACAATCACTGGAAAACTATTGGTTTTAGGGGTCTCCTGATTTTGTTCTCGTAAACCAGGGAGCCATTCTGCTGTGAAGCACCATGGCTTCTGTATATCCTTAGGAACAATAATGTCCATTACACTTTGGTGACTAAAGCAGTTTGCCATGGAAAATGGCCATGGAACTAATAGGAACGTCATCTACTTTCATTGGGTAATTTACAATGGTTGAGCGTGAAATTACCAGAGGGTAGAAGCCGTGTGGCACTCATTTATTTTTCCAAGTCGTGATGCATAGGCTTCACCAAAGGCTCGAGGATGAACGACGTCTCTTTTGGGACGACACCAGCCACCGGAAGATCTGGATTATTTTGCCAAAGTGATCGGAGTTCATGAGGGTTTCTGCAAGGCTTTACTGACATGATGCCTGAAGCTAGCAAGAGTGTAAACATGTGTAAACATGTGTAAACAACTAGGATCAACTTGGGTATATATCCAGTATATCATATCCAGTTATTAACTCTTACAGTAACTAATTCTCGTCAATCTCATCAATCCCATGAGTTCCATCACTTCAGAGTGGGCTGTTTGTCGCTTCCCCGCCCAGTTGGTCAGTGGATACGTGGAGAAGCAGCGGCACTTCCCTTCCAATCTCGGGGCCTGGTGGCCCAGTGGAACCGTTTTCCGGGATGGCTGGAGAATGGCGCCTGGTTTCAGGAGTTGGTGGAAGGGTTGAGACGGGTTGAGATGCTAATGTGTTGCGTGGTATTTTATTATATAAACATATATAAACTTACTTGGTCGGTAAGGTGTTATATTCATATTGACAATACCGCCTGGGGCGTGGGATCTAGCTTTCTTTTGTGGCCAACAGAAAGGTGATCCCTTCCCTCTAATCATAGCACTCCCAAGAAATTCAGAGTTGGTATTGAATTTGTCCATGTGGGGTTCCATATGTGGGGATGGAGATTAGGATTATTGCGGGGATTACTGTAGATTACATGCGTTTGATGTATAATTGTCAATGATGTTATTATTGACGTGTTTACAACACACAGCCACACAGCACACACGCACATTCACACATACACACAAAAGTGTACAATATATATATATATATATATACATATATATATACATATATATATACATATATATATACATATATATATATACATATATATATATATATATATGCATATACATATGCATATACATATGCATGTAGCAACCCCCAAAAATAGAAAGTAAACTCATATATCTTAAAATAGTGAAGCAAACCTGGACCCATCATCTGGACCCTTTTTCTTCATTTTTGTTTGAGGGTGCTTTGATTCTCAAAGCTGAGGCTCCTGGGCATCCTTATGGCTTGTCCTGGTCGGGTGCACTCGGGCGCCTCGGCATCGGTTTTCAACGGACCACTTTAAAAACCTTGGGACCCAAGGTTTTTCCCATGTTTAGATTCGAATATGGCTAGAATATCTCGAATCATTCAGTTTTGGCACCTTATGATTTTTCAGAAAAAAGTAGTTCGATGTTGAGGGTACCCAATGATACCAGCCCCATCCAAGCTGGATCGGAATGATATGCCCCTGCAAGTTGATCAGGAACCACGTGGAGTACCCTACCATGTAGGATAAACATACAAAAAGAGGTGGAAAATCATGGTTTCCCTGGGAAAGTGATCTACAAATGCTGAGTGCTGGGGAAACACCACATCTATGTTAATTTACCGGAGGGTAATACTTCTGGCAAATCACTTGAAATGGCCAAACTGGCGGTCCCCGGCTGGTCTGAAAACTTAACTTGCGTTTTATATGAATATGATCGTTATCCAAGATTAGAGCCTCAAAACATGCGTGCTTGAATTCAGAATGTGCTTGTTTGTTGCTCAAAATACTTGTCTACGCTGGGTTCAGTGTTGAATTTCCATGGTGTAATCCCACTTGCGTTGTTTAACATGCAGCCATGGAAAGGAAACCTGCTGTTCCTAGGAACGTGAGCCTCGCAGAAGGCACTGGTCGTCCGGGGCCCCGCAATAACACTCCCAAGGCTCGGATTGACATCTGAATTCTGTGGGTTTTCACCCACATATTCAGTTGGTAAAATTTCAGCAAACGTTGGATCAACTCCTAGGCAACACCCAACGGACTACCAGGGAGTTCCAACCCAACAGAGCGATGTGAAGCTATAGCCCATCATTGCTGCTGGGAGATCATTTGACGATGGGGATATGGCATGGATATGGCAAACATATACATGATTAATATCTATATCTATAAGTCTATATCTATTATTCATACCATCGTATCTATTATCTATATTTATTATCTATATCTATATCTATGTTCTATATCTATCATCTATATCTATATCTAAATTAATATCTATATATACAGTATATATATATACATAAGTGTATATATATATATTTTCACATTTGATTTCTAATTACAATGGATGGGATGATTAATGTCGGGAGTCATCATCCCATCCCATCATAATCCCTCTTTCGAGAGCCTTTTTAACGGTGAGGTTTGCAACAGCACATCGAGAAAAAACTGCCCCCGAGCACTGCCCGGGCGGCCTGGTCTACCACACTGCCTGGTAACACTGCCTGGTATAGTCGCTGGCATCCTCGCTTCACAGGATGATATTGCACTCGGTCAATCCCTGCATGTTACTGGGCATTACTGGGCAAAACCCACGCTATGACAGGAGCGGGTTCAATATGGGTCAATATCCCCTGAAGTTTTGTGGATTTGCATGGTATCTTCTCCAAAGACTCTTGAAGCGTTTAAGGGTTGAACAGTTGAGCTCGCATGTTTTAGTAGCCAGGCATGTCCTCAATTCCATATCCTCCTTGGACCCTGTGGGCACCTTTGGGTTCACCTGCAGCATGCCACCTTACTGAGGCGGCAATGTCTTACCAGAAACTGAACGCATCCCAGAAGAGCTTTTTGGGAATAGACAAGAAGGGCTGTTGAGAACTCGCAGCATGAGAAGAGGCTGATGCCTGAGGGCGTGCGCAGAGAGGCTTACCTTGAAACAGACATAAGATACAACAATGATTGTAAATTGTTGTTTTAGAATGCTATAGACGTTGTTTTATTGTTTAATTATATTTAACTATGTCTTATTAGGATTATTTAGGACGTGGTAATATCAACCTGAAAGTGGAGCACACCCCGGCGCACATGAGACTTTTTGTGCGGTTCTCAGACGCTTGTATTTTGAGACCGAGAAGTAGCCGCACACGACAAGATTCTGATGCTGGCTGCGGCTGCTTTTATAGCTGGGTAGGGATCCGACAGGGATACTGCCATAGTATAATTATATCTACTATATATATATAATAGGGATGACATGGCTTCAGTTGTTCTGACAAAAGAAGCCGGATGTAACCAACAGTTTTTTACTTTACAATATATATATATATACAATATAGTATATCACTGGCGGTATGTTGCAGATACAGTGTTGAATGCCGAGGTCGGAAGATAACTTGGCAAACAGTTTAAGGAAAGAAAGTCCCATGCAGTCTGGCAGATGATTTGGCTAGCACTAGGACAAGTGGAGTCACGTCCAGGTTCTGTTGCTATGTGCTGATGCGCTGATGACATCAAGTAAGATCACTTCCCGCGACAGATAGGACATGATATGTGTATATGTTCACACACACATACATATGTATATATATATATATTTAAATATGTATGTATATATATATATATATATATCAGATATATAAATATGTATTTACTTTCATTTATATACAGACATACCGATACATGTGACATACATATATCATATATATATAAATGATGTGTTTAATCCATGGACGCTAGCTGTGGCTCCCTCCGAGCCTTGGAGCCTTGTGATCTCTGAAAATCGGATCTCGCCACCCGCTCGCCCAAAGCGGCAGACAGCCCCAAGGAACCGCCCTCAGACTTTGCATGCGTAACCCATTCGAGAAGGGTGCTGTAATGTTGGTCAATAACCCCAAGGAATAGGGCTTTCTTGTTTGTGAGTTGGGTCAAAACCTATGAAATACTACGTTTAGGGGGATGGACATCCATTTACATCCATTCACAAGTTTTTTTGATGTTCACCCATACATTGAATCAATTTGGGGCAGAGGGGCCCCTGGGAGCCGCAGGAAGCAAGAGATTGTTCAGAAATGATCAAACATGCATACCTCATCATACCTCTCAGATACTGCAGGAGTCTGGGTAGCTCAAGAGTAGACACCAAAATTGGACGGGTTGAGGCTTTGGGGATGTCAGCCGCAACAAACACATATAATATGTTTTGGGCACCCCTCAAAAACACGGACGAATTACGCGCACTACTGCTCAAACACTACATGTTAGAACCTCCTTCGATTTCACCAAACTTCTCCCACTACCTTTTTTGGAATGCACATAATAACTGAATATAACTGATAACTGCCGTCCTGCGAGTGGTAAACCTTGGCGGCTCAGAAATGGCCTTAGACGTTTGTTTTTTGGCGTCATTTTTGAGGGTCCAAAGGCAGTTTCACCCAGCTGGCTAAGCCAGCTGGAAACCCTGAAGGCAGACGGGGTGTTGAACAAAAGATGCAACACGTGTTGGGCATGGCAACAACTGATGAAAAGCAACCGCCAAAAAGTTGAAAAGTAAAATCATGACAAATCCTAGGTAGTGATGAATTGATGTCTATGTTTGGGTGAAACACTATGTCTATGTAAATCCAGCAGGCTGTTTCAGCTACGAAATTTGGCAGTTCTTCCAGGAAATGACCATGGAGCCAAAGCATTTGAAATCCCAACTGGCTTGATCACAACCAGAGCCACTACCCATATGATGGCAGTGCAAGTGTTCACGCAGAATTTCAGGCTCAGAAGCTCTTCAAGAAGCATGGCTTTGTGGTGAATATATTACATATGCAATCATGTAGGATACACATGCATATTTGCCCGGGTCGAATTAAAACACTGGGGGGGTCTCTGGGTTATACATCCACATTTTGAGACATTTTAGACAGCATGCCTGACAGCCCACGCGTTTGACCGCCTCCTAGTGGCCATTGGTTTGTGCTTTTACGAGTCACTTCCTGGAATGCTGATCCGGCTGATCTTTTAGCAAATTTATGAAAGAATGTGCAGAATAAACAATCTGGAGAAGTTAAGGAACCGACCTATCAAAAGCTTAACCACATGCTTTTGATTTATGCAGTCATGACGCCGATGACCCAGCCGCTTGGGAGCCATGTCGTCCAAGCGCAGGACAGTGCGAGTGGTGGAGCGGAGTGGGACGGCTGAAGCTGAAAGATCGACAGATGAGGTCCAGAGAATGGATTTGTGAAAGATGTCACAGAGATTGGCATCTTATTGAAATATGTTATTTTATGAGTAAAGTATATAATTACTTACATTTGGTGTCTAGTGTTTGGGAAGGTTTGTCCTCTCACCGTGTAGCCCGTGCATATTCAAGTAAGGCCCATGGAAAAAGGTCGCAACATGTCGCAACATATTCCAAAATGCACAAATATCGAGTGTGTTCGCAATGCAAATATCATATACATACAAGTTTTCCCCAAAAAGAAAATATCCCAATAATAAGACTTTAAGAATCAAGAAAGCACGCAAAGATGGGTTTGTTTGAGCATGGGCACCCCCCAATGCCATTGGATTTATCATGTTTCCCCATTAACTTGCATTTTCGGAGGGTATACCCCAGTTTCAAACACACCCAAGAATCAGACTAATTTGCTCATATAAATGTATACAACCATATATCATCACTGAATCATCATATATCTCCATGGTATATCAATACCAAATAACATCCAAACATTTTTTTACTTGAATCCCTAATTATCGCTCGTTAAGCCACCCTTGTTCATTCTTCAAACACCATAAATACGCCGCAGTGTTCATCCAGATTCCCATGATCCCAAACCAAAATCACCCATCCATTGCTCCTCAAACCAACCATTTTCAGGGTAAAACACACATTTTCATGGCAAAACATTCATTTTTCATGGTAAAACACCAAATTTTCATGGTAAAACGCCAATTTTTCATGGTAAAACACCAAAATTTCATGGTAAAACGCAATTTTTTCATGGTAAAACACCAATTTTTCATGGTAAAACACACATTTTTCATGTAAACACACATTTTTCATGGTAAAACACAAATTGCTCATGGTAAAACACAAATTGTTCATGGTAAAACATTCATTTTTCATGGTAAAACACACATTGCTCATGGTAAAACACAAATTTTTCATGGTAAAACACAAATTGTTCATGGTAAAACACAAATGGTTCATGGTAAAACATTCATTTTTCATGGTAAAACACAAATTGCTCATGGTAAAACACAAATTGTTCATGGTAAAACACAAATTGTTCATGGTAAAACACAAATGGTTCATGGTAAAACACACATTTTTCATGGTAAAACACAAATTGCTCATGGTAAAACACAAATTGTTCATGGTAAAACACAAATTGTTCATGGTAAAACACAAATTGTTCATGGTAAAACACAAACTGTTCATGTTAAAACACAAATTGTTCATGGTAAAACACACATTTTTCATGGTAAAACACACATTTTTCATGGTAAAACGCCAAATTTTCTTGGTAAAACGCAAATTTTTCATGGTAAAACATCAATTTTTCATGGTAAAACACACATTTTTCATGTAAACACACATTTTTCATGGTAAAACACAAATTGCTCATGGTAAAACACAAATTGTTCATGGTAAAACACAAATTGTTCATGGTAAAACATTCATTTTTCATGGTAAAACACACATTGTTCATGGTAAAACACAAATTTTTCATGGTAAAACACACATTGTTCATGGTAAAACACAAATGGTTCATGGTAAAACACACATTTTTCATGGTAAAACACAAATTGTTCATGGTAAAACACATTTTTTTCATGGTAAAACACATATTGTTCATGGTAAAACACAAATTGTTCATGGTAAAACACGCATTTTTCATGGTAAAACACACATTTTTCATGGTAAAACACAAATTGTTCATGGTAAAACACAAATTGTTCATGGTAAAACATTCATTTTTCATGATAAAACACACATTTTTCATGGTAAAACACAAATTGTTCATGGTAAAACATTCCTTTTTCATGGTAAAACACACATTGTTCATGGTAAAACACAAATTGTTCATGGTAAAACACAAATTTTTCATGGTAAAACACAAATTGTTCATGGTAAAACGCAAATTGTTCATGGTAAAACATTCATTGTTCATGGTAAAACACACATTGTTCATGGTAAAACACAATTTTTTCATGGTAAAACACATTTTTTCATGGTAAAACACAAATGGTTCATGGTAAAACACACATTTTTCATGGTAAAACACAAATTGTTCATGGTAAAACACAATTTTTTCATTGTAAAACACAAATTGTTCATGGTAAAACACCAATTTTTCATGGTAAAACACACATTTTTCATGGTAAACCACATTTTTTTCATGGTAAAACACATATTGTTCATGGTAAAACACAAATTGTTCATGGTAAACCACCCATTTTTCATGGTAAAACATCTCTGATGGTTAAACCATGGCATCCATGGCATCGTTTTCCAGGCGCCCCCATGGCATCCCCACTGAGCTCGCCCCGCGCGCGCAGCAGTTCCCGCGCGGCCTTTCGCTGTCAATGCCTGGAGCGAACCTTCGCGCGGCTCGACGAGGCCTACCCGGCGGCTTGGCGAAAGAGAAGAGCCATGTGTAAACCATAGTTTATTTTAGTTTATAAAACTATGGTACTATGGTTTATATATATATGAATTATGATAACTATGACTATAGTTTATTAACTATATATATAATATATATATATAGGGTACTTCCCAAATAGTCATAGTATGTCATAGTTATCATAATTCTGATGCTTAAATGGTACCACCCCAGTTAAACAGCCGTTTGGGGTTTATTAATCCAGGGTTGACATTAATACGTATATATATATATAATGAGGGTAAAATAATGTCATCAACCACCCATGTGGGAATGGTAAACATAGACGCACCACCTATGTATGGTGATTTGGGTTGGTTTATTATTGCTTTGCAAACAATATATATATATATGTACTAAATACTGCCTATAGCGTACCTCACACATGGTTTGCCATTGTTTGTCTTTATGCTACATATGTGCTAGCTTTAGTTTATTTGCTCAAAGTGTGCCCATGCATACCTATACAATGCATATATATATATATACACATTATATGCTTGCATGGAGTATGTGTTAAACGATACATATAATACATACATACATAAAATACATGCATATATATAGAGAGATACATGCATAGTTGTGTTTATATATACATTTACATACATAGAAGTTTTGTATTTACCAGATAAATATAAATGCCTAACTAACATTATACACCTTTGTGTAGTATATACGCTTCTTCATCACTGCCTGTATCCTACTTGCGCACTAAATATATCACCTGCACATGTGTCATAGTGTACATACCTATATACGACTCATTGCATAGGGTGCCCAGTTCCTGTATACGTATATACCCCCCGTAAACTCCCTAAATGCTCTCTCTCTCTCTCTATATAATCCCTATAAACTGGACATCAACCGCTTACAGCTGCACTAACACTGCCCATGTAGGATTGTTGCTGAGAAACCCTTCGCCCCCACGCCACAGGGATGGGGGAACCATCTGGCTCGGGGGGGTGGTGATCCCTGCATATGTATACATGTATATATATATATATTATTATATTTTATTTTATTATAATATATTATATTAAGTTATATTGTACTGTATTGTATTAATTATGTTATCATATACTTTGCTATATTACAGTATCTTAAAATTTTCTGTACAACATATCGTATATATATATATATATATACATAAACATATGTATATATATATAGATGGTGATGGAGAGGGAGAAATATATGTTTGTATATAGCTATTTGTTTTTATATATAATAATAAGTTGCCAATCGCATATGCTGTACTTAGTACTTGGCTATTTATTCATTTGATTTTCCTGTGCTTTTATCGTTTGAGATGTCATATGCACAGGCCTCGGTAATTGTGTGATACTTTTTGTGTGTGTAAATATACACTATAATTTAATCAGAAGTATGCAGAAGTATAAATGTAAGTGCACGTGCAAGAGTAAGTAGAACACACAGAGAGGGAATGGTATTCATTCACAATGTTTAGTTTTTTTCCAAGGATACATCAATTTTGAACAGAAACCATTTTGTGGCACCCTTGGTACCCCAATTGTGATATTTGTGTGACTTGAGCCTTTCAGGGAAGTGCATGTGCACTTCAATGCCTGATCACTGCCAGAAATATCCAGACACCCACTGGCTAAGGTGAAGTTAGTGACTTTCGACTTCGATGAAACCTTGTCCCTTGACGAATTTGAAGGTATGGGCAGATGAAAATGACCTGAGACCATTTCACACCTGCATTGCTACAAGGTGCTACAAATGATGGTTCTTATTTCCGACGTCGTTTCAAATCTGGCTTGGGCTTGTAAATGCTCATAGGTTAGGTGGCCTATTGTTTTCATCATCTTTACGCATGCCATACATGCTCGCAGTTTCACATTTGTGCTCCTGTTTGGGAAGACGAAAATGGTTCTCGTTATTGAAACCATCAGCTACATACCATCCATGCACATCACGTTATTGACTCTTGGGTGAATTTGGTTCGTCATTTGCCATTTGCAACAGCCTGAGCAAACGGTTCTGTCAGTTCTATCTCCAGCATGTGAGAACGCCAAGGATATATAAACATGCCATACATGCTGCATAATTTTGAACAGTTTTCTCAGTTTCTGAGTGTCCTTACCTCCCATGAATCGGGATCCAGACAGCTGATTTTGTGAACCTCGCCATGTGCACTTCACAAAAGCCTTCCCCTGAATTTGTATTACTTTGTTGCCTGAGGTGCGTGGTTTCATGTAAAAGGTTTATTTGTTTTTTTTTGCATCCTTACTTGTTTATGGGAGGAGGATTCAATCACCTTATGTTTTTTCGACGTGCGATCAAGCCATCAACTCAGCCTGTGACCCCAGATATGAAACTTCAATATGTTGAATTCATAGTTTACACTGAGCCATCCATGATTCCTGCATGAAATACCAGTTACGGAGTTATAAATACCCACAAGTGGCCCAAGAGTATGACACCAGAAGATGGTATTACGGAAAAATAAGTAGAAACCAACTGAGTAAATTAAAGTTATGTTTGCCTTTTTTTTGGAGCAATAAACATAGCAACGTCACCAGTTTTGATCGCAGGACCTTGATCACTTACCTCATCGAAGATGGGGACTCGGAGGAAGTGCAGTGCTCTGACGGCAACAGTATCGCAGCTGGAGGAAAAGTGTTGCTTTAACCATGAATAAATGATGCCTTAACGATGAATACATGATGCTTTAAGCAGGAAAACACGTGGTGTAAGACGCAACAATTATAGGAATTGTATAAATGTGATAAATTTCGGTTTATAATGGCCTGACGTGTCATGGGAACGGTTAGGATTGGGGTACTGTAGCTATCCAAAAAGTCAGTCATCAGCTACTGTAAACATGAGTTGTTTGCAGGGTGCTTAAGAGTGGTCACGATTTTCTTTCAATGTGTTTTTTGTTGCTGCTGAAATTTATGTAATGTGTTCACAGGGGTTTTTGATTGAACAGGTTCATTCTGCTGGTGACAGCTCCAATGGTTATAAATTACAGTTAAGTTTCAATCGAAAAATGAAAAGACACATCTATGTCCCAAAAAGTGGGAGGCCAAAAAGTCTCTAAAATTGCTTATCTTTGTAGGGACGTGGATGTTTTTTTCTTGCATCCCCCGTTTTTGGACTCAGATGTTTGATCCCTTCACTGTTGAGGTTAGTAGAACCCAAACACTTGGAGGTTGGGAGAATCCACGCACCTGTGATAACTACAATGACTACATAAATGTATATAAATGTAACAACACCCTCGAAACTCCCTCACCATTTTGCCTCAGAAGACTTCTAGATTATACAAATGAGACAAATTCATCTCTTCTCATGAAACATGAAACAGTTTTGTCTTGACATAGACGCCAAGGAAGCAAATTGTGAGAACCAACTTCCAAACACCTTGGGTGAAAGGGTGTCTTGGCTGCGATCATATCTTCGCTTGGTGGCTGGTGGCCACGGCGGCCGTACATGGCCAGTGCAAACTTCAGATTCCAACAGGAATCATCGTGCTCCTGCCTGAAAAGCAGGAATTCATCATGTTTTCCCTTTCAAAAACCAATCCCTCCGCCAGGAGCCGAATTGAGAATCTCAAGAGCAACTCGGTCTTGGCAGAATCTCTTGTCAGTTTATGTAGCGCACGTTTAGTAGCTATGATTGTGCCATTTCTACCGTTCGTGGTGAACACTGGAGAGAGATTTGAATAGGCAAGAACACCAGGAATGAGAATTGTTCGTGGTCGGCTTGAAACACCTGGTAAACAGCCAAAACGCGTCACAAATTGTTGCATATACCCAGCTATGCCTTGGTATATCTAACCTAACATAATAAATACTATGATTCTGAACTCGGGCACCGCCATTCAGTAAAATCTCGGTTCACTGGTTCAATGATTGTTTGTTCATCCCATTCAACCAGCATGTTCCATCATTATTCATGATTTTTGTTTCCCATGAAACCAGTGTTTTCCATAATGTTTCATCATGTTCATCCCATTTAACTGGCATAAACCCAGTATTTTTCCATATGTTTCCCGTAGGTATGCTGAAAGCTTTGTCAACCTCCAATTCTGGACAACGACGTGCTCTAGCAGTCCTTACGCGCCTTGGGAACATCCGCTGATCCGCTGAAGGGGAGACAATCCGCACGTGGCGGTCCCAAGCCCCATCTTTAGAGGATGCTTAATATACACATGATATATATATATATATATATATGTATGTAATTATATATACATATGTGTGTGTATGAATGTGTGTGTCGTGTGGCATTATAATTATCTTTATCTAATATCTAATATATATATGTACATATATATATATCTAGTATCTAATATCTAATATCTAATATATATAAATATATACAATGATATCTATGCCTGCGGACCGAAAACCGTGCTCGTAAAACTAACCTTTTTTTGTCCTAACAACTTCCAACTTCCAACTACGTTACAACCATTTCTGACAACTTCCATGGGATGGGGTGGGCTATCAGCGTTCTTGACCCTAACAACTTCCAACTACGTTAGTCACTTCTGCTACATCGTCCCAGTACGTTTGTAACTGTTCTAACAACATCCAACGGAGTCCAACGACGTTGTAACGACTTTCTTGATGTTACATTATAAAGTTTCGTATAACAACTACCAACCTGAGTGACTTTGGCATAACAACTCGCAACTACGTTGCTACCTTCTCCAACAGCTTCCAACTACACAAGTAAATTGTTTCAATTTTAATTATAAATTGCAACTATCCACATGGCCCCCGTATTATAACAACTATTTTCAGCCAGGTTGATGCTTGAATAAGGGTTCCATATATATATATCCATATATTCTGGACATCAAACAATTTCAAAAAGTTCCAACTAAGTCAATTCCTGCCCGATATTGTTTATAATGTGGGCAACCAGTAATAAATAGACCTAAACTTGGGGTTGTTTTATGACATTGGCTTCACATGGCTTTACCACATTATAATATTTTTCGTTTCAATCCTGCTTCTTACTCATTGGCATATATTTAAATCTATATTTATATTTGTATTTACATATTATATATATATACATATGATACAGCCTCCCCTGGCCCCCCCAATGGATATATACCAGATGCTCCACAGCGCTCTTTTCGCTTTCGCCCGCAATGGCGCGCTAGGAAGAACTATGCTGGACAGAAGGCTGTCCATCTCCTATTGCACATCGCTGGCCTGGCCAGGCGGCCGTTCCTGCCATTGCTAAGAATTGAGGCAAGTCATTGTCAGGACCGAACTGTTAGTTGATAAAGTGGCGTTTTTTTCTTTAATAGTGTTAGAAATTGTCATTGTTTTGGAGGCTGTTGCTGCCACACCTTGACACAAATTACGAGGGAGGGGGAGCCGGGGAGCCGGATGTGCGACCGGGGGGACATCTGACATGATTCCCAGGGACATGATAAATCCAATCCTTAAATAGATAGAAATCATGATAGATCCAAGCTTTCGGCGTATTCTGCGTATTTTTTGGGGAATATCATTTCTTATGTTGAGACGCCACATAAATAGTTTTAAAAAAATTGGACATCCCATTGCATCCCCATATGTTCCCATGTTTATCCTATGTTATCCCTATGTCTCCAAGATACCACCTCGCTACAGGACATTCCCCGGCCCGCAAGGTACTTCGATGCCATTTGGGCCTTGCCTTCGGGTGGTTTGTACCGCTGCCAGGATGAGTGGTATGAAATGCCCACGCCGCATCTCGGCGATGTGCTGGGCATCCGGCACCAGTTGATAGGTAGCTTATCCCATTAAAAAGGGTTTCAATCATCCAAGGTGGTGCAGGATTTCGAAGCCATCCATTGTATGTTGGCAGAATGTGGCAGAATGTGCAATGTAATTGTGTCCTACATGCATGCATGCGTAATTATACTTATTTGATCTTATTTGCTCATATAATCTTTATGTTTATAGGGCCTTATCGGCAAGGTCAGTACTTTTAAAACCGGCGATTTTTCCCCATTTGAGGATATCATCAATGGCTGGTAAAGTGGAGGCATTTTAGGGATAGTTGATATAACAGTTTGAAATCTTTACAGTATCTTGCAGTTCGATGTCTTTCAGGATGACTTCTTCTAGAACTGAGTGACTATGACTATATATATTATATATATATGTATATATACATATGTAAATATATTTATTTATATATATATATATATATTTAAAACACACACACACGTTTCTATGTTTTAAGACACACACACATGTGCAACTGCACCAACCCTTCTTTTGAATGTTCCTCTTCTTTTTCCCATACTCGTACCATGAAATTATATACATGGACTACATGGACACTGTCATGATTAAAGTGTCAGCCATCTGGTGATGCATGCTCCAAGGAATGTGAATCACAAGGCGGATCTGTGCCGTGGTGCACTGGGGGCCCCCGAGCGGGCGGGCATTGCCGCACTGGGTGATCCAAAATGATCCTTTTTGCATTTCAGGGACCCACGATAGAAGCCCATCGAAAGGAATTCCCCATGCAACTGGAGTGTTTTTGTGTTTAGTACTTTGGGCGTGAGCTGAAAAGCCTGGGAAACTTAAGTTTCCAATACTTAGCCAGAAGTGGAGGAGGACTGTATAGCATCCCGTTAGGTTTAGATTGGCAGGGGCGAGTACAGTCGATTTTTTTTTCCGCATTTCTTGGCCACTGTTGATTTCGCGAGTTGCCAAAGGCCCTCCCCCAAGGACATGCTATTTTCTCAGTACAAGTCCTATACGTTGGTGCAACTATAGCTAGTTGCAAGGAAGACTCACAGCATGCGCTGTTTGAATTGTGAAGACCATGATTTCAATAGTCCTCTTTGACCACCCAGTCATTTGGACGAACTTCTTCGTCACTGGAAGCGTGGCCAAGGTTGGCTTTGGTAGTTGAGTCTCCCAGCGCCACTGGGCTGCATGGCTTCAGAAAGTTCACTGCGCAGTCCTACAGCAAAAACACATCTATGCTACATTGTGCCAATATTTTTTGGTGGCGGCCCAGGCGCGTATCATGTGTATGTGCATAAGTCATACGTATGCAATACATATTTATATATATATATATACATATTTAATCCCCCATGTATAGCTCACTATAAAGTGGATATCCTTTGCGCCTATAAAGTGGATTTCCGGTCGCCACTTTATACACCGACAATGGGGGATAAAGCCGTGTTTTGCGCGAGAAACATGCCCTTGGACCTGGAAAATCACTTTATTGCAACGTTGGTTTTCCAGTTTATACCCGGCTGGTTTCCCACAAGGAAACGACTCAATATATGCGGAAATGCACTTTATAGACCGTTGGTTCCCTTCAAAGAATGGCCAAAATATGTCACACCATCCACTTTATAGAAACATGTCTCCCCAATGATTTCGGGCCAATATTTTTCTGTTGGGGCTGTATACATGGCAAAGCACTTTATAGAGTGAAACTTGCCCTTTAAGAAGA
>Ga0126342_10007232_pt1 | contig 19800 bp, 15 predicted proteins | sample Cyp1metagenome_FD_92528 | JGI IMG/M metagenome (GOLD analysis project Ga0126342, IMG submission 92528) | Coral microbial communities from Lord Howe Island, Old Settlement Bay, Australia - Cyphastrea 1 metagenome | ecosystem: Host-associated > Invertebrates > Cnidaria > Coral ... | reverse complement strand
TACATACATACATACATACATACATACATACATACATACATACATACATACATACATACATACATACATACATACATACATACATACATACATACATACACATACATACATACATACATACATCCATACATCCATCCATGCATGCATGCATGCATGCATGCATGCATACATACATATATATATATATATGTATATATTTAAACCACTATTTACCTATTAAGAATGGTGATTCTTCAAGTTTTTCATTCTTCATGTTGTGCGGCATGTTGGCAGGTTCAAACGTTGAACAATGAAATCGCTGGTGCAGTGCAATCCAATCCGTCACTTGTTCTGCAGCCATGGCACTTGATTGGTCCCGGGATGCGCGCAGCGTCGTTTGTTCACCCCTGTCGCCGTGAGGACATTGTCCAGCGCCGGCATTCAGCTGAACATGACTTCTGCACCGGAGACCAAGTATGTGACGGTCACTTGTGCTCGACATCGCTCAATACCTCCAGGCCTTGCAGTTTAAATTGAAGAACCAGATCCAGTGAAGCCAGAATACACAATAAATTCAATAAATCGTCAATTGAAAGGCATTGTTTCAGTTTTTGCATCTGAACAACCGCAGGTTTTCCAGTCCAGAGTGCGGCTGACTGCCAGTGCAGTCCTGGTTATGGATATGATCCGACCAGCGACTTTTGCACTGCATGCCTCAAAGGTGAATACAAGGCCGCCGTGCAGAGATGCTGAGCTATGCTGAGCTACTCCTAGCCACTCATTGTATATTCATTGTATCTACTGTAGGTTTGGAGGTACGATGAGGTACGGATACAGGAGAGCAGCTGCCCACGTTTTTTTGCTTCCAGCCGCATTGACATTGCCCCAACTTTTTCACTCAGAGTGACGCGCTTGTTTGTGCGTGGCAGGCCGACATTGCCAATGCCGTTTGTACCAGATGTGGGGCACAAAGATCCACAGTGCAGACAGGCTCAAACTCGAGCCAAGACTGCAAATGTCAGGCACGAACAACTTGCAGCAAAGGGTCTTCCAGTTACTATTTTATTTTATATAATCATATTTGAGCCTCGTGGCGGCTTTGCGGCGAACAATATACGACCCGTACAAACACACACAATTTATGCACACATTCACCATCATTCACCACAATTATACGCATACACACATACATATATACGTATACATATACGTATACATATACGTATACAATCGTATACATATACGTATACATTGTGAATTTTCAAATGAATCCTGCTTGTAATAGCACATGATCAGATGTTTCCTCCATGCGTCACTGCAGCCGCTGAACGCCAGACATCAGTGGCCGCTTGAGTTCAAGCGAGATTTGCAAAACAGGATGCTGCCTGTTGCCCCTTGCACCATTTGATCATTGCGATTTGGTGCGACCTAGTGTGTGCTGCAAGCACTATGGTCAGTTGGCAGCGGAGCCATGGCATGCCGGACTTCGACCCCTTCGCTGACGATGTTTCTGAGTTCAGCTGGACACCTTCAGAGATCGCTGCAGAAGAGAGGAGATGGTTACCAAGTGTCGATGGTTCGGCTGAAGTAGATCCTAAGGGTCCTGATGCTTGCCGACGAGCCCAATGGTGTTGCTTGCGCTTCAGAGCTGATGACTGGACTGTAGACGCTGATGGGTCGTATTACTGCATTTCATGTGGTGGCACCGAGTTTTTGAATTCTGGCGAGCCTGCTAAGTTAGAAACTGCCACTGGAACATGGATGTTCCCCACAGAACCAGTTCTATGTCAGCTGATGGTGAATCCCCACATGGTTCTGATGCTCATGGTTCGGTTGAACATTCACCTTCTAAAAGCCTTGCAGCTACTCGTAGAGGATTTCCCGATGTGTGTAGCTCCGGGAGTTTCTCGGAGCGTGCTGAAAGTGAGGCGCCCACGGCAGATCCAATTGTCGATCCTGAGAAGTTCGGACCGCGACGACGACGTCGTGGAAGCTCCAGTGCTTCTCATGGTCCGGTTCATGCACCACCTGATGGACTTCGAGGCTCACCGGATTCCAATGCTCAGCTTCAAGGTGATGGCAATGCAGAATTGTTGAATGTGATGAAGCAGCTGTTGAGTGATCAGAAGAAGAGGTACGATGGAAGTGAGTCCTCTTGGACAAGTGCCCGTGGCCGTGCTCCTGGAATGCGATGGCGTGGGGGGACGGACAGCTCCGACGCCTCCCACATGGCAGTACCAACAGAATGACTTGAGAGCTTTCAGCAAGTTTGAGGGCAAGGTGCAGGCTTGGGTACTGCAATCAGAACTACATGACATCCAGCGAGATGGGGTTGGCCTTGTATATCTCGCTACAGAGCGGGGCCGGGTCTGAGGCGGAACGCTTTGATTTGAAGCGTGTCAATGACAAGGATGGAGTGCAGTACATCCTGAACAAGTTGCGTGGACCTCTCCAACAACGTGTCTAGTTTCAGAAGCGCAAGCTGCTGAGCGACTTTGAGACTGTGAAGTGCACTGGTCAGGAGACTGTTCGGCAGAATATGAATAGATATAGGCGCATTGAGCGTGACCTGGAGGATGTTGGCATTCAATCATCAGCAATGTATGATGCGGAATCTCGAGGAAATCGAGTGCTTGAGCGCTGCCTTTTGTCTCCGGACCTTCAACGTTTGGTTCTCATTGGTGCTGGCAACAGCTTGCACTACGATCAGATCTACGAGAGCTTTTGCCTCCAGTTTCCCGACTTCAAGCCTAGCCCTCCTTTGTTTTTCCCTGGCAATAACTGGAATAACAGTAGAAAGGGCAACAGCAACAAGGGTTCTTCAGCATCTAGTTCAACGGGGTCCTCAGTTAGCTCTATAGGCGTCCTCCCTGAGATCCTCTTCTAGCTTTTCTAGTCAAGCTTCCTCAAAGGGGAAAGGTGGCCCCCGAAGAGCTTTCCAAACGGAACATGTTGATGGTGATGAGTCGGCAGACGCCGAATTTGAGGATGCAGCTGAAGTTGAACATGATGGGACCGAATTAGAGCCCATTGCCGAGGAAGATGCTGAGGAGAACGGTGATGACGAAGAAGAAGAAGAAGCAGCTTTGAGTCCTGAAGATCTTGCAGAGACCGCCCAAGTTTTGACTGTCACGTCAAAGAAGTTGCAGGCCTCAGTGTTGGGTCGAACGTTTTCTGGAAGACGTAGCATTGAGGAGCGCAAGAAGACTAGTTCTTGCAGGGCCTGCGGCCAGATCGGTCATTGGGCTGGTGACAATGGCTGTCCAATGTCTTCAGAGCGTGGCGGCAAGAAAGATGGAAAAGGGCATCAATCTGATGGCCAGAGTTCATCTACCACGAAAGCTGGCAGTTTTGGGGGAAAGAACATCAAGAAGACCTACGTGGTTGGATTTTCACATGAAGATCCACAACATGATGAACATGACCCACATGACATGGAACCCCAAAGTGCCTCTAGCGATTTCACCTTCACCACCGCGCATGTACTTGGCACAGAACTTTCTACAACTTGGGTGACAGAAGCTGTTGATTTGGGTGGTTTCATGGTTTTAGACACAGCATGTCAACGCTCATGTTGCGGAGAACCATGGCTGAAGATTCACTCCAAGATCCTCCAGCGTCATGGTCTCCGGGTGAAACTTCACGATTGCACTGACCAATTTCAATTCGGCTCAGGACGTCCTGTGGAGTTGCAGCAGCGAGCCTACTTCCCGGCAGCCTTTGCAGGCCAGGAGACACAAGGAATGGGTTTTGCTGCAAGCGTTTTGAGAACTGGCATTCCTTTTTTGGCAAGTCGCACTTCGCTGGAACGTTTGGGATACATGCGCACGAAGACTCTCACCTTTACCTTTGGGTTTGTCCATGCCTTTGACTCAACGACATGGACACCTTGCAGTCAGTATTGTGCATTTCATGGATGGGGTTGCCACACATGGATGTTGGAAACAGTTGTCAAAGTCAGAAATTTGGAAAGATCCTGACCCTGAGCTGATCCGTGCGCCCGGCGCAATCAACAAAGGCTCAATTCGTGATCAGCCACCGCGGCCCTGACTTCCTTGGATGATGCTCCGACCTGCCCGATCAGAGGCTTCGTTCTGATGGGAGACCGTGGTGCTGCGGCTGATGATGCTCCAGATCAAGGCCTTCAAGGCGATGTCGAGACTGGTGAAGTTTGGTATGATGCCGAGAAGCTGGATGTCAATGTGGGAGCATCAGAGAGAACTAGAACGACAGCAAGACGAGATGGCCCCACGTCCCAAGGAAGACCCAGCGACATGCCTGCATCCGTCCTTCACCAGGTACGGCAACAACAAGGGATCCTTCAGCAGATGCCTCAGATGCGACAGAGGTACAAGTGGGATCCAAGTCGCGAAGGATGGGTGCCTTCCCACCTCCCTCATCTTCCAACATCCTGCCGATCATGGACGCTCCGGTGAAAGGCAAGGGCAAGACTTCATCGAGGGCCACTGCCTCGAAAGCGATGGCGAGACCGCCTGCCCAGACCCAGATGGTTCACCTGCCGGAGTTCGATCCGGAAGCCTATCCAGTGGACTCGGGCAATGGGGAGGACGGTTACCATGGATGGGACGTTCCGATGGATGTGAGGGACGTTGCGTAGCTGATGAGTGGCAAGTTGATGGACAGGATGTGACACGTGTCCATCATGTTCCCCGCAAGATGTTGTTTTGCCTGGAAGAGTTTTTCAATGTGCCAGATCTATGCCCAGTTCATGTTCACCAACTTTGCCCGGAGTGCACAGTTGAGATGTTGTATAAGGATGGCAGGAATCAGACTATGAGCTATGGATGGCATGATTCCGGGGCATTTTACATGAGCTCACCATGGACTGTTAGAACGACTTTCAAGATGACACAACCTTTGCAAACCACCTTGCTCACCAATGCAGGCCGAAAGACCTTGCGACATTCAGTGCGTCAGTTTGTGAACTTGGCCCAGTTTGAACACGAGGTTTTGACTTCATCCTCATGTTCAGCTTTGACTTCACCTCTTGACAGGCTCAAGCATCGGTCTCGAGTGGACTTGTTAGAGACCTTTGCAGGAAGGGCTGGACTTTCCTTCCGAGCCAAGAGCTATGGACTTAAAGCTCTGGGGCCAATTGACTATAACACTGGATATGACCTCAGCAGATCTGAGCACCAGTCCCAGGTGGATCACCTGTTGGACTCTTTCAGACCCATGTTCCTCGTGCAGGGCATCGACTGCAAGGACTGGTGCCTGTTGCAGGACAATGTCAACTACATTCGGCGCAAGGTTCTTCTCTTGATGCGTAGAGTCAAGGCAAGACGGCTCCTCAGACAGGTCGTCAAATGGTGTGTTTCTTTCTTTTGGAAAGTCCGGTTACTTGCCGACTGTGGTTGGAACCGTTGATCCTCAAGCTGACGAAGTTGCCTGGCGTGAGTTTTTAAGTTTGCCATTCTGGTGCATACGGCGCCACCAATTCCAAGGGCCAGATGATCAGAAAGACTTTCAAGTTCCCAGCTGTCCTCACGTTTTGGCTCGGCTGTCTCGCCGTTTGAGTCCAGACACTTGAAGGAAAAGAGACAACTCTATCGCAACACTACCCCGACGAGATGATCAAGCAGATCCTCCTTGGCATCAGGCAAACTGCAATGGAGTTCGACTTCAAGGGAGCCCTGAAGAACGCCATGAACCTCTCTACCTTCTTCCTCCTCAAGATGGCATCATGAAGCTGGCTGGAACCTTTTCTGCTCCTTTGTATTTGGTACTGGGGAACATTTAAGCCCTGAAGCAAAACGCTGCCACTGGAGAGTTTGAGTTGCATCTCAACCAAGAGAAGTTCATCACTGAGATGAAGAGCGGCAAGGTCAACAAGAAGCGTTTCAAGGAGACGCTGGATCCTGCCGATTTGGGCGGGTTCCGCTCAGTCTCTGGTTGCCTGCAGTGGCTTGCAGGTCAGACACGTCCTGACGTGGCCTCGGTGGTTAGCTTGAGCAGCAAGGGCGCGAAGTCCACATACGAGGATCTGCACAACATGTATGAAGCCGTCGGCCATTTGCATGCCACGAAGAGCCAAGGAATTGTTCTACGACCTGTTCCCTTGAGCTATGCAACTATGGTCGTGACCTACGCAGATTCTTCTTCTCCGAATGCTGAGGGCTTTGCCAGTCAGCACGGTGCAGTAGTTTGGCTAGCAGATCCCAAAGCGACTGATGTAGTTTCCCAGGGTTTGCTGCTGCTGGACTGGAAAAGTTCAAGGTCCAGTAGAGTTTGTAGAAGCACGTTGGCTGCAGAGGCATCAGTGGCCACTTGAGTTCAAGCGAGATTTGCAAAACAGGATGCTGCCTGTTGCCCCTTGCGCCTTTTGATCGACCTAGTGTGTGTTGCAAGCACTATGGTCAGATACATATACACACACACATACACACATGCACACATGCATGCATGCATGCATGCATGCATGCATGCATACATGCATGCATTTACATACATTTGCATACAATTACTTACTTTTACATACATTTAAATACATTTACATACATTTACATCCATCCATCCATACATGCATACATGCATCCATGCATCCATACACACAGACAGACAGACATACAGACAGACATACAGACAGACAGACATAGAGACACACACACACACAAACACACTGGCATACATACGTGTGTACGTACGCGCGTACGTACGTACGTACGTACCTACCTACATACCTACATACCTACATACCTACATACTTACATACCTACATACCTACATACATACATAGACATAGACGTAGGCATAGACATAGACTTGATCATAGACATAAACATATTTCATACATATACTATAGACTCAACAATTGAGCGATTGGCTTTGCTTCTTTCAGGGCATTGTCAAGCACTTTCCTTGTGGCAGGAAGGGCTCCATGATGATGACATGGGCTCCTGCACTACGTGCCCCGAGGGCTCCTATTGTACCGGAGATGGGCAAAAAGTATTGTGCCCCAACAATTCCACCACCACGAATCAAAGAAGGGCAAGAAGTGATTGTAGTTGCAAACCAGGCTACTTTGCTGTCAGAACATTTTACGCTGACGGATCTCAAGAGACTGATTGCCAACCTTGCCCGCGCAAAAGCTACAAACCGAATCTTGGGGATGGGGAGTGTCCGCTCAAGTGCCCTGCGAATGCCAACAGTGAACTGGGCGCAGTTACACTGGCCGATTGTTTCTGCGAACCCAATTTCTATGCAAGCATTGATAGCAACAGCGGGCAACTTGATAAATGTATTCTCTGCACCTTTGAAGGCCTTGACTGCAGAGGTGGCTTTGAGAATCAGACTAATCACACTGCGACTTCTGGGCCAGGGGTTCATGCCTTGCCTATAGCCCAGTTCCTCAGTTGCACTCAGAACGATGCTTGCCTTCCAATTTTCAGTCACTGCGTAATCACACGGGACTAGGCGGTCATGTTCTCATCACAAGCTTCCTTCCTCCGAAAAGAAGAGTAGGAATGGCTAAGATAGGAATGGATAGGATATACAGACGGGGAGAAGGGAGGGAATAAGCACATGCGCAAGAAGATAGAACAGGACGGCCATCAAGGGGAAGAACAAAAGGAGATGCAGAAGAAAATGACAACAGGAACTGCTATACCAAAAGCCAGCGCAAAAAGCAACGGAGATGGATGACAATCGCAAGATGATCACAACACATTTTTGTAACATGTTTGTAAAGCAGAGGCAGGTAAGGTAGGCCAAAGCGTTGCCCCGATTAGTTCTTTTTACATCCCAATGGGAGCAGTGGCTGAAGACCCAATTCCCCATTGAAACTTAAGGGGATTGGGGATTGGGGCGCGATCGTTTGCCGTCCGTTGTGATGTTTGGCAGATGGGAGGCCTGGCTTCTTCCAGACAGGGCTGACGACGGCCACATCGTGCGACGTTCTCATGCCGGACGGGTCTTCAGCCTGCATGGGTGGTCAAGGCTGCGTCTCGCAACGGCTTGGCCTGCAAGCTCCAGCCGGTTGCCACGGTCCCTTTGGAGACATGGCAGCACTTGGCACACTTGACATCTCTATGGTGTGACATGGTCCAACCGTTAACCATTCCAATTGTACCATAAATGAATATAAATGAGTGATATAAACCATCAAACTATGGGTGGTTTATTGTTACCAACTTTCAACATTGATTTTCATCATTATTTCATAGACCTTGGTGGCAGATCGATGTGCAAAATAGAGTGGTTTCTTGCTGTGAGGCAATGGATGTGGAACCGGTGCCGTCCTTACTCTGGCAGCTGCAGAAAGGAACTGACAGCAGTCTCTAGTAAGACTCTACTCATCAAACATGACTGGCTGGAAAAGCATCATTGATAGACGAGTTTCATCCATTTTCTGATTTCAATGCCACTTTACTGGGGATTTCCCATTGCCATGTTTGATGACTGGAGGGTACATAGCCGGACATGAAGCGTGATTGAATTTGAGAGGTGAATAGCCATGCAACCTGCGCTACGCTTCAGGCTCCGCTGGCGTTCTTTGTGGTCACTGCCCAGATGGTTATTCGCGTGATAGCTATCCAGACTACTGTCAGATCTGCCCTGACGACCCTGGAAGTGTGCTTGCAGCCCCTTAGATTCACAGACCTTTTGAAACGGGTCCTGAAACTGATGGAAAAACGCATGTATAATACGAACCCAGGTAAGTGTAACTGATGGGATTGGAACAGCCATAGGATCCTCACGAATCACGAATTTCCATGAATTTCCTCTAATTACAAAATCCGGGCAGTCAACTGCCCTTCTAAGAATCAATTTTGAAGAGACTAGAATCTTGAGGGGGTCAGAACCCTTGTTGTATACAGCATTTATATAGCGTTCGAAAAGTTGTTCTGTTTTGAAGCATTTCTGACGCAGAGTTTGTCGCTGGGTCTTCATTTCATAGAACAGTGTTTTGTCTGTCAGGGCTGGGATTTCGTAGATGTGCGCCTACCCCAAAACACAATACGATGGCGTGGTTGACCCGACCTGATGAATTTATGGAGGGGTGCCATGGGTACACCATTGGGCTCCCACAGCGACGCCTACTGAGTTGGGAATTGCGTCGGACCTCATTCAAAAGGCCTTCATGAACTTTGTGGTGGCTGTGATGGCTGCCACGACTGCGGTGAAAGGGGGTGTGAAGCTTCACACCAGCATCATTCGCACCTTGCATTATTTCGCAGTAGTTTGTCAGACACCGGTGTGATAGTTGTTTCAATTGATTCAAGTATGATGCCTTTCTGTCAGACAAGGTATCGGCTCGCAATGGATAGCAGCTTGCTACCTGGCACAATCACAAGTGATCATCAGCCTGTGCCAAGAGATCTTGTTTTCAGATGCTCTTGCACGGTGAGAATCTCCGTTTTCAATGTAGCAAGACTGAAGGACCCAAAAGAGAACATAGTTGTGTAATGTTGTGTAAATGTGATCTGGTTCCAACGCCCTCCCATGTCCATGGCGACACAAGCACAGTATGCTCGCGAAGGATGTGTGAGTTCGCAGGTTCTGTCCTCCTAGAGTTCAATCTGGACCAACTCAAAAGCTTTGCTTGGTCAGAGGACGAGGAGGAGATGAAGCAATTGCAAGAATGCGCTGATGCAAATGCCACTGCATGCAACACGGATTCGGAGGCCCCAGACCGCGCATGCTGAAGAGAACGGCTTTCTACGGTACGATTTTTCCAGGTGTAGAAAGTCGTGCCAGAAATTCTCGGGTTTTTTTCATCAGGACTAAATAATAAAGCTCGTGACCGGGGGGTCCGAATTTAATGAAGTGCCTGCCTTCACGGATTTCTTCACCAACTCAGGGGCTGAAAATGCCTTGGCCTCCAGAAGCCACGCAAGCGATGCAGAGCCTCTTTTCGGTTTTGAACGTCGTGTCGTCGCCTCAGAGCTGGAGCAGCTGGAGGGGAAGCGGCTATGGTTAGGTGAAAAAACCTAGGCCCCAAAAAGGCTGACCGAAGACGGATAAAACTTGATAAAACATGATAAAACATATAATTTTGAAAACACCTTTACGCGAACTTGGAGTATCCTCCGAACAATACTGATTTTCACAAATCTCCTGCAGAGTCTTCGCTTTGCGCTCAGCAAGTCGTCTCCTACAAGTCACTGCAAGGCCGCGAATCGCCACGGTGGAATTCGCAACGAGCTGTTTTGCTCAAACCATCGTGCAGAATAAAGAGAGCCATGGCAGGAGATGGCAGGACATCGAGGGGTGCCGGTGTGGGCGTTACAAAGCAATCATTAATGATATATATATATATAAATATATAAAATGGGAGATGGATGCTCCTTGAACTTTGTGGTGTCAAGGACTTGTTGTTTGCAGGGAGCAGATATTTTCGGAGCTGATGTTTATGGCTGATTCGTGGTCCCAGTTGCTTCGACCGAGGATGAAAGGTTTGAAGCTGATGGGTCCTGCGGTGTACTACCTGACAAACCCCATTTTTGCGATGGTCAGTGTGTATCTCGTGTGTGCCTCTGTGGTTTATGGCTTGGTTCCTTTGGCCAACAAGTTTGGCGTACACTTCAATCCCAAAGCAAAGCGACAGAAGGCAACAAGAGCTGCCATTGAGAAGCTGTCCATGTGTTTGGAACCACTGTTGCCCGGCCTTGGACTCACTTGGGAAGACGTCAAGGACTGCACCCAATTTTTACGTGTCATTGTTGATGTCGCTGTTGATTCTGACTTGACATCTTGGCTGACTTGCTCCAGCCCTGGTGGGCTACAGGAGTCCGGGGTGCTAGAAACAGCAACCTTGGAGAGCATCGAGGATGGCATTGAAGCTCCTCATGAATTCATCGAGGGAGCCATGGATGCATCATGATGCATCGATGCATCCCCAACCTGCCAGCTACCCCGGGCCCGTTCTTGAATGCGGTAGCAACCCCGATAAAGATAGAAAAGGACCATTTCTTTATATATGATTATAGACTATAGATAAACGACAAGCAAATTGCATTTCTATCTTGTGGGGGTTACTACATAGGCGGTATTTTGATTATTATTTTACTTTTTCTCCTTTGCTCTAACCTGCGGCTGTTGGCCGTCAACGTAGGGGTAAAAACCATTCCAAGAAGAATCCCGAGGTTGAAATGTCCGCAATGCCCATGATATTTGGATAAGGTTTATCCATGTTTATCCCATAGTAACACATAGAATGGTTTCACATATAGATTTTCATGCTGAGTGCCCCCCATGTCCGTGACTGAGAAACTGGGATCAAAGTTAATCTGAGAATGGCACAACGCACAGTTAACAGAGCATGCTCACATAGAGTATGCCCGCAGAGAGTGTGGCGGCATATATGATCATCATGATAATTCTATATATGTATGTATATATATATAGACATACACAATGCCAAACAACAAACAACGACATACAAATGAATGATTGTATATATATATATATGCACAGGTTGATAAATAGGTCAAATAGGTTCATTTGTGCGCACACGCAATATCAACAAACACGCTACACAAACATGTACTGTATACAAATGTGTTAAACATCCATTGCAGCAAGTCGCATCGCTGGTGCGACTTGAGACTGCAGGAGAGCTAGCCTTCTCAAAACCCCTGGCTATAAAGATGTGCGACTTGGCTAGCGGCATTGATGGGGATGATTCTATAGCCATGGGCCATGAGTAGTGGACCAGCCACTTTGGCGATGGGGAATGGTGACGGTCCAAGGCCTACAACGTGCTCGCAGTGAATCGTATTTGGTGACTTGGTTGATGGAAAAAGCCATGAAAAGGACTTCCTGTAGCTGATCTTGAGGATAGGATGGATAAGTTGTGGAAGGTCCTGGGAGGTCACAGAAAATCATGGAACGTTCGGGTTTTTGTAGCTCCGAGGCGACTCTTTCGAGGCGGATTCGGCTGAACTGGGATGCCTTCACTGCCAAGCCTGAGCTGCTGGTGTGGGGAATGACACCAGAAAGCTCCTTGCTCAAAACCAAGCTGACCCAGCTAATCTTGGAGCCTCAAATGTCAGGAACATGTCGGCTATTTCAGGGTCCCGGTAAGGGTAAGTTTTTTCAAAGATTAAAAGATGGCCATTTTGCTTTGAGAGATCCACCACTATCCACCACTCTTAGATGCTTTATGACATGGGAAACAACTCCTCAACTGTTGGTTTCATTCATTGATGATTTATGAGTGCTGCATGACACAATGCTGCAGGCTTGCAGGAAACAGCCACACAGCAGCTACTTGGTCCGAGCAATTGAAGGGTTTGGAAAAAACCTCCGCCTATCCGTACTGAAAACCCTCTGGCAATATACCATACGTTGACTTTGCTATGGAACATCTCCGTTATTTAACATGGATTAAAATGGTAAATCATCGAACAAAACGGACTTTTTTTTTCCCATAGCTATGTGAAATCACTAGAAGGCAGTCATAATTCGTCATCAATATGATCCCCCCGTAGTGAATTTCGTACTGAGACATTTCGCCATTGCTGTATTGTTGTGTGTTGTATCCGGCCAACACGGGAACATTTTGCGGAGGTGCTTTTGGGTTTGTCCGAAAATGGAGTTTTTCCCGATGTATGCGGTACACCCAATATATGGCAAGTGAATAGGAACAATGATGATCAACCATTGAAATTTTGGGGCATACCTCTACGATACCTCATTTTCAGACCCAGCCATGTGCATTTCTCTAATATTTCTCTGCGTCCCAGCCGACGCGTGCAAGTGCCAGGTTGAGTCCAAGCGAACTGGAGACATTTGCCTCCCAGCTGCGTTCAGTCGCTGCATGTCGCTGCATGATCTGATCCCATGCTGAGAAACCAAGGCGAAGCGGGCCCTGGTGTGGAAACATCGAGCTATCGTTCAAGAGGAAGCTGAGCTGGCCGATGTGGACCCGTTGGAAGTTGCAGCAAAGGCAGCGAGAGAACTTTTTGGGCAACACCAGTACGGAATATGCATCTCTTACCTTGATAATTTATGATAATTTGATATATTTTGTAATAAATACCGTAATGATAAAGGGATGTTGAAAGAGGTATTGCAGATTATTGCAGTATATTGCAGTATGTATTTGTTTCGATTTTTCATTTAAGAAGATGATCGAAGATGTATTCATGTTTTCTGCAAATGGTTCCCCACCAATTCCCTGCGACATTTTGGATACAGAACGGACAGAAGATCCCGGGCGAAGACCCAACGCATAGTCGCATCAAGAACCTAGATATACCTAGATGAAGCAAGCACAGGTTGAAGTTAAGCTTGAGGAGTTTCTCACGATCATTGCTTCAAACCCTCTGCCCGCATTTGATTGCTGTTTGTTTTGGCTTTTGCCAAAGCCATCAAACTGCCTTAAACAAAAGTCGAATGTTCGCCTGTTTGCGATCCGTCTTCGAATATGCTTTTTTATGCTTTTTTATGTTTTTGGAGAAGCACTGGCTATCATGATGGCTTGCTTCTAGTCTTTCTTTCAGCCTTTCGCCTTTGTATATCAGTGTTGCTGGGAAGTGACCGCGTTTGAGCATTGTGGCATTTGCGTGCAAACCAAATGCTCGGATTAATGTTGTGTAGGCAGGATCCTGTTAGATCCTGTTCGGTCCTTTGCAAAGCAGTTGCTTCAGGGACGTTCGGCATTAGGACGGCTCTTGGATGGCACGACTTTTCGAAAGCTCGTGCCTTTCATGATAACCTCAGAATCGGCTCCAATGATCGATTTATAATTCATAATTTATAATATTTTGTAATACTGTATGCTATCAATGCTATTTGCTTTGGGACATAGTTCTTGCCTTTATATACAGCGGATGCTTCACATTTCTTGGAGCTAGTCATGCATTTGCCCTCTGACGGTTGTACTGCGGACGCTTTGAATTTAGGGTGTGTGGTCCTCTTGTGGGTAGCAGCTTGCTTGATGACACCCACAGCGGAGCCTCTAATGGTGTTCAACTCATTGCTGCATTTGTTCGTCATGTTTCAAGTTTGGAGCTTGTCCCAGTGGGGCTTGTACTCATCAAGAAAAAGTTCCGGTACAATCTTCACAAATAAGATCCAACAAGTGGGGGGTCATGACTCATTTAGATTCATTTAGCCCATTCATATTCGTATGGATTTACGCTGTATGTATGCATTGTTTCGATGAAGTTTTCTTTTCTATGTTTGTATGTTCATCCTGTTATAAACTATCATCATGATTGCCAACATCCCAACACATTCATTTGTGCAACATCTGTGTATTCCTCTGAGAAGCCCCAGCAAGAAAAAAACACATCTGTGTATTCACCATGAAGTTCTCAGTTCTATAAACATGTATATACTATAGCAACCCCAAAATGGATGGAAAAGTCAACCCCTGCTAAAATAGTGTTTTCTCTTTTTTTGGGGTTTACTCCGGTTACTATACTTAATCAACTACAGTCGTACCATGGAACTCTCACGTCTTCACGTCTGGACGCGCTGTGGCATCTCGTTGGGATGTTGGGCAGGTGGCAGATTCTTACGACTCCGCAGCGGACCTTTACCAGAGGGTCTTTGCCGACTCTCGGATGGAAACTGCCAGGTTGTCAGGTTGGCTGCTTCAGATAGGTTTAGAATGGTTTACCCTCTGGTAAACTAACATAACTATGGAAAATCACAATTTTTAATGGGAAAACTCACTATAAATGGCCATTTTCAATAGCTATGTTAAATTACCAGAGGGTAGATGATCATTTTCCGCAGATTTTCCAGGATTCCAGCTAAAAAGGCATCCTTTTGGGGGTTGATTCTGCGCATCTCAGGGCGAGCAAACGGAGGCCTTCACAGCATTATGCAGGGCAACATGCGATGCAGTGAGGCACAGAGGGTTGACCTTGGAGAAGGACTGGATAAGGGGGATACAATACAAACCAGAACTATCAAGGGGATCCTTTTGGGGTTTCATGGGTTTTTGACAGCGACAGCTCCAAGAGCATACAATGGGTACTGTAACCAAGAACTGTGAGTAATTGGATGTCAAACCGTGAGCCATTCATGGTTTGAATCAATTTCAAATCCCCTCAATGTGAAACATTTGGGTCTGTCTGACAATGGGAGGCATTCCCAAGTGGCCGTTGAATACCCAGGAAAGTATAGGAAAGTGATGATAAAGCTATGGATGGAATGGGGCACCCAATGTTCAAACAAACCGACATGGGCTGACATGGTTTGAGATGGTTTCACAGAGTTTCACCATCAGAAATCCTGAGGCGACCACTTCTACAGGGATCCCACAGCAAACACACGCTGGTCACGGAGGGTCAGCTTATGTCACGCACGACTGTGGATATCGCTCCTTGAAGGCAGATTATATACATGTCAGAGAATCGCAGCCATTCTCCGTTACAGGCTCCGTCTGCCACATAGTTCTCCTGTGTCTTCTTTCATATTCTTTCGTCAACTTTTGCCACTGAGATATGCTTGAATGGTCTTGAATGCTTGACGAAAATTGACGTATCTGGCGTATCTCAAGGTTTGTTTCCACATGTTTCAACTCAGGAAACTCTCGACTTCGGCCTGTTCTCATCTCGACCGTTGCCGCGGAGACTGTTCGTTGAATGTATCCCAGTTTTTTGGGTCATGCTTCTGTCTATGTGGCTTGGAACACTCAGATTCCAGCAGACGCTGGCAAGGTTGCAGGGAGCAGTTTTTCGAGCAGTAAAGATCACTTTTGGACTCATGATTGTTGGTTTGTAAATCAACATCCCCACAAAATCCCCACACAAAATGGTGAAATTGCCATGAAATCACCATTTCTATTAACGTTTTTCCTGAGTTTACTGCCTGCATCCCATCATATCCCATCCTAGCGGTCCGCACTCTACCATTGTTTTCGGCGCGGCTCTGAGGTGGCCAACCTTGCTGTCCAACTTCTTGAAACTGCTCTGGTGCGTGCCGATTTTGGAGGACAATGACGCAGGGATCACCATCACAAAGCAGCGACTAAAGCCTGATCCGGAATTGATCTGCTGGAGCCGGGATCATTTTCTGGTTGCAATCATGTGCTTCATTGGGCTTTCAGTTTGGTGTCTTGGTGTTCCCATCCTGCTGTATTTGAATATTTGGGCGATGAAAGACAGACAGAGCCCGGACAACAACCGAAAGTATGGCTTCTTCATTCAGGGCTACGAGCCACAATTTTGGTGGTGGGACATCATCGTCAAGCGTTTGGATGTTGGCACGATGAATCTGGTGACCTACACTAGCCTGGCAGCTGATGAAAAGGCGAAGCTCTTGCTGTTTCCCATCCTTTCAGGTTGCCAGCTGGGAATCTTTTCCTGGTACAAGCCATTTACAGAGGCGCAAGGTCGCATTCTGGATGTGCTGGAAATGACCCTGCTGATCACGAGGTGGGATTTGAATGGATTTGAAGAGTCATTTTTTTAACTTTCCCCTCCCCACAGGTTACAACTTAACCCACCATAACGCACCATGACATAGAATGACTGGGATGACTGGGGAATCTACTGGGCATATCTGGGCAAATCTTTTGATATCCCATGGTCCCTAAATCAACGTAAATTCAAGGTTCAGCCTTTTCAGTGTGGTCTCCATCATTTTGATCTTCAACCCATCGACCACGGTCACAATGGTCCTGGCGGGCTCGCTGGTCTCCTTGATGGCATTCACCTGTGCCTTCTTTGGGCTTCACATCGTGGCACAGTTTCTCAGAGGAGCAGCAGAAGACATGGCCCAGGAGAAAAAGGAGCAGGAAAAGAGCCCCAAAAAGAACAAAAAGGAGGGGAAATCCATGGCCAACCTTGCAGGCGAGGGATTTTCTGAGGGCATGGGCCAATAGAGAGAGAGAGAGAGAGATCAGTTGATGGTGATGGTTGAAATCCCTCAAGTTAACGATCCATTAAGCCCTTAGTTACTCAGTTAATGGGAAAGACTCCCATGCGGCTAGTCTTAGTTTTCGTCGACCCAAGCAACTGATGCCATGATTGGAAAGTCTGTGCATGCCAGTCGCTTTTGAAGTTTCCCTACCATGTCCTGCCCCAATTCCTACAGCTTTCGAGCATTGGCCAAAGCCCCCAAGAACACTGAGCAGAGCCAAATATTTTGGAAGGTTACCTTCCATAGTCTAGAGGCTAGAGCCTAACACCTTGAAGCGTCCAATCACGTAGCGCACAGCAAGATTAGGACCAAGAGAATGGATGTTTCAGTGAGGCTTGCTATTGCAAGGCGTGCGCCTAGGGGTTGAAGCCTCCACCCATCTCCACCTCACGGCCCGTTTCAGCATTGTCCAATTGTCTGATCTGACGGCCCTGGCAGTCTCGATCAAGAACTTTGCTATTCACACCGCCTTGCCGTTCTTTCTGCCCAGTGACGATGAGAAGTTCCTTCTGCAGTAACTTTCTTGCAATCCAAGTGGCTCATGTCCCTTCTAGTCGCAACCCGGCAACCCGTGTTTCATCGTTCTTCCAAGCCAGAAAATGGCATGACATCCAGCAGAAACAGAAACCAAAGAGATTGGACACATTTGGAAATCACATGCATGGTGGAGTTGTATTACAGTAATACCATTGATAGTGTTTGCTATTGCGATTCAAATGGAGACAGGAACTGGGTGCGCTCAGTTGCCGGAATGCAAAGAGACAACCCGTTGTTCAGCTTCATTGAGTCGAACTATGGCATCCAACTGTCATGAATTCCAACCAGTATCATTCATGGGTCATTATCCGCCTTTTGTTGTCAGCTATAGTATATCAACTAATATAGATATGATATACTATAGATATACTATAGGTATACTATAGATATACCATAGATATACAAAAGATATACTATAGATATACTATAGATATACTATAGATATTCTAAAGGTATGAAATAGATATACTATAGATATACCATAGATATACCATAGATATACTATCAGTCAATATTAACTGATATAGTATCAGTCAATATTAATTGATATACTATCATTCAATCTTAATTGATATACTATCAGTCAATATTAATAGATATACTATAAGTCAATATTAATAGATATACTATCATTCAATATTAATTGATATACTATCAGTCAATATTAATTGATATACTATCAGTCAATATTAATTGATATACTATCAGTCAATATTATATAATTGATATACTATCAGTCAATATTGATTGATATACTATCAGTCAATATTAAATGATATACTATCAGTCAATACTAATTGATATAATATCAGTCCATATCACTTGATATACTATCAGTCAATATTAGTTGATATACTATCAGTCAATGTTAGTTGATATACTATCATTCAATATTAATTGATATACTATCAGTCAATACTAATAGATATACTATCAGTCAATATTAGTTGATATACTATCAGTCAATATTAATTGATATATATATACTATCAATCAATATAAATTGATATACTATCAGTCAAAATTAATTGATATACTATCAGTCAATATTAGTTGAGATAGTATCAGTCAATATTAGTTGATATACTATCAGTCAATATTAACTGATATACTATCAGTCAATATAAATTGATATTCTATCAGTCAATATTAATTGATATACTATCAGTCAATATTAATAGGCATACTATCAGTCAATATTATCTGATACCCTCCAGTAAATTAACATAGACCCTGGCAGACAGGGGTTGAAAGACTAATTTCCACTAAAATTTGGGTGTTTTCAGGGTCTATGTTAATTTACCAGAGGGTATACTATCAGTCAGTATTAATTGATATACTATCATTCAATATTAATTGATATACTATCATTCAATATTAATTGATATACTATCCTTCAATATTAATTGATATACTATCATTCAATAATACTATTCGTACATGATTGATACTGTATAGACATATCTATAGTATATCAGTATATTCATAGTATGTATATCTATAGTAATCATCAGTATATCAGTAGTATATCAGTAGTATATCTATAGTATATCTATATATATATATATATTACTATTCGTATATGATTGATATATCATCATATCATCAGCCACCACCAGCCGAGGTGGTCTCCTCAAATGACCGACGTTGAAGTTGTGAGCGCGGCACAGATCAAGGCAGAGCAGGTTAGTGCAAGACGGCGTCGCTGCACTCGTTTGGCTGCTTGGCAAAGGGCCGGTTTAAAAAAAACTGGGATGTTTGTCGTTTTAAATAAACCTTGACTATCCTTGATGTTTCTGATGTATTGATGTATTCATCATTATTTATATAATTTGTTCGTTCATTTACTATATTTATATAATCGACTATGATGATGTTAAGCTTCTTTACTTATCTTTACTTGAGCGTTAAACATATCTTTAAAGCAACTTACCCTCTGGTAATTTAACATAGCTATTGAACATGGCCATAGAAATAGTGGATTTTCCCATTAACAATGGTGGATCTTTCCATAGTTATTTGTAAACGTTTACCAGAGGGTAAACCTCCATTTTCCTATGGTTTTCCTATGATTTTCCCATTTTCCTATGGTTTTCCTATGGTTTTCCATTGCTTTTCCAACCAGCCCTCATGATGTGCTGAGGTTTCTGTGTGCAAGCAACTTCGGGCTCTCGTGTTACGCCTTGGCCCCTCTGTGGAGCGACAAAACTTCGCCAAGGCGTCCAGCATCCTGGTGGGTCCTATGGGTAGCCTCTGGTAAACGTTTACAGTTTTGCGAACTGGAAAATCACTATTCACCCCGCTTCGCGTGGGGTGGCCCCCACACCGCAGGTTTATTTCGGTCCGTGAGAGGGGCTAAGGGTGGTTTTCCCCCGTGGGGGCTCCCCAAGCTAAGAAGTTTCACTTCCCCCCCCCCGTGGGGGCTCCCCAAGCTAGGGAATT
>Ga0126342_10007231_pt1 | contig 19802 bp, 13 predicted proteins | sample Cyp1metagenome_FD_92528 | JGI IMG/M metagenome (GOLD analysis project Ga0126342, IMG submission 92528) | Coral microbial communities from Lord Howe Island, Old Settlement Bay, Australia - Cyphastrea 1 metagenome | ecosystem: Host-associated > Invertebrates > Cnidaria > Coral ... | reverse complement strand
CCCAAACCAAGTAGATACAATGGCGATATATTCAAGGGGAAACGGCCCATGGGGATTATAGCTTGAGCGGTGGTGGTTGCGGCGTATTCCAATCACTCCACTTTGCCAAACCTGTCATTGACCCATATAACTGGTTTTTTCTATGGGGTAATACATTATAGGGTATGTATTTTGCCCACAGGCATTTTGCCCACTGTCGTCCATATGACTCCTATTACTAGGGGTACGAATGTGTAAACACTCATCATGGCAGCTCACAGAATTGTAATATGAGAAAACATAGATACAATGGATCCAATTTTTGGCTGTATACCATACATATCATGTGTGACAATGCAAAGGGTAGTTTGTAATTACAATTAGTTTCCGCTATCATGATTCTTTACTGTTATTAATATTATTGTCGTTATTTTTTTGACCGGTATGAATATAAGTAGAAGGAAACAAACACTTGGAGATAATGGATTTTAATCAACAAATCGGTAATCAGCATATGAACCAATGGGTATATAATGCCTATGTAGATTGATCAAGGGGAATAATGATTCAACCAATAAATCATGCTCACCAGCAAAAAGAAGAATGAAACGAAAAATAAACAGAAAAAACTGGTTGACACCCCCATTTGCTGATTAAATCTTTTTTCCCCGATGAAAATCCCCCATTCCGTATCATTCAGCACGCTTTCTCATAGGCCTCCAAAATGACCGGCTGCCTGGCTGCAGATGGAGAGTTCTAGGTCATGAAATTCCGGCAAAACAAATGATGTAAGTGACAAAATGAAAAAACATTGTTGGTCTTTCTTCGTCGATGCTGGTTCACACTCCAATGTTCCAGCACTTCCAAATGCCAATTCGCGTACCTCTTCCACGCATTCGCTTGAATCGAGGGTGGATCCTTCGCGGCTTTGACTGACTGACATGATTTTACTTTACTGGCCACAACGAATCTCAAGAGGATATAGTGGATGTGATATAGTAGAAAATTTCAACAGCCTTAAGCATGGATTTCTTGGTGGGTTGCTGCTCTGCGGCTAGAAGTCAACAATTTTTAGGGAATGAGATACCGTCTTTCCTAGCATTTGTGCCCCTCGAAAGTAACAAAGTGTATTGCTGCGATCCATCCAGATTTGCAAGGGGAAAGAATAAACAAATGGTATGTACTTCTAGGATCTTCTAGGAACACCCATGTTGACTTCCGGAAATATATTGAATTAAACCCACAAAAAGAGACGACTACAAACCATTTTGTCTTGAAATCCTTCAGTGCTTGAAAACACCAAGGGAGAGTTGGCTCATCCACCAGCGAGATACCTGTGGAACCGTATGGACCCAGCGGGGAAAGTCTACGAAAAAGGCACTTTGCCTCCGACCTCTACCGCAAGGATCCCATGTTCCAAAAAGGGCATGACTCATGACTCCAAAAATCAGTCTTTCCGAAATCAAATCTAAGGGGTACCGAAGTGACAATGGATATTCTGGCGCTTAATGGTACCCATTCCATGACAATGGATCCTCATGCAGTGGTTGTTTTTTTTCCCCAGTCCACATACATGGGACATTGTATACACGAGGCGTTCCTGAGACATGCATCATAGAATATGCTCATCAAGCAGGATCATCACTTTTGCCACTTTGCAGAATCTGCACCTGTTGGTGCTTGGTCTCATGCAGTGTAGCACAACAAACCTCAGAGCTAGTGCTCAGCTCAATGGAAATCAGGCTGTACAACGTCCGGAGCTTCAAAGGTCTGTTGCTTGAAAACTATCAACTCCTCGGGGAGCTCTGATCGCAAAAACTTGCCGCCCAATGTCTGAGCTGCAAAGCAACGAATCGCTCGACCCAGGGCTTCGTTGAGCCCAGGAGGATAAACTTTGCCTACTGCTGTGCGGAACTCCCCTCGCTCATTGCGGCCCTGCAGCCTTTCATGAGCGCCTTTGGCATGGTGACATCGACCGCCAAGGCCAGATCGAAGCATCTCGTGCCGAAAGGAGTCAAGGCGCAGCAGTAAGATTGTGGTTGGTTTCTTTGCACATGATCCAACCACGCATTGGTCAAAACTCACAACGCTACTGCAATGCATCGTCTTGCAAAGCCGGGCTTGCAAAGTGGCCCAGATGCTTGCAGGGTCATGTTTGGCCGCCCAGGTTGGCCACTGTGGATGTTCAATGAATGCACAGCCTCCTACGATGGCAAGTTCTAAATATACTTCGAAAATGAAGAAGACCAGACGCGAGCCTATGCGTAGTTGCTGCCATTCTCTGGCATTGAGTGCAGGGAGCCCGTCAGGATATTGCCCGGTGCGGAGCGGGCGGGGGCCTTGATCTTGGAATCTAGCAGCCGTGAACGACTCACAAGGTGGGCCGCCTCCCGCACCTATCAGCTGTCCTGCATGAATCCGTGCAATCCACCATGATGTAGCGGAATCTGCAGCAAGATTGCTGTCACGCCTCTGCATACAGAGGTCGACTGAGATGGTGATCAGCTGCGAACCATCTGGTAGCGGAGCTTGCTCTAGTATCGCATGCAAATCATTGTGTCGGCGATATCCGCTGAAGAAATGCGCGAACACTAGCCATTTGATATGAAGCCTTGCCGTTTCACGGGCCAATCCTACCTGGTCCAGGGCGCCCCCTCCCCTGTTTGGTCCGGGGGGGGCATGCAGGATAAAAGCGGGGAGGTCCTGGGCAAAGAGGTGAACCTCCGGCTGCTGCTCACGGCTGGCACCTGCACAGTGGCCCTGCAATTCCTGGTAAGCCGTACCTGGGTGGGTGGTACGCGCATCCCAATAAGTTCTGAAAACCCTGGCCTCAGGTGTGTCAAAACGAGGCAGCAATGGGCCCGAGAACTTGACTGGGGGGGCAAAGGCCTTGGTGCGCCACCAGCCCTTGAGGCGCATGTCAATGGCGTACTGTTTATCTTGGGCATCCAGCTGTTCAACATCTGCTTCAGCAATAGGTGGGAAACATGCTTGGAGAGTAGCTAAACAATCTGGGCAGTCATATAAATGCGCAAGCAGTCGAGCTCTGGCATGGTAGAACTTTCCACATGCGTCGCAACACGAGCCAGTGGCATAAAACCGCTCGACCCTCTTATACCCATGCACTCTGGCTGCATGAGCCGCAAGGCCCTTCCGCGTGGGGAAGCATCTATTACACAAGTCACATTGCCATTTGTCCGACGGGGTCTGTGATGAAAGTGGTAGCACCCCTCCCACTTCCTCAAACCTTGCTGAGAACCTCTGCTGAAAAACAACTCTTTCGGCAATGGCATTACAATGTTGCAAGCAAGAAAATGCGGCACGTTTGACTCGTCCATTCCATGAAGTGTCAATTGAGATGGCCGTGATCCAAATGACAATGTCGTTGGTGTCCGGCGCAAAGGCCACATCATAGAATTGGCGAAACCAGTCAAAAGAGTCATGACAGAGGGAGATCCATGAAGCATCAACCTCTGCATGTGTCATGAGCATGTTCCATAAAGCCTGCGGGCAGTGACGTGCCAAACGCCTCAAGTATCGGAGTCTTGCTACATGTACCGCATGTTTCGGCGGGAGTACCCCTGCCATGGCGCAAGCTGCATCCATGTCAAGATGGAGTGGATTGATCCCCCTGAGTTTTCCACGAATCATCAGGCAAAAAGGCTTGCGCAGTGCATTGTGCCACTTATCCCATTCAATGGGGGTGAGCCCTGTCCAGATGTGTGCATTGTACAAAAACTGGTTGAGAGCAGTGGCTTGGAAAACTTGAGCCTTGACATGAAGGGAAACATACCGTTTGTTGTAAAAGGGGCGAGCAAGTGCACCCCAAGTAGCGCGGGCAAGGGCACTACGCTGCTGAATTTCCTTCCCATGGACATGTCCGATCTGGAGCCAGGTTCCTAAATGTCGGTAGGCTGGCACAATGCGAAGTGCCGTGGGACCATGTGGTCCTTCCCATGTAAGGCAGGAGTTGTTGGCTGCAATGTTAGCCTTGTGGTCACGCGACCCTTTACCGACTAGGTTCCAAAGAGCTTCAGTCTTTCCTTCTTCAAAGTTGATGGTGAGACCGCGTCTGCGAGAGGCAAGCACCATAGAGTCAACGATCACTCTGATGCCTTCTTCAACTTGAGAGATGTTGGTTCCGTGAACTCCAAATGCACAGTCATCTACAAAAGAGATGTCGAAGCAGCCATGCACAGGCAGTTCAGCAAAAGTGGAGAAATCTCGACATTGATCCGAAGACCCAAAATATGCAATGTTCAGCCTTCCTGTGACCATCTGCTTAACATCACGGAGCAAACAGGACATGACAAGGTTGAATAGAATGTCACCAATTGGGTCTCCAGGGCGCGTGCCTCTCTGCGTGCAGCAGGGGTCGGCAATCCCGTCAATGTAAAAATGGGTATTGGTCATGGCATCTTTGAGGATTGCCAGGATATGTGGGGAGACCCCATCCAGGGCAAAATCCTGGTCCACATGTGGTGCAATGCTGTCGGCAAGATCAGTTGCTACACCAAGCTGACATAGCACACGAACCAGCTGACCAACATCTCCATCGCCTGGGAACAACGTTTCCCGCAAAACGCTGTAAAACGCAGCACGAACATCAAAGAAGATGAGAGCCGCAGGTCGCCGCACCCGAGTGACCCAGTGCCAGTAGGTCTGTAGAAAATGATGGGCCATATCGGTACCCTGTCCCTTTCGACCACCAAGTTGGAGAGAGTGGATGGACTGGCTCCATGCATCTTCTAATGGCCTGCGAAGGGTCATGTGATATAATTTGGCGGTAAAATCGGACACAAAAATCGATCGGTATCCCTGCGGGTCTGATGGATGGAGCTTCCCTTTGTGGAGGGGAAACAATCGACCTCCTTTCCAATCGAGTGGCTCATGTGAATGTGCAGCGCATTTGGTGAGCAGGGCGAGAAATTGTCTGGCAAATATCTCACCGCCGGCCTTAAGGAGAGCAGGCGGGATGCAGTTGGGTCCAGGTGCCTTGCCTCGCTTCAAACGCCGCAATCCAGTTTGGACATCCCATATGGTAGGGAATGACTTGGGCTGCTGCAAGTCCAGAGTACGATCGGCCAAATCCTTGTCTTGATCTCGCAGAGCCTGAGCTGGCGTTAGTCTACCCGCTTCCAGTGCAGCAAATTGCTCCATCCAGACTTGTTGTCGTTGGAGAAAGGACTGGGTGAGCGTCCCATCCGGCTGTTGCAACATTGGGAGAGGTCTGACCGACGCTCCGGTTCTGCGATTGCGTCCTCCGAGTTTGACCAGAGTCCGGAATACTGTCTTGTGATCTCCAAGGCTGCCTGATTGTTGCAGTTGGACCAGAATTTGGTCGTAGAAGCAAGTGAGGTCAGAACGGACCATCGCTCGAATTGCTTTCTCGACCGGTTTGATGTGATCTTTGAATTCTGGGAGCTGTACAATGTTCCAGGCTCTTGCGCAGTCAAGCAGGTGGCGTTTGAACGCAATTGCAGCAAGAGTATCTGGGCGCAGTTTGGGTCGTGTGCGGGTTTTGGATCTTTTGGCAAAAAATTGCGCCCCCAGCTGCAATAATTGGCGTTCATACCAGTTTTTGTGATCAACTACATCGATCTGCCAAACTGGTATCGGCAGAGTGGCAAGTGCCTGTTGAAATTGAGCAATACGTTCCGGACATAAAAAAGCATTTTCATCCCATTGGACCTCACCTCCTGCGGACACCTTGCATTGCACCATACCCTTGACATGGAGCACCAACGGCAAATGGTCATCATGACAAAAAGTATTATCAAAATCATGTAGCACTGCGGTGTGGTCAGTAAGCTCAAAAGCAACTTTGCTGGTGAGAACATAGTCTCTTCGGTATTTGGACCCATTTGAGTGTGTCCAAGTTGCGTGCATTCCTTGATGGAAATGTGCAAAAGTGGATGGGGCAACTAACGAGGACTCCAGCAAAAAACTGCCTAGCAACCGTCCCTGAGGGTTCAGGGGCTCTGCTCCAGCGGAGCCGGCATGTGGAGAGTATTCTGAGTTGAGAGGAGCATTGGCATCTACAAAAACCCAAACAAGATCTGCCGTGACATGAGATGCAAAAAGACGGGTGGTCTCTCGCCACCAGTCAGAAATCTGATCAATTGGCCTAGTCCCATCACCCTTGTTCTTGCCCAAACAAGGTGCATGAAGGACAATGAAGTGCAGGATTAGGCTGTCATTTTCCAATCTCACGAAGAGGCGTCTTGGGTCAGCGCATTGTGTGGTAATGCGAAAGTGCCGTGCCTGCAGTTTGGTACCATCTTGCATGATCACTAATGGATCCAGAGTTCACAACCAAGGCACACTGGTCTAGGGCCTTGGAAGCCTGATGCAAAAATGGAATAGTGCTCACTGCGATAGGTTCCTGGCTTTGTTCTTGCTTCTTGGATGCCAACCACCGCAACGCCAAGTCGATGCATCTGGATGTCAAGTCTTGCTGTTCTTGCCCCTGTATGGCGTCCAACTTCGTTCTGATGCTCAAAATGGTCTAAAGCAAGTACATTGGTGGTGGCACAAGCAAACGCCAGATTGGCACAGCAGAGGTCTGCCTGAGGTTTCTGCGGGAGCGCAGCAACATGTCGATCAGAAGCAGGAAACTGCATGACTTCGTCTTGTACAAGTGGGGGAAAACATGCACGAAAACGGTCTGAGGAGTCTTGCAACCAACACCAGTTCAGGTCATGAGAAGAAACTGCCAGCCGGTGGAGTCCATCAACATTCCATTGTGGGAGGACATCCTCAGATTGGGTGGTAGCCCATTTGGCTAATGCATCAGCGAGCTCGTTCCATGGATGACCCTGATGGGCTGCAATTTGCCGGACTTTCACTCTAGGCCCAAGCCACTTGGATAACACTCGGCACACTTGGGCTATCCTGGGCGATGCAGTGGTGATGGATTCAAAAGTGGCAATCATCTGACTGAGCCTTAAATCAGGTCTAATCACAGCGGGGCGTTGTGGTAGCAGGCGCATGACGACATCCTGTGCAACAGCAAATGCTGTGAACTCGGCTGCAATGTTATCAGTCTCATTTGCACCCAGCCACTGGGGGTGGCCTGGAGAGAGCTGTACTTGCCCCGCAAAACAACCACAAAAACAGGATGCAAATTGGTCAGCACAAACGATGATGACACTCCAGCCGGCATGAACAAGACCCTGTGAGCCGTCTACATAGACTTCCCAGGTCCATGTTTGGGGGTCGGTCTCCAATTGGGGTTGTAGCAATGCTGGGTAACTGACATCCGGAACCTTGAGTCCATCAGGGAGGGGGAATGGCTCGGTCGCAGGGATCTCATAGCAGTACTGCTGCCAATCAGCGTTTTGAAACCATGCAATGGCTGAGACATCTGGGTCAAGTTCCTGCGTTGGGGGCAAAGGCAGGTGTGGTAAAGCAGCTTCAAGACAAATGCTGACTGGTGCCACAGTCTTGTCGATCTTGGGTGGACAGTCAGTTTGCGTCAAAAAAGCTGACTGCAATTGTTTGCATAGTTGATGTTGGCTCATAGCATCCCACGTATCCCATGAGTCATTGGCATCCTTATGCAGTGTAAAATTGTTCTGTGACTCAACAGTGTCATCCCAGGGATCCAGATCATCCGGTGCTGGTTGGTGATGGCGGTGGATCGCAACTGTGAGAGACATTCCATTAGCCAGTGGAACAACTTCGTGAGGGTTGATCTCCTGGTCACCCCTCCATGCCGTGCAGGTGTTGTGGGGTGAGTTGCAGTCTTGATCACGATACGCAATGCCTATTAACGTCGGAAAAGGAAGCATGTGAGGTGCCATGGATGCATGTCGAGCAGGAGGCATCCCTGGCCATGCAGAATCCACAACATTAACCAAGATAGCATCAAAACCCTGGATGGGTTGCTGAACCAGGATGACATGCATAGCCGCATGGACTTCCATCTCAATTGGGTCTGGGTGAACCAAGTAGAAATACAGTGGCAAATCGTACAACACAATTTCACTCCAAGCAAATCTCATAAGATGTGTCCATTCCTCGGGATCCGAAAACAGTTGTACTTCACGTGCAGCAAAACATTGTGGGTGTCTGACAAAGTCAAGATACCAAGTCAAGACCGGCACAGAGGGGTCAATGGTGTTCGCTGAGAGAAGTGACAATGGCTGCCAGGCTGCTTGCAAAACTGTATGGAAAGTAAGGTACTCAAACGAACTGCTCGGAGTACCTTGTCGAATTGGTGGGGTAATCGTCACCGAAATGGGTCGGTGGTCGCGCCTGTCAAGCTCATCTTCTTGCATATGTGAGATTGTGGCTTGCTTGACGGTGGAGTCCAAGCTACTGATAAAAGCGGAAATGCTACTAAAACCAATCTGAATGAGATTGGTGGAGTCATCCCATTCAGTGTCAAGAGATGAAAGCGCAATCTCGAAGTTGTAGCCATGTCGCACTGGAAAAGTCATGTCCGGGAGGAGTTTAATACTACCATGAGTGACCTCGCATAGCGATTGCTCAGTGAGTGGCTGACAACGAGGGGTAACATCAGCTTCATCCAGCAACTCCTGATGGGACACCTGTGTGGGCAAGAGTGTACAAAAGGAGGTCGGGTGCCACGGGTCTTCAAGAAGTTCAACAACTGTAATAATCGCAGTGCGCTTGTCTGGCAACTGCCGCTGGATGACGACCACATGAGCTGCAGTGTCAGAAAGTCCGCCTGAGGGACTAGGCTGGACAAGTTGGAGCAAAACAGGATGGCCAGGTTCAATCCAATCTTTCCATCTTTGCAAAATGTCAGAAGTCCAATACAGCGGGTGCGGGCTGAGGAGGACTTCCCGAAAGTGGTCAGATCGAGGAAGTGTGACTGCATCTGAAAACCACGTGACAATTTTGTTTTGCCGGCGTTGTTGGGGTGAGCACAATGGGGGTTGTTGATCCACAATCCATTGCAAGGCAGCCGTGAATTCTGCAGGGTTGCGGACCTGTATCACAGAAGTCCCAATAGCTGTGGCCGGAGGCACTGTGGCAGCATGGTCTGAAGGATGAGATCCATCACGAGCCTCATTGTCAGCAGCTAAATAGGTTCGGGAAGCATCTGGCATTTCAGGTGGTCTCGCAGGCGACACTCCAGGTGGTAATTGCATGAGCATGTTGTGATCAACATCCCTGGAACTGGAGGCTGGTTCAGATGGTGCGGCAATGTCGTGAATGTCAAGCAAAACACTAATGCCTGCAAAGATGGGTTCCCGTTGGTCAAAGTGAAAGCGCATGCTTCCCATCCACATATGGCATGGCCTGTGCTCACAATAGGATGCAAACTGATGCCTCTCAATCATGTCCCGGGTGCAAATATGGTCATCCGATGACTCTGCTCTCTGAAAAATCCCTGCGCGAGACCCACCATGAAACGCAGCTGTGAAATGTATGGCAACTAGTCCCGGTTGCATGCCTTGTTCCAGGATCACATGTACCTGAGCTTCACTACGTAGTGTGTAGGGCGGAAGAGGTCGGACAATAAGGACCTTCAATGGCAAGTGTCGGCTTATCTGATCAAACCAGACCGTGCAAAGGTCAGCATACCATAAGTCCTGTAAATTGTCAATACGCACAAGTCTTGGTGCAAGGCAAACCGGATGATGAACATGATGGACGTACCATACATCAATTGCTAACTCCGGACCCGTCTCTTGATGCCTTACTGATGCAAGCTCGTCAAATAATGACTGCAATTCAATAGCCCAGAGCGGTCTAGGACGCTCTTGGGCAGGCGGCTGTTGTGTTGGTGGGGTGGAGCGTGTGAAAACGGGTGGGTCAGCCGTTTGCTCATGGGAGCATTTGGCTTCAATGCAGGAAGGTGACGGTGAGGCAAAAATCTCTTCTGTGACAGGCAAACCCTCTCTCTTTTCATTGTTCAGTCCGAAATTCATCTCAGCTTGCGGACTCTCTTTCATTGCATCACTGTTGGGAGCAGTGAGCTTGAAAAAATCAGTGATTTGAGCCTGTCCTACAAGGTTTGCCTTCAATGGCTGCTTCTCTGAAGCCTGATGGAAAAAATCAGCAATCGTCGACTGGCGACCAGTTTGTGTGGTCCCCTTACCTGATTTTTGCTTGCCCGCACGGGTCTTTGGCGGGGGTTGTGTTCTGCATTGCTTGGGTTGAAATGGCTGACTGGGTCGTGGGATGGGGGACCCAGTATCGTCCTGAGTCTGTTGGCTCACGGAATTCAACGAAGCATTTACAAAGATGGGGTTCAGCTCAACCAGTGGTTGCAGTACCGCTCCATCATGTGTCATGCAAACCTTGTCATCATGAAAAATGGGAAGAGTTAAAGACTCATCGGATCGAAACAACTTGATGATCTCAGGTTGGTCCAAATGATCTTGTGCATTTCGTAATGGCTCATGCTTGACCATTGACAACTGAGTCAAATGTGTATGATCATGCTCTTGATCCTCATGGTCATGTGGAGAGAAAAGATCTGGCAGGCCTTGCACTTCACCATCTTGCTGGACGGTTTGAACAGCATGCTGCATATCCAAAACAGTCGCCGGGTGCACCGGAATTTCAATCAGCGCATATGATCCATGTCGGACCGGCCGGGTGGCATGATCACCAGGAGGCCAAGCTCGACCATCAAGAAACACAGAACACATGTCTGTCCAGTGATTGCAATAATGAAATACACCAGCAATCATAAGGATGTTTGGCCTCAGAATGTGTTGTGCAACACAGTGCACAGCACGGACGACTGTAGGAGCAGCCTCGTCACCATTGGGCCAAGGTGGACGATGGTACACCACGTCGACCAGAATCAATCGATCAGTCGAGTGCATCGGCACATCACCTCTTCTTTGAATAATGGCAGGGATAGCCCTTTGTGGAAAACCAAATGGGGTTGTGGGTATGACATGAACCGTCTCAAGGCAATCCAAAGGAACATTGAGTGCTTGTGCAAGAGCATGTGATGGTTGCGGAATCTGAGCGTTAACCAACTGCGTTACCGATTCAAGGCCAGCAAGCTGGAAAACATGCAGATCTGTCATGAACCTCGAAGCATTGGGTCGAGTGGTGTTATATGCATTTGAGCTGCTTGCACTTCCTGATCCAGTTGAAGGATTTTGCAACCCAACTGATGATCTGGCTGCGCATGAATCATCACTGGATCCTGGTCGGTGCGGCTGCATTGCAGGATCCTGGTCAACGGCTGTGTGTCCATACCTGCCATACTCATGAATCTGCAATTGGAAACCATGACCATAACTCATTTCATGGGTAGGCCTCAATGTGTTGGGGACTTCCTGCCATCTATAGGTGATCTGACAAATCTTGTGGCGGCAAAGATCAGCTGCATCAGCAGCTTGCAGGATCTCATATCCACTGACCCGTTCTGGAAAAGAGCACGCAACTGAGAAGAGTTCAAAATTTTGTGACCAACTGGGCAAAACTGTCACAAGACCTGCCATACGTGGAAGATTGATGGATTGTGTGATCACTAAATCAAGCATCACATGTCTGAGCCCACGTGGCTTTGGTGCATCCGGCTCTATGATCGTAATATCAAACCATTCATCAGGGTCAATCTGATCTACCCATAGAGAGCTGAACTGCGATTCCCAACCTCGTGGAGGGCCAACGAGTTGGAGCACACGGGGAGCAGTCCATCTTCTGACCGTTGCATGATCGATGTACCAGGTCCGGACCGTAGTCTCAAAGTCAGGATCATCTGGATCGAAACCAGCTCTTGCAAAACGATTGGCAAGCTCTGCATTAAATGCAGGCTGCGGGTGTTCATTGGGCTCATCAGCATCCATTTCGTCATCATCGTCAGTTGGATTGTCCGATCCACGTTGCCAAGTGATCGGGCTTTCAAAATCTCGCCGCAAATGGGCAATCGGGACAGTTTCAACAATCGGTTTGGAATGCAATTGGCCCTGGCGGGAAAAAGTCCTATGCAGGGAGCGAGATCTGTCAAACCGAGCAACCTTAAAAAATTTAGGAAACGCTGATCCCAAATTCCTCAGGCTTGGGTCATCAACATGAATGTCATGAAAGTCCCTTTCAATCCAACCAACTTCGATTGCAAACTTGAAAAAATCGCGAGACCAGCAATGATCATCCTGATAAGCAAACTGAGCTGGCAGCACATTCTTGTGTTTCGTGCTGTCATTGCTCCAGCTTGAGTGGTTGGCAAATTTCTCAACTCGAAACTCATGACAAAGAGACAAAGTCTGATGCATCAAAAGCGTAGCACTGTCATGCAAAAACTTGGCAAAAATTGTGTCATCCACGGACATCAAATCACAAGCATTTTTGCGTACAGGCACTCGGCGGGAACATACTTGAGGCACCAATGACCATGGTTTGTCAGGGTTACTGAGTGAGGCATGAGAAATCGTGTACTGCAACATGGAAATCTCATCATCAAATCCTATGGAAATGTGAAGAATTGGATCAAAAGTCACTTTTCGTGATAGCTTACGCCCAACAGCTTTTGCTCTCTGGTGGTCCTGCTGACCAACGCATGAGTTGTTGAGACGCGGCAATCCTTGGTGGATATCCTGTGCTACCTGAACGCTGAGGTGAAATGCACGGTCTGAGGCAGTCCAAGGGTCAATAAAATCATGCTCAAAAATCACTGAATGCATCCATGGCAATGGAGTGCAGCAGTGAGAGGTGCATGGAATTGTGACACCTGCATGGTGAGTGTCCCCTGATTTGCCGACCTGCAAGGGCCCATGAGCAATACACCTGGCATTATTTACTCGGCCCCGCCAAAAGGCTTGGCAGCATCTGGTATTGTTGTACCTTCTTCTGAAGGGGAAGCTAGTCTTTGTCGCTTCCTGTTCTGATCCTCCTCTTCCTGCATCACAGCTTGCTCTGCTTGTGAGTGTAATGCCTGCAGACTGGTGCTGAGGTTGGTAAAGCTCTCGGCGATACGTTTCCCTGCTACTGTCTGAGCATCCTTGGAGGTGAGTTCTTCTGAGTCGCTTTGCATGGCTGTATCTTCTCGGTCTTCTAATCCCGCAGCCACCTTGCAGCTGCCCAAGTTTTCCTTGGCCGCTGTGAGGTCGTCTCTGGCAGCTTGCAACCTCTCTGTCAAGAGACGCTCCTGCTCCATGAATTGTGCTGCGTAGTTCTTCCATTGCTGGGCTGATTGGGACAAGAAGTTGCGCCAAGCGGTATGCATTTGCAACCTTGCAGATTGCGCTTCTTGCACTGCTTTCTTGGCTCTTCCGTGCTGTGATACAGCTGAATGCAAAAGTTTGGTTTCCTCCTGTCCGGTCCTGACGTTCACCTCCTTCATGAGCTGCTGAACGTCTTCCGGTAACTCTTCTTTGTGCTTCTTCAATGCCGCAACCAGAGAACGAATTTGCTTGTCCTTCTCTTTGTCGGAACTGGTGTCTCCAGTCGCAGTGGTCGGTGACGGTACAGCCAGAACTGGCACAATGGAGGGGTTCATCCATGGTGGCTCCAAGTTGGAATTGGCAGGTAAGGATGGTGGCCCATACTGCTGTGACTCTTCCATTGCCTTTCCTTTGCCTTTTCCCTTGGAGGGAGTACTTCTTCCACCCTGTCTCCTGGATCTTTGTCTCGGAGAATTCTTGCGACGAGGGGGTTGAATCCATTGAGCAGCATCCATATTCTGCCCTTCCCAGTTGGACTGGTTGTAGTTCCACTGTACTCTTCTCTGACTGTGGTCCCGTCGTTGTGGGATGAATTGAGGGTCGTAGCAATCCCTCCAATCTTGTCCACAGCTTCCACAGAAGGTGTGGGAGCCGCTGCAAAGTCTCTTGCAGGTTGCACACTTCCAAGGTTCCACCTTGGTAGTCTCCATTTCCTTGGCGATACGGGCAAGGAATGTCCAATCCTTGGAGTGATGATGGTACAAGGTGTTCCGCAATTTGGCCAGTCTCTTGCGTGACAAAGCGATGGCCTTTGTTTTGTGCAAAAACCAAAGCCTTCTGGCGGTAGCTCGCTTTCTCCTGGCTGTTCTTCTCTGTGTTGGTGTAATCTTTGCAGCGCAAGTTTGTGTCTTCGCACAAAATCAAGGGATGCAAGGCGGAGTAGTCAAAGGCAAGCGTAAATGCAAAAAATAGAATAGCAAACGCAAGCACAAATGAACACATTCACCAAAGAGCCAGTAAGATCACGGGAGCTCACCCCGCAAATGAAGTGGGCTTACCCACCACTGTAAGGTCAGTGCAGAACCAGTGAAAAAATCACATCGAAAATTCACTGTATGGCCAGTGCAGAACCAAAATTGTAGAAAAGATGAATACCAAATTCGAAAAAACGCTTGCACCAAGTCAGCAGATTGAACTACAGTGAAATGGGCAGCAAGTTGAGGTCCAGGCGGTGTGAAGCAAAGGGCGAAGTTCACAACAGCCAAGTAGAGACCCGTGGGACAAGCTTCGTTGCCCCACTAAGGTAATGGCAAATAGAAACAGCGCAACAAAAGTAAAAATGTCGGGGGGCTGTCCTGAGCCAAAACCTTGCAGGATCATCATCCCAAACAGGACGGACAATTAGTGACGACTTTGCGGAAATAGGTGGGTGCTGGATTTGGACATGAACAGACCTAGAACGACCCGAGGTATCACAGCGGAGCGGCTTGCCGGATTTCTCTTTATCATTTTATCCAATTCTGGGGTGTGTTCCCCTCATCCACCATGCAACCAAGAGATTGGTATTGGGCGGCTTCGCAAGCGAGCATCTCTCGCACACAAGTTGGATTGTAATAGGCTAGTAACATAGGCATTTCACCAACAACATCTTTTTGGGTAAAGTGTTGAGGGGCCGATCTGGTCGAAGGAAGTTTAGAGTTTAGAAGTCAAACTTCCGACAATATGGACAGATGAAAAGCAGAGGTGGGAAGAGTCAGAGAAGAGAAGAGAAGAAGAAATAGAAAGAGTCAGAAGAAAGAAGATCCAGGTGCGCGAAAAGGTAGCAAAGTCGCGAAACACTTTTTTCTCCAATGATTTGAAGCTCCGGAGGGTCGAAAAGTAGGCTCGCTAAAGATGAGAGATGAAAAATTGCATGCCATTGCGGCGCGAAGCACATTTCCAAGTCAAAATGTACACCATTTTTGGAACTTAAGATGTCGAAAAAGTGTACGCCGTTGCGGCGCGAAGCACATGTCGAAGTCAAAATGCACAAAGCACACCAGGGGTCGCACAACTTTGGAAGTTGATATGTCGAAAAAGTGCACGCCGTTGTGGCGCGAAGCACATTTCGAAGTCAAAATGTTAAAAACACCAGGGGTTCGGACCGGTTTTAGACGTTCAGATGTAATTTCGCGTAGCAGGCGCAAGGGATTGTGCACCTTGTCAAAAGTGAGAAAAAGGTGAGGGTTTGGTAGCATTTCCAAAAACGATAGGAGGTGTGGGACATTTGAAGATGATCTGCAAAGATGCATTTTCCGTGGCAGGCGCAGTACAAGACACATGTTCATCAGAGCTGTTGGGAGGTCCGGGGGCTGATTTCCTGAGAGAGGTTGCATTTTGGAGCATCAGATCTTCAGGTTTGCTGAGATGATTTTGCGTGACAGGTGCAACACTTCGTATGACCTCGCCTCACTTTTTCGTGGCACGCACAGTACTTTAGACAGGTGGACTGGCAAAATCGCAAAACGCAATGGTACGAGGCCGTCAGCTCTGCACTCAACTTCCCATTTTTGAAGGAAGTCTCGCAGAATTGCTTTGTTTGTTCCATAAGATAGATAGATAGATAGATAGATAGATAGATGGATAGATAGATAGATAGATAGATAGATAGAGAGAAAGATAGAAAGAAAGATAGAAAGAAAGATAGATAGATACATAGATAGATAAAATAGATAAGATAGATAAGAAAGATCAGATAGATAAGATAGACAAGATAGATAAGATAGATAAGATAGATCAGATAGATAAGATAGATAAGGTAGAGCAGATAGAAACTATAGATAAGATAGAAAAAGAGATAAGATAGAAAAGATAGATAAGAAAGATAAGACAGACAGACAGACAGACAGACAGATAGATAGATAGAAATATAGATAGATAGAAAGATAGATAGAACAATAGATAGAAAGATAAGATAGAAAAGATAGATAAGATAGACAAGATGGATTAAGATAGATAAGAAAGATAAGATAGATAAGATAGACAAGATAGATAAGATAGATAAGGTAGGGAAGATAGTACATATAGATAAGATAGAAAATAGATAAGATAGAAAAGATAGATAAGAAAGATAAGACAGATAGATAGATAGATAGATAGATAAATAGATAGAAAGAAAGATAGATAGATAGATAGAAAGATAGATAGAAAGATAGATAGAAACAGCGATAGATCGATAGATCGATAGATAGATAGATAGATAGAAAGATAGATAGAAAAAGCGATAGATCGATAGATCGATAGATAGATAGATAGATAAATAGATAGATAGATAGATAGATTGATTGATTGATTGATAAGATAAATAAGATAGAAAAGAAAGATGAGATAGATAAGATAGACAAGATGGATAAGATAGATAAGGTAGATAATATAGATAAGATCGGAAAATAGATAAGATAGAAAAGATAGATAAGACAGATAAGACAGATAGATAGATAGATAGATAGAAAGACAGATAGAAAGATAGATAGAAAGATAGATCAGATAGATAAGGTAGACAGATAGATAAGATAGATAAGATAGATAAGAAAGATAAGATAGATAAGATAGACAAGATAGATAAGATAGATAAGATAGATAAGGTAGAGAAGATAGACAAGATAGATAAGAGAGAAAAATAGATAAGAAAGATAAGGCAGACAGACGGACAGACAGACAGACAGATAGATAGATAGATAGAAAGATAGATAAGATAGATAAGATAGACAAGATGGAAAAGATAGATAAGATAGACAAGATAGATACGATAGAAAAGATAGATAAGAAAGATAAGACAGATAGATAGATAGATAGAAAGACAGATAGATAGATAGATAGAAATATAGATAGATAGATAGATAGATAGATAGATAGAGCGACAGATCGATAGATAGATCGATAGATCGATAGATAGATAGATAGATAGACAGATAGACAGATAGATAGATGGATAGATAGAGAGAGAGATAGATAGATAGATAGATAGATAGATAGATAGATAGATAGATAGATAAGATAGATAAGATAGATAGATAAGATAAGATAGATAAGGTAGATAAGATAGATAAGACAGAAAAGATGGATAATATAGATAAGATAGAATAGATAGATAAGACAGATACAATTGATAAGATAGAAAAGAAAGATAGTTAAGAAAGAAAGAAAGAAAGAAAGAAAGATAGGTAGATAGATATGTAGGTAGGTAGGTAGGTAGATAGATAGATAGATATGTAGGTAGGTAGATAGATAGATAGATAGATAGAAAGATAGATAGATAGATAGATATGTAGGTAGATAGAAAGATAGATAGATAGAAAGATAGAAAGATAGAAAGATAGAAAGATAGAAAGATAGATGGATAGATGGATAGATAGATAGATAGATAGATAGATAAGATAGATACATTAGATAAGATAGATACGTTAGATAAGATAGATAAGATAGATAAGATAGATAAGATAGATAAGATTGATAAGATTGATAAGATGAATAAGATTGATCAGATTGATAAGATTGATAGATAGGCAGCTAGGTAGGTAGCTAGGTAGGTACATAGTCAGAGAAAGAGAAAGAAAGAGAGAGAAAGAGAGGAGACCTCAACCCTGTCGGTCCATCAGTGGCTTCGTTCTGCCATCCGTGACTCACAACAACCAACCTCTCCTATAGGTTTCCTATGGTGGCGCCTGCACAGCCAACAGAGGTGCCTGGAAGTTTGTGCTGGCGTCCTGGACTCTTTGCAGCACGAATGAGGCAATGGCATCGAGAAGGTGGAGGGCTGGAACGTCGTCGCCGTGCTGACAGACGTCGTGGCCATGCTGACGGACATCGTGGCCATGCTCAAGAACGTTGTGGCCGTGCTCAAGAACGTCGAGGCCGTGCTCAAGAACGTCATGGCCGCGCTGAAGAACGTCATGGCCGTGCGGCGGAACGTCGGACTCGTGTTGATGCTCGCACACTCAAGAAAGCCGTCAGAGGCAGGCTGCGGCATTTGGTCGCAAGGACTCCTGCAACATGGGTGGCTTTCGCGAAGATCTGTGGGCTGACGAGGACAATCCGTTTCTCAGGTTTCAGGCCACGCAGCACTTGTACAGGCAACATGCTGCAGAGGAGCTGCGAGTATGGCCGAAAGATGCTGTTGCCGTCAGTCGACAACCATGTCTCCTGTGCTCAGCCGATTTTGATGATCGGCCAGCTTTGTTGTGGAGCATGTGAGAACGGTGCACGGCGGCTTGCAGCGGTATACCGGAATGCAATGTTGGCGTTAGAGTCGTTGTCTCCACACGTTGTTGTTGGCAGTGAAGTTCGCCAACGCCACCTTTTTGCGGCACGCGTGCATGGACTGGGAAGGCAGCCAAGCCTCCCAGCTGCGTGTCCGCCGTGGCTGCGCAATTTTGCGCGAAATCGTTCTGGCTGGAAGAGTTGCTGGAAGTCTTCCTTGCCGGGGATTCGTGCTTCATGCAGAATCCGGATGCCGTTTGGACGCTTTTGTCGGTGGAACGCTACAAGCAGCGCTGGCCGAAAATTCCTGCGGCCGAGTTGGAGGCGTCTGTGCTGTGGAGGTCGGCAGCGCTGCCTCATCCTATTTGGTGCTGCTCCACCGACGTCGTGTTACTGCGGCCGCAGCTCGCGGCGACGAATCTGTTGGCGTGTGCAAAGATTGCCATCAGGCGTTTTCTGGCAAGAAGCCGCGGCTCTGTAAGTTTTCTCTGGCCAACGATCTGTGGCTTGGTCGCATCGATCCTTTGCTGTGGGGCGCAAACATGACCCACGAGATGTGCCTGGCCATGGCCCGCACGGTCGCAACGAAGGTGGTTCTGCGAGCCGGCGGCGCCCAAGCGCCGGCCGCCGGCAAGCAGTGGGACCACGTCTACCAGCAGACTGGTTACGTGGGTTCCTCATGCTTTCCACAATGGCGATGCCAAGCACGCTCTGCAGTCACTTCCTCCTGAGAAGCTCAACGACGCACTGGCCATTACCTTCTGCACAGACCTTCCGATAGAGGATGCTGACCACGGCCGGGAAGCTGTCAGCAAGATTGTGCAGCTGCGGCTGCGGAAGGACAAGTTCCTTGAACAAGCCGAAGCTTTGATGGCGACCAATGTTGTTTATTAATGCTACTGGGATCACAAAGATCGAGGACGAGAAGTTGACGCAGTGGCTTGGCGGCGAAGCAGATGCAGTGCCTCCGGCTGTTCTTGACTGTGTTGTGACAGTGCCGGTTGGCCAGTCTGGGCCATGAAGCATGCGCCAAGAAGGCCCTGCGCAAGCTACTGCTGGCAGCATTTCCTCCACGCAAGATGAAACGTTCTTTCTATGGTGCTCCGTTTGAGTTATAAGTAGTTATAACTTTAGCTATACAAAAAGTTATGAAAAGTTATGAAGTGAAGCAAATATCAACTATTTTGTCACATTTTTATAATTTAGAAAAATTGGAAAAAACACTTGTTTTTATTGTATCGAAAACAATATTTTTCATTATTTTTCTAATTATGGCGGTTGAGCCGCTTCGAAGTTGTTTTTTTGAAAAATGCGCGGTTTTCACCGCTTCCATGGCTGAGGGAATGTGCAACTGTTTTTTAAACAGAACAGGCCACTGTGGGAGTGCGCAAATTGCAGCATTTCCTGTGCAAAGATCCAACAGCATATGGCGCAACCGGACAAAATTGAATTCCATTCCTCTCTGCTGTTCATTGGCTGAAT
>Ga0126342_10007230_pt1 | contig 19802 bp, 15 predicted proteins | sample Cyp1metagenome_FD_92528 | JGI IMG/M metagenome (GOLD analysis project Ga0126342, IMG submission 92528) | Coral microbial communities from Lord Howe Island, Old Settlement Bay, Australia - Cyphastrea 1 metagenome | ecosystem: Host-associated > Invertebrates > Cnidaria > Coral ... | reverse complement strand
TTCTATCTGGCAAACATTCTGGCACTTTATCTGGCATACCTTCTGGCATTCTATCTGACATTCTATCTGGCATACCTTCTGGCATTCTATCTGGCATTTCTTCTGGCATTCTATCTGGCAAATATTCTGGCACTTTATCTGGCATATCTTCTGGCATTTTTTCTGGCCGTTGAGGTACAGCGGTGCTCACTGAGCTCGGAGGGTCCCAGGTTCAGGTCCAGCGGTGCTCACTGAGCTCGGAGGGTCCCAGGTTGAGGTCCAGCGGTGCTAACTGAGCTCCGGAGTTCCCAGGTTGAGGTCCAGCGGTGCCCACTGCGCTCAGACCCTTGCAGTTGAGGTCCAGCCGTGCCCACTCAGATCGGAAGCCGGCAGTTGAGGTCCAGCAGTGCCCACTGCGCGCGGAAGTTGGCGAAGAGCTTGGCGAAGTGTTGGCAAGGCGGAAGTGAACATGGAAGTGGCGGAAGTGGACCTGGACGTGGATGCAGAGGTGGTGGAGGAGAAGGAGGAGAAGGAGAAGAAGGAGAAGGAGAAGAACAACTCTAATAAAATCTAACAACCCTCACCTGGCAGGTGAGGAAAAAACGATTTGGTTATGAAGACTTTGTGATGTGAAAACCGTTGCCTTCAGGAAAGGATCGAAGATCATTCCAGCAACTATACATATATATATATATATAATATATATATATATATATATTTATATTTCCTAACTTCGTATGTTTATCCATTTATCCACAACCAAGTGGATCTTTTGGGAGTGGTTCAACCTCCAAGGTTGTTGATTGAGTGATGATCCCAATTGAAATGCTATCCCTGGTAGGAAAAAATCCAAGGTTCCCCTGTTTTTGACGCCCATAGAGAAGCACTGGCACCAAAAGAATTCAAAGGTTCATCATCATAGTTCTTCACCCTTACCATTCAGTTTGTTGTTGTGTCACTTTTGGATGATTTGTGTGTGTGATTTGGATCATCATTTCCCTGTTTGTTTTTTCCTTTTGCTCAAAACGACAATCGAACGTCGCCATGAATTCGGGTGTTGGTTCCTGCTAATTAATCTGTTTTTTTTTGGTAGCCTTCTACTATTTCTCTGCAAGGCGGCATAAGCAATTGCCGTGCCAACATGGCAACCCATTTTACAACAACTAGGTAGAGGCATCTAACAATGTCAGGGCCCTCTAAGATCAATGACTAATTCCCCAGGAACCCTTGAAGATACAATGTGGAACATCCGACTTTGCTAACCTATGTTTCAGCATGTTTAGATGAAGAAACGTTTGTTTAACGGAGTGTATCCCATGATATTCCCGTTATATATATATATATATATATATATATATACACACATGTTTCTGTCTCTCATGAGATGCTGCACGCCAAACGGAATGGCCGCTGTTGACTGTGTAGGCTGGATCATGTGTCAGTGGTTGTCATATCGGACGATTAAATTTTGTCATGGCGCGATTGATTTCCGGCCAGCAGAGGCAGTTTAAGGCAACTTTGACACGTCAACGCCACTGAATCCTCACCTGCTCCATCCAACAAACATCAGCAGACCAAACGTCATCGATGACGATGAACACCACTTACCTAGGTGCTCACATGCAATCCCAAGCGATAGTTTGGCAGTGCGAAGACTGGGTTTTGCGATCTTCTGCCTGGCACAAGAGCGGCTGCCATGTCGTAAGAGGCAGCGTTTACTAAATCAAATGGTATCACAGGGAGATGATCATTGCTGAACCTATAGTCTATACAGCTGTTGGCACCTATTGACTCCATAACCCATGACAGAGTAGGACAGCGGACCGCTAGTTAGTGAAACAGAGATCTTAGATTCTTAGACGGTAACTTCCAGATTTCATGTAGGAGTTTCTCAAAATAGGGTTTCAGTACCTCCAAATCATCCATTTTTAATAGGATTTTCCATTATAAAACATGCATTTTGTGGACCCTCCATGTATGGAACCCCCATGTGCTTCACAGTTTTTTTGGGGGCGCTATGAAATTTTGATGCTGCAGGAAGACATTGCTTATAGAGATGACCAAGACGGAGTGCGGCCCTTGGGCAGCTGGGGTCAGTTGAAGGGTGTCCTAAAAGAAAGGTACCCCGAAAAACGGATTGTTTACAGTTAAAAAAGAAAATCCTATCAAAATCCTATGATCATGTATCAGTTGGATTGATTTGGAGGTACCCCCATCTTGAGAAACTTCCATAGATCCGTATTGATCCATATGTGGATGGTCCTGTAGTGAAAGCATTTGCTTCATCTCTCATAAAAGTACTACCTCCTGATCCTGTACAGAATACATGTGAATACAAATACGTGCTGGTTTGTAGCCCATGACGTTGCACACCGTAAGGGTCTGCAACCCTGCATCCATGTACTATTTTGCTGACTACTGACTACTGACCAGACGTTTGTTTTCGGGGCGACATAATGTCGCCGTACAACTGACATGAACTGTCGTATTGAAGTATTATTATCGACATGACTGTGTATGTCATTAAGATCTGGTGTCAACTGTTAACTGTTCGTGGTTTTTACTGATCATCTCAGGATAGTTGAAACATTGTTTTTCAACCACGAGGCATCCATCCATTTCTGGCTTCGTTTGGTCAGGACATAGCTTCAGGGGTTGGTCTTAATTTGTGGTGTAAGGTCTGACTGGCATTGCAGCCATTTCAGCAAAATCATTAAAAACACATGTTGTATGTATGTTTGAGCAATGTTCAAATATGATATTGTATTGTTTTGTGCAATTCTACATGCATGTAATATATATATATATGTTGACTATGTATGTGTTTTTTTCTGATTTGATTTGCCCATCATATCCCCATTGCAATCTTTCACGGGTCAAATGATTCCCGCTGTTTGCTGTAGATGTCAACACGACTTGATGTACCCACATCACCCCCTTCCAGCCACGCACTGAGATTTTGAGCGTTGTGTGTATGTTTATCCTTGTATGCTACATATATAGATGATTGTAAATACGCGTATATATATATATAATTATGTATACAATATAGTACACCGTGATATCGTATATTTGATGATTTTCCATACATGATGATTTTCAGATTTACAGTGCATATAACGCAAAGTGTCACCTACTATATATATATACACAGGTATTTTTCAAACAACAACACCTATACCGCTAAGACTACAACATTTTTCGCCGGGGATCACCAAACCATGGAGATCCACCAACCATCGAGGTTTGTCCTTGTGCTGGACGACGACTTCACACATTCCATGCATTCGTGTCGGGACGTGGGGACGAGCCGCGGGAGGTGTTGTCACGTCTCTTCGGCAGACGCTGCCAGGTGGAAAATGGCCCATTTATAGATGGTTTACCTGGGTTTGCCTCTTAAAAATGGTGGATCTTTCCATGGCAAACTGTGAATGTCATAAGCAGATGGTAGCGGCAAAAACAGACTATTCCAATGGTATCCCAATGGTTTGACCTTATGATGATCCTGAATCATATCTATCATCTTTGTGGGGTTGGCAGCACCCAAGTGAACTTCAAATGATCAGGGCCCCAGGGCACATATTTAATTGATGCAAGTGGCTGAATATGCCTGAACAATGATTTCATTTGATGGCAAACATTTAGCTAGTTACCTGACCAATTACCCTCTGGTTATTTAACATAGCCATGGAAGCCATGGCCCATTTATAGATGGTTTATTTATTAAAAATGGTGATTTTCCATGGCAAACTGTTAAAGAACCAGATGGTAAATTCCTGAAACCTGAGAATGAATGGCCTGAAATGAGCCAACAAAAATACTTTCTATTTTCTTACCCACTTTCAGCAGCAGAAGGGAAGCAAAACCACACCTGGAGAGCCACCCATTGAAGTTGACAAAAGCATCCCATTGAGCTTGGTTTTCTGGCACTTATCAATGTGTGGTCACATTTCTTGTAGCTAAAAACAAGAAAGAATCTGGTAATTCATTTTTTTTTGGATGGCATTCACGACATGAAATTGCAAACACAGTGAGACGGCTCCAGGATTGATCTCTACGTGAAGAATCTTCGAAGTGGGTACACCAGGTATAGGTTACTGGCTCAATTAATGTGAGTTAATGTCGGTAAGACAATAATAAACCAATCATGTGGGTGGTTTATTATATTGTTTTTATCCACATGAATGTTAATCAGTGCTTAATTAAATAACCCTTAAATTGTAGGGCTCTCGCTGCTCTCAAGCAGTAGGCTTTGGGGATGACAGGATGTTCTCAGGTGTGGAGTGTATGTTGTGGAAGATGCGCAGCCGTCACTACTCCCTGTGGAAGTCCGGGGCTCTCAAGTTGCGGCCAAGTGTAACGGTGTACATCAAGAAGTCACATCACATCTCCGAATTTTTGGGAATTGGTGAGTTTCAGTGGTCCACCATACCCTCTGGTAAACAGCCACATAACTATGGAAAATCACCATGCTATCAACGGGTAAATCCACTATAAATCACCATTTTCAATAGCTATGTTAGTCATAACCAGAGGGTATACAGTATACCTTTTTTGGCAAACTACATCCATCAGTGGTGCCTCTAGGAAAATGATCTTCAAGCGATGCGTTTCTGTGCCATGGTCGACGCCAGTCCCCCAGGACATTGGTATCCTCAGAGAGCAATCCAATTCAATATTCAATAGGGTTAGTGTTTTCCCTTGCCTTCATTTGTGTTTTCTGAGTTGAGTAATGAGTCATTGTTTCCATAGGTATTCAGAGAGCAATTCAACCATTCATGGAATAACGATTAGTTGAGTAAGGAGTCATTCCAAATGAAGGCAAGGGAAAACACAAATCGTTGTTGATTTCCTCCTCCATAGCTGCGTCATAGTGCCGGAGGTCCTAGTTCTAGTCACGATGAAATTCTGGGATGATCGGCCCCTGGTTGGAAGCATGCCATAGGATAACAAGACCATGGTGTGCCTTGACCTTCTGAAACCATGAGATATCCAAGTTTTGTTGCCTAAAAAGATGCCTAAAGTATCCTAAAAGTCCCCTTCGGAAATCCTCATCTTTCGCTGGGGTTGAGTTACCCAAGAAAGCTCCCTCAAATCCAGAGAAAGTGGAACATCGTTTGGGGATGGATCAAAACCTACTACTGCTTGGTGGTTTGGAAGATTGTTCATCCTATGTAGTAGGTTGGGAATATTCATCCCAGTTGGGATTTTTTTTCCATATATGTTCCATAGATATTTTCCATTCAGTTGGGAATGTCATCATCCCAACTGACTTTAACTTCAGAGGGATGGCTCAACCACCAACCAGAGTATATATTACCAGATGTGGGGAAGAAACATCCAGGATCATGAGCTTTTTCAGGGGGTAGCAGGGTTTTGGCCATAACTGTTTCATAAATTCCATTCGTATCCTCGTTATTGTTGTTGACATGCCCATGAATCGCTATTGGAATTCTATTAAATCCCATTAAATCATCATTGAATCACCATTAACTCACCATGAATTTCTTCAAATCAACTCGGAAAATCGAAGTGAAGTCGATCCTCTCCCGACTGCAGAGGCCTTTCGATATTTTGGGCTTTCCGGTCCAAGAGGACGAGCGAATTTTTGGTGCCTTCCGGGGGAGGCCGGGACCTATCCGCGGGCGTGGGGCAGAGGGGATCAGGTAACACTTGTTTGATGGTTTTCCTAAAATGGGGTCATCTGGGTAAAACAATGCCATTATGACCACCCATGACTGGGAACGGTAACCATACCACCTATAAAGATGGTGATTTGGAGGATGGTTTATGATTGTTTTACCCATCTTAATCCCCAAAACCATGGGCAGCAGAGCACCCAGCCACGCTTGCGGGTGGCTACATGGAGGCCAGGGGCCCTAGGCGCCCTGCCCAGAGAAACCTCTGTGCTGGGCTCATAGATGTTCATCCCTCCAAATATCTTAGGTTTTTGATCCATCCCCGCATCGACTTTTTTTTTCCTGGGGCTACAAAAGTTGCCGCTTGGAAGAGGAGAATCATCTAAATTTCAAGAACCTTGATTTTCCAACATACCCTCTGGTAAACTTTCCCATAACTATGGACTATGGAAAATGACAATTTTTCATGGGAAAATTCACTATTTCTATGGCCATGTTCAATAGCTATTTTGACATAACCAGAGGGTATTTCTTGGGTGCAAAAAGATGGGACCAGCAATGGGGATCCGACCTCAACTGGAGGGAAAGTAACGCAAAGATGAGAGGAGTTCCCCAAGAGGAATGTCATCCACCTAGGGAAGCCCAAAAATGATAGCATCACTGGTGGTTTCCCCACGGGGTCTCCAAGTTGCTCTGTTGGGTAGCGGGGATGATCCCGGGGGATGATCCCGGGGAACCATCCACTGAAACAAAAGTAAGATTATCTTAATTTCTAGTCAACCTCAGATGGGTAGAAACTAATCCTTATTAATCCTAACTAGTCAAATATCAATGGGAATAGGGTTTAGGGTTTCTACAAACCAGCTACAGCTAAGAAGCTATTTTTTTGGAGGGTATCTGAGATTGGCCATGATTTTTCCCAGTAATTCACCATGTTTTTGATGATACCCCCACTATTCCCATGGTATCCTTACGATCAACTCCCCCTTTTTGTTCACCCGTAAGGGCCTGTCTGAAAATAGGGTGCCCCGGTGCCCCATTTTGGATGGATACCTCATTCCAAGACAAAACCAACAGTTATATGGAACAAAACCAGTTCAACAAAAAACTTAAAATTCAACTGGTTGGTGGTTTCAAACATTTTTGGAATGTTCCATCTCTTATATGGGATGTCATCCTTCCCATTGACGAACTCCATCATTTTTAAAGATGGTTATTGCACCACCAACCAGGGAACATCAAGTTCAATTAACTTAACATTTTTCAGTTTAAGTTCTCCAAATATCCCCATGGATATTTCCCCATAGATCTTCCGTGATCTTCCCGTGATCAACGCCGCTAAAAATCCGCCGAGTCTCGCAGGCTCCGCGTGACCAACCAACAACTTTTCTTGGAACCGATGGTGGAGGCATCATCTTCCAGATGGGCAACATTAAACCAACTACCTGGGTAAATTATAACGACCTCACTACGACCTCACTGGAATTCATAGTTAGTAAGGGAAATCATCCCAAATGGCCTTAATTCAGGTTAGTGAACTATTATAATTTACCCAGAACTACCCTCTGGTAAACGTTAACAGTTGGCTATGGAAAATCACCATTTTTCAATGGGTAAATCAACGAACTAAATGGGCCATGTTCAATAGCTATGTTAGTTTACCAGAGGGTAATATGATTTATCTATATATATATATAATTATATATATAATATTATATAATATGATTTAGTATGATGGGCGTGCCAAAATTGAGTTGCTGGCAAAAGTGGCCATGCGTTATGATTCAAAAATTTGGTCAGGAAATTTCAAAACCATTTCAACGATATAAACCGTTGTTCTTTGGTGATCCGAATAAGAGGATGTGCTTGTGTATCTACTGTAAGATGATAATTTTATTGGAGAGGCTGAATTTATCCGTAGGAAAACTTATTTTACATTACTGAATAAATGTTTCCAATGAATTTATACTGTAGATCCATTTATTTTATTACTGTAAGATGATAATTTATCCAGTAGAACTTCTCTTTTTGTCGGAAAGAAGACCATTTCCACATGTCCAATGCAGCTGGGGGAAGCATGAGCCATGGAGCCATGCATCATGGATGGTTGAACTTGAGCCAACATATTTGCAGTATCTACCTATGGTAAACGTTAACAGTTGGCTATGGAAAATCACCATGTTTAATGGGAAAATCCACGAACTAAATGGCCATTTTCAATAGCTATGTTAGTTTACCAGAGGGTATTCTTCAAATCATGGAATGCATGGAGTGGACTTACTATATGTCGATGTGTGCTAGTCAAAACATGTTTTTTTTCTTCGACACCTCACCGCGTTGAAATATCAAAGGTTTCGCATCATGTACAGTTACCTGCAAAAGTATTGTTCAAGAATGAGATACCATGATACCCTCATGATACCCTCTGTAACACAGCTATAGAAGCCATGGCCCATTTTTTTAGATGATAAATCTCGAAAATTGCCCATTTATAGATGATACACATTGATAACTGGTTGGTTTCAAACATGTTTGGAATTTTCCATTTCATATATGGGATGTCATCCTTCCCATTGACGAACTCATATTTTTCAAGATGGTTACTGCACCACCAACCAGATAAAGTTTAAAGTTTAAGTTCTCCATTTATAGATGATACACATTGATAAACATGATTCATGATGATTTACCTATTGAAAAATATGGCCAGTTCGCTGCCTTACCATGATTTCTGGGTACCATTTCCCGACTCCCGATCCAGGTCAGGTCATGACGCTGGAGAGATGTTTTGGTAAAGCCAAATGGAAAGGAAAACACATCCTAATGGATGTTTATGGATGTTAATGGATGTTAATGGATCTTAATGGATGTTCATGGTAATTGGGATTTGTATTTATCATAAGGTTTTATCATGTTCGTGGGTTTGTTTTGGTTATGGGCCAACAACTCGACAAACCGAACATCATTTAGTTGTTTATGTCAATTGAGAATTTACAGGGTATTCACAACTTGTGATACCCACATGGGTATGAAATGGCGTGGGAACGAAAATGTACGGATGGATCTCAACATCGGCTGTTTTTACACAAACTCGGCGAAGGTGTGTGATTCTTCGGATGATGATACATGTGTACCCAACACTTCCATACCTGAAGAATCTTTGATGTTCCAAATTTACATTGTAGATGGTTCTATTAGCCTCTGGTAAACAAACAAAAAGCTATTGAACATGGCCATTTAGTTCGTGGATTTACCCATTAAAAATAGTGATTTTCCATAGCTATGTCAGTTTACCAGAGGGTATGTTCTACTCACCCGAGGTTTTTTGAATTACTATCCGGTGTCATTCAGTGGGATTCGCAAGCGATGCCAGGAGCTTCTGCCCGATGGTTGCGTGCGCGTGGAAATTTGCTGGGCTCATAGGGGGGTATCCGTCCGGCAGGAGGTGTGATCACCAGATGCATGGCCAACAAAAATGAAACTATTGTTTAAGTTTATTTCATTCTATTTATATACGTCATAGAATCATTCAAACGTGATATATATATATATATATATATATATATCATGTATACATAATTGACAAGAAACATATATATACAGGTCTCAAATCTCAAACATCGTTGAACACAGTTGGTTGACGACTAGTTCAGGGGTTAATGGCGTAGCCTTTGAAAAACAAACGGGCTTTCCATATCCAGCAGTAAATATATATATATATATACATAGAGAGATGATCCAGCTTATATTTGGGAAACGAATGGTTTTCCATGTTACCATGTTGATTTGTTGGAGAGTTCTGCATTGTTCTGGGTGATGCTAACCCTCCAAGGTCCCTGCAGGTGTTTTTGGGTGGTTTTTTGTGTTTCTGCGGACCTTGGAGGGATAGATTCTTGATGATTCATGGCCAGTTTCAACCTGTGAAGACTCGCAGTTTCCCACAAGAGGCTCTGCCTCATGAGGTCCGATGGTGTTTCTGGGTCGAACGGCTCGGATGAGAACCTTTACATTTCAAAAGGACTTAAGAGCCAGGCACTCAGCGAGGTAATCGAGATGTTACGTGTTGCGTGTCTCTGGCAATTTGTTCAATGGCTGGTAGATGATATTGCTATATTTATACCATTTAGTACGATATATAGACATAGATATAATGCATCATGCATATAGATATACAGGTATGATATACAATGATATACATATATTTCATAAAACTGTATGATGGCATATATGATTGCATGTGTGTATATCATGGAATGTTATGTTTTGTTAATGTTATGTTGTTTTATGTTATGCAAGGTAACATATGTACGTTCTGTGGAGTAAAGTAATGCAATGTATATATATATATAATGTGATGCGATGTAGTGTACCGCAATGCAAAGCAATGCAATGTATGAATGAAAGGGTTACTGTACTTGGATGAGTTTTCTACACAAAAAATAGTTGATGCCCGTGGATTTTCAATGGGGGTAGAAACAGAAATGCATGTATACTAGCTGTTTCTCCTGGTAGAAGTGAGGTTGGCTGATATCAGTGCGGCTACAGGAACCCTAAGCCAATCTTTGAAGGTTTAAACAACAACCCCTCTAGGATTATTTTTGGCAAGGTTTAGTTTTGTTGTTGTTGTTTTTGTTTTATTCACCTTCTTACTTAAATAAACTCATGAAGATTAGATTGTTTCCCTGCACAATGAATTGCATAATCATTGTCCCAAACATCTTGCAGCCATCAGGTTGGTGAACATGAACAGTTCTTCTACTCCAATGCTTACAACGGAGTTCAGGCATGGCAAAGCTGGGAGTTGGGCCGAGGGATTTGCAGCACTGGTTGGTAGCATCTACCTTTTCGACAGACATGTGATGTACAGACCATTAGCATCCATTAACTGTAAACATATTGTGAGGTTTGGATATCATTCCCATCCACCTTTCAATCATATTATATCCTATAAGGATATCTCAGAAGTTGATTGAAACTCCCAGGATTTATTTTTTTCCGGATGCTTTGAAACTGCATGCCAAGCCAGGCATAATTCACCATGATGGCGCCACCTGGCGCCACCTGGCGCCACCTGGCGCCACCAAGCTGCCCAGCTTGGATGGTCATAAAAAAGCATGGCACAGATATGTTTCTGGTAAAACATACAAACATAGCTATTGAACCTGGCCATGTATAGTGGATTTACCCATTAAAAATAGTGATTTTCCATAGCTATGTCAGTTTACCAGAGGGTATGTTGAACATGGCCATTTATAAAATTTATAGAGTATATATTTATAAAGTTGATTTACCCAGCTATAAAATATAGAGATATTTTCCATAGTTATGTAAACGTTTACCAGAGGGTATGTTTCTGAGATTTTATCTGATTGCTGGTTTGGAACATGAATTTTATTTTTCCATTCAGTTAGGAATGTCATCATCCCAACTGACGAACTCATATTTTTCAGAGAGGTGGCTCACCCACCAAGCAGTATTCAGTAGCTTTTAAGAAAGAACATCACCATTTTCAATGGGTAAATCCACTATAAATGGCCATTTTCAATAGCTATGTAACAAATTACCAGAGGGTACTGTCCGTTTCCGATGTTTTCTGAACAGATCTGCAGGTAGCCGTGTGCTTCGACTCCTCTTTCCCACACTTTCGCGTTTCCTGGCGCCGACATATCCAGCAGCATCCAACGAGAGGCAGCCTCTGGTTATTTGACATAGAGCTACTGTATGGAAAATGGATGAAATTGACCCGTTTATAGATGATATATCATGATATATCATAATATATGATGATGATTTATGGGAAAATATGGTCCGTTTATAGATGACTCTGATGATGATATATCATTATATTTGATGATTTAGCTCTTAAAATGGTGATTTGAATAATCATATAGTATTGCCTTTGGTCTACTATGTTTTTTTCCAGGAATGTCAAGGGTCCCATTGACGGGGTATATCCGGTTTTCAATCTTTTAAGACATGCCCAACAAAATGTCAAAATATCATATTGTTGATTGTATATCCAGATTATATCCAGATTATTAATCCCCATATGTGTTGGTTAAATGAACATTGTGGTTTCTTAGAATCCATCAATTCCGCCATGACATCCATTTGAATGGAATCTTGGGGCACCACGTACTCGATGCCCAGGACATATGGGACATATCCTTGGGGGCTTCACTGGATCATGATGGTAATTCCAAGAAGGGACATGATGATAAAGCATGAAATTTGAGGCTACCCGGGTACCCCATGTTTGGACAAATCCTAATATTTGGATATATGAAAGGGGTTTCAGTCCAGATGAAGACAAGGTCTCCATGAAGGATAGTGACCATTAGAAATCTAGGACCTAGGATAACATCACACTGTTGCCCACTTCTCTTGTCGTTCTTGGACTTCTACTGCCAAATCCAAAGAATGCAACCAACCTTGCCTGACATCCTTTCTGCACAACAAAACACATGTGGCAGCTCGAAAATGCTACATGAACACGGTTGAAGACAACAAGCAAAACAACTCCCTCCATCCAAATTTGGTATATACACAGTTCAAGCCCTTTACCAGTTATAAACGGTTATCAATGGGGTGATCATTCCATGTTTATGGGCTTTTTTTCACTGAGAATTCCATGTATTTCGGAGCACAGAACAGTGAAGATCATCCGAGGTCAACACGATGAGCGCAGGGTACGTCAAACGACGTGAGCGGCGCGGGATCCCAAGTCGCTGGTCCGGGAACAGTGGTGACTGTGGTGGTTATATGTGGTTATATCATGCTATATTCCATTTAATGTCAACCCCGGATTAATAAACCATGGTTTATTAATTGGGGGGGGTACTCCTCCAATAGTCATTATTTGATACTTAAATGGTACCCACCCAATTAAACAGCCTAGAGGTTTATTAATCCAGGGTTGAGATTATATTGGTTGAGAATTAGAGAATAGTGGTTGATGATGGGATCAATATGGAATATCTTCTGGTAACTGGGATGTTTTAAGTGGAACAGTGATGGTTTAATGGGATTTTACGCTAATGAATGGGGATTGAGCCAAGAAAAAATGAATATTCACACGATATGATATACTATCTGTTATAATTTAACATAGCTATGGGAAATGTTCCATTTATAGGTGATCTACCTATCAATTTTTTTTAAAAAAACAACAAATATATATTCTATAGCTATGTTAATTTGAAAGATTTACCCAAAGGTAAGATTAATTTTCACTATGCATTTTACACGTCCTGCCATATCAATATATAGTTTCTAATTAGTTGGTAAGTGGGTGACTGATAAGATCAACCCCGGATGAATGATTTATTTACAGTAACATCTCTAGTTAATGAACCCTGGTTCGTTAATCATTCATATGGGGATGATATTGATAATATGATTGGGCTCATTCCGGATCAAATAGCATCAACCCGTGGCGGCGGCGAAGCTGCAAGTGGTTACAGGAGCGGAGGTCTTGAAAGTTGAGTCAGACCCCGGCCGCCGGTTGAGTAGGCTGGCGGTCAAGGCCTATATTTTATTTACGGAGCCCAGACACCATCACCAATGGTGACCCACTCCCAGATGCGAAGCATGGTGCTAAAATATCAACACCTACATTTACCTTTGGTAATTTAACATAACTATGGAAAATCAATGAAAATCACTATTTTTAATGGTAAAACTCACTATAAATGGCAATTTTCAATAGCTATGTTAGTTTACCAGAGGGTACCCTAAAAATTGCCCAGTTTTGTAGGTAAATATTCCAGCACCATGGTTCGCATCTGGGACTCTGATGTTCTCCCGTTTCTTTCGTGTCTACGATCGTCAGGAACATCGTTTTGTGGTTGATGTTGTGAGATCACCGAGCCCTGCCGCGCACGCTCCATGCGCGATGTCGGGAGATTCATAGGAAACTGCCAGGTTTTTACCTCCAAAGAGATCCTTTTATAGCTTATTTCGGTTATGTCATGATGGAATTTTTGTGCCATTTACGACGTAGGATGACTTACCTTGGTGATTTTCCCATTCCCTTCCGCCGGTGTCATGGGGCAATCCACACCAAAAGGGAATAGATATTATTACCCGGATGTATATACATGTATGTATACATGTAGTGTCATATAGCTGCTAAAACAACTGGCTATGTGGGTACATGACAATATCAACCACGGATGAATGGTGACCCCCTAGTTTGTTTATTGGGTGGTGGTCTAGTAAAACCTTTGGTGAATGAAGCCTGGTTCATTAATGATTCACATGGGGATGACATTAGTCAATACCAATCAGGGTCCAAAGTTCCATTGATACTGCTCAGTTCATCCTCATCTCAATGGAATCGTCAGGATGAACTGTAATCATCATATGATCTTGCCACATAGGTTTGAATTAAAAAATACCAACTAAACTCTATGTTACAGTACCTTTTGTTATCTTCGCGGGGAGGCTGAAGTTCCATAGAAGGCCATCTTCTCCAGTGAACAGGGTCCGAAGGTGGTGAAAAACCAGCGAAGATTGGAGATTTGACGCCCGACCCGGGGGCTTCGAAGTTACTTGAGTAGCTATGGCATAGGGGGATTTACAAGCAATAAGCCGAAAATGACACAAAAAACAGAATATCCCCAATAATACACAGAGATGATGATTTGTATGCGTTGGAGCATTTGGCATCATGGTTTTCCTTGTTCTACATAGACATAGGCAAATCCCCCCCAGAAATTGCTAGAAATATCATATTTTGATATATTTTGTATGTAGGTTGAGATGATTTTTTCGTGACTACCCAAAATTGGCTACCCATTTTATGGTGGTGTTTGGAAAATGTTGGCGCCGCCAAAGTTGACGGCCTATCAGACCCATCATTGAGCCAAAAACTGGCCCAAAATTGAGCATATCTCCCGTTTTCTGAGAAACCAATTGACTAAAGTGCTAGGCGCAATACTAAACGTCCAGGTGGGCTTTTGACTGTGTGAAAATTGGCGACAGTTGATTGCTGGATTACACCAAAGAGGGAATGCCATTCTTATCCTCAGACTCACATGGCGTGATGATCCACAATCACACCAGCTATCTCATCCCAAATTTCCAGACGTTTGATGCTTTAATGACAGTTGTCATCGGTCAAACCATGTTAACTCCCTATTGTGAATTTATAAAAAATTTTATATATATAGAGTAAATTAGTATATACTAGTGTACATCCATGTAGTGCTAGTTAAATCATCATGGTTGCCAGCATTGCCTGCTTGAACCACCATGTTTGGTTGTTTCAACCACCATTTTTCATAGTGAAATCCCTAAAATCACAAAGTTTCGCTGGTGAACTGCACATTTTCCGAGTTGTCAAAGCACCATTTTTCGCCATTCAACCATAATCTTTGCGGGTTTTCACCAGCATTCTTAATGTTTTGTATATATATATATAGCAATTAAACCTGTTTTTTCATGGTTAAAATGGTTAAATCGTTGCTGGTTTTCATCCCTATTTTGTATATATATATATATATTCTTAGTGTTTTAACTGTTAAACCACCATTTTGGCAGCTCAAACTCCCCACCTTTCTCGGGTTCTTCGAAGCTGAGGATGCCCGAGCTGATGGCCAACGCCTTCCAGAAGTTGGGCTTCGAACGGGTGACGACGGGTCGGGGGGTGATGAAATGGTGACCCTCTGGTCAACTCACCAAAAACTATGGAATATCACCATGTTTAATGGTTAAATCAACTAGAACTTTCTATGGCCATGGCCATGGCTTCGAAAGCAAACTGTTCTTTTACCAGAGGGTAAATCGTGATATATGGGTTATGCAACCAACTTCAACCAACCATAATCAGGAACAACCAATCAGCTTATGATGAATTGCCGATCATTACTTATGTGATGATCATTGGGGATACAACTAACATCAACTGACCATAATCAGGAAGAAAAATTACAAGCATGGGATATGATGGGGTTGATTTTACTTGTTTTTTTTTCAGGAGTGTCCCATTCCAATGGTCGGTTTGCAGTGAGATGAAGAAGTTTACGAAGCTGAACAAAGATTAGATTTTGCTTAGAATAGAAGGAATTATGGATGAGGTTGATTTTTGTTTCCATTAAATAAATATATATATATATACAATGTGAGGCCCCCCAGTTATAAGTTGGTTTATAAGCCCCAGTAACTATAGTTATAAATACCATAAACCATTGTTATTGGAGTTATAAACCAACTTAGCTATCTTGGGGGCCTCACATTGTATATATATATATATATGATCGTTTGCGGAATGGGAGATTTAGGGATGGATCCAAACCTATTGTACCATTCTGGAGTTCCACATCTGTTTACCAGTTATATTGGTGTTCACCAGGCTACTAGGGTTTTGGCCCAGCGTATCCCACAACCACTTCTGGGATCTTTTGGGTGATTTCATGGAATGTGTAAGGTGATTTGTCAACATGGGGATATGTAAGCAGCAAACCATGAAATTCGCTTTTAACGGGAGTTTATATGAGTTAATTGGATATAGATTCAAGTAATGGGATATGTGCGTAATGGAATATATACTTATAAGATGGGCGTAGAGTATCATAATTTCTATGCAAATATGCATAATTACATATCAGTATGTGTTTATATAATTATATATATATAATATATATATATATATACAGTTTATATACATATCACAGGGTTTCAACTATCCAGTGGTTTTTCTGAGCATTCCGGAGCATTCCGGAGCTATTCAGGCCTTCCATATCTCCGAGCTGGGCCTGGTCAGTTGTTTCCCTTTTTGGAATGATAACACCGTTTCAAAAAAAAAACACCATACAAATACCCTCTGGTAAGCTAACATAGCCATGGAAAATGGCCTATTTATAGTGGATTTACCCATTAAAAATTGTGATTTTCCATAGTTATGTTAGTTTACCAGAGGGTAAATCATTTATAAGTCATACTGTAAGTCATTTATAAGCCATTTATAAGTCATGTGACAAACCATTCACTTGCCATTTCTGGTCTCATTTCTCAGCATTTTTTTAGTGCGTGCCACTGCCGCCTCCGTGGGGCGCCAGGCGATGCTTTTGTTCCGCAAATATGACCACGGCTTGGGTGCCTGGAAAGGAGGGAAAACCCATGGGATTTCCCATGGATATGACAGGTTGAATATCATCCCAGATTAGCTCAGCATGGTGCTGGATTTTTTTTAAACACCTACATTTAAAAATTGCCCAGTTTTGGTAGGTAAATAAATATAGCACCATGGTGAGCTAATCTGGGCATGGAATATTATACATGTTCTGATCGGAATGTAGAGATATGTAGAGAGGATTGATTGATAGTAATGGGTTTTAAGTTTGAACAAGTACGCCCCTGAATATGGATGACAATGGGATATAATCACTAGGTTGTATGAGGATGGACAACTATAGGTAATGGCGTTTATAATCTAACGTATAAATAGTGTTTGGGGGTGCACCTCAAAAAACTATGTAACTGTGGTTCACATGTTTCCAATGACTGTAGGTTTTGGTGCCTTTTTAACGCATATTTGTCCTTGGTGAGAAAAAACTCTGCTGAGTTGGGGATTCCCATTGGACCGATTTCTGCTGGTGGTTCTGCTGGTGGTACTCCATGGGTTTCCACAAAAAATGATCTAATGGGTGAATGTTCCATGGGGTTTTCCACATCTCAATTCATCAATCTATATAATCTATGCGTTTTGGCTGCATATTTGTGAGTATCGTTGTGAAGATATGTTTGGCCGTTTCACTTCCGGATTGGTAGCCGCTGTAGCCATCTGTAGCCTGGGATCTTGAAGTGGTGGCCTCCATTTTTTCAGGAACACCTCCATAAATAGATAGATAATATAGATAATAGATATGTCCACTAGGGTTTTCTTCGGGCAGGTATTAAATATGAGGATCCATCGTGTACTATCCAATTGTGTCTCTATGATATCACCATATCTCCGCATTGTTGCTCGTAAAACCTCCCATATGTGTTTTGCCCAGACGCTCCCTGTATGGAATATTTGGGTAAATGTAGGTAAATATTCCAGCACCATGGAGCATCTGGGTTGTAAACTACCAAATGTTTTCCAATATTGGGATTAAGGAACGCCCTCAGCTAGCTTCTTCGTCGGTTCATCGAGAAAAAAGAGGTGCGTGCGATCACAACCTATACTGGTTGGTGGTTTGGAACATGAATGTTATTTTCCCATATATTGGGAATACTCATCCTAACTGACGAACTCCATCATTTTTCAGAGGGGTGGCTCAACCACCAACCAAGAGAATTTCATCAAGCTTTGGGACCGCTTGGACGTGGGTTCTGAAGCAATTAGGACGTTATTCCAGGTATACCTCTTAGGTGCTGGAAGATTTTTTGGAGGTATTTTTTTGTTCAGTCTGGCTTCTTATGGCTTTTTGTGGCTTTTGTAGAGCTTTTCTAGCTTTTGTGGCTTTCTTGCTTCTTGGCTTCATTGGCTTTTGTACTCTTTTGTGGCTTTTGTGACTATATGAATTTTATAGCTTGTCCGAAGCCTCTGTGGCTTTTGTGGCTTGTGTGGCTTTTGTGGCTTTGGGATTCCTGGCTTTTGTGTCTTCTCAGTGGCTTTTGTTGCTTTTGGCTTCTTTTTTTTTGCTTCTTGGTATTATGCTGCAACCATTGTGTAGGCAAAGAGTATAACATCATTTTGAAGGAATAAAAGGACAACAACATTGTTTTCTAAGAAAGTTGTGGTTATTCTGGCTTTTGTGGTTTTTGTCCTATTGGCCGGAAAAACAATGATAAACCCGTCCACGGGGAATGATACATGAGTTTGTCTTAGAATTAAGTCCCACCAAAACGCCTCCAAAATGGCCATATGGCCTCTTTTTCTGGTTCAGTTTTTCCGATGTTCGGACAAACCCATCAGGCAATCCCCACCGCTTCGCTGTTCGCCGTGCTCAGGTCGAATGAGTGATTATGATGAGCTGTTGGATAAGGTACCGGCTGTGGGATGCTTTGGGGAAGGTGACTGCAATGACTAGAGATTGGGAAAAATTTTCCTGGATCTGCCTCTGACCTCTCAAGCTCAACCTATAGTTGGAGTCAATACGTTCAAGATCTCTTGGAATTTATCATATTTATCACTGTTCCATGCCTCTACCACACCTGGGATGACGACAAACGCGCACTTTTTTTGTTGATACACAGTCCCATTTTGGTATGGATCCTCTCATTTGTTGGCTGAATTTGCTTATACGTTACTTATGCAGCAACATGTGCATTTGCTTGTAAGAAATTATATGAGATTATCATATTATCATATATTATCTGTATCTAAGCACACGGGGTTATATCCTACTATATTGCTTTGTTTAATGATGTTCCTTATTTGGGGATATGACATTACTTCATGTTCAGACAAATTCATCTATTTTCAAGAATTGCCCTCCATTTTGTGGTTCACACGTGGCAATGGTTAAAACCCACTATATTCATAGATGATAAATATTGTTTTTTTCCGATTGCCACCCTTGATGAGTAGAGTGTTGGCCATTTATCAGATATACATTCTATAAATGGGGTTTTGTTAGTACTTATAGCTGCTATTTCCGGCCATAGCTGTATGTATTCTGACTTGGAGATATTACGAAACCTCTCATTTATGGTGATATATGGTGATGTTTACCACCCAAATTGGGATTGAACCCATCAAAATTTTCCCGTTGACATATGTTCACACCCAGATGCGAACCATGTATGGAATAGTTATAATACCTACATTTACCCTAAAATTTGCCCAGTTTTGTAGGTAAATAAATATAGCACCATGGTTTGAGCTAATCTGGGAGATCTTTTCCAACAGCAAAAAGCCCCGGTCACCGTGGACCGTGTCAGACGGTGCCCCCGTGGCACATCGGTCACGACACTTGCGGTCCACCGACGGCGCCACCCGTGCCGTTTGCACAAGTCATGGTGGCCCGGGAGCCCAGAGGGAATTTGGTGGCCGGGATGGCTTATGAAACCAAGAGAATATCGGGATGCCATCAGCAAAAGTGGGGATATCATGGGAACATCATGGGTTTATATATATATATATATACCATGGGGTTCCAACGGGTGGCGCTATGATGCCAAAATCTAAGTTCTCTAAGGGTATGTCACCACGACACCCCTTAACTCAATCAAAACAAAACACTACGTTATAAG
>Ga0126342_10007229_pt1 | contig 19802 bp, 19 predicted proteins | sample Cyp1metagenome_FD_92528 | JGI IMG/M metagenome (GOLD analysis project Ga0126342, IMG submission 92528) | Coral microbial communities from Lord Howe Island, Old Settlement Bay, Australia - Cyphastrea 1 metagenome | ecosystem: Host-associated > Invertebrates > Cnidaria > Coral ... | reverse complement strand
TTTTTCAACGAGAATCACTTCAGAATTTGAATTAGGCACATGAACGGATGAAGGTGACTTCTGATTTATCTTTCTGCGCCGTTGGTGCAATCTGAGACTGCGGTGATCTTCTTGTCGATTCCATTTTTTTGCTTATATTGTAGGATTCTTCGTGGCTTCTTTTGATTTTATTCTTTTCTTCAAGGTGGCGACGAGGGAAAATACTCCACACCAAACCCTCCTGTCAGGTGAAACTGAAGTGTTTTTGCACGACAGATGCGTTCCACATCAAAATTTGATAAGACAAGTCTGAGCAAGTGTGTGTGTGTGTGCGTGTGCGTGTGTGTATGTATAGCAAATATAAATATAAATATAAATATATATATATATATAGGGAGCGAGAGAGAGAGAGAGAGAGAGAGAGAGAGGTATCTCTCACATCATCTGATTTGACCCTGCTTTCCATGACCCTGTCGTCGCGTCCAAGGCTTCGAGCCAACCTGGACAGCGTGCAAGCTGAATGACCAGCGCGGAAAATGGAAGAGTTGCTGCGTTTTGTTTGTTTTCTTTTGGGAAGTGATTTACCGGCTAACAATCTACTGTATGGTCAAAATTAAAGTACGTTAGCGGGGGATCATGAAACTTCCAGATTAGCATTTGCAAATAACCCCAAAAAAAATCAGGAAAATGTTTGGAGGTGAGACTCGGTGAGACACCCACAGGTTGCCACAAAACTGGCCGATAGGCGGATGTTTCGAACCCCTCCAACCCGGCGTTTGGACTAACGGAGGGGCCCATCAAACTGCACGTAGTTTGATTGTCAGGTCATGAGACCCCAATATGGAACGCGCTTCATAGAAATCTCTCTGGAACTCAGCTGGCCCCTTTGGCTCAAGTCTGCACTTCGCTTTGTGGTGTCAGGAACGCTTGGAAAGGGCCAAAAGAAGTTGATTTTTTTTGAAATATGTTCTCATTTGGTGATACCGACTGGTTGTGGATTTGAATACTTTTTGACAGGTATCGGTATGTATTGGCATAGATTGGCTGTGTTCTTTCCATCCCTCCTTGGAATATTATCAACTTGCATGCTTCGCATAGCTAACGGGAATGGTTTGAGGAGCAGCAAGATAGCGACCAGTTTGGGCGGCTGAAAAACAGCATGGCCAGCACATGCCAGTACAAAGGAAGCGCTTGTGTCGGAGTGGCTGAGGGGCAACGGTGGAACTGCTGGGCACTCAGAAACACAGCACACTTGTAGCGTAGTGTTATGTATTGTAGTTGTAGCTGTAGCTGTAGTTGTAGTTAGTTGTAGTTGTAGTTAGCGTAGTGCAGTGTAGTGTAGTGTAGTGTAGCGTAGTGTAGTGTAGTGTCGCATGGTGTAGTGTAGTGTAGTGTAATTGACAGTGTAGTGTACTGTAGTGTAGTGGAGTGGAGTGGGGCGTAGTGTAGTGCAGTGTAGTGTAATGTAATTAGTGTAGTGTGGTGTAGTGTAGTCTTATGTAGTTGTAGTTGTAGTTAGCGTGATGTATTGTAGTGTAGTGTAGTGTAGTGTAATGTCATTAGCATAGCGTAATGTAATGTAGTGTAGTTGCAGTTGCAGTTGTAGTTGTAGGTGTAGTGCAGCGTCATTCAGTGTAGTGTAGTGGAGTGTAGTGCAATTAGTGTAGTGTAGTGTAGCGTAGTGTAAATGTAGTATTGTTGTAGTTGTAGTTGTAATTGCAGTTGTAGTTGTAGTTGTAGTTAGTGTAGTGTCGTGTGGTGTAGTGGAATGTAATGTAGTGTAGTGTAATGTAGTGCAGTGTACTGTAGTGTAGTGTAGTGTAATTGAGTGTAGTGGAGTGTAGTGGAGTGTAGTGGAGTGTAATGGAGTGTAGTGTAGTAGTGGAATGTAGTGTAGTGTAGTTGTAGTGAAGTGTAGTGTAGTGTAATGTAGTGTAGCGTAGTGGAATGTAGTGTAGTGCAATGTAGTGTAGTGTAGTGGACTGTAGTGTAGTGTAATGTAGTGTAGTGGAATGTAGTGTAGTGTAATGTAGTGTAGTGTAGTGGACTGTAGTGTAGTGTAGCGTAACTGAGTGGAATTGAGTGTAAGTGAGTGTAGTTTAATGTAGTGTAGTGGAATGTAGTGGGGTGTGGTGTAGTGTAGTGGAATGTAGTGAAGGTGTAGTTGTAATTGTAGTGTATTGGAGTGTAGAGTGGTGTAGTGGTGGTTGTAGTTGAAAATGCTACAAAACCCTCACGTTTTTGCTCACTTTTGACAAGGTGCACAATCCCCTGCGCCTGCCACGGGAAACGACATTTGAACCTCCAAAAGCGGTCCGAACCCCTGGTGTTTTTAACATTTTGACTTCGAAATGTGCTTCGCGCCACAACTGCGTACACTTTTTCGACATCGCAACTTCCAAAAGTGGTCCGCCGAACATGAGGTTTTTTTAGCTTTTTCACTTGCAAAGGCGCTTCACGCCACAACGGTTGTACAATTTTTCATCTCTCATCTGGCCAGATGTCTCCGCACCCGCCGCTTTAGCGAGCCTACTTTTCGACCCTCCGGAGCCACAAACCATTGGAAAAATATAGTGTTTCGCGACTTTCCTACCTTTTCGCGCACCTGCATCTTCTTTCTTCTGACTCTTTCTCTTCTCTGATCTTCTCTCTTCTGCTCTTCTCTCTTCTCTTCTCTCTGACTCTTCCCATCTCTGCTTTTCATCTGTCCATATTGTCGGAAGTTTGACGTCTAAACTTCTTTCGAATATATATATATATATATTTATTTATATATATACATATATATATATATATATATATTTTTCTTTATTTATTTATTTTACACTGTATATACGCACAGTCATTTCATATGCAATACGTGCTACTTAGATCTGTGCGAACTTTGCACGTCTTCCAAACAGAATGTCGACGCCAGGTTTTGGGCATAGGGTCGTGGGGCATCCATCTCTCCTTAGCATCATTCATAGTCCCCTGGTTTGAGGTTGGAACCATCGCAGAGTTGGTTCCAAGACAAGGAAAACAATGAAAACACACAGAAACAAACACCTGGCCTTCTCTCCATGCAGACATTATGATATCTACATATATATATATATATATATTATATCAGCATTAGATATTCAGATAGATATATATATAATATAATATAATTTAATACAATATAATATAATATAATATAATATTCTATAATATAATATATATATACCTATTTCTTTGCAACCAATTTTCTTCAGGATGACTGCGCCGATGGAACCCCAATGGCCAAGGGCTATCGACTGCTTCCTCAAGAGGCCTCAGACAAGCCAGTGACCACCAGGCTGAGGGCAGATGTGAAGTGGCTAGGTCAACAAAGCTGGTTTTAAAGGGTCATTCGGCTGGACATAGTTTATAGCATCGGCAAATTCAAGAAAGTTGAAACTGTTTGAGGTAGTTTTGGTGCAGGGACCGGTCAACATTGATCCAAATTGTTGAAAAACTCAGAATGTTCAGGCAGTTTTTGCAGTGTTTGATTCATATCGCGTGATTCGGACATGATCCCGTCATGTAACAATGTGCACCGGGGTGCTTGATTTCAGCCTGACGAAGACAGTCCTTGTTGACGGCTGAAAAACGCAAAGATATATGTTTTCTGATCTGTAAGCCCAAATGGAGGCCTCCAAGACGTTTTTTACATGTTATTATCAATTTGCATTTGCATGGTCCAATTTGCCTGGTCCCAAGGTGTCAACAATGTGTTGACTACAGATCCCAAGAACCAGCGTTCCGTGCCCAGGGTGGACAAAGTGCTACCCAGTGACGGCGTCAATGTTGGAAGGCCGGGGCATACCGCCAGAGCCTCCTGACCAGACAACACATCATTGGTCGACGTCCAATCTCCTTGTTGAATCGAAAAATTGCATTCTGGCATGGGCAAGAATAATTATACCTTAAATGTGTTTTCCCTCACATTGACTGATAAGACTGGTTGGTGCTTTAAACAATGCTTTATTTTTCCGTTCGCTTCATGTTGGAAGTACATGTTAGCAATCATACCATGCTTATAGATAGGGCATACGGCATCATTGTGCACTTAGCATTTGTTTCTTACATGGTCATGTTGGATATGTTAATTAGTGGAACCCCCCGTTCAGAACGCAGGGGCAGCATCGAAGCCTCGGTGCCACCGGAGAGCGAACAAGCCGCTGGGTGAAAGCTGTAGATCTGTTGCGGTGAAGGCATTTGATGGATTTTTGTGTTCAAAGGTGGCCCTTTGTTGAATATTTGATGATTTGACGATACTGATGCATCCCAAGGACATTGTGCAGTTCATGTCGGGGATCTTTTTTTCCGAGGAGGGAAGACGCTTGGATCATCTTGGGTCATCTTGGGTCATCTTGGATCATTCGTGACGTTTTTTCTGCATGTTTGACACAAGACACCCATAGTCCATAGTTGGATTCCTGGCCGCCCTAAATCAGACTTAATTTCAGGCTCTTCAGAAATATCCAGAAAGCAAGCATCCAATGTAGTTTGTCATTGAGTTATTTGGTTTCCGAATGTTGGAACAGGATGTTCCAGCAACATCCAGAAACACAATGTACACACATGCTTCCTTGCTGAGGAAATAACCGCGCGAGTGTGAAAGTCATTCGCATAGGCACGTGCCGGCATTTCTTGTATGAAGATAGGAGCCTTGCAAAATCCAGCCTTCCAGATTCCAACATCCAGCTGTGCATGTACCATACTGGCTTGGTGGTTTTGTGATCCCGTTGATCCCGTTTGAAGATGTTGCCCTTTGGGAACCAGCAATTTAACACCATGGTCCATTCATAGGTTTATGTTAATCTATAATATAGATGGATGGATGGATAGATAGATGGATGGATGGATAGATAGAGATAGATATAGAGATATAGAGATAGATAGAGACAGATAGAGATAGATAGAGATAGATAGAGAGATAGATAGAGATAGATAGAGAGATAGAGAGATAGATGGATAGATAGATAGATAGACAGACAGACAGATAGAGATAGATAGAGATAGATATAGAGATAGATAGAGATAGATAGAGATAGATAGAGATAGATAGAGATAGATAGAGATAGATAGAAATAGATAGAGATAGATAGAGATAGATAGAGATAGATAGAGATAGATAGAGAGATAGATAGAGATAGATAGAGAGATAGAGAGATAGATGGATAGATAGATAGACAGACAGACAGATAGAGATAGATAGAGATAGATATAGAGATAGAGAGAGATAGATAGATATAGATAGAGATAGAGAGAGATAGGTAGATATAGATAGATATAGATAGATATAGATCGATAGATGGATAGATGGAAAGATAGATAGATGGATAGGATTGATGGATGGATGGATGGATGGATGGATGCATGGATGGATGGATAGATAGATAGATAGATAGATGGATCCGTAGATAGATAGATAGATAGACAGACAGACAGACAGATAGATAGATAGATAGATATAGATAGAGATAGATAGAGATAGATATAGATATAGATGGATAGATAGATAGATGGATAGATAGATAGATAGATAGATAGATAGACAGACAGACAGATAGATAGAGATAGATGGAGATAGATAGAGAGATAGATAGAGAGATAGATAGATAGAGAGATAGATGGATGGATGGATAGATAGATAGATAGATCGATAAATAGACAGATAGATGTTTTACCTATCAAACATGTATTGTTTCTCCAAGCTATGCTGAAGAATACCAGGGGGCAACTGAAGTTTCCAGTTGGAAATTTATCTACAGTAAATAGGGGGTTTCTCATTGCTATGTTGGAGTCCAGGCCGCCTGCAGGGCAGTTGCTCGGTGAATTGTCGAACCCAGGACCATGGGTTTCTTGGAGGTGTGGCTTTACGCGTTAACATTCGTGTTAACTTGGATCAGAACCACAATAGCGAATGTGTTTAGCCGCCAAAGAGTTGGGTGTCCAGGTATATGCTTCCCTGACTGCTGATTAATCATTGAGTCCTTTGCTATTTGGTTTGGACCGGCTTTCCTGGTATAGCATGTGCGCACATGTGTATGTATATTACTGTATATCATGGACGTCCTTTCCTTTTGCAACCAAACTACATTACAAACTCCAAAGGGAAGCAGTTGTTGAGCCATGATCACATTTCAAGTTGGTTGTGTTGACCAAATTTGTTTTCCTCGAAATCCCTCCAAATGGTGGATAGCGAACCTGCGGTTTGGGAGGTGAGTTGTTGAGCCATCACCAGGCTCAATGGTGCTGCCACACTCCATTGCTATGGTATATGTACCTTCATTTTGGATCATGTTGGGGAATTGTGTTGGGTAACTGTATGATTATATTATGATTATATAAATGGTCGTTTGCAAATATAGAATAAAATGGAACTGATGAAATTGATAAAGGTACCTTCATGTACCTTCTCAAGATGTCCACTCGTCCATGAATGCCATCGCTGCAAGAAAAACCTCACAAAAAATAGACAGTTGTTTTCCCCTTTGCGGGTTGGAAACCAGGGGTTTTATACGACAATAAGCGACCAAAGTCTCAACTGACTCTTGGGCCCCATGGCACCGGCACCATGGGACGCGTCCTCGCCGAATGCCATGCTTCACGTCTTAAGCGCAGCAGAGGACCCCACTGATACAGAAAAAGGGGCGGATTGAGATGTAGAAAGTGGCCAAAACAAACAAAGCGGGATGAGATATCATATTTATAATATATATATATATATGTGTATTTTTGCATATACATATATATATATATATGAATGATTATCATAGGATACAACCAGATTACTCTTCACAATTTGAAACAGGATTATCTCAATTTGGAACCACCGGCCGTATTGTATATCAGCATTTCCGCAGGTCATGTTTTCATGGTGATATGGCGTGGACGTGTCGAGGGTTTGCTAAAAGCTCGGATCAACCATGATTCAATCCCCTCACCTGTGGACGAGGCAAAACTACCGGAACATCCCAGTGTAATAGTCTTGGAATAAAATTCCACAAATTGATGCATTTTCCCGTTTACAATCCCTTTTTTCTGCGTGGAAAAGTGACGTTTTTTTCCCATTGATCTAGGGAAAAACAAGATCTGGCTTCAGGCCACCAGACACCAGAACAAGGCTATTCTTCGCAACGCCTTCGATTGGAGGTGTGAGGGCTGGTTTGAGCATCAACCCCCAGTTGTTTCGGATGTGATTTGGAAAAATATGTGGATCTTTATGGTGCAAAACCACCGGAAATGTAGGGTTCAGCAACAAACAGTTGGGGATTTAACCATCAAAAGATGGCTGTGTCAATTATTTGGCGCAGTGTCACAATGTTAAATGATGGTTAGGATGAAGAGAACCATCCAAAAATATCAAAAATGGTTTTTATTTCAGGTCAGAGAGTTATACTTCAGACAGTGACACGGCGATTGTTTTCCTTGATGGTCGAATCCGAGTTGGTAAACCTCATATCTCCTCCATGTTTGATGCGAACATCCTGAAACTTTGGTGTGACACAAAACACTTCTGAAATTGTTCTCAGAGAAGGCCACTGAAAATATCTAACAGAGCTACTAGTTATGAATACTAGTTTGGGTGGGCAGTGGATGCCTCCTGCTCCCCGCCTGCATGAGGCAGTTGCTACATCTGGCGGAAGAACTGCCGGATGCAGCGCACGCGCTGAATGTGTGCACCATCCTACACCGCTTGGCCAAAGGCGGCAGTGCTGGGAGAAGCCAGGGTGGTGAGGAATGGGATTGGGAAGCGCTAGGCATTTTCGATCATTTTCGGGGTGGAAACCTAAACCCAATTATCAATCTTTTTTGGGGCGAAGTGATTCCAATTTAATCACAAGCCCGCCCAATGACAACAGGTGGTGTTGAATGATCATTAATATATACCCGATCAGTCAGACTGAGGCGGACCTAGTCTCAATGCGATCGCGAGAGAGAGAGAGAGAGAGAGATATAGATAGATAGATAAATAGATAGATAGCTATCTAGCTAGATAGATAGATAGATATTTATTGTTTATTATTTATTATGCCCGATTCGCCCAGTTGTAGGGATGTCTTAAAGTGTTTGGCTCCAGTCAGATGTACTCAGATTGAGTCAAACGTGGTCCATACCATCGTGGCGCTGATGTTTTTTCAGGTCGCACTGGCGAGATGGAAAAGGAACGCGGACAACATGTAGCAGTATCAGAAAATTATAGAAAACGCAACATGTCAACCAAACGTAAGCCACCTTGAATTGAAGCCCGAACATACAGGCCCAAACTCTAGGCCTCTAGACCTCTAGGCCCTATAGGCATAAACAAGAACCACATCTTGAACGGTGAGCAGGCCAAACGCACGCACAAGGTCAGCACCAAGTACACAATTGAACATCTTGGCAAAGTCCAAAGAATACATGTTGCGCATTTCGTTTCATTATGTGACAAAATCATTTAGTATATATGTTCTTATATGTTATAATAATTATTATTGTTTTTATTTTGAATATGTTGTTTTAACAAAATATTTTGATTTTGATTATTGTTTTTATTTAGTGTTGCTTTTATTCTTATTTTATTGTGTGTTTTATTATTAGTAGTAGGATTTTGTTTTTTTTTATTATTATTACTATTGCAATTACAATTACTATTTACATATATGTATAATAATATATATATATATATATATATAGATAGATATTATGTATATTAGACTATATATATATATATATTTAGAATCTATATACTATATAAATCATTATAAATCATAGATCTGAGATATGCTCCTAGAACCCCACAAAAAGACCACTCTGCACTCCTGACCCTTCAACGGAGGCCTTGCTCGTGAGGGTCCGCGAGGGATGTCGGAGCGCTCCCGAATGCTTCGTGATCCGGCTGGCGGTGGCAGGTGTTGATGACGGCCCCCCTTAGACTTCTTGGATGTGCACCACCAGTTGGGTCATGTCCATGTACAAAAAGGGTTGTATAGGTTTGTCTGAACATAGGATAGCCCTAAATGAAATGGTCTAATTCACCATGTTCAAGGTAAATATGGCCAGTTCAAAGGTATACATACTCCATTTTCAGACGGCCCCATATATAATGATAGTAACATTATACAATTTTGATGCGATATTGATGTTCATATAAAAGCATCTCAGTTGGCTATGTTTATAATGATATGTGCATACCAAATATTTTTCGATGAGTAGTTTGTAACCCATCCACTATGTTTGAGTTACAATCACTTACTATTTGGAATGCAAACCCATTTAGAGGTCAATGACACGTAGAAATGATATGTTGCAATTAAATTGTTCAGCCTCAAAGTCTTGCGAGGGTGCAAGTCCAAATTTCGCTGATTCCAGGTCAAGTGTCGATTCCTTGAACATGGGTATATTTGAAGCCGAACCTGTAGATGGAAACAATATTACCCTGAAACATCAATTGGAATTCAAGGATAAACTGGAGGTACCTACCATATATAAGACCAATGTAAGGGCTATGTAAGGGAATATCCCCACAAAATATGGCCTTATAATATGGTACAGCACCTCCATTTTAGGATCCTGAAATTCCCATTGAGAACACATTTTTTTTTTTTACGGGGCCTGTTGCTTATTCTGTTAAGATTTGTTTGGTCATCAGTTTCCACCATGAAAGGTCTTTGATTTTTCAATCTGGCTGGATGAGGGAAGACAACTTCACACACCCTGACTTTTGAGAAATCAAATGCTCAAGTATATACTCTACATATTATACCAACAATTTCCTGTTATTGATGAAGGCGCATTCTTTGCGTTAGGTGGAACAGCGGCCTGGAAGAGGCTGCTCTTCTTGGTGCAAAAGTTGGTGCCTGATTTGAGCTTCGCCAAGAGTTTGTTTCAGACTGGACATGTTCTGGACATGAATTTCACTTTGGGTTTCAAAAGGTTTCAAGTTCTGCCCAGGATGCCAGTCAGGAACATATACACAATACCTATAACTAATATTAAATGCGTTTTTCTTCTTGCATTCTAATTCGTGGAGGATTATATAAATAGTTATTCTCTCAATGACGTAATGAAGACCTGAAGCTCAGCGAACCTCCCCAGGAACAACATGGAATTGACGAACTGTTTGTGGGCCATGGCGGTGCTTGAAGCTACAGGTCCTGGGGAAGAGATTCTGTTGACCAGTTTGATTGTGCCTCGGTCTGTGCTGCGACTGCCTCAGTTCCAGAGATAAAATGCCACCAATTTAGCACCCCATGTCCCGACATGTCCCAACTCAATGGTTGGCAGATAGGCGAAGTTCTGGTTTCTTTTTGTTTCTCCTTCATGGATGAACAACATACCGCAATCAAAGTCAGTTCTAGTTCTTTTTCAACGTCCGAGAATTGGATGAGAAGCTCTGCAGGAAACTCCATACTTGATGGTTTACATGGTTAACTAACTCCACATTTGATGCTAACAAACCATGGTCAGCTCCATATTTGATGGTAAAAAAACATGGTTAACTCCATAGAGGTTTTAAACAAACATGGTTAACTCCATATTTTAGGGTAAAAAAACATGGCGAACTCCATACTTGAGGTAAAAAACAATAGTTAACTCCATATATGATGCTAGGAAACCATGGTGAACTCCATATTTGAGGTAAAAAAAACTGGTTTTGTTTTACCTCAGATATGGAGTTAACCATGGTTTTGTTTTACCTCAAATATGGAGTTAACCATGTTTTCTTTTACCTCAAATATGGAGTTAACAGTTGTTGTTTTTTGTTTGCCTCAAATATGGAGTTGACAATGGTTTCTTAGCATCATGTATGGAATTAACTATTGTTTTTTACCTCAAATATGGAGTTAACCATGGTTAACTCCATATTTGATGGTAAGAAACCATGGTCAACTTCATACTTGAGGTTAAAAACATGGTTAACTCCATATTTGTGGTAGAAAAACATGGTTCACTCCATATTTGAGGTAAAAGAAAACATGGTCAATTCCATATTTGAGGTAAAACAAAACCATGGTTAACTCCATATTTGAGGTAAAAAGACATGGTTAATTCCATATTTGAAGTTAAAAATACATTTTAATATTTGATGGTAAGAAACCATTGTTAACTTCATATTTGAGGTTTTAAAAATCATGGTTAACTCAATATTTGATGGCAAGAAACCATGGTTAACTCCATATTTGATGGTAAGAAACCATTTTTAACTCCATGCCATATTTGAGGTTAAGAGTCCATGGTTAACTCCATATTTGATGAACAAAAACATTGGTTTCATGCTTTTCCGTTTGGCAGATTCTCCCATTACGACGTTGCCTTCTTCCACGATCTGCCCAGCCGAGGCGCAATGCTCGCAGCATTTGTCCAGCTTCGAAGCTCGAAACTTGGCGCTCTCGGCGTGGGCCTTGGCCAAGATGGGTCTTTCCACTGCTCCTTGGCCGATGGCTTTGGATCCACGTAGAACTGGGATAGCGGGGATATGTTTTGGGATGACGATTCATGGTTGATAGTTACCAAATGCTTTCATATGTTTTCTAGTCGTTGGTTTTTAGGACACTTCAGGGGTCGAGATTCCATCGTGATGGGTTTATTTTATCCGCCGATACCAAAATGTGTGGCACCGGGGTTCCAGGACAAGATTGGTGCAAAAGTTGGAACGGACCCACATGCCACATGACCCTACAAGCAGGACTGTGCCCTTTTTATATTCTATGGAAGTGCTACTTCGTCTTAGTAGCAACGTTTTTCAGTATGTCATGTGCTATCTACGGGTATCTATGATGTGAGCGATAATTATATATTTATTATCAACATACTAGTTGCCCATACATGATCCAATTCCCTTGGCTTCGGACCACCACGCCATCTACAATCTCACTTTCTGACGAAAAAGACATGTTGCATCATATTATACATGTTTGTATATCACATTTCTCATCAGGATAAGTAAGGGCCCTTGGCAGACTTATTTGACGTATTGACACTTGCTACTAAGCAATAAATAGATACAGCTCACACAATGTGGTGACGACCAGCAATGGAAAAACTATAATTGTAAGTCTTGTAAGTGTGCGTTTTATCCATGAGGATACTCCAGATTACGACCCATTTGCCAGGCATTGTAGTCCCAAAAATCATCCCACATGAGGCCTAAAAACATCTCACCGTGTTGCTGCATAGTTTGTTTTTTAGTTTTGCACATTCTCAATGCCAACATTTAGTGTTTGCGGTTTTTTCCTGGATGCAGAAAAGTAAGTTGAGTGGGAACTCCACAAGACATGTTATGCCCCGGGCGTAGGCTTCCATGCAGATAGTGTAGGTTGCGTAGGTAGTCGCATGTAGTCGCGTAGGCTTGATTTAGCCTACACTGCGAGGCTTTGCATAGACACTCGTTGACAACAGTTAGAACCCATTCATTTTTGCATTGGTTAGTTGTGATATGCTTGCTTTGTTCCAATGATGGGTGTGTTAAGGAAGACTTCTAAACATTTTGGGGCATAGCTGTGGTAGGTTTTCTGAAGGTGTGGGATCGACCTCCTGAATTTCCCCCAAAAGTACGATGCGTAGACAGATGCGTAGGTTATATGCTACTGGTCACCGAAAGACAACGATAAAAAACACTGTTCATTTGATTATATGAGTTGATGATGGATTCAGGCGAAGGTTTATTTGGGACCCACTACACCAAGAGTGGTCATTTCTAGTAAGGAATGCCATGTTTGTTTGCGAGTCCCTAACTGGCAGAAACCCCTTTTGCCATCATGCATATTGTTATTTTTCAGTGGTTCCCCATAATTAGAAGGCTTCAAAAATTGTGATCAATATTTGATTGCAGCTATGGTCATTGTGTATATTTTCTGAGTAGTTTACTTTAATCTTAACAGCATCCCTGTTTGTTTGCTAAATAACAGCATTCCTAAACTTCATTCCTGTTCTTTCTGATTCAATCCTGATTCGTTTGCATGTGAAAAAACAGAACTGTTCATACCTAAAATTGGGGTTTGGAAAGAATCATTGTTTTATTTAATTTTTATATTAGTGATATGGGTGCTTGTTAAAGCTTGAGTACCCCAAGTCATTGTTGTTTGTATGTTTTTCTCTCTCCGTTAGACGGGAAACTACTTCAGATTATGGTGGGGTCACGCTTTTTAGGAACCCTCGCTATGTACCATGGTCAAACGAAAATTTTGTGCTCATACAGGAGGATGGTCATCAACAGGGATTTTTGAGTACTCATTAGAAGGATTCCTATTCTTGGATGGACGACCATATGATCATATTCCCATCGTATCCCCATTATCGTTGGTTAAATCCAAACAACTTTCCCATTATTTTCCCATTATATTAAAACATATTTAAGCACATGTCTGTTGCTTAAATCCCAAGACTCCAATGTAACTTGACCAAAAAATGACACATTTTCTGCACATATCCACAGCCCCAAGGACAAGACCTGGTGCCGCCTCTGGGCCGACGCCGTGATGGCCAGGTTGCCAGCCTTTGAGACGCGTGACATGACGTGCCTTGGTGGAGACAGGTGGGGATGTGGAGCAAGGTACAGGACGGGGCCCCAAACATAGCGTTCAGTTGAGATATAAGTGGATGAATTCTATGGTTTGTGGCAGATATAACAATAGCTCATGTTTTTTTTAATAAACCAAATTATAACTGGGCATTGGGGGGAATCCTGTATGGCTTTTCTTTTTGAGAAACTGATTATGAACCATGGGAGTCTGGTAAAGTTTAGCATGGCTCAAGCTCCAGACAAACAGTAATCAATGGTATATTGGCGGTTTGACTTTGATCATAGCCAATTTCATTGGTGCATGGAAACTACTGTAATCTTCCAAAGCCCTATGAATGGCATGGTCTATGTTTATTTCCGCGATGGTATATCCTATTCAAAATTTGAAATGCCAATGAAGAATCATTGAGTTTCAATTGGGCATCATGGAATAGGACAGTCTCGGACGTTTAAATGATTTTCCTTTCTTTTTCATGGGAAAGTGGGGCCCATCTCATCTTTTTAGGTTTGATTCACTGAGGGTTTTTGTGGGGGAATATCCGAATATCCTCTCCGAAAGAATGGTTTTCTCATTGGAAGTCCATGTCTGGAAGGATTGATATCATATCATCTGCAGCGACTTTGCTGTCTGAATCTTGGTTAACCAAAGTGAAATCGCTTGACATACCAGTTGCTTTCATGGTGCCATCACTGAAACGCCTAACAAGAATAGCATTCAAAAGTCGAGAATTCAAGAAAATCGTTTACCAGTGGGGGCCGGATTTCCCATTGTTTGATTGCATTTGAGAAGTGCAATCGGAAAATGATTTCAGGGGAGTCATACTTTTTTCTCATCACATGCGGAGGAACGTCATTTGGGCCTTTGCCACCGTGCATTGGCGGGACGAGAGATTCTTAACACGCTTTTGCAAGGAGTCATGGGTCGTGGACGAAAGCTTGGGGTGTTCCTTGGTGCAGTTGCCGTGACAGTTCGGTAAGAATTATGGAACCCAATGGCCCAATGGTGGGTTATTTGTAGGTTAGGTTTGACTTCTCAAATCTGCGGGCTCATTTGACCAATGTCCTCATTGATACTCCTGACTGTTCCATCCAGGATTATAATTTGATATTCACTGGTCTTTGGATTTGTGGCATAGCCACCATGACTAGCCACACGTGTTTCACCTGCTAACAGGGCCAGTTTTTCGATGCATCCTGCAGGTTGGTTTGAACATATTTTCGATGTTAGTGTCATAATTTATTTGCTCCCAATTTTCAAAGGCTAGAGTAGAATGGTTTTGGAATTTGTTCTTCTATAGCTTGCAGGCATTAGGAATGAATCGAATTCCGGTCCGGGATCCTGCTGCCAGGAGGTTGAGGTGAAAGCGGAGAACTACTCTCCTCAGGAGGGGTTGCTGAAGGGTAGCAGCAAAGTGCTGAAAATTGAGGATGCAACCCCCAAGGGATAAGAGTGGGAATTCTACCATCGAAATTGGGGATATTTCATGATTTTCATGGGGATACAAATTATATATATATACAATGCAGCATGAAGGTATACAGTGACTAATGATGATCCTCTTGGTGGTTGAACATATATGTCTGATTTTTTTCCCATCGGGTGATGATCCCCATTGCTTATTTTTCTCAGGAGGCTTGAAGGCTTGAAACCACCAACAGGTACAGATTGGAAAGGTCATGGAAGGGGTTGGAAGATATATATATATACATATATAATTATATGTATTATATACAAATATATAATCACAAAAATGGAAGATGACCCTCACGCTGCGCTGGATACCAAATTTCAGTGCTATAGGGAAGAACGGGAGAAGCCCTTTTGCTGCGGGGGTTAATAGACATAGGTGAAGTGTTAGATGAGGACTACCGTTGGCTGATACTTCTGTTGCTTACAAGGTATAATTGTCGTCTCTTGTTGTTTCAGCTCAAAATTGCTTATAACTTCGAATCATAATTAGCGCTTTACCAATTTCCATCATGTCAATGGCCATTTCAGGTACCTGAACTGGAGGTACTGCACCATATAAAACATGATAAAGTTATAGAAATTGGGGATATATCCGTTACACACCATTATAAACCATTATGAAGCCATATGTATATATATATAAAGCCATATAAAGCCATTTAATATAGCCATCAACCAAAGCCATCGTTGCGATGATTTTTTTCCCCAGGACATTGGCAACACCCTGTGGGCCCTGGCCACCCTGTCGTGGAAGAACGAAGCTGCCTTGACGGCCATCTCTAAGCGATGCTTCGACACGGCCGTGACCTTTGACCAGCAGAGCCATGGTTGGGCGAACGGAGTCGCGGGCGATGTTTTTTTATTGTTTTTTTCATGGGATATTCTAATGGTTAATGATGGGTAGTAATGGTTAGTAGAGGTTAATGATGCTTAATGATAGTTAATGATGGTCAATGAGGGTTAATGATGGTTAATTAATGCTGGTTGGTAGTGGTGAATGATGGGATATGTTTTGGATTGACGTGATATAATTAAATGGGATATTAATGAAATATTAATGGAATAGTATTGGATCATGAAACTTGTGGAGCTTTTTCCCAGCTCGAACGTGCTGGGTTGGCTGTTGGGGCAAACTTTCTGAGAAGCCCCGGCAACACAATGGGATATTGATGGATATTGATGGATATTGATGGGATAGTGGTTAATACCCTCCGGTAATCAAACATAGCAATGGGAATTTCCATGTATAAATATGGCTTTGGATGGGAAAATCAACGAGTCGTGAATGGTGGATTTACCCTGCCATCTTAAACATGAGGACTTAACCAACGGCTGTTATGGCGCTACGTACCGTGATGGTATAATTGAATATAATTGGGAGATGGTTGGATATATATGGATATATATATATATATATAAATATGGATATACATATATGGATATACATATGGATATATATATATATATGGATATAAAATGATATAAAGGGAAAATTGATCACATAGTTTAGTCTTGAATGAAATGAGAAACTGAACCACAAACAGACGGAGCTTTGGACAAAAAGGGTGATATGGTGTTGCCTTGAGGATTTTTCTTGTAAGCAGCGAGACTTGAAATTTGTGATCACCAAGACACGGCACTCGGACAATCCTGCGACTTAATGAGTGAGCAGGGAGTGAGCAGTACTCTCAATAAAGCGACCTTGAACTCCCAGAGAATTCACTTCCACTTTGGACACAAGTTTAATAATTTGGTACGTGGAACTATTCATGTGGAATTAACTTCTCTCCAAGTTATCCCACTGATGGCTTGCAACTCATGTCATTGGCCAGTTGGTGAAACGGCTGCGCGTGTCGTCCCAGGAATCTCTCCATTTCGTTGTGGAGTTATGCGACATTGGGATACAAAACGATGACCTTTGGGCTGCAGATGGCACCACGGGAGCCTAAGGTTGATTCGATTTTTTCAGATGATTTCCACGTGAAGTGGTTCGTTCACGGTCCATATCCCTATAGATTCCTAGATAATATCCAAGTCCATACCCATTTCCAACACTCTACAGACACAAAAATAACTATCCGGGCAATCCAACTTCCAACTTTGCCCATTGCCCAACATTCCCAGTGTAGAATATATCGCCAATCACGCGGGCTTGGAGGAACTTGTTCCACCACATGACACAGATCATCACCGAGCGGATCAAGACCTTCGCATGTCAAGGTATTGCCAATGTGGTCTGGGCCTTGGCGAAATTTCAATTCCAACAGTCCCTTGGCCTTTGGCAAACGGGATGAGTACAACGGGAGATACTGGGAGTGGGTAGATGTGGAGAATATCTCGTTGATTCCTTTGAGATTTGATCAAGCCGAGCCTGTTGACTGGTCAGCTGACATTCACGTGGAATGCATTGAATTAAGCTGGCAACAGGATTTCGTTCAAATGTATCCGCCATTTAGCACAAGGAGAGTGGCGTATTTGGGTTGTCCCCTGAATTGCCAACAGTGATGGTTGGTGAATGCAGGCGGGGCCAAGTGAAAATGCAATCCACATGATGTTCCCTTCAACTGATTCAGAGATTGGTTCAAACCCAATGATCCGCATGTTATAGTTTGTTCATTAAGTTATGCCATTCATCATTCGCAACCGGTATGGTTGTTTTACATGCCATGTGTTTTATCACTTGGCGGGTTATAGCTAAGATCTCGCAGATTTAACTTTTTTTTTTACCGTTGATCGGCTGGAACCTTAGGAAATAATGTTCATTTCGATTTTTTTCCAAGGAGTGAACCTCCCTGGGCGGACCAAAGGGGAATGTTTAGGTGTGCCCAAGGGACGAAGCCAGAATTTGTTACAATGAGGCCCCCCAAATCATCAAAAATTAGATCATTTAAGTAGATTTAAGTTTTGAAACATATTGAAACCCATGGTGACGACTGGGGTTGCTTCTGGAAAACCCCCAGATGCCTTTCCAAGGAAGTGTCTGTTGATGACCATCGCGGAAGAAGCTCCACCCCGCTTAGATGACTTTGATCCGCAGCATATGTCAATCCTGGCGTGGGCCTATGCCACCCTTGAGCCCCTCGGCGGGGAGATAGCGAACTGCGATAGATAATGAGCTGTGGCGTCCAATTCAAGATTAGCAAGATTAATCAAGATTACATGATTACATAGTGATCATAGCGTGTGAAGTGTGATTCATGTCTTTTTACATGATGCACGACTGCTCGACCCGCACCAGTGGGAACACTACTGGAGGTTCCCGAACCGCCCGCTGCTGACGGCCCTATGTCAAGCAGCGGTGCGGAAGATGCAGATCTTCAACGCGCAGCACATGGCCAATATGACATGGGCCATGGCGACCCTGGCCCATAAGGCGCAGCACATGGCACATTTGGCCCTCTTGGACCATCAAAACTTGGGGAAACCATGATGTAAAACATGAGGACCAAGGGGGTACACTGAAAGATGGTATGGGGTTAGTATATATTGGTTACGGTGATCACAATGAATTGATGACAACAAGTTGGGGGGTTGTCAGATGGGGGTGGTCTTCATAGTATAGATATGATATGTTTATATAAGATACTACCCAAATTGATCATTCTTTGAATTAGTTGCATGGAAAAAAACTCAGAACCGACCCCTAACGTTTGATAGGGAAAAAACAATAGTTCCCGATTAGGAGGATTTATCTTCAGCCAATCCATTGATGTTTGTATTGTTGATGGTCGCACCGTGTTGAACCTCTTTCCACAACATGAAACTCTGCGGTAATGGATGGGTCTATAAACCCAACTGTAGATGCATCCATCATAACCCCAGTTAGTCATAGTTCCATAGTTACAGTAGTCTATACTCACAAGCCGACTTACATAATCAAACTGTTTTGATTCGCTACATCATGTCAAATCACTATTTGTGTTGGTAACATATTTTTTTTCACATGGTTTGGCGCGGTTTGGGGCCCCCAAACCGCAGATCAGGACGAACGCTACTTGCAAGTCCTAGCGGAGAAGGCCATGGAGCAGGCCATGAAACATGTTTTTTTGAATGGGATCTAAAGACGGTAAGCAGAAGAAACATATTGTTTCAATGCTCATACTTTGACAGACATAATTCTTGCGACATAACGCATGCATTTTCAATCATTTTCAGGTCTGAACGGAGGGATGTGCGCAAGCTCTGGAGATAAATGCGCACCTGAAATTTCACAGATGCGTTAGGATAAGTTGATGGTGTGCAAATACATCCGAACTATACAATTTACAAACCGCTAATCACCAATGGTCACTAATTGTATAATTATATGTTTGTACAACATAATGTATATATATATATATATATACAGATACATGGTTGCACAATAAGTCACCAGTTGTCACTAATATTTCATATACACCAAGAGATACTAATAGTAGATATAGTCTGATATAGTAGTAACTCACCATGGGGGGATGTATTGTATATATAGACCACTCCCCCTTGAAACGGTGACCGTTTCGAAGCGTGATTTGTGGCCTCGAGGTGAGCAGCTTCAACCCTCAAGATGCTTGGCCGGTAGACGAAACAGGACATGAGTTGGGTCAAACAAGATCCAACTAGTCTCAGTAGTGATTGATATAGTGGGATTATAAGGCTAATATCAATCACTAATGTCAACATCGTATTAATAACCCCCCCCCTCCCCCCCAAACATTAAGAGCGTCAGAATAAAGTTAGGGCCAAACATTCAACTATCGAAAAAATCACCTATGAATGCCCAAATGAATAGCCTAATTGAAAAAGAAGACATAAGGGAACTTCCCCTCCAAAAAAAGAACCTATGGATTCCCAAAT
>Ga0126342_10007228_pt1 | contig 19806 bp, 21 predicted proteins | sample Cyp1metagenome_FD_92528 | JGI IMG/M metagenome (GOLD analysis project Ga0126342, IMG submission 92528) | Coral microbial communities from Lord Howe Island, Old Settlement Bay, Australia - Cyphastrea 1 metagenome | ecosystem: Host-associated > Invertebrates > Cnidaria > Coral ... | reverse complement strand
TGTCTAACGCAAGGAGTTTGAGGTGTGGACTAGTACCTGGCTTTTCTGGCCGCAGACGTGTCAGGACTGTCAGTGCTAGTACCCCCGATAATATTACCCGGGTGAACCTGTCGCGAACAGTTTTCATGCATATGTGTAAATGTTGTACAAGCCATATGATATGTTTACTTAAATATGTTTGTATATATATATAATGAAACATGTAACATATATGTATATGTGCATATGTGTATATTATATATGCGTGTATATATGTATATGTATACCTATATGTATATACATACATATCCATATGTATACATACATATAAATATATATACAGATACAGTATGTATATATATATATCATCAGATGTACATATTATATCATATTATCATGTTATATCTTACATATGTATGTATGTCTGTCTGTATGTCTGTATGTATGTATGTCTGCCTGTCTGTCTGTCTGCCTGGCTGTCTGTCTGTATCTCTGTCTGTATCTCTGTCTGTATCTCTGTCTGTAACTCTGTCTGTGACTCTGTATCTCTGTATCTCTCTATCTCTGTATCTCTGTATCTCTGTCTGTCTCTGTCTGTCTCTGTCTGTCTCTGTCTGTCTCTGTCTCTGTCTGTCTCTGTCTCTGTCTGTCTCTGTCTCTGTCTGTCTCTGTCTCTGTCTGTATCTCTGTCTGTATCTCTGTCTGTCTGTCTGTCTGTCTGTCTGTCTGGCTGGCTGGCTGGCTGGCTATCTATCTATCTATCTATCTATCTATCTATCTGTGTGTCTCTCTCTCTCTCTCTCTCTCTGTCTATCTATCTATCTATCTATCTATCGATCGATCGATCTATCTATCCATCCATCGAGAGGACGTTAAAATCCCGACAAGAACTGGGAAGTTCACCCCCCAACAAGCTGGCAATTGAACCCCGACAAGCAATTTTTGGCAAACCTCGCTAAGAAGGACAAATTAGTCTCGGCCAACAGCTAGGCTTATAGGAAATTGCGAATCCGCAGGGGAAAGTGTTAACATGAACCAGCATTCTTAGCCACTTTCAATTGAAACTGAAGCAATAATGCCTAGCCGTGCTTGTCCATGTGGCTGAGCAGCCAAACGCATAAACTTAACTTGGCTATGCAGATGCGTGCCAAAAAGACAGATGAATCACAGGAATGAACCGTTGAAGCCAGAAAATCAATGCGCTTGCATGATATGAATGAGCCTCTGGTGTAACAATGACAACACCGATACAGAATACGAGCCTGATACACTGCAGGCATGCACTGATATGACAGGTGTTGCCCACCTGTAAATGGTGGATTTTCCCTTCAAAAAAACTGGCTAGTTAAGAACGGATTTCCCAGTTCATGGAGTTCATGGATTATGATAATCCCCAACATATCAAGTAGTACAGCCCCCACCAACATGGGTTTTGAGCACTGCTCAGTTGTCTTTGAAACCGCCATATATCCTATATTCCTTGGGGTGCAATTCCAGTTATACTTGAACATATAACCAGAGGTATAGAGGGTTACATACCAACTTATGGAGGTGACATCACAACGATTATATACATGGTACCCACAAAGATAATCCCAAGTGCCCCCCTATATTCGTGGCTGTACTACCAATATTTGTTGGTTGAATCCGAAGTGTTGTTGTTCATACCTATATTTCTGTTGCATATAACCGAAACATACTGAAACCACGCAGTGTCAAAAATGATGATATTCCCCATTTGATGATTGTTGAATTCCCGGTCGTTAATATGTAGGAAAAACGACTTTCTGTGGGTTAGATCCCCAGTTCTGGCTATTTCCTGATTCGTGTTGGTGAAATTCAAGATCCTCATTCGAACAATTTCGAGATTCAAATCAAATCCCGATGTTGGTCGCTTTTCATCAGAATGGTCAGAATGGTGCTTTTTAGAAATAGCTCGTTCCCTACTCTGATTCATTGGTGATGCCTCGTTTTCGCTGCAAAAATCCTCACGTGGTGATGCCGCGGATCTGTGGTGCCCTACGCTGCCTCCATGCGAGGATTGGTCCTGCGAAGGTGACCATTTTTTCGTTGGATTCGTTGGTGTGGCATGGTGTCCTGGTGTCAACTAATATGGTGGTGGATTCCTAGTGGGATGTACTGGGATATCAATGGGATATAGTTACATAACAGTTACCCCCTGGTTATGACTAACATAGCCATGGAAAATCAGCATTTTTAATAGGTAAACCATCTATATAGGCCATCTATGACCATGGCTATGTTAGTCATAACCAGAGGGTTGATCAATTGATCATCTTGAGCACCTGCGGAGTTCCCCCATCCGTTGGAGCCTTGTTGCTTCGGGACCCCGTAAGCGCACCTGCTATGCTGGCGGTGCCATAGGCTTGAAGGCACTCGGAAAATTACATCCCGGGCGATATAGATGATATAGATACATCCCCTGCAGCACCATTGACCATCAATTTTGGGTCGAAATAGTCGAAACATGTCGAAACCATCGAAGCCACAAACTACCACACGAGCTATGCCCAAAACGGCTGGTGGGCTCGAAAAAGCGCGTTTCTTTTTCCCCACCAAACCATGAACCAAAAGAACCAAAACCAAGGAATGCTTAGAGATCCTGCAACTTCTACAACTTGATAGTCTGAAACTTGGGTACCCCATGGTACTCCCAGAACCTCAACCTCCTAGTTTACCTGAAATTTCCACTCAATCCAGATTTTGGCGTCCCAAATAAAACAGAAAATTAAAGACAGAATTGTCACCCTCCGGTAATCAAACGTGGTGTGCTGTAAAATCCACCATGTAGTTTGATGATTTTTGCAGCTAAGAACCTTCATTTAGAGGGGATTTCCCTTTGCCACATTGATGACACAGAAGATATATCCATTCATATCCCATTAATATGTCATGATTATTTATCCCATTCATCTTAGTCTTTTAAAATCTTTTAGTATTCCTTTGATATCCCATTCGTATTCCATTCTCCAAAAGGAAACCGCACCGGCCGTAACTCGAACTCGTTGGCCTTCGCAGGCACTCGCGGATCACGGAGTTTCGGCCACCTGCGAGTGCCGTAGTGTTTTGGCAAAGGGACGTCGTTTTCTGGGTGACACAAAAGAACTGGTCATTGATATTTATTTAGTACATGGAGATGGATCAAGTTACCTATGAAATACATTTTTCAATCCATTTTTCAATCCATTTTTCAATCCCACATTTGGGGTTATAAAAACATCCATAAATCATTCGCTTTTTGTTGGAATCTTCCAGGGTCAGCCCTCCATCAGACGGTTTCGCCTGGGACTTCTGGGACCCTCCTCCGGAGCGACATTCGGAGGCCCGCCCATATTGGGGAGCTCGACGCTTGCGACGAGACGAGATCCCCATGGGTTGTGAGATTCCCCAAGATATTGGTGTTATATATTGGTGTTATATATTGGTGTTATATATTGGTGTTATATATTGGTGTTGATTCCCGATAATCATCAGGGGTTTTGAACACTGCTCAGAAAGATTAATACAGCAGGAAAGCAGCTGCGCCTTCCATTTGCCACGTGAAAAATGCTCTTCAGCGGCGTCTTAAAATCAGGTCCGTTCCATTCACCCTTCAGTGTTTCATGAGAATTGCTATTGAGTCTGATAACATCCAGACTCGGAGCTATTGGGATATACGCTGCTTACTAAACATCACAAGCTTTTGGGAATCACAAGCCGCTGGAAGTCCCAGAACGGCCACCACCTGGCTGGTTTGATGGTGAAAATGCCCTTATCCAATAGTTACCCCAGGACATTATAAGGGGATATAAACTGAAATACTGGCAACTATTGATAAGGTGGAAACCTTACCGTTGGTTATTTTATGTTATTTGCGGTCTTTCATAGTTACCAATAGTTACCAACTGTTGCAGGATTTCCTCCATCCACAGTATCTTCCCCAACTTCCCCAATTTTGCCGATGGCACGTCAAGAACTTAGGTCTCAAGCCACACTTTTCACTCGGTGTCTCGACCCCAAAGTGATAGAGCTTGAAAGACTTGGACTTGGTTATGGAAAAAGATGGAAAGAATTAGGAAATAATGGGAATTTTCTTAATGGGATCATAATATATCATAATTGCCATTAACATGGGATCATAATATATCATAATTATATCATAATGGGATCATAATGGGATAACATATGAACAAAATTGCCAATGGCCACAGCAGGGGAAATCATGTTCGCTCTCCTTCATGGTCGGCTTGGTCATCGGACCTGCCAGACGGCAACTGGGAAGCTGGCGCCAAAAATGGGGTACCAGTGGAGCCACAGACTTGGTCAAGTTGTCTATCCAAATCCCATTTTTTTATGGCCCAACCGTCTAACCGTTAGTGACTGAGCCTCTGGTTGAAAAAAAAAAAAGACCTACTTTTTGAAGGGCTCTATCACCTTTTTTGTCACAGCCATCTTTCAACTGTTCATCGCAGGTTGGCCCAATGGTTTTTCCGCCGCGCCTCAGTCAGCCCTAGCGGCCAGTGATGTGAAAACATCGAGAGAATCCCAGTCAGTTGCTGAGTTGCAACATTTGGTGTTTTTTCTTGCTGGTTAAATGATCCAGAATGAATGGTTAATGGATCATTATAGATCATTATAGATCGTTATGGTTAACATGGATCATTTAGTAGGGAATTATCGAATGATCCATTATGATCTATTTGTTGATCCATGATGAATAATGATCCATAATAAGTAGTAATAATCATTCCATTTCCCCAGTCCCTAAGTACCGGTAAGGTTTTGGATGACACTTCAGACTCTGTCGCCATTTCAGTTGATAAATTCACCTCTTGAGGAGACTGCGCCGTCGCCACCCAATGAATCAGCGGTCACCCGCTGAGAAAGACTTGGATGTATGGCATGTATGGGCATGGCGACCAAGAATGAGGTATGAAATGGTATGAATGTATCAAGTTCGTCCTGGTTTCGTATCAAATTCGTCCTGTTTTCGTATCAATTCATGTGAACCTTGACAGAAATCAGGTCATTTTCTCATCGGAAGTGGACTCTGGGGCGAGCCTCATGTGAGTCCGTTTATCATGTTTTGCCACGGTTGGCTATCTGAACAGATACATTGAGATGTTAAACCCTGGAAAAATTCAGCGTTATGCTGCAGAAGGATCTTTTCCTGGCGATGAAGAATGTTCCCAAACTTGGTGCAGCTCACTGGCAGCAACCAGCCTGGGCCATCCAAACGGACCGATCAAGTTACCCTTTGGTAAATTCACATAGCGAAAATCACCAGTTTTAATAGGTATTTAATAGGTAAATCAAGTAGAAATGGGCCATTTTCAATAGCGAACTGTTAGAAAAAACCGGAGGGTAGCCAGTGACTTCTTGCCGAACCTTGGGCTGGCCGATGGAGCTCTGCAGTTTCAGTCCCGCCGAGTCGGACAACTGCTTCTCCCGCTTCAACCTGGCTCCCGCAGGCTCCCGCAGGCTCCCGCAGGGTCCCGCAGTACCAGGGCCATAGGTCGAGGCGACAAGATCATGAGATCAGGGGCATCCGCAATTCACCACCAAGAAGTGAAGGACTTAAGTATGAGCCAAAAAATATGGGGATACTCAGTATTCATGATATGTTCATTCTCCAATTCAAAGCGGCAGCTTTAGAGCAAAAAGAACAGAACATGTATGATTCTGTATAATCTAATACATAATGTATATTATATATACAAAAAAACATCTGGTTGAATTGTGAATGCTGAATCAACCCCAGTTCTATGTGATCACCACTTATCCTCCGCCACATATCGCCTGATGCATTTCTCTGCGACCACATGGAAAAGAAACCTGGCGCAAGGATCATAGCTGAAGAGCGCGCATAGCGGGAGTCAACGGAGCCCCCTTTCTATTGAATTCTATTGGTCCAACCCCACAAAAAGTGGGTTACGCGGCTTGTTGTTCGTGTGCACTTGTTAGCTGGTGAAACCAACTTGTTGCTGGTTTTATCCCACTTTTTGTAAGTTCACATCACTATCTTTGACGCTGTGTCCATTTTGAGCGGATGAAAAGTCTTGGGTTCGGCAGGTGGGTCCATTGATTCATTTTATTCAAAGCATCGTAAAGTTGGTATGAAACTCCAGCGAAAGAAGGAACAATTATTCATTGATTGGTGAGGTTCGCCAGGGAGGTCGCTGAAATTTTCCCGTGGAGTTTACACCCTAAAAGCTATCCGCCTGATGTGCTCGCCACCCCTCAGGGCGCTGGTGGGGAAGTATGGAATCCCTTCCTGGCTGCGTGGCAGATCGCAACACAACCTGGACTCACGAAGTTTCCACCGCCGAGAAAGTCAGTTTTGTAGGCGCAAAAACTAAGAAATATGGAGGAGATACATCAGTTTTTCCACTTCACCAGGGTTTTTATGGTATGCCATCACGTTTTGAAAAGAGAAAATCTGGATTCATTAATCCAAAATCAAAAATGTGGCAGTCCAGCTAAATCCACGTTTTCAACAAATACCCACCACTGATTTAACATGGAAAATTGCCCCTTGATGATAATCGCCTGTCGGTGATTTTCCAGTTCTCCAGTACTGTGGTCCAGTACCACCTGTGTGCAATTTTCACCGCCATTAACATTCCATGAATATTTCATTCCATATTTATTGGTATTAATCTTAATATGGGATGTTAAATGTGCCATATATAACATATTAATATGAATGGGATTAACATATTAATATGAATGGGATGTTTAATTCCATTCATATTTCATTAATCTTCCATATCTCCTCATGATCCCACGGGATTTTTTGTGAAATGGGCTCCGCGATCCAATGGGATGCCGCTGAAGATCTTGCCCAAACGTTGGTCGATGGTCCATTTGTTTGATATATCTACCATAAATCTATAGATATAGATAGATATATATATATATATTTACCATAAACCATAGTTAACCATAGTTAACCATAGTCATAGTTAACCATAGTTAACCATGGCTGACCACATTCCCCATGAGCATCCCAGTATCCCCATGAAAATATTTTGTGTTTTTCCCCTGGTTTTGAAAAAAAGACGGAATCCCATCACCTCCTCAGCCCACCGAGAGATAGGTTCCAATGAAGCCTTTTGCTCCTGGCGAATAGGAGCTGGGCCTAGCAATGCTACATGCTGCTACATATTATCGGGATAGAAATAAACATACATATATATGCATTTTTTTTATATGTATAATGGGGTTGTTGAAAATCATGGACCCAAAAAATAGCCCTTGAGTTTTGGCGAACCCTTTCGCGCCCTTTCGCGCATCAGAACAGGGACGGGATGTGCTGTCATGTGTTCGTGCACATGTTTGGTACTAAGGGTTCATATGGGAATTGTATAGGACATCGCTTAGAAAAATTGGAAGTTGCGGAAAAATTGCAGCATGGCAACGTGTAAGCCTTACTAGCCCTTGGGGGGTTGAAGCCCTGCCTCGCCTTTCGCGAACCTTCCGCCCCTTTCGCGGATTTCTCCAAAAATGATCTTTGGAAACGCATATTTAATGTCAGGATGACTTGCGTGATTCTGCTGATACAAATTGGGGTGCCATAGATTGTTTAAGAACATCGAACAATACCACAAGCCATTCCTATCATCCTGGAACAGTTACTTACCCCTGGAAACCCTCATGACATTGCGGTTTACGGACCAAATCCCAATTTTGTGGTTCAGTGGCGATGCCACAGCGATTTCAGCAATAAACGCGCAGCAGCCAAGCATGAAAATGATCACATTTATCTACATAAATATGTATATATATAATATATATATATATATATCGTGGTATCCAGACCTTTGGCCAAACCTTTTGCCGCGCTTTCGCAGCATTTCGACTGCAGCAAAACGCACGTCCATATCGACACTTGTCACTCGGACACCAAAAATATTACATCGGCTTTAGAACAATCCCCGTATGTACACATTTTTGTTTGTACATAAGTATATGGTGATCCTGGAGTAGATAAAATATGGAAAATCAACAAAAGGAACCTCACCAAAATGAGAATGTGTTTGATCATATTATGTTCTGTCTACTTGAGATGATTGTAATTACATTTTGATGGAGATGTAGATATAGATATTGCTGCATATTGGATATTTGACGTAAATGTAGTTATGTATGAATCATATATATGCATATACCTTGCAAACTTGGCGGGAAATCTTACATGGTTCTCCCACCTTGCAGATAAGTAAAGCCGTTTTTGGCTGGTTGCAAATTGCTGCTACTTTGCCCCAAACCCTGGGCTTCGAGATATTGAGATCCAGTCCACGCTCCAAAAAAGGGGCGCAAGTCTCCTCTGAGAGCAGATCCTCTTTGGTGCCAACCAAGATGAACAAGCACTTCGGGTTGTGGTCCTGAGCAGCGCGCATCTGGGCTTGTGAACTAAAGCACCGTATTTTGCCACGCAGGGAATTGTGTAGGGATACAAATTTTTCCATGAGCCCCGGGCAATTTTTCAGAGTTAATTTCATAGTTCCAAAAGTGGGGCATGGTTCCCCTTCTATTCCACCAATAAATGGGTTTTGGTTTGCAAGTGAGGTCGTAACTTTCATCAGGACGGTTCGAGACACCAAAAAATGCAGAAAAATCTGATAGTTGAGGGAAAACTGATTTCCTGCAAATGATTCCCATACTTCACCAAGTTTCAGAAACCTTCTTCTTCCAGAACTGCGTCCGGTCAAAGGTTGACACATCAGACCTTGCTTTGCAGCGGTGAGGATTCCAAGTTCCAGAAACCCACGAAGCACTGCTGTTGGAAGTATTTGAAGACAAGCTGGGCATGAGATATTCCCATATATTCCCGCCATTTTGTGCCACAATAATTGTCCAAGTTACATAGCCGGACGGGGTTTACCCACCGCTTAATCCAAACCGAGAGACATATCGAAGCAAAGCAAGCACACCTGCCCAACGGCACTGAAATTCTGTCCATCCCTGGAATCCCGAAACGCATCTGTGATGCCCCTAAACTCCCATTAGGCCAATCATCATTTTCCCATATTCTAATATGTTCTAATATGTTCCCCATTCAAATCACTGTAAACTCTGGTGACCAGACTCTGGTGATTCTGCTGTTTACCATTTTTACTCGGCCACCAGTGCCTCCCCCACGCGGTAGTAGCTGGCGGCCATATCTGCAAATCGCTCTTGCCCTGCAGTGTCGTATAGGAACAGGTGCACCTGGCGGATGATTTTTTTTTTGTAAGAGATCAAAACAGACATTGGGATATTCAATGGATTGGTTTAAGGGAAAATCTACAGGAAACCATGGTTTTTACCATCAAATATAAGGGTTTCCTGTAAATTTTCCCTCATCCAATTCTATGAGATATGTAATCAACAATATACTTGGGATTCTCCATGGATTTTTACGCTGGGAGATCATTCTAGATGGTTTTAGATGATTTGGGGTTCATATATTGTTGATATCTCACTGTAATCAACAAAATCCGGGGATATGGTGGGATATAATTGGGTATAGAAGCAAAAATATAAAAATGTTTCTGTAACTATGTTGACAGAAAAGTATGGGCATATGGCTACTGTACTAGTCAAAACTGGGTTGCACAAAATGGATGCTTTCAATTTGAAGGCCTAAAAATGGGCAGCTTCAGGCTTCAAGCCCTGTGGATCTAGCTGTGAAAGAAAGTCAGACCCATCCCTTTGAACGGATTCAGACATTTCTAGCAATGGTGTTTCAACCAACCACAAGCAGCCGAATCAAACAGAATCCCATGGCGCCAATAATGGAAACTGAACATCAAAACTTGTCAGCAAATTCCAAGCTTCAAGGTGGTTTGATTAGGATTCCCACCATCCCTTTGTCCATCTTTATCCCACGTCCAGCCTGGAGGTATAACTCCACAGAAATCATCATAAATCACGACTCTCAGTCTAACTATCTAACCCAGCACCGATTCTGTCTCATATCTCCCACATTTGTTAAGTCCGTTTTTTTGTGGATTAATAAACTGAAGTTCACGAAGGGCAGCACAAAATGTTTTTATATGCCATTTGTGCTAGTAAAAAAAAAAAAACGTTTCCCCGAATTCCTCTGTTTCCCCTTTTTGCCAGTGAAATCGCACTGCTTCCCCGGTTCTTGTCACTAAGATCTCACTGCTTCTCACCTTTTCAATTTGTCTGTTTCAACTTGTGCCAGTAAAATTCGAATGTTTCACAATCTTTGCAGGTAAAATCCCAATTTTTCCAATCTTTTGCCCGAAATGTCCCATTTTTGGCAGGTAGAAAACCCAAAGTTTCCCAATTTTTGCCAGGAAAGTTGCAGTGTTCTCCCAGTTTCTGCCCTTCAAACTCACCCATCCTTGAGGCATCTCGCGTTCTCGCCTCAGTGTCGTCGATAAAGACGGCCTTCTGCAAACAGTCGCAGCCCAAAGTTGGTCCGTGGGTGGCGTCGTCCGCAGCGAAGACGTTGTTCACCTTGGAAGGGGATCAGGATGGAGGGGGCAACAAAAATGTTGGCAACAACAAGCTATAATGTTAGTAAACATGTAATGTTTATAAATATTAATAAACAGGGGTTGGTAAATTTGGTAAATGTCCTAATTTTTCACATCCAACTATTGATATAATCTCGAAGAGATAATTCACTGTGATGTTCAAAATCCCCTCAACAGGGCATTTACCAACCCCGGGTAAAAGCAAAATAAGACCTCGTGAAGTATGAATATAGCGATTTCCCATATCATATTTAACTATCCCTTTCTATTAATGATGATTTCAGATGTTTTTTTTCCATAGTTAACGAATGAATTAATGGTAATAAAACCACGTCATAAACTCATAAACCGCCATGGCCGGATGGTGGCAATCCCACCCATAAAAATGGTAAGTCTTTGGGGTGGCGATACAAGCCAATATCGTATGAAATTCCATTGCTTTCCAAAACCTCAAAAAGAATGGATCCAATACTAAACCTGGGTTGTATTGATAACATAGGACTACAGGGTCTTCATTTCTCGTGTCCAAAAAAAACATGGCCACACAAATCAGCAAAAAAATGCTAGCACAATGGACCTTTTTGTTTGCCAAATCATTCCCAAAATATGGACGTATCCACTTCTGATATGTGGTTTATCTACATTCCTTGGTGATTTTCCACCGCCACGCATAGTTACCCCGAGCGGAAGACGTGGTATCTTAGCATATATGGTATATTTTTGGCATGAATAAAAACGATTCCAGCCAATTTTGACTGGATCAAAAAGATAGTGGCACCAAAATTCAAAAAAAATGGCAAGGTTCAGGAAAAAAACAAACAGTTTTGTTGTATCTTGTTGTCGGGATATTCCCCAGGGACCCAGTGTCGACCTGCGGCATGCGCGGAGCACAAGGATGACCAGTGCATTCTGAGTATATGCAGGTGTTTTTGAAAATGGAAAAAAAATCCCCATTCCTGGCCACTTGAATAGGGAAAATATGGGAAAATGATGATTAACCATTGATGAACCATGATTAACCCTTGAAAATGCGGGCAGACCATTTTCAGATCAACCCATTTTTTTTGAGGCAAGATAAACGGATGATCCAAGGGACGAATCTTTCAATCAAGCAGGTCTTGCCGGTGGCTGCCGGACCCGCCACAATGACCTGGCATGAGTTTCCACAATGTCTTAAAATCATCGTCGTTCAATCGGGTCGCTTAAAGAATAAATTGACATCCACCAAAAAACCAGGCAAAACACCTGGCAGTTTGCCACGCGCGCCTTGGCATTGATCCTTTTGGGCAACGACATCCAAGCAAAAAATCTAATCGTTGTGGGGCCGGTCAAACCATCGGCTATCAACCCATTGGTCGGTTGGTTTGTCCCCAATGTTTGTGGTTTATATCTGTATCCTCGCGCGACTTGTGCCATGTCGATTTGATCTTTTTACAGTGCCACTTGTTGATGCGCATACCCTCATCCTCTGGCAGAAACTAAAATGATTTTTGTTGTATGCATTGGTTAGAACTTCCTTCGATCCCGTTACCAAGGCCATGGCTGGAATTTTTTTGCTTGCCACAGTAGATAACAGCAACAACCCGTCGCATCATTGAATGTCATTGTTGACATTTCCTGACCGCGGACCCATGGAAATGCTTGAACGAAATTGTCAGCTTCAACCCAACGCAGAGCAGGTATCATCGTCATTTGCTCCGGTAAGTTGTCTCAAATCGCCTACTTTGACCCTTTTCATACGTCCTCAAAAATCCTGACATGTGCAAATAATTTTTGGGCGTCCCAATGTGTCCCAGGTCATTGTTGCAGAAAGCGTCGTGGCATTATCTACGTCTGCCAACGAAAAGTCTCATCACTTTCGATTTTCAGTGGAACCTTGTTACAGCTACTGTGTGATTTCCATGATTTTGTCCTCAAAACTCTTCAGAAGTTGCCCACTTCTTTACGAATTGGAACACAAACTGAAGGCCCACAAGCGGCCAACGTCGGCTTCAAAAACTTCAATGTCGGATTCGGAAATTCCTGCACCTACGGATGCGGATGTAAGGTTTTTGCGTGGGGAAATATTGAAAATCATTTGGAATCGTGACAAAAACTCTATGAAAAGGAAGGTTTCGATATGACCAATACATAGTAATACACATTATTCCATGAAAAGCAGCGGGCACTATATTTTCCACCTTGAAATTGAGCCTTGAATGTCAGTTCGAAACTGTGCCGTGTCATCCTTGCGCAGTGGTCATGGATCACATGCTGCCAGAGCTGAATGTGGTTTCAGGGAATTTCATCACGCCTTCACAGCTCTGGCAAAACATTTTTTACATGGTTTGTATTTCTTTGCGCTGGATGATGATGGTGGCATGGTGTATTTACACCCCACCGCATGAAAAACGCGTCCAAAATCAGTGACGATCAACTCCATCTCTTCAAGTCTGGCAACTGTTTTCTGAATCTTTTGTTCTTCGACTTTGTCTCGCGCCATGTCTGTTTTGACAATTGCCAGATTCACGCTTTGTTCAATGAGTTTTGCCATGTGCTCTCCCATGTGGTTAAGCTCAAGCTCAAGATCTATCTTGTCTTGAAGCAGTTCATCAATTCCTTTCTCCTTGACTTCAATCTCATCTCTCAACTCACTGATGATGACTTGCTCGTCACCTTCTTCTTGCTCTTCTCTCTTTTTCCAAATGCACTTCACGCACTTGTAGCAAAAACTCGCAACCAGGCTCAAGGTTCCGAGAATTCAAAGTACGCTGCATGCAAGGAACAAAATGTCCCAAATTGTCTCACCGTCCAAAGCCTCTTCAGTTGATGGTGTCAAAACATCACATCCACCTTCCAGCTTCTGACCATGATTCACATCCACCATGGACAAGACAACAATCATTGCAAGTCTTGCTGTCGTTCCACCTCCTTTTGATCTCTTTGCCACTTCAATCCTCAACTTTCTCTTTGATTCTATCTCCTCAAACTCTTGCTTTCCCACGGGTTTATCCACGTGGTCAACCATCTTCATCATGTGCCTCAATCCTAGAAGCCTTGCCTTTGACATCGGTTTTGTGCCTGCGTCTGCTGGGTTGATCTCTGTGGGGATTGGCGTCAACCGCACCTTCTTTTGCGACACCTTCTGTTGAAGCCATAGGAGGTTGCTTCAATGTGCCTGATGCACCCAATGCCGATCCTTCCAGCGGCCAGTGCGGAGTCTGATCGGCACACAAGTTTGCATGTTGAGCCGCATGCAAATGCCCAACAATGCTGCAGGAAGAGTGCTTCACTCAATCCTCCCACCATGCAGACATACTCTGACTCCCCAGAGCTCAGTGCCACACAGCGCTGACCGCGCACGTATGATTCTCCATGTAGATCTGTACTGATGACAGTGACTTCCCTGTGGTTTTGTTTCCTGCATAGTCTGCGTCACAGACCACTTCCATCAGGTGCTCATCTTTCTCATTGTATTCACGTTGAGCATGCTTCGTCCTCTTTGGACTGTGTCCATCTTCAGGCCATCATATGCTGTGCCTTGCAAGTATCGGCAGATATGCTTGACTGCCTCCCATGCTGTTTGTGTTCGCTCCTTCATGAATGCCGAAAGGCCTTGTGTGACGTACTGCACGTCTGGCCTGTCAGGTGCTATGTAGAGAAGTTTCCCCACACAACTCCTGAACAGTGCTGCCTCCTGCTCTCCTAGCTTCTCATCCTCCTTGCTGAGTGTGTTCAAGTTTGTTGCGCATGGTGCGCTTTTGTCCTTCTGGCCTTTGACACCTGCATGCTTGACCACCTGCATGATGTGCTCATCATCAGGTCTTATGGTCACACCATCTTCCATCATTTCCATCTTTCGCTTCAGGTAGCTGAATCTTTCATTGACCCCAAAGAGCCCCTTCTTTTCCAGCTGCCAACCTTCGTCTTTTGTCCAAGGAACTTCATTGCCAACGCTTCGTCGCCAACCAACATGAGATCATCCACATGAATGGTGGCGTAGAGCCTGTGCCCTTCTTCATGGCTCTTCTTCTTCATCCTCATCAGCGTTGGTTGCATGGAATCGCTCTCCATGCCATACTTCGCTGCCTTCTCCTTGAACTCATGGAACCACTTGCTGGCTGCAGTCCTCTGTCCTGGGAGTACCTTGCCCAGCTTGTACTTCTTTCCATCTCTGGTGACCATCGCTTTCTCATCTGTGGGCTGGTCGACCATCAAGAACGCATCCTTGATGTCAACTGTCCATACGCCCATGTTCCTGTCCATCAGTGCTCTGTGTAACATCAGCTTCACTATGCCGTACGCTGATGTGGGTGCAAATGCTTCGTCTGTGAAAATAGACCACTTGCATTGTCTGGCCACCAATCTTGCTCGCCTGAACCATCCACCCTTTTCGATCCTGTGCTTCCATGTGATCACCATCTTTGTTGTGATCTCATATGCTCCTTCTTCAACCTCCTCCTCATCATGCATGGGCTTCAGCACTCCCATGGCTATTAGCCTTGCTTCCTCCTCTGCCTCTGCTGCTGCACCTCAGGTGAAAGCTTGGGTGGCTTGTCATCCTCATCATTGATGACATCATCACCTTGAAAGGTGCTCGTGATCTCCTCCACCACGATGTCATCCTCATGATTCTCATCACCATCTGGGGTGTCTTTGTATACACCCTTCTGATTCGCTTCATCTCACCTTCACCCTCTGGGGCTTGGTCTTCTGCACTCCTCTTTGGATGCGATGTGTCTTGATACATACGCACCACTTCATCCTCTGCTTCTTTGGGCTTTCTTCTTGTTCTGTTGCTTCATGCTTTCTGGACGTGCCGTGTCCAGGCAGTGGCATTGTATGTTGTGCACCTGTTGCTGATGATGATGCCGGTGATGCTACAAGCTGCTGGTGCTTGTTGCTGCAATGGGGTCGTGTCCCAGATGCTGTTGCTGGTGTTTGTGTGACCACCACACTTGGTGTTCCAAGTGGTGTTGTTGTTGCTGCTGTTGTTGTTGTTGTCGTCGTTGTTGTTGTGCCAGCTGGTGCTCTCGGTGCTTGTGATGCTGGTGCACCAGGTGTTGTTGGTGCTGCTGTTGGCAAAGGTGTGGCTGCTCCACCCATCACCCCTGGTGTCACCAACCCCAATGCCACTGCTGTGCCTGCTTGTCTCGCCCTCTCTTCGGTGGCTTGATCATCTATGTCTTCAACCTGGTCTGGCTTCCATGTTGCAGGGCCCTTCATTTTCATCACATAGCCCTGTGGAGAGAAACTCTATGGCAATTCCTTGGCTATGACCAGGTCTTCTGCGCTGAATTGGGTGACCAGTCTTCTGATGCTCCTCGTTTCCACCGCTCTTCTCGGTGTGAGCACGACATGGCAGTCTGAGCCTGATGACTTACCAACCCAGACGCCTCTCTTGTAGACAGCTTCTCCTTTCAGCGCTGTGATGTCTTTGTACATCACTGACTCTCCAAACAACGCATCTTTCTCAGGTACTTCCTGTCGTTCATTGCTTCATAGGAAACTCTTCCCTTGGATCACTCGATACCAGTACCGGACATGCCTGTACGTGGCTGAGTCTGAAACAAAGGCGTCACTTAAGCAGGTGACAGAGGAGATTGTGAGATTCTCCCTGAGCACATGTGGAGGACAGCCCATCATCCTCATGGCAGATGGTGAGCGGGCAACAAAACAAATACTACGAGCAGTACAACACTGCAGAGCAGCAATTGGTCTCGGCACAGAGATCAGAGCACAGGCACGGCACGGCATGCAAGCAATGGACAGGAAGATGGCAAACTGTCTGAGGGTCTTTGCTGAAGCCAAAGCAGGAGCAAAGATCAGAGGAAGCAGCCACCTGTACCCATGGAGCTTCAGGCATGCAGCCTGGCTGGTCACAAGTGCATCTCTTGCTCTATCTTGCCGGGTGGCTTTGGCACTGTCAGTGCTATTGCTTAATGCTTGCCTTCTTCATCATCTTCCTTGACACTTCCACTGCCATCTTTTGCTCCTCAACCACCCGGAAGCTCCTCAATCTTCTCAGACACTTCGTCTTTCCTCCTGAGGTCGCCATCCCCAGCTTCCTGCACCATTCTTGGAGTACCTTCAGCTTTGTGGTGTTGTTGAGAACTTCATCATCAATTGTCACCTCAAGTTCGTCTTCATCTTGAAACGCAGGTTCAAGCCGTCCAGGTGCCTCTCCACCTGCTCCTGCACCTTCTGGCTGGAACACTTCATCTTCAGAGTGAGGCCATGCTTCAATCTCTCCTCCGATCCTGGGGAACATTGAGATGGGGACTTAAGAGTTGGGTGCAAAGTAGTTTTGCAGTTGCCGTGGTGCTAGAAAGGTGAGTGTGCGTTGTGGCTGGCTCTCTCTTGAGTCAGCTTCCTGTATGGCTGCTCTGTGTTTCTGTAGTCCTCAACATTCTCAACTTGCTCCCATTGCCCAGAGCCGTTGTTGAGCTTCATGAGTGTCATCCTGGGTGGCCATTCCACGGGTCTCTCTGCTGACTTACAAATCCATTGTAGCTGTTCGCTTCCCGGAACTTGTCTTGCACAACAATCGCCATACAAATTGGTCACTCTGTTGCCCATGAAAACATTGTTGACCATGGAGGCTTCCGTGCAATCTGTTGGGAGTAGACAGCTGCACCATTTGGCAAAACGTGCCAACCTGGGCTGCGTTCAAGTTCCCCAAGCTCTCTGCTCAGAAAACCACGCAGTGCACAGATCCTTGCCTCATCACCTTGCTTCTCCTCTTCTGTGTTGTCTTTGATCATGCAAACGTGAACATCCATGACAAGGCTGTTTCTTTCCAACCTGATTGGAACTGCTGCGCCTGAAGGATGTTGAATGAACATCTCACCATCTTCTCTCCTCACATTCCAGCCTTGACGCAAGAACTTTCCAAGACTCATAAGTGGATGGCTGACTGCCCCCACATTTTTTTTCCTCGGGATTTGGCCGATTGAGCTCAGTGGCTCGGTCCTTACATCATGCTAAACAAGAACACAAATACAGAGAAGCTAACAACCTCTGTGATAGCTGCACACAAACTTAAGGTGCTGACTCGCACAACAGACAAAGCGAGCGCCGGGACAAGGGTGCACATCCCCCGCTCAGATACTATGCGTATCTTCCCACGCAAACCAAAACAAACACAAACAAAACCAAAACAAAACCAGAAAGGGGCCAGAGCCAACACAAACCAGCAAACAGCCACCCAGGCATCAAAGAGAGACCCTCGATGCCTGCGCAAATCAATGCAAACAAAAAACGAATTAAAAAGCCCTCATGCCAAAAAAACAGGGCAGATAATAATTTGAAAAGTCAACGAAGTCGGCTTTACGCACCTGTGTATTACCCACCTGTGTAAAAATCCCTCAGAGTCCTCTCACTAGTGCTTGTCCACGTTGTCGCACAACGGAACAAGAAAGACTCCAAGTATGTAAGCTGGCATCCCACCACGCAGAGGGAGTGCACAAATGAATCCAGCTGCTCCCCTAAAGGGAGCAACCCGATCACGGGACAATTTTTTCGTTTTTTCCGAGCCCGTTGCCTTTCGGCGGGTCTACAGTCTTGAGTCTTACAGAGGAGGCCCGCACATGCGAAGCCTGATTTCAATTGACTTTCCGGCCCCAAAAATGGAACCTGAAAGCGCACATCTGGTATCAGCTCTCTCCGTTCACTGGCTCCAATGTGGCGATTGCGATGCAGCACGACCCAGGCAACATACAACACCAGGACAAAAGTTTTTCCTCTAGCTGCAGCAACCCTCTCCCCTTAGACTCCTGACAGGTCTCTTGTGAATCACATGGCGGATCGCGGATCAGCTGGTTTGCTTTAAAAGAATTTTTACTTTATTCCGACTTGAAATGCGATCCGCCACGCAGGCCACGCGAAATGAGGATAATTAATCCGCGGCTGAGGATCATGATGCTTATAAGACGCTAAACGGGAAAAAACTTTCCTCCTCCTGATGTATACACCAATCCTTCGCTACTCCGCGCTTCTCCGCTGCTCCGCGCTATGTTGCAATTCAATTACCCAATGTAATTGACACGAAACGATGACGGAGTAAGAAAGCCTTCAATACTTCACCTTCCCACATCTTTCCCTGAGCAGATTCTTGCCTCCATCCCGTTTTAAGTTTATGCAATTAATTAATAACGGGATTGACTGAAAGATCATGATTCATCTTCTGTCCGGGCTGAAAACTTCGGTAGGAGTCTAAAGGGGGCAAGGGGGACCAACAAGAGACATTAAAGTATTCAATGCAATCATCCAAATTGAAGCCGGCCACCTGCGGGAAAACCCGCAAACTCCGCAACAACAAGAAACACCTCAAACAATCACCTAACGCTGCAAAAGGCTGAAACAAACAAGCCACCAGACGAAACCAAATAATAAGAAGCTAACTTCCACCAGCAACGGATGTGCACCCCGCTTGCCCCAACAAGGAACAAAATCATCTACAAAACAGCTTGCTCCGACGGACCCAATTCTGGGTCCGGAAAACCTTCTCAAAACCGGCTTCGTTCAAAAGGGCCTCCCTAGTTGCCTTTCCGGTCGCCATAAGCCACAAAGTTTCTGTTCACACCAAAACATTGCGCTTCTTCAACCCTGATGCCACCCAGAAACGTGAGACATGCAAACTACGTTGTTGCCAGGAAGACAACGAAAGTCGCGTTTACTCTCACTGTTGACTAACCCAGCCTCTCAGAGTCCACTCACTAGTACTTCTTCACGTGCCCAAGTTCAGAGAAAGAGCAAGTACCAGAGGGCGTAAGCACGAGCAGGAGGTATGACATTGGTGACCAGGTGTCTTGTGCCCCTCCCCATTGCGGGGAGCGGCCCAGTGGCGACGACAGCGCGCGGAGCGTTTAGTAGGATACTAAACCGTCTGGCCCGCAACACCAAAATTGCGTTCTCGCCACAGCGCGGTGGGTTTAGTTAGGCTCTTTGTTGCACGATTATTTCAGAGATTCAATTTTTTGCGTGACGGGCGCAGCACTTGAGAACCCCGTACGGACATCTGAATTGAAACGCGGCTGGATACTTGTATTTGACGCCTCCACATCGAGCAGTGGAAAGGTGTGAAGCCGAGGTGCCAAGCACACACTGCCCTGTGGGTAGATCTCCTTCATTGGGGCCCAGATGAAAGATTCCCTCATTTGCAGAGGAAGCCAACAAAACTATTTTTCGTTGCTTGCCCCGTCCATGGAACAAAGCTGAAAAAATTGCAGTAGTAGAACTCTTTCTCATCAATGTGGTTGGAAATCAACAGCGCTCTTGCAGCAGAAGGACAGCGCCCATCACAGTGGCAAGCCCAACCTGAAGCCTCCACCAAGGAAAGATAAACGCGATCTTTGAC
>Ga0126342_10007227_pt1 | contig 19806 bp, 13 predicted proteins | sample Cyp1metagenome_FD_92528 | JGI IMG/M metagenome (GOLD analysis project Ga0126342, IMG submission 92528) | Coral microbial communities from Lord Howe Island, Old Settlement Bay, Australia - Cyphastrea 1 metagenome | ecosystem: Host-associated > Invertebrates > Cnidaria > Coral ... | reverse complement strand
CTTCTGACTCTTTCTCTTCTCATCTTCTCTCTTCTAATCTTCCTCTTCTCTCTGCCTCTCCCCTACTCTGCTTTTCATCTGTCCATATTGTCGGAAGTTTGACTTCTAAACTTCCTTCGATAACTCCAATAACTATGGTTTATAGGTGATATATCTATAGTTAATGGGGCTTATAAACCAATTTATAACTAGGGGGGCATCACATTGTATATACAGAAGAAACATGCGGATCTTGATCTAAATACTGAAAAAACTCATGTTTGGGCTGATTCCTGTCTAACAAACACCACCACTAACAACACCCGTAGTGATTAAGAAACATGGGACGTTTAGAGGATGGGATGTTCATGGGTGTGAACCTATCATTGGATGGTTGATGGTTGGTTAAGAGGGTACACCATCAATGACCACAGTGGCATGGTTTCCATCAAAATTATTGGTTTCCATCAATGACCATCATGATATGACCACCACATTATATCATGGTATGACCGCCAAACTCAAGGTATAATATGGGTGGTATATTATTTTCCACCATTATATCATGATATGACCATGATTTAACCACCAAACTCTTGATGAAGGGGGTATATTTATGGTGGAAATAGCCATGGTCAAATCAAGCGGAGAATCCCACTGGATGGCAAGATGGCTGAGGCACTTGAATCGCAAAGAAGTTTCTGGACGGGTAACCCGGGTAACCACAGAAAATCTCTGGTGAGGTTGCCAGGTTGCCATGAAAGTTAGATCATAATTACCTCAGTTTAATCATATAACCCACATCTTATGATCTTTGCTTACAAAATATCACATTTTTTAGAATTCACCAGAAATTTGCCGATCCATCGGTTGATTCCGAGATTTCTCCAACATCAACCGCTGGTTCTGGTTGGTTACCACCTGCAGCAGCGGAAGACACGCGTCGTTTTGCGTAGCAGTTCATTGGGCTTTTCGCAGCAGTCACTGCGACCGAATCTTAGTATTAGTCAACTGAGTCAACCCCAAAGAAGCATTTGTGGTTTCACCGATCTCCGCGATGGATGATTTGGTCGATTGAAAAACAACAAAATTGTTTTTTTTGTAATTAATGAATATCTTGTTAGATTGTGATGATTTGTAATGATTTGGTAGACTGAACAGACTGAACTATCTATCTACACATATATATATATATATATAAAGAGAGAGAGAGAGAGACAGAGATCAACTCAGCCGATATATGGTGCCTCAAAAATGGTGTTTGAAAACCACCATGCCACCATCGCTAAACATCCCGAAAATCGAGATGAGATCCTAAGTGACCGGTGGTTTTTCTGATTTTCCAAGGGGCAAAAAAAACATCCCAAGGGGATCTATTGAGGATCAAACCCATTGCGAGAGAAATCCAAAGGCATCTTAGAAGGTAGGAAATACTCAAATTGTTTAGCTGGGCCGGCGAAGGATATTCGTTTCCGTTCTTCATGACATGGTTCCGAGCCAACCGGCGTTTGGTCGCTACGGTTTACGAGTTCTGAGTAGTTTTAGAACCACTTGTTGCAAAAAACAAAAGGACATGAGTCAAATCAGTGATCTACGGAAATAAAACACGGAGATCGAGATAGTTTACTAGTAGTTGAACTATTTTGGATCATTGAACTATGTTGTTGCATTGTACAGAACTGTTGCTTCGCAAGAGAGTTGAGCTATGCCATGCCATTGGCCTCATTTGTGTACACAGGTGGGTGTGTGGATTTCTATCAGATGGTTGAAGTAAAATCTGCAGCTAGACACTAACAGTCACTGGTAAACATACAAAAAGCTATTGAAAATGGTGATTTATAGTTGATTTACCTATTAAATATGGTGATCTTCTATAGTTATGTTAGTTTACCAGAGGGTAAACAACCACTAACATTCATTCTCTGCCAATATTTGCCAATTTTCACATGGTGGAAACCAGCCGGCCATCCAATATCATAAAAAGTGTATGCCGTGGTCATGAGACGTTCGCGGGTCATCCATTGCTTTAATTCTGGGTCATAAATTTGGCGTAATGTTGATAAATGGCTTACTATACATAAATGACCGTAAATTATTTTCTACTTTTCTATTTTTTGGGGGGTTACTCTAAATGTTGATGATCAATATAGAACTGTTGATATATATATATATAGCAGACATTCCTGAGAAATATATATATATATATCAATGTATGAACATATATGCATATACCTAAACATGACCAAACAGTGACATGACCGTGATGTGTATCGTTGGTTGCTGCAGAAACCATGTCGTGACGCCTGTCGTCGGCAATTTCAATACACTTATTAGAGTGGCAGTGTGTTATCCCAAAGGCTTGTGTGGCGCTGGTCGATTTTCCGAAAGACATCCCGGAACATGGGATGATGATACAACTGTTGACCACCTAACTGCGTAATCCCCTCCCCTGTGAGATCTCAAACATTCTGTCAAACACCCTGGTGGTTCCACAACCTCGTTGATCAAGTGGGATTGGTGCATAGAAGTCCATGGTTTTGTGGAGAAAATATTGAAGATTGAACAATCATTGAATAGTCGGTGTCTTAGAGCATGTTCTATTTCTTTATTGAATGGAATATTGAATAGTCTATTTCTGATTCTATTTTGGAATACATCATTTTCACTTATGTGGATGATTACTGAAACAGTTGCCCACAAAGTGAGTCTATTTCAGAGTCCCTCCAAAATATGTAACTATTATATATATATATATATATATACACAATAGTTGCCCCTTGGAGTCCGCGTATGCTTCACCCGGTTCAAACATACACATGCCATAAACCTCTAATTAGTTGGTGGCTGAAAACTACCTATTTTTGGTATGCCCATTTGTTTTTTTTTGACCAGAAATAGATAGAAATAGTGGATATTGATAACCCTACCCCAATCACTTTTTTTTTAATTGACTTGACTGTGTCTGACTTGAAGCATTTCTGTTTCATCAATCTCTCAATTCTTTCCGGCAAAAACTCGACTGTCACACGTGGCCAAAACAAACACCGACTGCTACTTCCGTGGTCGGAAAAGGACTGGAAGCCGGCCCAAATACAGTCTCAGAAGGTGTTTGGAGCTGTAGAGGACCATTCCACAAATTCTTGCTGGCATTTTCGTTTTTTTGTTGTTGGTTTTTGGCATGACAGCTTCGCGGGTTGAGGGTTTGTCTGGGAAGTCATCCATCCCCAGGTTTTCTCCTTCAAAGGGGGGAATTCATGGATTTTTTTGGGATGGTGCTCCTAGCGATCCTCAAAGGGTAGCCTCTGGAATCATGGGCCCCCGATAAGATGGCCGCAAGATGACCAGGTTAGTGAAATATTCAAATTTACCCAGATAACTATGGAACATCACTATTTCAATAGGTAAATCAACGAACTTTCTATGGCTATTTTCAATAGCAAACTGTGGTAAACTATCAGAGGGTAACAGTACTAAATATTATTGGGCAAAACAACAAATGATGTTATCGGTACAACGACGGATGGTCTAGATATTCAAATATCATCAAAGACATGTGTAACACATGACTGTTCGAACACATCAGATTTTACATATCAAACGTTTTCGACGGTGTGCCTCCTTGATGAGGAAAACGACCCATTTAGTCCTGTATGGCGATTTGCCAGTTCGCTATGTTGAAATTAGCAGATGGTATATGAAACAAAATATTGAATACTGGGGATATCATGGGGATATCATGGAAATATGTTGAATTATAGGGTATATGAGTATATTATCATTGTACAACTGACAGTCACAAATTTCATGCCTTCTCGCCATTGCGAGATGGCGACGTCGCAAAACGCGACGTCACTGGAATGATTAGGGGTATACCTATCCCAAACTATTGGAACTTTTCAGTGTGTAAGGTGAAGATTGGGATTTATTAAGATTAATGGTGATATGATATGATAGGATATGATGGGGATAGGCCCTTTGCAGGCGAACAATCTATAAATGATCGATCATTTTTCGGGTTTTTCTCTGTAAAATCACCATTAACAAAAAGAGCAGCGCTTCCAATCAGAACTTCCACCCTTGGTCCATTTTTGCCGAGCTATGGGATGGCTCGGAGAATCTCGCCTGATCACTAGATTTCTGACTCTGCTCCGTGCCTTGGATTTTTGTTCCCGGGTTTTTTGATGTGAAACAAACCAGATACTCGTGCAGACAGTTTGACGATGTTTGACGCCTCGAAGCACTAAGAGGATCGGAAGATCCAGGAACTTGGGAACTCAGAATCGGCACGGGGAGACTGGATGACCAGTTTTCGTGGCGACACCGAATCACCTGTTGGTCCCCTATGCAACGCTCTGCTACGCTCAGTTGGTGCAGAAAACAAACACTTGCGGCTCCTTGCGGCTCCAAAAATATCGACACACAGAAATTCTTTCCAAGCTGCGGGGTTTCCCCACTGGTTCCATAGCTATTGGACCCCACTATTCCATGGCTTTTCCCACTGATCTTGGGGCTGTTTGGAGCCGCGAAAAGCAGGCGATCTTTGCTGAGTTGGTGGTCGGACCGGGCTTTCCATTGGGTTTTTGTACTTTTCAGTGTCGCCCTTAACAGTTAACTGGCTTATGAATGCTTATATGACCTGATTTAAATGATACATAACCGTTACATAACCTTAGTTGCAGGAGTATGCAGGAGTTATAATCCCATTAGCAATCATTAGCAGCTGTTAAGCACCATAACTATAGAGTAAACAGCAACAAAAAGTGGTTTAATTAGTCAGCAAAAAAACATGGGTTCTGGGCAAACGATCAAAGTTGCTCCAACCTAATGTACAGGCTTTTTCTGATTCATTTTGAATGACACCCAATTCATTGATGGATGACGTGCTTTTTAAAACCCTAGTCATGACCTAGATAAACCTTGGTTCAGGACGTTAGTATGAGGCTCTTGAAATTATGATGGATACTGTAGTATATATATATACACATGTCAATGTGTCAATGTGTATATATATATATATATACATACTAATACATCCTAGCTAAGTTGGTGCACATAACTCCAATAACTTTTGGTAGTGGTTAAGGCCTGGTTTCGATTCAGGGTTCGGGTCGGTGTGTCCGGCAAATTTGGTTGAACCTTACAGTATACAAAAGTTCCGTGACCTTCAGTGTTCGAAGGAAGTCCCGCACGAACCGGTAGCTGGGAGATCTCTCTTCCGAAGGTCTCTTTACCAGTGCGCCGTGCTCGTTTTTTGACTTAAGTTCGTTTTTCGTTGCAGGCGTGGCACTTTCGGGACATTTTGAGGTCTAAAACGTTGTTTTGCGTGACAGGCGCAGTCGGACACTTTTTCATCCGCGTCGCAGGCGTGGCGCTTTCTGGACGTTGCTAAAGCGTTGGCAGGCTGGGTCCAAATGAGAGGTGGTTTTGGAGGTCTCGCCACTTTAGGCCTGTCAGATCGCTCTCGCTGTGGTGCGAATTTTGAGATTGCTCGCGCAACCCTCTTCGCACTTTGGGCGTATCAGATTGCTCTCTTTGTTTTGCGGTGATCATTTTGAGAAGCAGAGATCTTGTGAAGAGATTTTGCCAAGAGAGCTCTTGTAGAGAGCTTGTGCAGAGATCTCTTCAACAGATCTTTGCCAAGAGACCTCTGTTAGGGAGCTTGTACAGAGATCTTGCCACGAGACTTCTTGTGGATATCTGGCAAAGAGACCTCTTATAGAGAGCTTGCGCAGAGATTTCTTAAACAGATCTTGCCAAGAGCCCTCTTATAGGGAGCTTGTACAGAAATGTTGCCAAGAGACCTCTTATAGAGATCTTGTACAGATACCTTGCATAGAGATTTGTTGAGATCTTGCCAAGAGGTCTCTTACATAGATCTTGCCAAGAAATCTTTTTTAGAGATCTTGTGCAGAGATCTCAGAGAGAGATCTTGCAAAGAGACCGCTTTTTGAGATCTTGTAGACAGATCTTGCCAAGAGGTCTCTTACAGAGATCTTGCCAGTAGATCTCGTTCAGAGAACTTGCACAGATAGCTTGAACAGAGATCTTATTCAGAGATCTCTTGCAGATATCTTGCCGGGACATGTTTTTCAGACCAGAGAACTTGTACAGAGATCTTGCCAAGAGACCTCTTGTATATAAAGATCTTTGTACAGAGACCTTGGGAAGAGAACAAAGATCGTGCTCAGAGACTCTGAGCACGATGGGATCTCTTTTAGAGAGCTTGAGCAGAGATCTTGCTTAGAGACTTAGAGATCTCTTTCAGGGATCTTGCGTGGAGATCTCTTCTAGACAACTCGTGCAAACAGCCTTACAAAGGGATCTTGCACAGCAGCTTCTACAGAGAACCTGTCAAGGAGATCTGCCACACGATCTTCTACAGATCGTCACAAAGGGAACTTGCAGAATCTAACCATGCAACACTGTTTGGGATCTCTTGCCGGGATAAAAACCACTTTTGCAGTTTGAGTTTGCACGCCGGGGGTTTTACCAGCTAACACAGAGAGAGAGAGAGAGAGGAGTGCTGTTTAGTAATCCTGGTGATCGGATTCTTCCACGATTGTGTGGCTTGTCCCATCTGCACATGGGTGAGCTATGGTTAGTAACCACTTTCTAAGTGGGGTGACCCAACACCAAGTACCATCTGAAATTGATTTGTTGATTGTTTTTTGCTTCCCATATTTCAATGATGTTCAATGGCAAAAAATGGCGCACCCTTGGTTCTGAAAAACATTGCGCAACAAATCCATGAAATTCATTGAAATTCGATACTCGGATGGTATTCTCTGGCTATTTTCCCATAGGATCCATGTATGCTATATATGGTAACATGGATCTCATCAATATACCCCAGTTATGTTAGCATATATACCAGCACCATGGATCCTATGGGTTTTGAAAAACCCTGGATATTTGACCAACGGCTTCAACGACGACAAAAGTGCGGTTCACCGGAGGTGGCCTCAGATGGCCACTGCCACCAGCCCGGGAGAGCTGTGGGATCCAGAAATTTTCCAAAAACACCACCCGTTTTTTCTGCTCAAAATGCTTATTAAAACAAAAACTGATTTGCCTCACAGCTTCCCCTACCTGTTCCAGCTGCGCCAAAAGGCGGATGTCCCGCATGTCAATTGAGCCATGCAATGCCCACCTGGGCATTGTTCATGCCTGACATGTGAAGTGTTTAACGAATTTTGCAACTCATCCAATTTTGGTCCGAATTTTCTGGCGATTTTTTCCAGGTTTTTCACATCATCTTAACTCGGGGGATGAGTTCAGCGCTCCAACTGCTCAGTGTGCTCAACTCGGACGTTGGGCAGCTTGGAGCCTGCAAACTGCCGGGTTTCCGTTATCGGGAACCCCTTCTCTAGCCGCTGTTCTACGCGGCCTGCCTCTGAAAAAAGTCTTGGGGGCCTTTTCTTAGATTGCTGCATGGACCTCGGGAGTATTGGCAACTGACCCTTTTCGATCGAGGTTTCCATGTAGCAAGTGACCATTCTTTATTCATAGCACGACTGTGGGAGTCGTATCGTGTTTAGCGGGTAGCCCCTTTTGCAGACCAGCAGTTGTGGGACGCTGCTGCTAATGACTGTCAATGGCGATATTAGCAAGTATATATAAATGAAAGGAGATCAATGGACAACTGGTGTTTTTTTCGAATTTGTTAGTTCAGAGGTTTCGGTTTCAACCAAAAACTCGAGTCGTCCGATTCGCCATGCAGTTGTTGAGGTTTTGAGCTGCAATAAAGGCTTTCCTACCCACCTCTCGTAGTGATAGGATACACCTTGCTAGCAACGCCTGGCCCGCCTGTGCAGCTGCACAATTTTAAAGCTCCATTGGCACAGCTATGGTTGGGATTTGCTAGAACTCAGGGTGCTTATGTCAGCTTGACTGAATTCTGGAGATCAGTCGCCATTATGATCCGGGGAATGTAGATCGATATGACTTTTATATATTGGGAATTTCATCATCCCATTGACGAACTCATATTTTTCAGAGGGGTTGGTGGCTCAACCACCAACCAGTTGTGTCCAATATATGGACCTAATATGGACCCATGGCAGTGAAAAATGGCACAACATTGGTTAATTTGTCAATTTGGTTTCCACTAGTTGTAGCACCAAAAACATCCCCCGGCAGCTCGAGTTTTTTGCGACTTCACGGAACTCGGTCATTGTCGATGACCGACGTGGGGTTCGGCTTCTCGACTCGCCGTCGACCCCAAGAAAAGTCTCGATGTGTTCTGTGGGAACCACTGAAAGGCGATCAGTGTTGATTGGATATCCCGATTTGTCCTACATTTAGTATGGGGTAATGATGGTTAATGATGGTTAATGATGGTTAATCATGGTTAATAATCACTGGTTGGTGGTTTCAAACATGAATTTCATTTTCCATAATAAAAAAAGGGATAATCCTTTCCATTGACGAACTCCATCATTTTTCAAGATATATGGTTAAAACCACCAACCAGTATAATTGATATGTATTCATAAATTTTATATTTACATATACACATTAATATAGGGGCTATCCATGGCTATCCTTTCTTGTTGCTCAGCCATCTGATTTTTTGCTGCTGAACTTTCCAGCCGGCCCCCAACCATCCGGATCGGTTGGTTGAAGCGGAAACGATCGAATTTTCCCCAGCAAATTCATTGGGATTTCCCGAAAATCCAGTGGTTAAGAGGGAGCGATTTGGAGCTAGGGCTATTCAGAAATTCCAATATATTCCCTATGAAATGGGGAGCGAGCGATTTGGAGCTACCAAGAGTTTCCCAACCACTTCCGAAGGTATCCTGTCAATTGTTCCTTAAACCAGTTCAATGAAGGATTCATTTCCAAATTCATTTAGGGAAATTTGGTAAAACAAACATCAATGTCTCCATGAAATATCATGCAATAGAAATGAATTATATAATCAACACTCGTTTCGAACATATAGATGTATTGATTCATGAAGCTGCAATCCATGAACGTATTCTATTAATAGATCTGGGTCAGTTTTGGAGTCCCCCTTTCCGGGACATTCAAAAAGAAGGGGGACGGATTGATGTCCCCAATACTCAGACAGCAGACGCGAATCCAACTCGTGAAGCATCAGCGGACGTGGCCCCATTTCACATAAATAAAACGACATGTTTTTGTATGTCAGGAAAAGAACAAGATGATTCCCCACTGATATCCAGTTTTATATGTTATTTTTTTTAAAGATGATACCTTAAAGCATCAAAGATGCACCGCAAAAAATCTCGATGTTCATATCCTTAAAGCATAGATTCACCAGGATTTCACCATGTTATCATCATTTCAAATCATTTTATCACCTTTAAATCCACCATTTCTCATCATTCACCATGGACAAAAAAAACCCATGGGAATTCACCGGCCCCGAAATTTGCACCGCAGTTGCGCCAGGTCGTGATCCTTTGGGCGGCCTGGGGAAAGAGATCCAGGAGGAGTGGATGGCAGGATTTTGGTACAATATATATATGGTGCTATTATGGATAATATATGGGAATCTATGGGGATATATGGGATATTATGGGAATATACTATTCAAACATGTTATACACCACAGGATTTATGGTTTCTGTCAGAAGTGGAATGTCAGATAGAATATCCAATGATTATGACATATTAGACCATAGGTTATAAATCTCATTTCCCGTTTTTTTTTGCATGTTTAACGGCGTTTTTTTCACGTTTAACATGTCAGAATGCATGTGAGAAACCGTGTTTTTTTCCATGGAATTCACTAATCGGATGGCAAGAAACCTAAAAATTCGGCCACCGCGAATCACGGCCAGGGCCAGATACATCTACTCAGTCCCACGCACAGACGGTGAAGGGCTAATTTGGTGGTGAAAAATCACCATAGATTTTTCACCATATTCCATGGGAGAACTGGAGTGGTGCTTCTTCTCACGGAATGTGATATATGATTTATCATGATTTTTCACGCAAATGATGGTATAGTACAATATACTGGAATACCAATATTAATGGGATATTTCATGAGATATTTCATGGGGATAGATCTGATAGTTCATGCGATACTCGTGCAATATTGATGGTGGTATACTTGGATATGCAAAAAAAAACACGACCTCACGTCGCAACGTCGCAACTTCGGGTGAATAGATTGGGCTTGTCAATGATGGAATTGGAGTTGGGGCACCTTCCAAATAACCCAAATAAAAGGTGCCCCCAAACGTGATGTTTGTAGAGGTTTGTTGTTTTTTTATATCCCATGACGGATCCTAATGGTGCTGCTATGGTGTGCCAGCCGGATCCCATCAACAAAAACCCCAGTCATGGGGGAATTCATCGGACTGATGGGATTCTCCAGCTCAGTTTGATTGTGCCTCCGTTTTCGATAGCGTGAAAAGTTGGGGTTCACATAACTCCAATAGCTCTGGTTTATGGTACGCAAATAACGAACTAGTTCCTGGGGCGAATCTAAACCAACTTATAAATGGGTGGCCCCACATTGTATTGACCCAGTGAAACTAAAAAGCAACTTTGCTAAGTCCCATCATTCATCGAACTCAAAATTGAACTCCCATTTTGCATCCCAGACCCCAATTTCCATGACGTCACTCTGCCTTTTTGGCCTGACATCTTCACTTTTGTTCAAATCCCTGTGCCGATCCAGATGCACCTGCAAGATTCTTTTAGTTGGGGTAAAATTTCACATATAATATGTCATAAATAACAATAGTACTGTAGAGTCTGCTATGCGGCGAATATGCATAATATGCGGCAATTTTTTAAATTCCTTGAATCCCATTCAATCCCATTCTGGTTGGTGGTTTGGAACATTTTTATTTTCCCCAATAGTTGGGATGATGATCCAATCTGACTAATATTTTTCAGGGGGTAGGTATACCACCAACCAGCATTCAGTCCCATTCAACCACGGCTATCTAAGAGTTATGATGATTTTTCATCCTTTGAGTTTTGATTTTTCATGGGATATTTATGGGGATTCATCAGTTATACAAAACCTGGAAAGCCAAAAAAAAGAAAATGTTCCAACTATATATATATGTTAATAATATTTTCTACTATTACATTTATACAATAAATAATAGACAATCATCTAAACGACAATGATTATAATTATATCGATATTTTCTAATAGATATATTACATATACATATATATATATATATGTAAAACCACCTATGGCAACAGCTTTTTCCGAGGCTATTCGGAGACGAAGAAGACACTCATCTCCTCCGTCATCGCGGGCGCGGCGCTCCCGCGGAAGGCCAAGGGCGGTTTTTTTCGGAGGAAAAACGGGTGATTTTACAAAAAACCTGGGAACTGTGGGAAAAAAATGTTGTTAAAAAAAACACGGAGTTTATGATGCTTTACCTGGAAAAACATGGGTTCGGAGAAATTATGCAAATGCTTCACCATCATTTGCATGGGGATTTGTTACATGATTTCACTAAGAAGCATGATGTTTCACCATCCAAGAATAGGGATTTCAACCTCAGACACGGAGATGTAATCATGCTTAGAAACATGTTTTTTTTCAGGGACGGAGGGATTGATCGAATGATCATGAAATCGATTATGTGTGTGGTTAAGGGGTATCATGATCTATATCATTGGTTCATATTGTTTCTATGATCTGGTTCTGTCCCAAGTATTTTTTTTTAGAACGGCCATGAATCATGGTGAACAAAAAACATGATCAGGAGATGGAATGGACTACACTCATTTTGTTTTTCCAGAGAAATTGTAATATCCAAAAAACACACCAGCAACGAAACTCTGGGTGGAATCATTGCAATTGCAAAAAACAAGGGGTAGATCGACAGGAACCACAGCAAACCCGATGGTTTTTCAGATCACTCCACTGGCAACTTGGGAAGTGTCAGCAAGAAAATCTAAGACCTGTTTGGTAGATATATTATGATGATATGGAAGTTTCCTAAGTCATGGAGTCATGGGGGGAACCCGAAAAATCATCCATTCTATAGCTGGATTTTCCTTTATAAACCAACCATTTTGGGGGATGCCTCATTTATGGAACTCCCATTTTTATGTCTGTTTAAGTTTGGGAATTTGTTGAATTCACTAAGATGGAGCGGGTCGGAACCGTTCCACACCTGAAAGATATGGAAACTCGTGTTTCTAGTGAACCACTCCCTGCTGACAAATCTAGTTTATTCAAGTTTATCTATTGAAACTACTGGTAAATTCAAATGATGTGCCCAATGATATGATGAGATTTAATGAGTATTTGAATTATATTGAGATATATGATATTATTCTTATTACAAACACCTATACAATGAGATATAATGAGTATCCAATAGTACTGAATCATCCCACATTGGATCTATAGTGTCTCAATAGTCTTTAATCATCCAATGGTATATCATCTTATCCAGTAGTACCAAATCATAGTACCCAGATCATTAGATAATGAGGATTGATGGCTTTTCTATCTGGAAATATCTGGAAGCTCCAAAGGAAAAAACACTAAGATTCTCCGAAGATTCTCGGAGGGTTAGGTTTGGGACTTGAGGATACTAAGGTCTTCAGCATCCCAACATCTAGTGAGATCCTGTGAGTCGTTTCATTGTGTTGCAACCCTGACATTTTCAGGCAGGGTCAACACGTATTGACACGTATTGTGATAAATTTTAGGCTTTACTAGGGTAACATCATTGAATCCCGATATGTTTTTAAACCTGGTGAACATCCAATTCATCCCAATTCCGATGATTGATTTCCCATAGAGTCCATTCTGAATGAACAAACTCTATTGATGTCAGATTAATTATGTATATATATATATAACATGGATATCTGATGAAACACCGATAATATGATTTTTCTATGATTATACCTATGGATAATTAATGATACCCTCTGGTAAACTAACATAGCTATTGAACATGACCATTTATAGTGGATTTTCCCATTAAAAATGGTGATTTTCCATAGTTATGTTAGCTTACCAGAGGGTATATATGATGTCATAGAAAGTCACAGATATCCCATGTATTGAACTCGCAGGAATGGGAGGGTGAAACTACAGCAACAGCGGGAGGGTTCATGGAATATGATGAGATTACTACCCTCTGGTAAACGTTTGCAAAAAACTATTGAAAATCACAATTTTTAATGGGGAAATCCACTATAAATTGCCATTTTCAATAGCACACTGTTTGTTTACCAGAGGGTACTGATATTTACCCTGTGCTACGAGAAACAGGTTGCTATAGAAAATCGCTTATTTTTGTTCACAGGTAAATCATTCTATGAATGAGCCATCCATACCATAGCAAACTGTAACAAATTTCCAGAGGGTACTGTACATCATAAAGTGGTTGCTGATCTCTAACTTTCTTTTTGTTTCATGATATGTTTTAACTAAAATCCATCCGCCATTTTCTGTGGCGGAAATTCAGAAAAAAAAGCGCCATTGTTCAATCCCTCGCCATCGGATGGTGATTTTCCCATCAGTAGCTATTGACACTACATCTTTTTAGATGATAAAAACCGCTTCAACATGATGTTTTTCAATAAGAAAGGGATAAAACAATGTCATTTTACCAGCCATGACTGGGAATGGTAAGTTTATACCTATAAAAATGGTGACATTGGGGGTGGTTTATTGTTTGACCAACATTAACGATAAAGTACCAGAGGATTTTGGATTCTTGTTGGATTCGTTGAAACCGCCCATCAAAATATGTCCGACATCTTGCCTGTCCTTGATCTTCATCTGTCGAAGCCATCTCTCTTGTGACAATGAAGAGCCATGTCTCTGATATGTCATGGGATGTTTTCAGAAGCGACATACCATTTATCCATATTTATCCACCTCTGATTTCAGAACCAAATCTATTTGCCATTGATCAACATCATCCCATATGTTTGTTCACCCAGAACCATATATATACATATGTTCCAATCTTACATATATCCATAACATCTATAACCCCATCTTACATATACAACAATTACACATAACATCTACAACCCCATCTTGCACATACACCATTGTAATACACATATAATTTATCATGTTGGTGTTTTACGTGTACCATGTCAAAATTTAAAATTTAACATCGTATCATATCATATCATGTTTAGATCATATCATATCACATTTAGATCATATCTTACAATGTCTTACAATATATATATAATATATTAATATATTATGATATTATTTTGCTGATATGCAAACATATTTCTTTACACTCAAAGATCTTCTCCGACTTTCCGGACAACCTCGCGTAGGTGGTGACCTGGATGTTGGAAGGTCGCAACTTGTCGGAGCTGATCCCTGGACGTAAGCGATCGGCGCCTCGGTGTTTTGATGGTTCTTTCGGCTGGGAGGCGATGGTGGGCTGAGTTTTCGGTGGTTTTTCATGGTCTAAAATAGGTCCTTAATGGTGTAACTATGGAAAATCATGGGATTTATAATGATTTAATGGAATTTTATAGTGATTCAATGGGATATTAATGGGATATACCCGGCCTGGTAAACGTTTACAAAAAACGAACTGGGCAGATCCACCATTTCCTAGCTGGATAAATCAACTATTTCTATGGCAATTTTCAATAGCAAACTGTTGAATTACCAGAGGGTAACATTAATATGAGAATATGATATAATATGGGTACTTATGTTGATGAATATGGATGAATATGGATGAATATGGATGAATATGGATGAATATGTATGAATATTGAATAATCTTGAATATATGGATACTTATGGAGAATGAAATGGTGATTCGTTGTGATTTCATGATGGTTTCACCGAAAATATGGTGAAATCACCGTTGGAATGGTGTTTTTTTTGTGTTGTGAAATGAGAAAAATTCTGGGAGATGTTTCTGAGAATAATGTACATCATTGTGGGAATTGTTCAGGATGATTTTATACGAATATCCATGGGAATCTAATATACTAGTACACAGTGAAGGAGTTATACACACTGGGGGTGATATTGGTGGGTGTATCCCCTGTCATCGTGGCTGGCTGGGAAATTCCCAATGGAAATAGATGTTTTACCCTCTGGTAAACTAACATAACTATGGAAAATCACCATTTTTAATGGGAAAACTCACTATAAATGGCAATTTTCAATAGCTATGTTAAATTGCCAAAGGGTAATGGGAATGTAATCTTTTCCATTGCCACGTTTTTCCCAAAACCAGGAAGGTACCCTGTGGTAGACATAGCTGTGGAAGCCACGGCACCAGATCCAGCCAACCGCACACTGTCAGAAGGGTTTCGAGAACGGCAGGGCACTGAGAACATTTTTTCGAAGCTTGTTGATTGGGTCAGCAGGGGAACCTTTGCGCACAGTATTCGCTTGCACCAGGAGAACCCAGTCGTCTGGCCTCCCAACGCGCCGGCCAGGGCGGCACCTCGAACCACAGCCAGCCGGATTTCATCTCCTTGGTCTTGGGACCGGACATGTGACCTATCAATGTACCCTTTGGTAAACGTTTACAGTTTGCGAACAGGAAAATGGTCCAGTCGAAATAGTGGATTTACCCAGCTAGAAAATGGATGAAAATGGTGGATCTTTCCAGTCCGTTATGTAAACGTTTACCAGAGGGTAATCCCCATGATATCCCTCGTTCATCACTATATCCCCATTTTACCACCATCAGAGGGTAACAAAAGTATACAAAAGTCATCTTTTTTTTTGCAACCCAATGTTAGTTTACCAGAGGATAATTATCACGATACGACAAACTCTATACCCCTTTTCTCGGCTCGAAAGGATCGAAAGCAAATCTCTGCTGATGAGTTATACCCGCTGGTTATGACTAACAGTTCGCCATGGTATAGATGGCCGATTGAAATAGATGGTTTACCTATTAAAAATGGTGATTTTCCATGGCCATGTTAAATAACCAGATGGTATATATATATATCCCATGATATGCACTAATTATTCCATTGAAGTATCTCATTCATGAATATCCCCATCAAACGACAAAATACTGGTTATTCATCATATTCACTATTTTTTCCCATTATTCATTGATATCCCAGTATATCGCGAAGAAATCAACGCATGTCACGTTCGTTGCGGCGGCTTTTGAGGTGCATGACTTGAATTATGAGGAGGACAAGGCCTGCTATCCACTGAAACGTGTTTGTTCTTTGCTTCATAAGGGATTTACCCCCAAATCATGGCTAAAAACGGGCCAATGCTGGATATGTTTGCCCAATTGGGGGTACCTGAGTTTCAAACAAATCCATATATCAGCCTTCGCTTTGGGTGACTTTTGGGGTAACGGTAAGGGGGAAAACAAATTCAGACACATCAGACATGTAGGATCTGGATGTCGTGCATTGAAGCAGCAACATGTTTTTTCTCTTAGGATTTCATAGTTGTGAAGTGGTCCAAACATATGATTCCTAATGGGCCATGACATCAGGATATTTATATATATATATGATCCTTACAGTTGTGGCCCTTAACAGTTGAACCTGGTACGAAATAATTTTTAGAACTGAAATTATATTTCAAAACTGTTAGTTGGGCCACAACTGCACTAGCTTCTACAAATGAAACTCCTGTTGGTGACATCCAATGCCAGACCACAGGTGAGTTTCGTCTCGAGCCACAACGGAAAGACCATTCAAGTGCAGGTGGGGTGGGACAAATCTCGTGCGATATCGGTGTCCTGGTTTTTTATGTTTGATTTCATGGTGATTTACCCTCTGGTTATTTAACATAGCCATGGAAGCCATGGCCCATAGAAATAGATGATTTTCCCAGCTGTAAACCTCCATTCATGGTTGGGATTTTCCATGGCTATGTTAAATAACCATATGTTAAAAGTGATTTAATGGGATTTTTATGATATTTTTAGGGAATATTAATGGTGCATGGGATCTTCATAGGGATATAATAGTAGTATATATGATTCATGATAAAGAACAATGGCAACAAGGGGAGATTTTGATCAGCAACAATCATGGTTTTTATGTGGATTTATAGGGAATATTGGGGAACTATCATCAAAAACTGGGATAGCAACCAACAAATCAACCACTACAGAGTCAGTTAGGAGAGAGCGGCCAAGGAGCTATGGTTGTATCATGTTGTATTACCCTCTGGTAAACGTTTACGTAACTATGGAAATCAGCATGTTTAGTGGGTAAATCAACTATAAATGTCAATTTTCAATAGCAAACTATTAAATTACCAGAGGGTATCTTGCCAAATGGGGCCTGTGAGCTACGAGTTGAATGTCCCAAGCTACAAATGATGGTTTATGAGGAGCAATTCCCACATCCCCATTATGGCAAATGAAGAATCATCCAGATGATAGTTGTTTTTTTCCCTGATGTTAAACCATTGTTACCCATTATTATCCATTATTCACCAACTGACAGGAATGATTCTACTTTGCCCAGCAGTGGACAAACCTTTTTTAACGATCTCTCCGTTGTCAAATCCAACTGGATTTGTGAATGTTACCAACTGACAATCTCAACTGGAAATTAGCATTAACATGAACAAACCCCAAACAAGCACGAAATGAACATTGACATTAGTAGTAGACTTTGATAGCAAACCTTGACATGTTGCTTTTTTTGTACCAAAAATACATGATTTTTTTTAAACAGAACAGGCCACCACGTGAGTGCGCAAATTGCAGCATTTCCTGTGAAAACATCACAGTGCATGGAACGTGCAATTCTCCAATGTCTCCAGTCTGCTCAACTCAAATCAGAGTGTCTGGATTTTGCACTATTGCAAATCATCTCTTCAAGCAAAAAACAAAAAACACACTAACATGGTGACTTCACCATCATGGCATTGAGTTTTTTTGAAATTTCCCATGATTACTTATCACTAGATCGCCCTTTTTGGGGTGAACCCCCCCAACGATAGCTAAGTTGATTTTTTAATTGGTGAATTCTATGGTTTATGGATACAACAAGCGAGTTTGATGTCTTCGGGATATATCTGGGTAAATTTCATCACGACCGAACCCTGTTCTCCCTCACTATAATCATAGTTAGTAAGGGAAATGATCACCTTTTAAAGCTAAAAACTTCAGGTTAGTGAAATATTACAATTCAATTACCCATATATATATACAACTTCTATTTCTATTATGGGTATCACAAGTATTTCTATTACTATGTGTATATATTTATATTATTTCACTAGTCTAAAATCAACGTTCTGAATCATCGCTGTGTCTAAGTTCGACCTTTAGAAAACGCTCATGGTGAAAAACAGCAGCGGATGGAATGGATATATCTAACATGATTTAATATGATATAATATAGAATACTATAACATAATGTAATATAGTATAATACCATTTTTCATGTAACTTAATATCATACCAATATAATATAATACAGTTTATACCATATATATATATGATATAATTTAAACTATATAATATATTCTATATACAATATATATATATATATATACACATACAATATAGTTGATAAGTATGGTTTATATTCATATATGTTATAACCCAACATGTATACTTGCAGACAGTTTTAATAAATAATATATATATATAACTATGATTACTGTTAAATCAAAGTATTCACATGTTCCTACATTATAACACCAGGAATGACATTGAATTATTACTATTGATCAACCAGGTATTATCACCAGGAACGATTGTTACGATTATCACTACTATGTACATATTGGATACATGATAACGATCTGTTTGCATAAAAACTATTTATCTACCCTACAATAGCGCCATTGAAAAAAACCACCAATGTACTATTGTTCTTTTGACTTTTACTACAATAGTTTCTATCCTATAGTGGTCTACAATGAATGATCGCCAATCTATCATTGTTATACTTATTCTTCTTATTATCGCCATTATTGAAACTATAATAAAACAATTCTAAGAACTATATGACACATTATACGTTCTAACAACTATGATATATAATGATTCCTAGTGTTATATATATACACACCTGACATTTATTGTACAACTGTTATAACAACTCTATGATGTATGTATCATTATTAACTAAAACATACTAAAACTATAAGTATCAGTATAACTATAACTATTGTCATTATTCATTATTTTTATGATTCATACCAATAACTGTAATCATCATAGCATAAATCTAGAACTATTTACAGCAATGATTCGTACATTCATTAACTATAACTATAACTATAACTATGGTCAGCGTATGATTCTGGGGAAATTATAGCGACCTCACTGTTCTCCCTCACTGAAATCATTGTTTTTATATGGGAAATCATCCCCAAATGGCCGCAAGATTCAGGTTAGTGAAATATGAAAATTTGCCCAGATAACTATGGAATAGCCACTATATACCACTATATGACCAGTAGGCATTAGCCATTATTATAACCATTATTATAACCATAAAAAACCAGATGACCATAGATAACTTGTCGTTCTTTTTGACTTCTTCGGAAGGCCACAAAGTTGCAACGCGCGGCGGGGCTCTTTGGAAGCCGCTGGGATGCGGTTCGCGATGATTTTCCGGGGAAGCTCTTTTGATTTTATGAAGGATTTGATGGTGATTTAACCATCAATCATGGGCTAAACCAATGGTGGTTTCATGATGAACTAGCTATCAAAAACAGGGTCTCGTTCAGAACGGTGTCACCGTAATCTTGGAGGATGAATCCCGCGATGGGTCTGAAATCCGATGTTTTTTCCCCACCTGCCAGGTGAGGGTTGTTAGATTTTATGTCAGTTGCCTCCTCCTCCTCCTCCTGCTCCTCCTGCTCCTCCTCCTCCTGCTCCTCCTCCTCCTCCGCCTCCTCCTGCCTCG
>Ga0126342_10007226_pt1 | contig 19808 bp, 14 predicted proteins | sample Cyp1metagenome_FD_92528 | JGI IMG/M metagenome (GOLD analysis project Ga0126342, IMG submission 92528) | Coral microbial communities from Lord Howe Island, Old Settlement Bay, Australia - Cyphastrea 1 metagenome | ecosystem: Host-associated > Invertebrates > Cnidaria > Coral ... | reverse complement strand
GTTGGGTATGGGGATGGGTGGGGTGATGTTAACGTTCGTGTAAGGTCTTTGGCAGTGGACTTACAGCTGGCAATACAGATACAACAATGGCAAAGACCTTTGGACAGCTGTGCCACATGTCTTTGAGCACATCGAGAAGGATGAGTTAAAAAGAACCCGCATCGTTACTATGGGCGGCGTTACCTTGTTTATGGCACAATGCATGTAGTATCATGGGTATTACTGTAGTATAATTATCTCTATAATCTATAATATTCTAATATATTCTATAATCATAGTAGTATCATTTATCATGACCATAATGCTAGAATCAGAGTATCATTATGGTTATGATACATGATTACAATACAACATAAATTACGTGATAAGACTACCCATCATAGTGTGTTACAGCAGAATAGTCATTAGTTGATGGAACAATCATAGTAAACATAATAGTAAACATACCATTTTGGTATAGTAATGATAGTAATAAAAACACAGTGATAAGTACTTTGACATCAGTAGTAGCATCATGACAATAGATGTTAACCATGCATGATCCTGATGATTCATGTAATGATCTATAGTAATAATAACAACAGTCATGCAAGCTTACAACAAAAATTGTCATTAACATACGATCATTACTGATTCTAGATATAAATCAAGATACAGGACATATAAACAGGGGTGTGAAGCTACAGCATAATATGGGATACAAATAGAGATATAAACATGTGTATATACATACATACACATGTCAGACTATTTCATGTAAGTCGGTTGGCAAGTTTCTATCGAGAAAGCTTGGCGATTGCAAATTTCGGGACCCCGCAATGACAAATTCACAGGCGGATTATAAATTCTGAACGATAGTTGCAAATCATATATTTATAATTAAGTATTTGCCAGCACAATCATTTTTTGGAGTATATGTGATATAGCATTTTTAGAATCATAAGTTCTGAAGCATGGTTGACTGATGCTCTTCGAGCAATGAGTCTTTTCCGCAGAGGGGGTTATAGCATGTTATATCCCAATTTATGGGGGGCTAGAACCATGCTTATACTATCTTATACTACATTATATCATATTACCCTCTGGTAATTTAACATAGCTATTGAAAATGGCCATTTATAGTGGATTTTCCCATTAAAAATGACCATTTTCAATAGCTACGTTAAATTACCAGAGGGTATATCCATTCATAACCTCAACTGCGTAGCCTTTGACAAAGCCTCGAGCCTGCTGAAAATCCTTTGGTTCGAGCCACCAGTAGGACATAGAGTGCCAGGAGAAACCTCTGGCAACGGGTGATCATCGGGAGTTCAAACACCCGAAAAAACAACATGGAAAGATATGGAAAGACCATGCCCACTGGAGCACTGATCTTCCAGACCTACTGTAACATACTGTAACTTGGTCTGTTGGGTAGAAAGGCCTGGAATTCTGGATTCGGGAGGCCACTGGCATGGTGAACCCGGCAAAGGTTTTCTGAAAACATCTGACCAGCTGACATGAGAAAGAGCTTCTCACTGAATGCGTTTATCATATGGGATGTGTATCTGGTTGGTGGTTTCAACACCCCTCTGAAAAATATCTGAGTTGGTCAATGGGAAGGATGACATCCTATCTATGAAATGGAAAATAAAAGCCATGTTTGAAACCCTCAACCAGGTATGTTATACATATATGTATATATATATAATGGATATGGATCCAACTTACCAGCCCCATACAAAAAAATATGCTATGTGTATGATATACATCTCTGGTACACTGCTCGCACGTAAAAATCGCTGGGATGACCATGGACCATGGATGTTCATCCCCCCAGTCATATGGTGATATATATATATATAGGTTTTGACACATACCATAGCGTGTCGATGTGCATCATCATAACATCATAAACATATATAAACATCATCATCGTCATCATAACCATCATCATCATCATCATCAACATCGTCATCATAACCATCATCATCATCATCGTCGTCGTCGTCGTCGTCATCATAACCATCATCATCATCAACATCATCATCATCAGCTGTAGTGGTTCAGCCACTGATCAATACCTGGCATACAGTTTATAAATCTCTTAAGCCAGTGTATTATACAAAATAGAAGCAGAACTTGCATAAACAGCTCAACCGGCTCAACCCGCTGACCCCCCATCTTTCCGCCCCGAGACGATGAGATCACGAAGCATACGAAGTATCTGCGCGCAGTGGCGCAAGGCATTTGAACCCATTTGACCCTGCAAAATCCATAGCATTTCAAAACCATTCAATGTATATTATATATTTATAATGTGTATTTATAGTGTACCTTTCTAATGTATCTTTATAATGTATCTTTATAATGTATATTTCTAATGTATATTTCTAATGTATATTTATAATGTATATTTATAATGTTTATGCAGCATAAAATGCATATAGGATCTCTATATATATATATACATATGTATATTACTATGCATTATGCACCAATGGTGGTCAGGGTATCCCGTTCCTTTTTAGGACACCGGTCGCGCGCCTGTAGTTGCGAATCCCAATACAATTGGAGACCCAGGGACAATGATGATCAAAGCGCAAAACCTCAGCGCTGATGGATGTGAAACCTGTAAAAATGCACCAGGGGATACCCTCTGGTAATGACTAACGTAGCTATTGAAAATGGCCCATTTATAGTGGATTTTCCCATTAAAAATTGTGATTTTCCATAGCTATGTTAATTTACCAGAGGGTATGAGCTTTGACTGTCAAGCTAAGAGTAGTTTGTTATTGAAGTTTTTCTGAAAGCCCCAAGCCAAAGACAAACTCTTGGGCAAGGCATAAAAAATATAAAAGGGAGCCGAGTTCTGGAAAGTCGGGCCTGGTAAAGGTTCTGACAAACATCAACAACAAGAAGCTGTGCCGGTCAGTGATTGAACACATCATTCCAAAAAAAAAATCAGCTAAAATTGACGATCTGTCTCCGGATCCAAAAAAATCGTGATCAATCACCGGTCGGGATGGTCGGGATCGAAAAGAACGATCCAAACTGACATCACCTGCTATTGTCCCCAGCTGTCGGCTGCATCTGGACCATTGAAAAGAGGTCTATCGGGGTCCCTGTGGGAATTTGATAGATGGTATGTGGTACCCTCTGGTAAACAAACGGTTTGCTATTGAAAATGGCCCAGTCGAAATAGTTGACCCATTTTCATAGCATGGTGGATCTTTCCATAGTTATGTAAACGTTTACCAGGCCGGGTAAGCCCAACCAATTCACCACCGAATCCAACCAGGTGATGTCGGGGACGACCTGCAGACCTGGCAGACCTGGCAGACTTGGAGCCTCTGAGCCCCTTCACGCAGTTGTTGCAGAAGGCACAGTGTTTGGACCGCGGCGGCCTTGCAAAGCCCGGGGCGGCCATACTCAGCTCACCAGTTAAACACCGGAGCTTACAACCAATTGAAAGTCTCGGGTTTCTGGATATTTATGGCATTGGGTTTACAAAATCATCAGCCAGAGAGAATATATCTATATATATAATACAACAATATACACGTATAAGAATAGTATACCAATAGTATACCCTGTACATTATATAATTAGTCCTAAACAACAATAGAAAAACCCACCGAGAGGTTGACTGGCTCCACCGAGTGCTCATGTGAGCTTTCATGTGTTGAACGTTTACCCTTCGGGTAAACATACAGAAAGATCTGGAAAACCAATGGTTTCTCTAAAATAATCTAAACTGGTTGGTGGTTTCAACCCCTCTGAAAAATATTAGTCAGTTGGGGTTACTATTCCCAATAGATGGAAAAATATTTAAAAAAATGTTCCAAACCACCAACCAGTAAAAATGATGGGTTTCCCACATCTATGTTCGTATTCATGCCGATCCATCATTGGACAAATCATCAGATGGAAAATGATCAAATAGGCTACGCCCTTAAATTTGATGATTGATCATCATGGTCTCAATCTTGAATTGGCCATGTCCGGCTAAACACATTTTTACATTTCACGTAACCCAAAGACCCTCTGGTAGTTTGTTACATAGCTATGGAAAATCTATCCATTTTTGATACGGTAATCGTCGAACTTTTCATGGGTCATGGTTTCTAGATCACAAACTGCTACCCTTCGGTAGTCAAACATGGCGATGGGAAATCCCCTCCCGGTCCATGTTTTGGAGCGGAGGAAAGCTGGGAAAATCATCGACCTAAATGGAGGGCTTTCCAGCAAGCTATGTATGATTACTGCACTGTAGATTGCCAGAAGGTAGTTTCCCCTCGGCCCTCGAATTCCAATACCATCAATATCCAAGTGCAACGGGGCCCTTGGGCGCCCTAGTGCCTGTAGATTTCGCAGGTGCTACACCACTTCAGAGACACCTGGCGAACAGCCATTGACAGCCTGGCCTTTTGACCAAATGAGGAAAGTTAACTAATCCCATGCCCCACCCAGGGACCCCAAAATGAATAGAGTCAATACTAAATCAGGGTTTCATAGGATTTCTAGGGGTGTATTGATATAATAGTAGGGGAAATGACTTATTGTCAAATCTTCACTCAGTGTCAGTGTTGTGAATATGATATAAAACACTCCAATGATGATAGACCCTGTCATTTTCGCACCAGCATTGTCCGATTAAGCCATCATAAGCCATCATTATCGCAATCACCCTCCCAAGTATTAATTATTCCAATTGTTACCCCAAGTGTTCTCTCTTGTCCCACTTGAAGCAAAAAAAACACAACCAACATTCCCATTCATCACCATTCATCATCATTAATGTCAACCCTGGATTAACAAAGCCCTAGGCTGTTTATTTGGGGGTGTACCATTTCAGTATCAGATAATCAGCGGGGAATACCCCCCAAATAAATCAAGTTTTTATTAATCCGTGGTTGACATGAATCATGTCATATGTGGAATCATATGTCTCCAATTAATAAACATAGTTTATGAATAATCAGTTCTTTATATATATATATATGACTCATATGACATATTAATCACCAAAGAAAAACGCCAAAGCAATCCCCAACCTTGACCCCGTTGATGATTTGCTCCACCCTCGGCGGGCGCTGGCCGCAGCCCGCGAAGCCACGCTTTGGGTCCTGTCAGAAAGATTGGGGATTGGGGCAGCACAAAAAAGAAGATTGAAGCACCAAAAAGTTAGGAAAATAAGAATGCGATTAATAATTATATATAAATAGGAGCTTCATTGTTATCAGGATAAGGGATAATTAATAAGTGGTTCATTATTATATATTAAAATCCTATTGGGATTAAAAGATATCAGGAGATTCGTGGCCAAAAATGAAGATTCACTTGATTCAACTGGATTTAATCCACAACATTTTTGGGAGATTTTTGGAGTTTCACTAGCTAAGAATGCTGATTTAACAAAGCCAAAATGGAAAATGATGAGCTAACCCAGTCAGGGAACTTGCTTCAGGGAGGAGCTGTCGCAATTGGTTCTGTTTCCCTTGAGAAGGAAAAGAAAAGCCAAATGACACTGTTAAAATCCGTCAAAATAGTGGTTAGTCACTTTTCTACTGCTTTGGGTACCTCCACAGTGGGAATATCCCCAATAGTAATGTTTATATACACCCCTCTTTGATGCTGATGGATAATGAAGAATACTGCTGGATCTGAATTAAGAACGACTCGGATCCATCTGGATGCGAATCGAAAGTGTATGTATATATATATATATACATTCCTCCAAAATCATTCCCCCCAAACCAAACACTCAAGAACTAAAATTGCTCAGAAAAAGAAAAGACTTGGTTTCTCCTAGAAAACCAGCCAATTCGTCGTTCCCTGGTTCCGCCTGCCGCGGCAAAATGCCCGGATCACTGCATGAGGCCCTAAACAACATCACCTGGTAGCCGTAGCCAGTGGAAACGGGCGCTGACGGTGGCAACAGCCATCTTTTTACTGAGATTCCGACCAAGGATAAGGCCAGCAACATCAGAGCCCCCAGGATCAGCAGGGGCGTGGAGACCTCTGGTGGGGCCTATACTTGCCCCAGATGGGCAGATGGCTTTAGATCATAGAAATTAGATATGGCACCCATTTGTGGTTCCAAATTTTGATAGGCCCCTGGCTTTCTAAAGTGCGACATGGTAATCAATTTCATGGGATTTAGGAGTTCCAAAAAAGTATTAAGAGAACCCCCCAAAATCCACTTGAAAAAAAATACATACATATATATATATATATATGCCTGATGTGCAGACAGACCCATGTATACTTTTCTAAAGCCAGAAGCCGGAAGTAGAATGGTATTACTATGTATTACTTGATATCACTAGCAAAACGAAAGAGAGTACCAAAAACTCTAAGCTGCATCTTCACTGTCCCATCGGAAAATCATCAAAGCACATGTTTGGCCACTCCATGTCAGGTAAGACCAAGGGGTGCCACTGGTGGTTGGTTCCCACCCAGTGGCCCAGGCTACTGCGCAGAAGAACCAGGGACCTCAGGGACCTCGCACTTCCCGAGCATCATCCATTGCTATGTTTACCTATTCTGGGTATAGAATACACCATGCTCACCCTGGCGGGGAGAATCAATGGATAGCCACAACTGGGAGCTGGGGTATATGCTGCCACATATCCAAAGTATAGGATGGATATTATGTGTAGATATATATATGTATATATATATATATATAGACATACACACACGTATAATTCTATATATATATACATCCATATATTGTAGGTTATTTTGGGGGGAAATCAACTCATGTGCAACCAACTTCAGGAACTCTCTCGGCAACTACCATCGTGGTCTGATTCACCTGCTGTCTGAAGCGAGGTGGCAATGGAAAATGAATGGAATTCGAAGGGATTCGAAGGGTACATCTCTAAAGGTACCGCAACAAGAAGGGCTTCAAGCCCCTATTTGGGTTTGTCTGAAAATAGGGTATATTCCCAATTATAGCCATTTAATAGGGATAATGATCATTAACCATTGGGTTTAGGGGTACACTATTTTCAGACACACCCATTTGTAGGGGTTTAGGATGGCCCAAAACCCGACGTTTTTGGGGTGTCATTTCTGGGGACTTCTGGAGCCCCATGAAAGATGCTAACCTGGAAAATTTCAACGATGCATGTCCTGTGAATCCATTTATAATCTATAAAGTCGAAAGATGTCAAAAGATGTCAAAAGACGTCAAAATATGTCAAAAGACGTCAAAATATGTCAAAAGACGTCAAAATATGTCAAAAGACGTCAAAAGATGTCAAAAGATGTCAAAAGATGTCAAAAGATGTCAAAAGATGTCAAAAGATGTCAATAGATGTCAAAAGATGTCAAAAGATGTCAAAAGATGTCAAAAGATGTCAAAAGATGTCAATAGATGTCAAAAGATGTCAAAAGATGTCAAAAGTACAATATATCTGGGCACTGAAATGATGTTTTTTCCGTTCCCACAAGCATGATCCCGAGCATCGGACCGGCAAACGGACGCCTGGCCGCAGTGGATGGAATGGCCTATTTTCAGAACCCCTTTACCAACAGCGGGAACCACAAAAATCGCCATGACGCGAAACATGAGATCAACCCGCAGAAATGGAGGGGGGTTAAGGATGTGACATTACAAACGTATCGATGGAACCAACAATGAGTAAAGCATGGTGATATAATTATATCATATATATATATACTAACTAACAACAGATCAAGAAAACCTGGAGATAATTACCATAGTCAATGATTTTTTTTCCGGATGTAGGCAAACAGGGAGAAAGTCTGGCAGGGCTGAAATGACGGGGAGCTGGGCTGGGAGCGTCCCTCCAAGTTGACCTAACCATGGCCTAAAGTAGCCATCTTTGGGCTCAGATTAGCAAGTTTGATGGGGCACTTTTTCATCTCCAGCTATGAGATCCACAATGATCCACATATCTTGATGGAAAACCACCAACTCTCACCACCACCCATGACCAATCGTAGATACCCTGCAAGAAATAGATCTTTAAACTAGCTGGTGAGTCACTGGTGAGTTGATTTCCCATTGATGGCAAAAGACTAGAGTACCAAACTACCTATCCAGTTTTACCCAAAGAAGTATTAAACTACCCAACCGAAGATTTGAAAGTGCTCAAATACCCACTCAAATTTCCCCCCAGTCCCATTTTCCTGCGCATTTTCCCGCGCAAAACGTCCGCTCCAAAGGGGACCACACGGTCTATGGCGAGCCCATAAAAACACGCCTTGGGCGAGCCTGGGAACTCGCAAAACGCCAGTCATTGGATGCAAATCGGGTGGGGCCGTTGGATGCGTGAAATGATTTGGCCGACATCAACTCAACATGGTCCAAGCACTTCCGCAAGAAACATGTTTTAATCCTTGGTCCTTGGCTCATTGACTATACTCCCCACTTTCGTGTAGATGTATATACATACAAATATATAAATACATATATATATATATACATATAAATATTTATACAATATATATATATATATGTATATACATGTATATGTATATATATACATATCTATATATATACATATCTATATATATACATATATGTATATGTACACGTATTCGTATACGTATACGTATACATATACAATACAATTATAAGATTATAATACATATATACACAGATATTGACCCCAAAACAAGCAAAGCAAACCTACAATGTTTAACTGTCACATACATCGAGATTTTTGTTCAGCTCCAACGGAAGCCACAGAAGCCATGACCTTTTGGCCTTCAAAAAACTTGGTCCATGGTCTTGTCGTCTCAGTGACCACCTGGATGTTGTCATTTTTGAACCATATAAAAATTGTCCATGATTGTCTCGCATGTTTCATCTTGTTTCATATGTTCTTCAGTTTTCCTGAGCCATGTCCGGCTCACCCGCCATGGGTCACTTGGCCACCTTGACCTTTCTGACATCGAAGTGCTCTGCACCGTGCGCGCTTCTCAATGGTGGCATCTTTAGGAGGTAACTCTTCCTGAAAGCTGATATGTCTTGGGATTTTGGGGGATACATTGTCATGCCCATCAGGAAAGTGGATATGGATTCAGTTCAGGATTTATGATCATGTTGGGATACTTTTCATGCCATCAATGGATTGGTTTAAGGGAAAGTGTGCAGGAAACATTGGTTTTTACCCTGCCCTAAATAAGGGTGTCCTGAAGATGTTCCCTGAGAATCATTCTAGGATACCAGGCGAGGCGAAAAAGGAAGCTGTGGACTTATGATACTTAAACTGGACCCAAGAACCAGAGCTGATAATTTTACCACAGAGTATCACTCTTTCAAATCATTCTAACTCAAATTTTGGCACATGAAGTAGAGCTTCAATTCTTCAAAGCGTCCCCAACACAGGTGTCAGGGATGATGAATGATGTTCCAAGACCAGAACTGGCATGTTTTACAACTTGATTTTCTACAGCGACCCATGTAGATCCAGTGCGGAAAATGTCCCCCTAGAATGCAGGGTGGTTGTTTGCTGGTGTTTTCAACCCCCTTGAACAATATTTCAATATCATTCATAGGGAATAATTGATTATATGCAAAGACAGCAATGAATCATACCGCCCCCCAGTAGGTACAGCATCTTGGCAGAGACTGGTGTTTGAGAACTGCCGTCTCGGAACTGAGATCTAACATGGGCATGTCAGCAAGTCACAACTACATCGGACGATCCCAATATCCGATTTGGGGGACTCAATATGACATACTGACATACATATCATGTGAAAAATGGTGATTTAGTAGGATAATCATGGGATAATCATGGGATAATCATGGGATAATCATGGGATAATCACTGAAAATATAAAAGTTGGTCCACAGTGACTTTCTGTCTATTTTGGGCAAAGCAGCGCTTCGCCTGAAAACCACCCACCTCTGCTCTTGAGCTCTGGCTGTCATTCCACTAAACTTGGTGGTGGTTACGAGCTGGCGTCCCAGTTCAAGGATTATGAGAATTCCCAATACATAATATCTATATATATATATAATGTATATATAATGTTAAATATCTATATATATATATATGTGTATGATTTGTATGTATAGGGTAGTGTAACAGTTAACCATCCACAAAGTACTGGTTGCTTAATCTTTATCCGAAATTGGGTCAGTTCATAGTCCCTCACCAGACAGCTTCAAAAGCCCGAGAAGAACACATCAACCATATTCTATCAATCATATCCCCTTGAATCCCTTGAATGGTAGCCCCTAGAAATGACAGGGGGAAAATCCAAAATCCAATTCGCCTCTGGTCAATTCCCACTTGGGGCTGGAAAATCCACCATTTAGTCGGGGATTTCCGCCACGGAAAGGACGACCAGCTTGGGTTAGTTTGCTATACGGCTTACTTCATTGATGTTGATATCAAAAAATCATCCGTCATCCATCATTAAATTACCCTAGAGTTTGACATCATCTATCATTAAATACGATCTGCCACCCCCCGATTTTACCATTTCTTATGGAATAAACATGTATAAATATAAACGATCAATACATGGGTGGTTAGTTTGTGACATTGCTTCACAAACAAAAAAAACAACATCAATAATCGTGAATAAATGATTAATTATTGGTTAATTACTATTATCCACTATTCATCACTGATTTGTAACATGTGATCACGTGTGATAAAAGGAGTGGGATTTGCACAGCCCTAACTGCATGACCATACGCATCCATCAAGTTTATAATCTTATCCCAACAAAAACCAATGAACATCGTGCTGTCCACATTTTAAATTTCACTCTCCAACATCAGTGATTGACAGGATTCAACGAACCATGACACACAATCAGTAGCGAGATTCCAATGAGACGAAAAAAACAAAATTTACTATGAGCCAGCCGGCAATAATTTCAATGATGCAACTAATGACCGGATTTCCACCTCAGACCCTTCTACACCTAGGAACCGGCTAGTTAGGCACTCTGAATCAGTATCTTATCTATTATTCATCATTACTGAGCATCAACTACCCAGTAAATTGACACTTCGATCCTGGCAGTCATCGGCCTTGGAAGATTTTTGTTTCCACTGAAACATGTGCTGAGATTAATATGAGGGAACTGAGATATAATTTACCAAATGGTATATATATATGGAGGTCTCCTAAAATGATGGTACCCCCAAATCATCCATTTTTTCTCGGGATTTTCCATGATTAAACCATCCAGCTATTGGGTCATTTTTGGAAACCCACAGCCAAAGTCTCTGGCCGTTGAAGAAGCCATCGAGCTCTACGGCCTGACTCCTTCGTTCGAAGAAGGCATCCAACTTCTCCTTGGAAGTTTCCCCAAGGCCGATGTCTGGAAATCATGTGAAAAATGGTGATTTAATAGGATAATCATGGGATAATCATGGGATAATCATGGGATAATCATGGGATAATCATGGGATAATCATGGGAATCTAGTGGAATTTAGTGGAATCTAGTGGAATCTAGTGGATGACCTGGATGAAATTGCATGATATGCCAAGTTGGATGATTTGTTTCCGACGATAATCCCAGATAATCATGGATGTGAAATTCCTTTGTCATGGAAGCTGTAATTAATTTATAAACTGCAAGTGATATTAATATAGTACATGAAATTCATGATTTCCGCCAAGTGATTAATATGAATCACAATTTGCAGGTCGATTTTCGGTCGTTGTAATCCTTATGTTTTACCCATGTTTACCACAACATTTATGCAAAAGGTCCACCAGACTTCGTGGAATCCCTAAACTGCCCATGACAGCCTCGTTTTCAGCTCCATCCCCATGCTACAGCCCTAGTCTGGCCAACCTGCAATGGCAATCACCACGGCGCACCCAAACTTGTCACATGGCTTTTCAGGTCGTTTCACCAACCCTCTGGTATACTAACGTGACTATGGAAAGATCCACCATTCTTAATGGGTAAATCAACTATTTCTATGGCCATTTTCAATAGCTTTTTGTATGTTTACCAGAGGGAAATTATCCTGGTGAATTGACACCAAATTTTCGCGGCGTTGTACAGATGCTGAAGCATCCCCTCCACTGGAGGGGGGAAGTTCCACTTATTAAGCAGGGTGGCCTTCGTTTCCGGATGGCCACCAATCAATCACAATTACATACAATTACAGGGTTAAGATCCCAAATGTTGCCGGGGCCTTATTTTTTTGGTCATGAAACAAATATCATGATGACATTATCATGATTATACACTCTTGTTACCATGACTAAATTACAATGTCTTAGTAGTGGGGGCCTGTCAACTTTTTCATATCATTGTGGGCTTACAAACATTACTATACATTAATTGATATACATTGATCATACTTCACTATATAACCATATCATATCATATCATATCATATCATAATCATATCAATCCATTAAAACATCTGAAGAACGAATACCGTCTGGTTATTTCACATAGCCATGGAAAATCCCAACCATAAATGGAGGTATTCATAGGAAAATCATCTATAAATGGGCCATCTATACCATCTGGGTAAATTATAATATTTCACTAACCTGAATTAAGGCCCTTTTGGGATGATTCCCCTTATTAACCATGATTCCAGTGAGGTCGCAGTGAGGTCGCAGTGAGGTCGTTATAATTTACCCAGATACCATGGCTATGTTAAATAACCAGAGGGTAATCCCAGCAACGCACCCCCGCACCCATGCGAACGAGGCACGTCGGGAGGACGCTGCAAGGTCACGCTGCAAGGACTGTGCGAACCCAGGAAGAAAAGGCCATCGGAGCCTCATCGATTTCTTCCATCGATTTACCAATGAAATCGCAGAAAAACCATGATTTATGATATGACTGATATATGAAAAACCAAGAAAAATCATGATTTATCAAAATCATGGGGTATATATAGAGTTGATCATGTGTATAATATATGATGTATGTATGATATCAACGTATGTATATATATATATATTATATTATATATATAACCATGATTTACTAGATGGTCTTTTGATTTATCAAATGAATTATGTTTCTGAGTGATGGCTTTTCCACATAGCTATGGAAGATGGCCCATTGATTTTATGATGGTGAACACGGTTCTTTAAAAATGGTGATGGTTTACTGTTCGCTACGTTAAATAACCAGAGGGTAAGTGAAACAGTTGAGGATTTACCCCCATTCGGGGTCCAAAAATTAGGATATTCGCTTTTGTAGCCATGAAAACTTTGAAACCTCATGATAAACTCACAAGTTGTAGCCATATTCGCAACATAATTTTGCTCTACCGGAATAAAATGCGGGAAATAGTGATGGGGAAAATACTTCAACAGGTTGTCCAACATTAGGAAAAGGTGTCTCGGTATCCCTATCGGCAAAGCCAAATAGATCAGCAAGGTCGAAGCCGGTAGCACCGTCCATGCCCTCCAGCAATCTAGAGCCAATTTGCGGAGACCCTCAGATTGAGTCCATGAACATTGGAAAATCCTGTGAAAACTACCTCTATGAAAAATTCGCATAGGGTTCAGGCGCCCACAGTTCAACCGATCCATCCTCAGGTTCCCCGAACCCGAATCATTCATGCCGGCCAGTCGTTGAGATGCTACCATGAGGCACCCAGCATGGAAAAACCTTGAGTTTAACATAGGCTCCCCAGCCAAAGTCCTGATCAAGTTCGCAGTTGATTATAGATCATTGGTTCATATTCCCATTGCTTTCTGTTGGTTCATACATACCCCATCATAACCCCATCGTTCATAGGTTTTACGGTTATACCCATTCAAGCTACATCGAATCCATCTGATATCCAAAAAAAAGTTGGAGATTTTGGGTTGCACCACCTTCGATTTATTAAGAAATCACCATGGGGATAACATGGCAAGCAGCTCAGATAGCCCTTCACACACTATGAATTTGGAGCTTGTTTTGAATTGTCATATCATTTTAGCAGGGGATTGTTGACTTTACATTCCAAATGTTCCTCCATTTCCAGCCAGAGTCCTACAGTATCAACCTACCACCAAGGTCCACACATTAGCTGGTGAGTTTTGCGAGTTTTGAAGCCAGGAGGCTGATGGTGTGGCGTTGAGTCTGGCCCCCAACATCTACCTCCATTTCGTGCGCCACACCTCACTGAAACACACAAGAAAATCCCAGAATCTGCATAGTTAACCATGGTTCACCAACAAATCTAGGTTATTTTCCCATATGTTGCCATTAAAAATGGGGATTGGTAATAAGTGATATTGGATTTGTGATAGTGGTGTTGGTTTAGAACTCATGTAAATTGGGCATATGAACCTTGAAGCAACATGATTCAAGTGGGGATAGTTATCATCTGTCACGTATGTTTATCACGTTCGAGGCGGTTTCCCTTACCCATCATGTATGGTGCAGGCATTTTGATGTCACAGTTTGCCCACCCTGTTTTCGTTGCCCGGTCACAGTTACATCTCGGTCGAGGCTTTGCCCATCCATTGGCAACCAAGGGCCATTCAAAAGCAGGATGCTTCATTACTAGAAACAATTCTGCGATTACTGATTTCTGAATTGTGCGATTATTTCTGGTATTTTCTGGTTATATTGGGACTGGGGCTCTCACACAATCCCAAATTCAGAAAGCAGCCCTTGGCGGGTCTGTTACGGACCCGGTCATCTATGGGCCTTGATGCGGAGCTTTGTTTGAAAATATGCCATGTCCATCCATTTCCCCTTAACGCTTAGTTCAAGGTATACCACATGTTTAGACAAACCCATTTTCAACCAAGACTGGCGAGTCACTTCAAGAACTGGAAGTCCGTTGGAATGTTTGTCATGCACTTTTTGTGTGGTTCATGTTCACTTTGACCCAAAAACAAACATGGAATTTCAAGAAGATCATTGTTCGTGCATCTTATCAAAGTCCATCTTGCTCCATCCCTTGTGTTTCATTCGTTCTCAACAAAATCTCCCAGGGGTTCTGTGTCCTCCTCCGCCAAGGGGCACAAGTTGGAGTCTGGTGGCAGCTGTGTTTCGGCGGAGAGTTCCAACATGTGAGGCTTGAGGATGTAGGTCAAAGGTTGCCTCAGCCGCTGCAGTGATTGTTTTGTCCATCGTAAATACACGATATGTTCTAATGGGGAATCGACTGGGCTGTTTTGAACTACGGGATGTCGTTTTTGTTTCCTCAGCAAAACGATAATATCACTTCATGAAGTGACTAATCCCATCACATCCACCGTTCATATTAAACACCCCCATTCTGTGGTCTCAAATATCTGCACTAAACCATACTTTCTGGGGAATGTCTAATCTTGGGGGAAGGGATTATTTCATAAAAGATGATTAACATGTCTACTCTGCGCTGGCAACTAGTTCATTCAACAAATCTCCAAGACTGGGGGGGCCATTACTTAAGTACCCCAGGGTTGCAAGGCAGCTACTTACAGCGGCTTTGGGGTCCCTTGGAATTTGGGGGACACCCCGGTGACGTGATACTTCCGTAGGAAACTACGATCCTTCTGAAATTCTCAAACAGGTCACCCAAATCATCAGGTCCACCACACTTGGTGGCAACTTTGGGGGCCAATCAACAACTGGATCCAGCTGATTGCAGGGAACCGAAGTGGCAAAACCGGCATGAGTTTGTCTGAAAATGGGCTATCTGATATCCCAAAGTCCAATTGGTTCATCATTCTGGTTCTATTCAAATGGCTGGTTGGTGGTTAAAAAAAACATCTTGAAAAATGATGGAGTTCGTCAATGGGAAGGACATCCCATATATGAAATGGAAAAATATGGAAAAATAAAGGTCATGTTCCAAACCACCAAAATGGCTATGTGTCGGAATACCACCATGTTCAGTCACCCAAATGCTCGCAGCAATGTCACTTAGCCCAGTGAGGTGGTCTTTTCCATCTAAGCCATCACGGCGACTCGTCTTCGTGAAGAGTCACCGAAAGACATAGAAAGACATCAATGACATATAAATGACATGGGTATGGATCAATACCTATGCATACCATTTTTAGGGGGATGAACATCCATTTACCAGCCATTTTGATGTTCACCAGGGGTACAAGGTTTTGACACACTGCCACATGTTTATGTCAAGAAGATTGTGGCCGCTTCGAGGTTTTTCGGTGCTGATTTAAAAATCCCAGAGCCGATAACAACTTCATCGCCGCAGTATGGATTGAAACCAGTCCCAGTGAGGTATCTGGGGCTGGACCGATCTTTCCGAGTTACAGGTGCAACTGCTCCTCCAGAGCATGCGCCTTGGGAGCGCCCTGAAAACCTGACCCCTTCCGAAAACCATGATTCCAAGGCTATTTCCCAATTGGAAGAATGGGACATTGGGGGATCATCATTCAAACTCTGGGACGAATCTCTGAAACCAACAATATGATCAATGAAAACGGGTAGACAGAAAGCAATCAGCCGGATAAAACAAGCACGAAGGAGCAAAGCTACTCGAAACCCCAAAAAGAAATTGATTCTAAAGCATAGAAAGTCAGGATCTAAGGACAAGTGAAAATGTAAAAGCAAGGTGAGGAAAGAAACAAAAAAAATCGGGGGGAGGGAAAAAAAAATCTTGGCTTCCAGGGTTGGAATTAGGATCCATCTGGAGTCAAGGTACTAGCCCTCGGGCTGTCTCTGATGGATGCACTTTGGAATGACTCCTTGGTACGACGAGACCCAAGCGCTGTGGTGCTGATGGGATTCTCCATGATATATAATTTGTAGAAAGTGATTGGAACCTGTGGTGCTGATATATCAATTCAGTTGCGCTCTGGTAAACATTGCCATAGCTATGGAAAAATCACTACTTAAATAGCTACAGTAAATCATCTATAAATGGTCCATGTTCATCCATTTTCCGTAGCTATGACAATGTTTACTGGAGGCTTAGCCGCTAAGGGATGATGCTCCCTCTGGCACCGTCCTGCACCGTTCATCCCCAACACTCCAAGGCTCAGCTCAGGGCTTGAAGCTTGCAGCGTGTGACACATGCTAACGGCACCCGCAGAACCACTGTGCAGGATGGACACCACAACTCCTTGGTCCTGCGATGCACTGGAGCAGCTGTATGCTGTGAAAATGAGGCCATACCTATATTTGGTGCCTCAGTTGAGGGTGTATTAAATGGGTGTATAACATTATATAACACAAGTTGTAGGGCTTACATCTCAGCTGATGCAGGTTGTAACCCACGGTTATACCCATTTGACACCTGAACTGCACGTACATATTATATCCCTGGAAAATGATACTCGACCATTGGTTTTTAGGGCTGCAAGATCTTCAGACAAATCCATATGTAGGTCTCTACTATCATCTACCAATACACCTACAAATGCTACCAAGACATCTGCAAATGCTGCCGTTGGTGGTTTCAACCCATTCCACGGTAGCAAGCAGGGTTTTTCAGCATCCCAAATCAGAATGCAAAGCATCAAGCAAATGTGACGAACAGCGGTGCCTAGTACCTAGTGTTGGGTGAAGATCTCAGAAACCCACCCAATGTCACTATGTAAGCACTAGTCACTAGCAGCTCATGGCTTTATCGGGCGATTGATTGACAGTTGATGTCCTGTTTGGGACGCCGCTGTTTAGATCTGTTGCTTGGAACAGCGGCAGATCCTCATTGCCTGTGTGTTTCCTGTTCCCAAAAGAAAATGCTCAACAATGCCGTCAAAAACAGCTATGCACCTCCCATGTAGTTATTCAAGAAAATATTATTATGAAGCTTTTCTTGCAATTGTTTAGGGGTCACGTCCCTCCTTTGTTTGTGGTTTCAACCCTCCATGGATCAAACCATCAGCCAGCAAATACCAGCAAACCCTCTGGTAATTTCTTGCATAGTTATGGTAAAAACACCATTGTTTAATAGGTAAAACACCGAACTAGATGGGCCATGGCTCTTATACCAATGCTTAATAACCAGGGGATATATATATATATATATACATATTGTAGAGGTGCGTCTTCGATTTATTCATGACTTACTGTAGGGTAGCGCACAAATGGCGGTGATATGAAAAATGTGATCGGGGAAAGGGATTACTGCAGTGTACCTGTTTCAAAATGGGGTATATATCTATAGTGACCCATTGTATATCTCCCATTACTTCCCCATATCCCCATTAAAAACGTGATTCCATAACCCTACATGCCTGACTGAAATCCCATTGATGACTGAAATTCGATCAACCTTCAATAATATCCCATTATATCTTATCAATAATCCTATACTGGTGATATTATCCTGGTGATAGACCCATCGTATCATTGATAGGCCGGGATAATATATCACCAGGATACTGAATCATTGATATAGATATTGATCCCAGTATCAAAGGATAAGATAAAATAGGATGTAAGTATCCTGGTAATAGATTCAATCTTATTCAATGATGGTGATATATATATATATATATATATGTATTATCTTATCAATGGGATATAATTCATATCAATATCTATGATGGTTATTGATACGATAATTACCTATATATTGTTACATATATATACCATTATCTACTGATATATGGCAGTGTGTCAAAACCTTGTACCCCTGGTGAACATCAAAATAGCTGGTAAATGGATGTTCATCCCACTAAAAATGGTATTAATAGGTATTGATCCATACCCATATATATATACCATTATCTACTGATATATACCAATCATATCCCCATTGGTGATATACTGTACCCACCTAGAGCCGCTTCAGGGGCTCTTCTGGTCGCCCCGTGCAGGTGAGCCCGCTACGGGGATCGCCTTGGAGCTGTTCGAAATCTCAAGCCGTGCCATTCCGAATGGCCCAAAATAATGGTGGCAAAATGCGAAAATGGCGGGAAAATGGTGGTTTTAGTTTTTTTGGGGGGGTGTCTACTGTAACCCTTTTTGGAGGTGCTTGTTCCCAAGAATGGAGTTTTGATCAGCTTCAAAATCAATGAATGAGTATGATAAAACCAGCAACGCTATACAAAACCAAAATTACACATATGTTGAACATGATGGCAACATGCGCTATGTATTCGCCAAACTGAAAACGACCAAAGGTCGCCAATTGTTGAGGGATAATTTTGACATGCTCGCCAAAGCAAGACTCTCTGCAAGGGTTCCTACATTGTTTGTAAACCAATGGATGCATATTGGTTTGTCTAAAAATATTGCACGCCTCAATCCACAGGTTAATCCTCATTACCACATTGAAATTGCAATTTCGGGTTTATCTCATTTTCAGACACACCCATACAATCTTTTTATGAATACCGTCAGCTGCTCAAGTTATCAACGTGGCTGGAAAAAGATTATTCAGGCTGCTGTGCGGAAATTGCTGGGAACAACCCGAAAAACATCACGTTTTTATCATGAGAATTCATGGAAAGTCAGGACCCATGATCCAACAACATCCAGCCCAAGGTTTTATCATCCTGCCAGGCAGCAACGAGAGTCTGCTGCGGCCACACTGCTGTAGTCCTCTTCAAAAAAAAAGGACCGGAACGGTGTGATTCACATGAGAAACTTCTGCAAAAGCCCTGTTGGTTGAGGATTATATAGTTCGGGGTCTTAACCATGAAACTTATGTTTCAAGCAGCAAAATGACGATGTCATCGATGTCATGATGTTGGCAATGAGGATGGTTGCTTGACGATTACAACCATCCAACAACCATCCAACAACTGGGGGAAAATTTTGGTGGATATAGCAAACTACAGTAGATAGTCAGTGGTGGTTATAAACCACCAACGCTCGGTCGTCCTGTAAACGCGCGCTTCATGAAGCGCTTTTCCCATAGGCACAGCGTGTGTCTGTGCATTTTTTACCACGTATATGAGGGTTTCGTGGTGTTGGTTTTGGGAGGCGCGT